>ERZ1370068.9588-contig-8355_pt1 | contig 56555 bp, 56 predicted proteins | sample MGYA00561227_ERZ1370068 | MGnify/ENA primary metagenome ERZ1370068 (study PRJEB38410, sample SAMEA6850437) | metagenome | study: Metagenomic assessment of the ecological functions of the soil: analysis of the soil microbiota associated with the... | reverse complement strand
GTAATCACTTCAGTTCTTCAGTTACGCTGGCGTCGCCCGATGAAGCCGGTGCCGTTCACCTGCTCGCGTGACCGTTGGCGTCGGGAACCCTCCGGTCGCCCGCCCAGAAGTGACCGCTTTGCGTTGAGTCCCGATCGGGACGAGAGCTCCAGCGCTCCGTCGCGTAGCCACGCTTCGTAGAAGCCCCCACTGTCAGCGGAAGCCCTGAGGCGTCAGCTCGATGATCCGTTTGCCGAGGTGCTGGAACCGGAAGCGATCAACCCGAGCTAACGATGGCAACGCGACACCGGCCAGGCTTACGCGCCGGGGCGCCCGCGCCGAGCCGGCGCGGCGTCAGTTTCGACGCTTGCGCGCGCAGGATCGCCTTCACCTCGGCACCGCTGCGCTCTGTGCGAGCGCGACCGCGCTGTTGCTCGGCAAGGCGATTCGCTCGGCGACGCCGCGACCCGTTCGGCGCGCCACGACGATCTGCCGGCAGCGATCCGTCCGCCAGCGCCGCCAACTCGGCACTCCGCCTCTGCTTCATCTCGTGGACGCGGTCTCAGTGGCACGGCACCTCGAACGGTAACCCTGCTGGGAGCGAGGGCCGCGTTCGCGGAGGTGGACCGTCCTCATCTTGAAGGACCGTTTTGCCGGGGCTATTCCGCCCGTCGCAAAGCACGACCACTCGCGTCCGCTCCTCACGATGGGGTAGCGCCTTCCCGCGACGGTCTGACGGTCAACGACTCGAGGACGATCATGAAGAAGCACATTCGACTCACGAATTGGCGCAGGACGCCCGGCCGTGGGAAGGCGCGTGGCGACGCGCGTCTCACCTGGGTTCTCGCCTTCGTCGCTCTGGTCCTTGGCCGCGGCGCTCCTGACCCACGGCTGCCGCCTGAAATGGGGCGCTAATCAAGCGGCCCCGAGATCCTCGCCGACTCGCATGGCAGGACGCTCACCTGTGGGCGCACGACCACAGGAGCACCTGCTACGGCGCCCGCGTCTGGCCCTGGCCGCCACGGGCAAGCCGCGGGCGATCGGTGTATCCGGCAGGTTCTTCTGAGCACGACGCGGCGCAGGACGGCCGGCTGCAGGTCGTCCACGGCCATCCTCTACCGCTTCTCGGCGACACGAGGGCGGGCCAGACTCCGCGAGGGAGCTGACTCGGCGGCAGGATCCTGTCTGCTCGACCGCCCGGTGGATGCCGCCGCTGAAGCTCAGGCGCGGCGTGTCGTCCGTGGCACCGCGGCGAGCGACAAGTCGCTCTCCGCCTGGGCGGGATACCCCGGCACGATCCAGGTCGACGTCGGCGACGACGGCTCGGCGGACTTTCAGCTTCCGACGCCCGGACAGTCGCGAGAATCGCCGTCGCTGCCCGCGCTCGGCGACGACGTCCGTCAGCATCGACGAGAGCAACGGCAGCCTTCACCGACAGCATCCCGACGACGATCGACGGCGGCGCCGGCAACGACACGATCGCCGGCAGGCTGAGACCGAGACGCTGCTCGGCGGCGACGGCAACGACGATCGATCGACGGCAACAGGGCAACGACCTGGCCTGCTCAGGCGTCGGGCGACGACGCTTCGTCTGGGATCCGGGCGACGGCAGCGACACGGTCGAGGGCCAGGCACGGCGCCGACACGATGCCGCTTCAACCGGCGCAACGCGCGCCGAGCAGCATCGACCTGTCCGCCGAACGGCAAGCCGGCTGCCGGTTTCTTCCGCGACGTCGGCAACATCACGATGGACACGGCCGGCGTCGAGCGCGGGTCGACTTCAACGCGCTCGGCGGGGCGGGATCGGTCGGCGAGCGATCTGAGCCCGGCACCGGCGTCGGTGCAGCGCTCCCAGCGTCGACCTCGCCATCGCCCAGCTCGGCGGCGACGCACGGGCGACGCGCGCGGTCAGACCGCGTGGTCGTCAACGGCACCGCCAGCGGCGTTACGATCGACGGTCAAGATCCGGTTGAACGCCTCCGGTGTCGCCGTCTCCGGACTGCGGACAGCGGTCGCGATCCAGCACCGGGAGCCCACCGACCAGAACTCGCGGTCAACGGGCTCGGCCGGTGACGACGCATCTCGGCGACCGCGCTCTGCGGCCGGCGGTCAATCACGCTGGACGGCGGCGGCGGGCGGCGACACGATCGCCGGAGCCGGGTGTCGAGCTACTGCTCGGCGGCGCGTGCCAACGACGCGCTCGACGGCAACGGCGGCAACGACGACCGGCGCTGCTGGGCGCCGGTGACGACGTCTTCGTCTGGGATCCAGGCGACGGCAGCGGCATCGATCGAAGGCGGGGCGGGTGCCGACTTGGTACGCTTCAACGGCGCCAACATCGCCGAAGCGCGTTGCCCTGGTCGGCCGACGGGAACCGGCTGAGGTTCTTCCGCGACCCCGGCAACGTGACGATGGACACGGCCGGCGTCGAGCGGGTCGACTTCAACGCCCTCGGCGGGCGCCGACAGTCATCTCGGTCGAGCGACCTGACGGGCACCGACGTCGGCACGGTGAACCTCGATCTGGCGTCGACGCTCGGCGGAGGCCAGGGCGACGGCCAGGCCGACCACGTCATCGTCGAAGGCACGAACGACGGGGACGAGCGATCCGACGTTAACAGTGAACGCCTCCGGCTGTCGCCGTGGCCGGGCTGCGGGCAGTCGGTCGCGATTCGGCACCAGGAGCCAGGCGGACGAGCTCGCCGTTGACGGTCTCGAGTGGCAACGACGACATCGCGCGGCAGCCGGCCTCCCGGCTCAGGCGATCGGCCTGGTCCTCGCCGGAGGCCCTGGAACGACGACGAACTCTTCGGCGGCCAGGGCGACGACAGGCTGGTCGGCGGAGACGGCAACGACACGCTCGACGGCAGCAGAGGGCAACGACCTTGCCCAGATGGGCGCCGGCGACGACGTTCGAGTGGGATCCCGGCGACGGCAGCGACACCGTCGAAGGCGAGGACGGCTCCGACGCGATGAGCTTCATCGGAGCCAACATCGCCGAGAAGATCGATGTCTCGGCGAACGGAGACCGCGTGCGGTTCTCCCGCGACATCGGCAATGTGACGATGGACACCGCCGGCGTCGAGCAGATCGACTTCAGGCCCTCGCCGGGGCTCGACCTGGTCACGGTCAACGACCTGACTGGAACCGACCTCCGAACCCTGCAGCTCGACCTCGACGGCGCGGCTCCCGGCGGAGGCGACGGTGAGCCGACCGCGTCGTCCTCAGCGGCACCAACGGCGACGACGCGATCAGGGTCTTCGGCGACGCACAGGGCGTGAACGTGAAAGGCCTCGCCCCGCTCGGTCGAGATCCTCCACCCCGAGGGGCGCAAACGACCGCCTCGACATCAACACACTCGACGGCAGCGACACCGTGGACTCCAGCGGCCTGGCTGCCGCTCTTCGTGGCGTGCGAACTTGAAATACGCGGGTCCCCCGTCCTGGGGCCCCGCAAAGCTGCGCTAACCAACTGACCACTCACACGGAAAGCGGACCCCGATGAAACGCACGATCGCACGAGAGACTCGGCCCAGCGGCTGAGCGGAACGGTCGTAGTTCTCCTCCTCTGGCGGCCCGAAGCCGTGACCAGGTGGAGCTTTCTGTCCACGACCTGGCAACCGACGCGGGCTTTCTACCGAAGAGATCGCGCCGGCCAAGGCGATGGACGCCTAACCCTACCACCCCTACGCCTACGCGGCCACTGCGCCGAGAACTCGCACGGGTAGAGCAAGGACGGGTGGATGATCGTCAATGGCTAGCGGTCGAATCTCTCAAAGAGGCGCTCCGCATGCTCGTCGGCAAGGGCGGCAGGCGCCCGCTGAGCGGCATCGGACCGTAGCGCCTCTGAGCTCGAACTGAATCGACTCGCGCTCGTAGCCCGGCAACAGCAGTTCTCTCGCGCGCTGATCGATCGTTCCTCACCGGAATGCGAGGGCAACCACGCCCGATCGCCTCTGCTGATCGCGGCCGCAAACGACAAGGGGTCGCGACACGACTCATGGCGGGCCGTCGAGCACAGCGTCAGGAACTATTCTCACAATCTGGCGGCCTGGGCGGACGTCGACGGCGGAAATGGAACGCAGGCGTCAGCGGATCGAGGGCCGTTCGCCGTGGGCAGCACGATGGGCGGCCGCATCCGGAAACCTTCATCGCCGAAACGACGAGGCCGACGGCGGCGACTTCCGTCGTCCGCACGACACACCGAGCCGAACGCTCGAGGGGATCACCTATCCGGATGGAGATCACGGGGCCGGCCGCCGAAACGTTGGGCCCGGGAGTCGGTCAGATCAGCGGTGACTTCCCGGAGGTGCTCGCAGCCCTGGCCTCGCGCGCTGAGGGTCAGGCCTGACGGCGCCGGATGGCTGCCCCTTCGTCTGGTGAGTGTTGAACTGCCGCTAATCGTCAGTCTTGTACGAGCGGTGCACACCTCACCGGATGTACGGTTGAAGGTCTGACCCGCGTGCGCGATTCGCTGTGTCGATCCCATGCCGCGCAGCGTCAGAGACTGATACGAAAGTCACCGGTCACTTCGCCGGGGACGTCGCAGACCACTTCACGTTCGCGCCCGCGGATGCCGGCCACGCGAGGAAGAGTGTGACCGCGGTCGCAGTTCTACCGCCTTGATCCAGCCCATCATGCAGCCCTCCCTGAAAAGTGCGAAACGTTGCTAGCGCACGCTTACGCTACTTCCGACGCGCCTCGTTACAACCGCTTTGCCCGGCTTCCGTCGGCTGCTGCGTTGCAGGAGAGCTTAGCAGTAAGCGTCCGGAGAGGCCGCGCCGATCGGCACCACTCGCCCCTACGCGGGCGGGCGGGCCACCTCGGTGACGCGAGCCATCCACAGACGAGTAGCACGGGCGAACGCAGGCGATGCCACAGCGAGATCGCCGGCTCGCCGGTTGGGCGCACATGGGCGGGTATTCCCGGCGCTGTCCCTGATGTGATCTGAGCGCCGTGAGCACTCTCTCCGCGGCTGCGAGCATCTGCTTGGGCAGTCCGGTCCTTCGACCGGTCTGAGCGGCCTGCGCGCGCTGAGCGCCGAGGCATGGGTGCACGTTTGGCGAGCCGCCACAAGCTCATATATACGGGGTAGTCGAATAAATAATTGTGTCCGCTCGAGTGGAGACCAAGTCGCGCACGGCGCGCATGTTGCCGATCCGTGACCCAACGATCGCCTGCAATTGCCGCGCTTGTCCTCTCGCGCAGCGAGGGACAGGGGCGCTACTACTGAAGTCCGGGCCGAAATACAGCGAGTCCAGCTCAACATGGGGCACACCTAGCGCAGCCGCAAGCTCTCGTGCGAGCGTGAATTCCCGGTTTCTGGACCCGGTTCGCCCAAGAATCAGAATCCGCTCGCATCCCGTCAATGGGGGTCTTCAGGGATCGCGCTGCTGCTTTTTGTTCGTTGCAAGAATGGTCCGCGAGACGCGCGAGTCGCGACCGTCGTTCTTCCCTGACGAGCATTCAGCTCAGCGCCTCTTGGGGTCTGATCTGCTTCTCGTTCGTCTCTCACGTCCGCTTCGCGGGCCAGGGCAAGCAGCGGTGTTGGGAGGCGCTTCATGCTACTGGTGGAGGGGTCCAGCGCCGGGCATCGGGCCGAGTTTGGCTGATGGCCCGGAAGTTGACCTCGAGGGCACGTTTGCCTGGTCGACGCGCAGCTTCACGATTGGAGATGCCATCGCCCGTCGGCGCGCGCGCACGTGCCCGCGTAGCGGCGACGCCGGAGGGCATGAAGGATCGGAGCCTCCTAGAGGCCACAGCGGACGGGCAACGCAGAAAGCTCGCAGCCGAGGCGGTTGCCGCAGCGCGCGGCGGAAGCGGAGGGCGCCGAGGCCACGCCCGCTTCGGCGGTGGTGGCCGGAGGCTATGAATAACTCGCGACCCGGTTCATGGTGGAGGAGCTGACGGGGTGGCGCGGAACCCTCGAACTACGACGCCATCGTGATCGGCGCCGGGCACAACGGACTGGTCGACCGCGTGCTACCTGGCACGCGCCGGGCTGCGCGTGCTTGTCCTCGAGCGGCGCCACGTCGTGGGCGGCGCCTGCGTCACCGAGGAGACGTTTCCCGGCTTCAAGGTCTCAACCGCCGCCTACGTCAACAGCCTCTTCCATCCGCGAGATCGTCCGCGACCTGCGGCTGGCCGACTACGGCTATCGAGGTCGCTCGCGCGAAACCCGTCGTCGTTCACGCCGTTCCCCGACGGGCGCTCGCTGCTGATGGGCCCGGATGCCGAGCTGACCCGCGAGGAGATCGCCAAGTTCAGCACGCGCGACGCCGAGCGCTATCCGCAGTACGAGGCGATGCTCGGAGCGCGTGGCTGCGGTCGTCGAGCCCACGCTGACGATGACGCCGCCCGATCTGCTGAAGCCGCGACCTCGGCGACCGTCCGGACGCTGCTCCGGCTCGGGCGCGCGTTCCGGCGGCTGGGCGACGGCGCCTGGCGAGGCCGTCGAGATCCTCAGCCGGGCCGCCCGGCCGATCCTCGATCGCTGGTTCGAGTCGGAGCGAGCTGAAGGGGACGCTGGCGACCGACGCGATCATCGGGGCGATGGCGAGCCCGTCGATGCCGGGCACGGCCTACGTGCTCTTCCACCACGTCATGGGTGAGGCCGCACGGCAGCGCGAGGCGTGTGGGGCTACGTGCGCGGCGGCATGGGCGGGCTCGACGCAGGCGTTGGCGGCGTGCCGCCCGCGACCTCGGCGCCGACATCCGCTGCGACGCCGAGGTGGCGCGCATCCTCGTGCGCGACGGACGGGCCGTCGGCGTCGGCGCTGGCGAGCGGCGACGAGTTCCACGCCCGCGATCGTGGCCAGCAACGCCGACGCCCACGTCACCTTCCTGCAGCTGATCGACCGGAACACGTTGCCCCCGGCCTTCGTCGCCGACGTCGAGCGGATCAGCTACTCGAGCGCCTCGCTGAAGATCAACGTGGCCCTGGCCGAGCTGCCGAGCTTCCAGCGCGCTCCCGGGCACGAGCCCGGGCCCCAGCATCGCGGCACCATCCACATCTGTCCTGACCAGGACTACATCGAGCGCGCGTTCGACGACGCCAAGTACGGCCGCCCTTCGGCGCAGCCCGGTGCTGGAGTGCACGATTCCCTCGGTGGTGGACCCGACGGTCGCACCGCCGGCCGTCACCTCATGTCGATGTTCGTGCAGTACGCCCCGTACGAGCTTCGCGACGGCTCCTGGGACGACAAGCGCGAGGCGTTCGCCGATCGCTGCTTCGACTTGCTTGGACGAGTACGCACCCAACTTCAAGGCCGCTCGGTCGCTCGACCGGCAGGTGCTGACGCCCCTCGACCTCGAGCGCGTTTTCAACCTCACCGGCGGCAACATCTTCCAGGGCGCGATGACTCCCGGCCAGCTCTTCGCCTTCCGCCCCGTCCCCGGCTACGCGCGCTACCAGACGCCGCCCGCGGCCTCTACCTGTGCGGCGCCGCGACCCACCCCGGCGGCGGGGTGATGGGCACGCCCGGCCTCAACGCCGCCCGTGAGATCCTTGGTCAGCGCCGCTTGCGCGCGAGTAGTTGACGCCAAGATCCCTGCAGGCAGCGGGCGGGCCGGGTCGTCAGAAATACCCTGCTTAGCGAGAGAGCCCCGGGAAGGGCTCTCTCGTCGACTGCTCCGGCCTTGGTGGCGGCTTCTACTTCTCGTGTCCGTGGGCGTTGCCAGTTTCCGTCGCCGGGATTGCCATGGCCGTGGCTCTCGTGTTGGCTTTGGTCCATGGCCGTGGCCGTGGCCGTTGGAGTGCCCGTGGCCCTGACCACTGCCTTGGCCTTTGGCCTTATCGTGGCTGTGGCCGTTGCGCCTTGCTGTGCCCGTTGGCCTTGCTTTGGCCCTTGGCTCGCTCTGGCCCAGACCCTGACCTCCGTTGCTCTGGAGCGGGCCTCCGTGAGTCGAGCCCACGTGACCGACCAGGCGTGACCCTTGCCCTTCTGATGCCCGTTGGAGTGGTGCTGAGCCTTCCTCATGCTGCTTCGCGGGCTTCTCGCCCTGCTCCGGGGTGAGGCTCTGTTGCGGACAAGGCCCGACTGTGTCGCCGTGGCCGAGGTGTGCGGGCAACGCTCTCTCCGAGACGTTGATCGTCACGAAGAGGTTCTTCTGCGAGTGAGTGTGGTGACAGATCGTCACCTTGGACGGTGGGTACTGAGCGGCGGCGGCGGAGATGTTTGAACCTCCGACGAGCCTTGCGGCATAGCCGACCCCACCCACAGACGCGAGCGCCGCAACTGCGAGAGCGACTGCTCCAGCGGCGGCGAAGCGAACGCGTCCGGATTTCCAGAATCGATTCATACGCGGCCCCCAAATCGATTGTCTCTTTCTGGTCTTCGGAAAATGACGCCCGGAACTTGAGAATCTTGCCTTCTCCTTCGGCCGGAATCCGTCGGTGCGAGACAACGCTGTCGCTTTTTGCGGAAGTGCGACGTTGCCGCTTCGAATGCGTCTACGCGTTCTGCTGCGTTCCGCAGAAATGGTCGCTCAGGGGTTGATTGGCCCACAGCCGTTGCATTCAGGCGGAACACAGTGACATCCGGCGGAAGCCCGGCTTTTGCAGAACGCTCGGCAGCTGAGCCCACAGGGCCTGTGAGTGTAGCTGCTCTTTGCGACGGCGACCAGAGTCGCCATTCGCCGGGAATCCCCTTGAGCTCATGCGAGCCGCGGTCTTCGAAGGTCAGCCCCGAGCCGGCGACTAGGTCTCTGACGGTCGAGGACACGAGCACTTCGCCCGGCTGCGCGTTGGCGGCGACTCTGGCCCCCGTGTGCACGGCGATGCCGGCCACCTTGCCATCGACGAGCTCGCACTCGCCCGTGTGCAAACCGACCCGCACCTCGAGTCCCAGCTCTGGCATGGTCTCCGCGATGGCACACCCGCAGCGGATGGCCCTGGCCGGGCCGTCGAAGGAGGCGAAGAAGCCGTCGCCGGCCGTGTCCACCTCCTGGCCGCGAAAGCGAACCAGCTGGCGGCGGACAAGTTCGTGGTGGCGCAGCAGGAGCTCTCGCCAGGCCCTGTCGCCGAGAGCTGCCGCCTTCTCGCTTGACCCGACGATGTCCGAGAAGAGGACCGTGGCCAGCACCCTGTCGGGTTCGATCTCGGGATGCGTGCCCGCGACGACGTCGGCGAGGAAGCTCTCCAGCTCGGCGAACAGCGGCTCCTGCTCGCCAAGTGAGGGCGAAAAGTCCGCGCCGGGCAACTCCACGAAACGGGCGCCTGGAATGTGCTCGGCCATGTAGCGGCCACTGCGGATGTCCCATGCTCCCCCGTCCTTCCGGTGCATGACCAGCGTCGGGACGCGAATCAGTGGAAGTACGCCGCACACGTCCACGTCGATGTTCATCCGGATGTAGGCGGCGGCCGCACCGGGGCTGACACTGAGCCGAAAGACACGGGCAATGTCTTTGAGCTCCTCCTCAGGCGCGCTCGGGTTGGCCGTGCCGATGACCTCGTAGGCGAAGGCCGGATCCCCCAGCGACGCTCGAAAGTCGTCGGCCTGTCGTTGCGTCTCCTCCCGGGTCGGAAGCCAGGGCAGGCTAGGGCTCTTCACGAAGCGCGGCGATGCATTCATCAAGATCCAGCCCAGCGGTCCGCTCGGGATAAGTGGCCGCGAACAACACGGAGAGCGGGAGGCGTCGCCGAGGCCGAAGAGCACTGCCCGCTCCGACCCGACCGCGTCGAGGACGGCGCGGATGTCGTCCATCCGCGTCTCCAGCGTGGGCACGCCTACGTCCCGGTCGGACATGCCGGTCCCACGCTGGTTGACCCTCAACAAGCGACAGATGGAAGCGAGCCGCGTAAAGAATCGAGCCTTGGAAGGAATCTCCCAATCCAGCTCGAGGTGTGAGATGACATCGACCGCGACGAGGTCGGGGGACCGTCACCGACCACCTGGTAAGCGATATTGACGTTGCCACTCTTGGCGTAGCGCGTTTCGGGTTGCACCGGAGTAGTGTCGCGCAGGTCAGCGGGTGCGAACGCCCATGGCCTGGCACTACTGCGTTGTGCCCGCAACGACACCGCCGTGCGAACAAGACGGGGCCCTGTTGCCAGAGCCCCTTGAGAGTAGCGGGGCAGGATTTGAACCTGCGACCTCCGGGTTATGAGCCGCCTCGGTTACGCACACGCGTGCCGCCGTATTCCGCCGAAACGCAGGTTCCGGGCCAGATTGGCCCACGGCCGTTGCATTTAGGCGGAACACGGTGGCATCGCAGCGGAGGCCCGGTGCTTGCAGAACGCTTGCAATTTGAGGCGCTCCAGCAACCTCTCTTCTGACGCCGCGGCAGCGCTTCACGAGGTCGTGCAGCCGTCGGGTGCCTAGTGCACGCGCTCTACTTGTAAACGCCGGCCTGTCAGGCCGGAGGTCGCGAGTTCGAGTCCCGTCGCTCCCGTAAAACTGCGCCGCACGACGCCGCTCATCTACCGTTCCGGCCGCCAGCCGGTGACCCGCTTGAACCGCTCGTTCGAGACATGCTCGCGGTCGCGGCAGACGTTGTAGATGCCGCTCGGAAGGGCGAGCGCCGAGTGGAGGGCGCGCCCTGCGTCGGCAAGATGCAGGGTAGAGCCGAAGCGTGAGTTCGGTAGCTCGTTGCCCGTCCCAGGACCGTCGAGGAGGCCGAGGCGCAAAACGACGCCGCGCCGGCCCGCTGCCGCGAAGCGAGCCGTCTGCTCCTCGGCCGCGAGCGCCGAGCGCAGATACTCGGGCACGTGACCAAGCGGCGTCTCCTCGTCGACCAATCCCTTCGCCGGATAGAGGAAAGTGATGCTCGGCTGAACGTACACTTGCGTCTTCGCTGCGAGCGCCGCGTCGACGAGGAGTCGGGACGCCTCCGCGCGCAGACGGTCGTTCTCTCGCCAGGCCTCTCGCTCGCTCGCCCGCTCGCGTCGCGGAATCCGGGTCGCAGGTGCAGGATCCCCGCAGCGTCGTCCACCGCTCGCGCGACCTCAACCGGGTCGAACAGGTCAAGCTGCGCCGGCGCCGGAGCGTCGATCTCGCGACCCTGTGCACGAAGGAGCGGAATCGTCGCTCGGCCGAGGACACCGCTTCCGCCGGTCACCAGGAGACGCACGCTGCATCCCCTACCGAGGTTCGAATCGTTGACGCGCGCCCAGCGGTTAGGTCGTCCCCACCCAGGCGTCCGCGCAGCCCAATTCCTAGAGGCGACTGAAGTTCGAGATCGTGGAGGACCACCTCATCCGCCGACGCGGGCCTTGTCCACCAGCACTCGTCGCCTCAGCGACTGTGCAAACGACGAGTCGCAGACGACGTCGTCGAGCTCGATCTCCTCGGAATCGAGCAGCTGCAGCCGGAGGTGGTCGTGGCCGTCCGGCCCATGAAGAACTAGGCCCGCGGCGAAGAAACCGAGCTCGTTCAGCGCGGCCGTCGCCTTGTCCACATCGGCCACCGTCACCAGGTCGACGTCGGCGTAGACGACGTCGACATGCCGGGAGAGCAGGTGGCGCACAGCCTCCTTCAGGGCCGAGCTGGCTTCCCGGTCCCAGCTTCGGAGGAGCAGGAAGCCGAGGGAGCGCGGCTCGTCGACGTTGGTCGCCAGCGCCTCGCCCTCGATCGGAGCTGGCTCGGTACGAGCCTCGATTGTGAGGCCGACGTTGGCATAGACGCTCTCGAGCAGCTCGCTATAGGGCGCCGGCAGCGCCGCTTGCCGCGGTTGGTCGTCGAAGGGCCGGTAGGAGCGGAGCGTTGCTGTCCGTCGTCCCGGCCCTCGCCGCCGAAGCCGCGCATCGTCGTCTGCGCCGGGACTATGCCGAGCTGGAGCGCCGTCTCGCGGTAGCCGTGCGAGAGCTCGGCGCGCTGACTGAAGGGATGAATGGTGACGGCATCCCCGAAGACCGAAGCGAGGCCGCGCTCGGTTGCCGCGTCGAGCGTGTGCTCGAACAACCGGCCGAAGACACCGAGCCCCCGATAGGCGGAGTGGACGACCGCGGCACCCGTCTCGGCGGAGGGAACACCAGCGAGCGGCATCAGCGCGTGATGCCCGATTACTCGCCCCTCGTGGACGGCGATCGTCGACAGTAACTCGCCCGAGGCGAGCGCCGCCATCAAATACCGCGGCCGGTAGAAGTCGGCGTGCACATAGCTGAGGTGATAGTTCTCGTAGAGGAGCTGGGCGATCGCCTCGCCGTCCTCGGGCGTAGCGGTCCTCACCTCGATCGCGTCGCGAGCTTCCACCCCCGCCTGTGCGCGCCTGGGCGCAGCCTCGATGTGGTGCCGTCTCGCCTGTCCGCCGTCACCTGAGCGGACGCTCACTTCTGCCGTCAGCCGCTTCCCGCCCGAACCGAGGTTGATCAGCAGTACGTTACGGGCGTCGGCAGTGAGGCGGCCAGCGACTCGGGCAGCGGCCCGAAGTCTCCTCCAGCGCTCGTCAGCGGCAGGCCCCAGTCGTGCACGACGACCCGGACCGATCCGCCACCCGACTCGAGCGTAACCTCAATCTCCCCGAGGTCGTTGTCCGGGTACGCATTGTCAAGCGTGAAGCTGACGAGTTGCTCGACGACCGCGCCGAGCCGCCGCTCGTCCTCTGCGGGGATTCCGCAAGCGGCGGCAAAGGCAGGGAGGAGTGCCACTACCAGAGACGGCGCGCTCGCGTCGCTGAGGACGGTGACCTTTACCCTCGACACGGCAACGCGATGTTAGAGGCCGAGTTCGGGCTACGTCTTCAACGGAGCGGCTGCAGGCTCGCCACTCAGCGACACCGCGACGAGCTTCCTCACCCTGTAATGAAAAGCCCCGTTTCCGGGCATTTCTCAGTAGCGGGGCGGGATTTGAACCCGCGACTCTCCGGTTATGAGCCGCCTCGATTGTGTCCACGCATGCGGCCGTATTCCACCGAAACGCCGACTCCGAGCCGGTTTCGGCCGCGACCGTGCATTTAGGCGGAACACGGTGACATCGCGGCGGAAGCACGGTGCTTGCAGAACGCTTGCAGTCGAGAGGGCTCTCCAGCGCGGGGATCCAGAGGTGCGCCTCATCGATCACCTTACGCTTCTCGTCCGCGGTTTTGGCTGATCATCACGAAGGTCGAGAGGAAGATCGCCTCGAGGGAGACATGGTAAGGAGGGGTCGACCAAGCCATCAGCGAGCGAACTACAGGCATAGTCGTGGCATCGACGAGCGTGGAAGGTCAGAAACCCGGGCGGAGGATCCTTCCTCCTTCCTAACGAGGAACTCCTTACTTGTGACCGGTGAACGCCGGGGCCGTCTCGAAGGCTCTCGTGTATCCCCTCCCCGAGCTTGCCCACCTGGCGCGGACATTCGTCGGAGCGAACGGCGAAGAGACCCTGAACCGTGAGGCCGCCGTTGGCGGAAGACAGCGTGGTCCTCCGTCACCTATGGTCCACGGGATCATGCCGGGCAAGCTGACGGCCGACCACGAGAGCGGCCTCGTCAGGATGCGCGCCAGGGGACAGCCCGACCGCTTCAAGATCATGCGCGAGGAAATCGCCGCCACCGCGCGCGAGCTGCGCGACGCGCCGGGGCAGGCTGTTCTAGGGACGTGAACCGCACGCGAATCGCGCTGAGCGACTGCGATTGCGTCCAGCGGAGCGCGGCCATCTGCGGCGAGTCGCCGATGTGGTCAGTACGCGAGCAGGCGCTCTACTGGACCGACAACCTTGGCGGGCGAATCCACCGCCTTGAGCCAGAGAGCGGGAGCGACCAGAGCTTCCTGCTCGGCCAGAACGTGATGGGCATCGGCCTGCGGGAACGCGGTGGGCTCGTGCTCGCGCTCGCCAAGCAGCTCGCCTTCTACGAACCTGGAGGCGAGCTCGAGTTGCTCATGGGCGTCGAGTACGACCAACCGCGGAACCGCTTCAATGACGGCAAGGTCGACCGCCGCGGTCGCTACTGGGCCGGCTCGATGAACGACGTCGACTGGGACACGCCCTCCGGCTCGCTCTACCGCCTCGACCCAAGCCTTGGGCTAAGCCACGTACGTGGTGAAGTGGTCTGCGCCAACGGGCTGGGCTGGAGCCCCGACGACCGCACTTTCTACTTCGGCGAGGCTTCCGCTACGCGATCTTCGCCTACGACTTCGACTCCGACGCTGGCGTCCTCTCGGCCCGGCGAGTGTTCGCGACCGTCGACCGGAGGAGTGGGGATTTCCGGACGGGCTGACGGTGGACGCCGAGGGCGGGGTTTGGAGCGTGCAAAACGGCGCCGGCCGAGTGGTGCGCTACGCCCCCGACGGCGGGGTCACACACGAGGTCGTGGTGCCGCTTCCCCAGCCGACAAGCTGCATCTTCGGCGGACGGGACGCTGACGTCCTCTACATCACTACCTCCCGGCAGAAAATGACCCCCGAGCAGCTCGGGCGCTACCCGCTGTCGGGCAGCGTGTTTGCCGTGCGACCTGGCCTGAGCGGTGTGCCCGAGCCGCTCTTTGCAGGGTAGAACCTTCGGGAGCAGGACTATGTCGACGAACCAGATCCTTTTCGGCCTCGGCCTTGTCCTCATTCTCGCTGTTGGCTCGCAGCTGCTGGCGCGGCTAGTGGGCGTCCCTGCGCTCGTCGTCTTGCTACCGGCTGGGTTCGTCGCGGGCGTCGCGACGCGACGATGCAGCCGGCGAACCTATTGGGCGCGCTCTATCAGCCGTTTGTCTCGATCGCCGTCGGCATCATCCTATTCGAGGCCGGGCTGAGGCTTTCGCTCCGTGAACTCGATCCCGGACTCCGCAGAGTCGTGGTCCGGCTCGTCACGTTCGGAGCGCTGCTCACGTGGCTCGCAATCGCCGGCATCGTGCTGCTGCTCTACGAAGGCATCGACAGCGGGGTCGCGTTCGTCATCGGCGCGATTCTCGTTGTCTCGGGGCCGACGGTCGTCCTGCCCCTCCTCGCCTTCATCCGTCCGAGGCGCGACGTTCGGTCTCTGCTCAAGTGGGAAGGCACGCTCGTCGATCCGATCGGGGCGCTGCTGGCCGTGCTCGTGTTCGCGGCCGTGAGCTCTGGGAAGGGATGGCAACCCGGCGCGCTGCTGATCGGCCTCGCGATCGGCGCGCTCGTCGCCGCGGTGGGCGCGCCGGCGCTCTGGCTGCTGCTCCGTGAAGTCCAGCACCACGCGCCGCGAATGGTCGTTCCGGCGACGTTGATGGTCCTCGTCGCCGCCGTCGTGGCTGCGGACCTGATCCACGAGGACGCAGGACTTGTCGCGGCGGTGCTCATGGGGATGACGGTCGCCAATCAGCGAGGGATCGACATCAGCCTCTCCCTCTACGAGTTCGAGGAAACCCTCGTCCAGCTGCTGGTCGGCGTCCTGTTCGTGCTCGTGGCAGCGTCGGTCTCTCCGCACGACGTCGGCTCCGTGATGCCGCAAGCGCTCGTGCTCGTCGCGGTGATGATTCTCCTCATCCGCCCGGCCGCCGTCGCCCTGACTACGTTGCGGTCGCGGTTCACCTGGCGGCAGCGGGCGTTCGTAGCCTGGATGGCCCCGCGTGGGATCGTGGCCGGTGCGACCGCGTCCGCGTTCGGCCCCGTGCTGGCTCAGAAGGGAGTCGCCGGCGCTGACAAGCTGCTGCCGATCGTGTTTGTCTCCATCTTCGGCACGGTCGTCGTCTATGGGTTGACGGCGTCGCTCGCCGCGCGGTTCCTCGGGGTTGCCGGAGAGGGCCACAGGCTCGTGCTTATCGTCGGGGGCCATGGTTGGGCGCGCGAGCTTGCGGGTGCCCTCAAGCGCTCCGGGGTCGCCGTCCGGATGTGGGTCGGCACGGCCGGCGATCAGAGCGAGGCCCGTGCCGCCGGGCTTGACGCCAACCGCGGACGCATCATGGTCGACGCGATCAGTCGCGAGGCGGAACTCGAGGAGGTCACGGACGCCCTAATGCTGACACCCAGTGATGACTTCAACACGCTCGGCGCCGCCGAGCTGCGCGACGAGCTCGGCGACGAGCACGTCTACCGTGTCGCCCCCGACCCACACGATCCTGACCTGCTGCCACCGTCGCGGGAGATCGGGATCCTCGCCGACCGCTGGCTCACCTTCGCCGAGCTCGACCGGCAGTTCGCAACCGGCGCGCAGATCGTCTGCCGCAGCGCCGATGCCGATCATTGGTCTGATGGGGATCCGCCGATCGTCCCGCTCGCCGCCGTCGGCCCGGACGGGCGGCTGAGATTCGCGGCGGACGGTCTTCGCCCGGACGTCCGGGCCGACGACACGTTGATCGCTCTGGTTCCGCCGGCCGGGCAGCCCCTGAGGACGCTCCTCGGGGCGTGATGGGCCTGAGTTCGAACTTCCGTCGATCACTGGATTCACTCCGCAGCGACCGGCCGGCGAGTTCGCGCGGTGACCCTGCCTCGCCTGTGAACGGATACCCAATGGCCTAGCTTCGCGGACGACTTCATTCGATCGAGCGATGCGAGCTGGTGAGCTCGGAAGAGAGACTCTCCGGGCGAGCCGGAAGGCTGGCGACGCGCAACTCTCTGCGCGCGGGTGTGACCCGAAGCGATCCTCCATCGGGCATACAGGCCGCGCTGCCGTGAGGGTCCTCTCCAGAACGGCCCGTGGCGGTATCCGAGATCCTCCAGCGCCTCAATTAACGGCTTGAGGTTCTCTTCCGCGACGTACGTGATGTAGCTCGCGCGGGCCTCCGCAACTGTTTCCTTGAGCGGGGGCGGCAGCGGAGCCTCCATCTGCTGGGGCACATATTGGTTGAACAGCTTGTCCGCCAGCGCCTCGGCGCGCGGATCGTTCGGGTGGCTTCTGGTCTCGGCCCGGCCTTCCGACGTGGCGTAGTCGTAGAACTCGAGCTCCATCGACTCCGGTATCGGGCGTGTCGTGCCCGGGACCCAGTGGCTGTAGGTGACGAGCTTCGCCTCGTGCGTCCGAACGGCGAGCACGTGCGTTGGGGCGTGCAGGTAGTTGAGCTCGTCCAGCAGGACCTCGTCCGTTGCGAACAGGATGTGGTCGCGTCCGGCCGCGTTTGGGTTGCGAAGCAGCTCCACCAGGTTCAGGCGCTCACCATAGATTTGAGCCAGCTCTCCCCTTCTCCACGCGATGCTGCCCCGGTTTCCGAGCGTGACCAGCATCGGCACCAGGTCGACGCTCGAGGCCAGCTGCTTGCGCGGCTTGTGCACCTGTTTCGTGAAGCGGTGGGTCAGATCGGTGACGATCAACGGGATATTGATCGCCTCCTCGTACGCCGTTCCCAGCTTGCCCGACAGCAGGCCGTGCGCGCCGGCGTACTCGCCGTGGTCGGAGGCGAACACGATCACCGTGTTGGCCAGCAAGGACTTCGGGATTGCGGCAATCACCTCGCCGATCGCCTGATCGACCATCTGCTGCACGAGCGTGTACATGTCGAGCCCACGCTCCCAATAGCTGTAGGGTGCGATCGGCCACGCCGTAGGTGTTGGGCTGGACCGGCGACGGCTGCACCGAAAGCTCGTGACGCTCGCATCGTCAGGCGCGCCGCCCCACACCGCCTCCTGGAACGATCGGATCACCTGCTGGTAGTCCGGCTTACCGTCCGCCGGCAGGTCTGCGTATGACTCCCAGTTCGGCGGGATCGCCGGAAACCCCAACGGCTGCGGGTTGGCTTCGCTCGGGACTGTGCTGTAGGCGTCGTTGAACGGCTGCAGTGACTGGTTCTTGAACAGACTCTCGTAGAAGTCCCCCTGCGAGCCGGCCCAGAAGAACTGCTTGTCGTGCGGGTTCACGAAGCTGACGGTGATGCAGAACGGGGTTGCGCCGTCCGCCTCCGTCTGAAGCCACTGTGCGGCGGTCGTGGCGATCACAGAAACGTCGTCCTCGGCTCCCTGGCCGTTCAGTGCCGACAGGGTCGGGGTTGGTCATCCCTGGAAGCCGTAGTTCTCAGGTAGCCGACGGTGCTGGGGGAGGCGGTGGATTGGAGAGAGTGCCACTTGCCGAAATACGGCGTGTCGTAGCCGAACTGGCGCAGCAGCTTCCCGTAGGTGGGAAGCCGGGCTGCAGCGCCGGCCCACTCGAGGAGGTCCGCGTCGCGAGCAGCCACTGCTGATGCGGGTACAGGCCGGTCGCGATCGTCGCGGCGCGCCGGGCTGCAGGCGTTGCCTGAACTGTAGTAGTCCTCGAACTTCACGCCGTGCTGCCACAGGGAGAAAACGTTCGGCATGAACCGGCGCAAGAACTCCGCGGGCGTATCCACACCAGCCGGGAACACGCTCGGAAAGCGCATCTCGTCGACCAGGATGAACACGATGTTCGGCCGGCCCTCGGTCCGCTTCGCTGCGGCTGCGGCTGCGGCTTGTTCGAGGATCCCGAGGTCGGCCAGGAGGCCGCCCGCCACCACCGCGCCGCTCTTCTTCAGGAAGTCCCGTCGATCCACTTTTACTCCCCTCTCTCTCCTCCCTCTCTCTCTCTCGCTCTCCTTGCTCGCTTCCTCCCGCGTGGCGTCACAATCCAGCGTCGGGAGCTCTTCGGGCACGCCCATCATCCGAGCCTGAGGGCTGCAAGCGGTCCCGGCGGTCGCACAAAACCGGGCCACTCAGCCATTCCTGGACCACAACCTCACGCGCATACACACCACCGATGGCGCCGCTGATCTCGACGACCGAGCGAGTATCTCAAAACGCGCAAGAAGCCTGTTGCCCTCTACGTGACGATGTCCGCCACCGCGGCCACGCCGTCACTCGCGGGAAGGAAGCGCGTTCGCGCTGCTGCAGAGAAAGGTCCTGTTTCCAGGGCTTTTCGCAGTAGCGGGGGCAGGATTTGAACCTGCGACCTCCGGGTTATGAGCCGCTCCGATTCGGTACACGCGTGGTTGCGCACTCCTGAACGCGGCCACTCCGCAGCGCTTCTCGGCCTTCCGCTACGGGGTTATGGCGGTCACGCTCGTTGAGCGCGCGGACGTTCACGAGCCGAGTTTGGCGTGCTGCCCGTGCACCGGCGCCGCCGCCGGCCGTGGCGCGAAGCTCTTACCCTCGATGTCCAGGCGCGCGGGAGCAGACGGTCTGCCCACTGCGGCACCCACCAGCTGACGCGCCCGGACAGCATGAGGAACGCGGGGGCGAACAGGAGCACCGTCAGCGCGGCAAGAGCGACGCCGACAGAGAGGCCGACGCCGAACTGCTTCACGGTCGGGTCGCCGTCCAGGATGAAGCTCCCGAACACGGACATCATGATCAGCGCTGCGGCGGCGATCACGCGGGCGCCTGTGGCGAGCCCGCCCGCAATGGCATCGTGGTCGCTCTCCCCTGGGCCTTGTGGTGCTCGATCTGGCTCATCAGGAACACCTGGTAGTCCATCGAGAGCCCGAACACCACGGCGAACATGATCAGCGGCACATAGCTCGCGATCGGGACGGTGTCGCCCGGAGACGTCGAGTCCGACGATCCCCAAGCCCCAACCCCACTGGAAGCACGCGGTGACGACGCCGAACGCGGCCGTCGACCGACAGCACGTTCGAGATCGCCGCCTGCGTCGGGATGACCACCGACCGGAAGGCCGTCATCAGCACCAGGAAGCCGAGCGCGATCACGGCGGCGATCACGAGCAGGAGCTTCGAGGAGATCGCGCTGGCCAGATCGACGTAGCTCGCGGTCTGGCCGCCGACGTACGCGTGGAGGTCGGTTCCCTCGTCGCCTGCGGGATCGTGTATGTCGCGCAGCGTACTTGACGAGATCCGCCGTCTGCGTCGCGGCGGGTGCGGTCGTCGCGATCACGGTGAAGGTCGTCGCGTCGCCCTTCTTGTTGATGCTCGGCGGCGACGCGACCTTGACGCCCTCGGTAGCCGAGAGCGCATCCTGCAGGTTGACGAGCCGCGGATCGGTGCCGCGCTCGTCGCCGCCGGCCTTGGTCAGCTCCTGGGTGAGCTCGGTCTGAAGCTGCTCCGCCTGCTGCTGCTGCGTCTTCGCGGTCTGCTGCTGGCCCTGGAGCTGGACCTCCTGCGTATTCAGGTTCGCCGCCTGGGTCTGGAGGTTCGCGGCCTGCACCTGGAGGTTGGAGGCCTCGGTGATCAGCTGCTCCTTCTCCTTGACGAGGCTCACGGCCTCCTTTGCCGTCCCTGTCGCCTGCCCGGCGAGCGCGATCGTCTGGTTGACCAGCTTGGACTCCTGTGCGCGGAGCTGCGCCGACTTGGAGACGATCCGCTGTGACTGCTTCCGGAGCGCCTGCTCCTGCTGCAGCACCTGGTTGAGCTGCTTCTGCAGCGCGTCTTCCTCCTTCTGCAGCGCCAGCAGTTGCGCCTCCAGCTTCTTCTGCCTCGCCGGAGACTTCGCATGCTGGAGCTCGATCGTCACCTTCTTCTGCTTGGCCCGGTTGCGGGCGAGCTTCTTCGTGACCGCCGCCCCCTCCTTGGCCAGCTTGGCGCCCTTCTTTACGAGCTGGGCCGCCTGTGCGCCGAGCTCGTTCAGCTGCTCGATGATCAGCACCTGCTGCGCCTGGAGCTTGCTCTGCTGGGCCTTGAGGCTCGACTGCTCCGCCTGAAGCGCAGCGCGCCTGCCGCTCGAGGCTCGCCTGCTGGTTCTTGAGCTGCGCTTGCTGCTGCTCCAGGGAGGTCTGCTGTTGCTGTAGCGAGGTCGACTGGCTCGTGAGCTGCTGCTGCGAGGCCTGGCCCTGCTTCTGCTCCTGCTCCAGCTGCTTCTGCAGCGACTGCGCCTGCTTCTGTTGGCTGATGAACTGGCTGCTCGCCTTCGCGGGCGTGCCGAGGCTGACCGCGACGAGCCAGCGGCCCGTTGTAGCCGACGCCGAACCCTGCGGGAGATGAGGTCGTACGCCTGGCGCTCCGTCGTCGAGCTCGGCGTGGCGCCGACGTCCTCCTGGCCGAGGTTCAGGGACAAGAACGGGATGGCGAGCGGGACGAGGATTGCGAGCACGGCCCCGATCGCAAGCCACGGGTGGGCCGTGACGGCCCGCGCCCACGCCCCCCAGAATCCACGTTCGGGCGGCTTCGGCTTGGGCCGCATGAACGCCGGCACGCGGACGGACTCGACGTGACGCCCGAGCAGCGAGAAGATCGCCGGCAGGAGCGTGAGCGCGGCCAGGACTGCCGTGACGACGGCAAACGCAGACGCGTAGCCGAGCGACGTGACGAGGGGGATGCCGGCGATCAGGAGGGTGACAAGCGCGATGACGACTGTGGTTCCCGCGAACACGATGGCGCTCCCCGACGTCGCGACGGCCGTGGCGATCGCGTCGTGCACCTCGAGGCCTTCCTTGAGGAGCGCGCGGTAGCGGCTGACGAGGAAGAGCGCGTAATCGATGCCAACGCCGAGGCCGATCATCGTCGCCAGCGTGGGTGCAACCGTCGGAATGTTCGTCACGTGGCCGAGCAGGCCGATCAGCGAGAGCCCAACGACCAAGCCGAACACCGCTGAGATGATCGGCAGGCCCATCGCCACGAGCGTCCCGAACGTGAAGGCGAGGATGATCATCGCGGCGACAAGGCCGATCACTTCGCTGCTCTCGGTCGCCGGCTCCGAGAGCTCGGTGCCGACCGGCCCGCCCGCCGCGACCTGCATGCCTGCCTTCTTGCCGGGGTTGGCCGTATCGAGCACGTCCTCGGCGATCGTCTTGCGTCAGGTCGTTCGAGCCGACGTCGAGCAGGCACACCGATAAACGCGGTGTGCTTGTCCCTGCTTATCTGCGCCTGGCCCTGCTGGCTGAACGGACTCGTTGCGCTGAAGACGTGCGGCAGCTTCTTGACCGCTGTGTACGACTCCTGGATCGCTTGCTTGTACTTCGCGTCGGTGACCTTGCCCGTCTTCGTGTAGAAGACGATCGGACTGCTGCCGTTCTGCTGCGGCGGGAAGCGCGACTCGAGTAGGTTCGACGCGGCCTGGCTGTCCGTCCCAGGGAGATTCAGGTTGTTGCTCGTATTGCTGCCGAAGGTATGGATGAGCGCCACCATCCCCGCGACCAGGACGACCCAGCTGCCGAGGACGACCCACTTGTGGCGGGCGGTGAAGAGTCCGAGGCGGTGAGAGTGACCCGAGCCACGTCGCGCGGAGAGACGTGTCGATTCCCGCCCCTCCGCGCCGAGTGTAGGACATCGTCCCGGCGCCAACAACGTGCGATCCGACGACGTGCCTAGCACGCGCCCGCCCTGAGACAGCCGCCCACTCACTCTTTTGCTCATCCCTATTGCATAACCCGTGTAGTTAAGCGGGATGAACGCATGTTTTGTTGCCTCAGGTGTGTGTGTATCAGGATGCGGTGACCCCCACCCCGGCCGAGGTTCTCGACGAAGCGCTGGCCTGGGCGCGCTCATTGCCTGAAGACGCACTCGACTCTGCCTTTGCGCCGCCGGACACCTCCGGCTCTGAGCTCGCGAACAACGTCACCTCGAGACGATCACTCGCGTCCCCGTAGGACTGATCCATGAGGTGTCCATAGCGGTCGAGCGTGACCTGGGTGCCTGCGTGGCCTAGTTGCTCAGAAGATCAGCTTCGGGTGCTCGCCTTGGTCGATCAGCAAGCTCACGAACGTGTGCCGAAGGTCATGGAAGCGGATGTGCGGTAGGCCGGCCTTGCGAAGCGCCGGCTCAAAGTAGCGGCGCACCATGTTCCGCCCATTCAGCGGCGTTCCACGCTCCGAGGGGAAGATCAGATCGTCCTCACCCTTACAGCTGCTGACCCAGTAAGCAAAAGGCCCCGTTTCCAGGGCCTTTCTAAGTAGCGGGGGCAGGATTTGAACCTGCGACCTCCGGGTTATGAGCCCGGCGAGCTACCTGACTGCTCCACCCGCGCGTCGCGGGGCGGATTATAGCGCAGCTCGCACAACTGCCACTTGCGGCCAGGTGAGCTCCTGAGGAGTGGCCGAGCGCGAGCGGACGCAGGAAATCGTCCGCGAGCGGATCGCATACCACGAGGCGAATGCGCGCGAACAGGAAGAGCGGAAGCGCACGGCCGCCGGCGGCGCGTAGCCTCTCCGGGGTGCGCGTCGCGTCTGTCGATCTCGGCACCAACTCCACTCGTCTGCTCGTCGCCGACGTCGAGGACGGGCGGCTCCACGACGTTGTCGCGCCGCCTGAAGATCACGCGTCTCGGCGAGGGCGTCGACGAACGCAAGCGCCTCCTCCCCGCACCGATCGCGCGGGTTCGCAACGTGCTCACGGATTTCCGGCGCGAGGCCGAGCAGCTTCGGCGCCGAGCGCACGCTCGCGGTCGCGACCAGCGCCGTTCGCGACGCCGAGAACGGCGAAGCGTTCCTCGGCGAGGTCGAGTGGAGCTACGGCTTCAAGACGCGCCTGCTCTCCGGGGACAGAAGAGGCCGAGCTGACTTTCCGTGGTGTCCTCGACGGGGCGCGACGTGGCTCAGAACACGCTCGTGATCGACATCGGCGGCGGCTCGACGGAGCTTGTCGTCGGCGGAACGCTGGGCCTCAGCTTTCACGACAGCCTGAATATGGGCGGGGTTCGCCTGACCGAGCGGTTCCTGCACTCGGATCCGCCAACGAACGGAGAGCTCGAAGCCTGCAGTGCGGCGGCACATGAACTGCTCGCACACGGCGTCCCTCGAGACGTACGGCCACTATCCGCAATCGGCGTCGCCGGAACCATCACCTCGATCGCCGCCCTCGACCTTGGGCTCGCCGAGTACGACCCCGACCGGGTGCAGGGCCACCGCCTTTCGCGCGAGGCGTCCGCGCGCAGCTCGAGCGCCTGGCGGCGCTGCCGCTCGCGGAACGCCGCGAGATCCCGGCGCTTCGATCCCGACCGGGCTCCCGTGATCGTCGCCGGCACCGTGATCCTGGGCGAAGTGCTCGATCATTTCGGCCTCGACGGCCTCGAGGCGAGCGAGCACGACATTCTCGACGGCGCCGCGCTCGAAGCTGCCGAGCTGCCCGAGCCCGAAGAGGGCGCGGCGCCGCCGGGCGCATACACCTGCTGCTAGTAGACCGTCCCGGGGTCTTCGTCGATAGGCGGCGGTTCGTCCTCGGCCAACCGGCGCTGCAGTGCGCTTCGCGAGAGGACGCCGACGAGCCGGCCGCTCCTCGGTCACGGGCACGCGCTCGAGATCCTCGTCTTCGAGGAAGCGGAAGGCCTCATCGAGCGGCAGCTCCGGGTCGAGCGTGTGCCTGGGCGGTTCGGCGATCTCGCGCACCGGCGTGTCCGGCGGGTCCCGACCCGCGGCGACGACGTCGCGAACGAGCGTCCCACGCGTGACGACGCCGACGAGCTGCTCGTCCTCGCAGACGAAGACGGCGCGAACCTCCGGCCGCGACAGCAGCTCCCCGGCCTCCTGCGCCGGCGAGTCGCCGCTGAGAGTGCGCGGCTCCGCCAGCATCGCGTCTCGGACCCGGTCGCTCACGGATAAATGCCGCGAGCGGTCAGGGCCGCGCCGACCTCGCGGATGCCGGCGACGAGGGCGGCACTGCGGAGCGAGAGCCCCTGCTCCTCCGCTAGGCGCCAGACCCGCTCGAAGGCGTCGGCGAGCTTGTCGGCGAGCCGGCGCGGATCTCGTTGCGGTCCCCAGAAGAGCCGGCCGATGTCCTGCACCCACTCGAAGTACGAGACGGTGACGCCGCCTGCGTTGGTGAGCATGTCGGGCAGGACGAGGATGCCCCGCTCGCCGAGGATCGCGTCGGCCTCGACGGACGTCGGACCGTTCGCGCCCTCGGCGACCAATCGCGCCTGGATCCGCCGCGGCATTCTCGCCCGTCACCTGGTCCTCGCGCGCGCGCGAGCACGAGGATGTCGCACGGGAGCTCGAGCAGCTCCTCGTTCGCTCACCCGCTCGCCCACGGTCGTAGCCCGCGAAGCGAGCCGTTCGCCTCGGCGTACGAGCGGAGCGCCGGGATGTCGAGCCCGCCTTCGTGGTGGATGCCGCCGGAGACGTCCGAGACAGCGATCTACCGAGCGCGCCGCGATCGTGCAGCTCCGCCGCTGCGATCCCACCGACGTTGCCGAAGCCCTGGACGGCGCAGCGCTGGCCTGCGAGCGGCGTTCAGCCGAGCCGTCGCGCAGCTGCGCTCGATCACCATCACGACGCCGGCGCCGGTCGCCTCGTGGCGGAAGAGCGAGCCGCCGAGCGAGATCGGCTTGCCGGTGACGATCTCTGGCACCGCGTAGCCGACCTGCATCGAGTAGGTGTCCATCATCCACGCCATCGTCTGCTCGTTCGTGGCCATGTCCGGCGCGGGAATGTCCTGCTGCGGGCCGATGCACCGGCAGGAGCTCGGCGGTGAAGCGGCGCGTGAGCGCCTGCAGCTCGTTCGCAGCGACAGCGCGCGCGGATGGCAGCGGATGCCGCCCTTGGCGCCGCCGTACGGGAGCCGCAGCAGCGCGCACTTCCAGGTCATCCACATCGCGAGCGCGGCGCACTCGCCGAGATCGACACTCCGGGTCGTAGCGGATGCCGCCCTTCGTCGGGCCGAGCACGCTCGAGTGCTGGACGCGGTAGCCCGGGAAGACGACGCCAGCGTCCGTCGTCGAGCTGAACCGGAACGCTGACAATGAGCGAACGCTCCGGATAGCGCAGCCGCTCGGCGACGGCGTCGCCGACCGCGGCGTGCGGAAGCGCCTGCTCGAACTGCGTGATCGCCTGGTTGAAGAGTGGCGTTTCCCACTCCAGGTGACCCGAATCGTGCGAAACGTCCTGCACTTCGGCCATCGCAAGGAGTCTAGGTGCAGGGCAAGATGGACTGGCGGCGAACCGCTTTGGGCGCCACCACGAACTTCCGTGACGAGACTTTGACGCGATGGACAGGCACGCTTGCCGCGGCCGCGGCGCTTCTGGCGGCCGCGGCGGCGGCGCCGCAAGCCTGGGCGCACGCGAGGATCGTCTCGACCACGCCGGGCGCCGGCGATGTCCTCGCGAGCGCGCCCAAGCGGGTCACGATCCGGTTCGACGACACCTGTCCGCGTCCTCGGCGGGACGACGGTCGTCGGCAACTCCGACAAGCGCGGCGTCACGGCCGGAAAGCCAAGCGCGAGCGGCCGGGTGGTCACGATCCCGCTGCGAAAGCTTCGCGACGGGGACTACACGGTGCGCTGGAGCGTGCTCTCCGATGACGGGCACACGATCGACGGTGTGTTTGCGTTCGCCGTCGGCGCAGGACGCGCGCCGCCGACTGCCGCCCTGTCGGCCGGGGGCACGAACCTCACCCGCAATGTCATCTCGCGCTGGTTCTTCTTCGCCGGACTGCTCGTCGCCGTCGGCGTCGCCCTCTTCGTGCCGCTGGCCTGGCGGCCGGCGCTTCGCGCGGCTGGCGCAGAGCCTGACGAGCGCGTCCTCTGGCCGCTCGCGTTCGCCGGCTTCTTCCTGACCTTCCTCGGCGCTTCGACGCTGATTCCGCATCACGATCCCGGGACGACCCGGTTCGGGCTGGCCTACGAAGTCGGCGGGATCGTCGCGGTCGTCGGCGCGACCCTCTCGGCGATCGCATTCGTCGACCGACGGTTCGGGCGCGGCGCCTTCGTCTGCGCGCTGGCGCTCCTCCCGATCCCGTCTGTAGCCGGGCATGCGCTCGACCGCGGTCAGTGGCCGCGGCCGCTGAACGTCGCCGCCGACATCCTGCACGTGGGCGCGGCCGCGGTCTGGATCGGCGGATCTGCTGGCGCTGGCGATCGGGCTGCCCCGCGCGGCGCGGAGGCTTTCGCCCGAACAGCGCGCTCGCTTCACGGCGGCGCTCGTGCCACGGCTGTCCGCCATCGCGCTCGTCTCGGTCGCAGTGATCGCGGCGACCGGGCTGATCCGGGCGCTCTCGGAGCTCTCCGCAGTGAGCCAGCTCTGGAGCTCTGGCTATGGGCGGGCGCTCCTCGTCAAGACAGGTCTTCTGGCTCTGGTGGTCTCACTCGGCTGGATCAACCGCTCTCGGCTCGTGCCGAGGCTGCGCCTCGAGGCTCTGCGCCGGAACGTCGCGGTGGAGCTCGTTCTGCTCGCCGGTCTCGTGGTCGCGGTCGCGTTCCTGACAGGATCTCGCGCCGGGCCGGCAGCTCGCCCCCGCGGTCGCCAGTCCGCGGACGCCCCAGCCGATCGCCGCCCCTCCGCCGGGTGCAACCGTGCTCGCCGGGGAATCGGGCGACCGCGCGGTCGGGCTCGCGGTCAGCCCCGGCGGGCAGCTCCAGGCGACCGTGCTCGGCCCCGACGACAACGGTGTCGACGGCCTCTCGGTCGCCTTCCGCGCCGGGGCAGAACGGTCGCCGCGACCGCCTGCGGGCCAGGTGCTACCGCGCCAACGCGAGAATCGACGCACGCCGAGTCGAGGTCTTGCTCGGTTCAGGGCCGGTCCCCTTTGTGATCCCGGGCCCCACGCAGCCGGCGAGCCGGCTCGTGGCCGAGGCGCGGCGCGCCTTTACGAGCCTGCGTAGCCTCGTGATCCACGAACGCCTCGCCTCCAGCCCGAGCGAGAAGCTGACGACGACGTTTCGGATCGTCGCGCCCGATCGCCTGACCTATGTCACCTCGGCTGGAGCGCGGGCGATCGTGATCGGCGGGCAGCGGTGGGACGCCGATGGCAAGGGACCGCTGCTGCGTTCGGCGCAGACGCCGCTCCAGCTCCCCGGCGCGGAGTGGAGCCCACGCTGGTTGAACGCAAGAGCGCTCGGGTGGACGCGAGTCGGAGGCTGGCGCGCTCGACGGGTGAGCTTCTTCGATCCCGGGCTCCCCGCATGGTTCGAGATTGCCGTCGACCCGAGCACGCACCGCCCGCTGGAGCTGAACATGACGGCGGCGGCCCACTTCATGCACCACCGCTACACGAACTTCAACCAGCCCATGCGGATCGTGCCCCCGCTAGATGCCGGGGAAGGGACTCGAACCCTTACGCCTCCAGAGGAGACACGCCGCGAAGTACCCTGACGCGGGTCTGCGTGATGCTTGCGACAGGAGGCTGAGCGGTGAATAAGCCGGTGTTGTTTTGCCACGACGGATCGGACGGCTCAAGGACTGCGCTGGCTGCCGCAGTCGAACTGATCAAGCCCGCCGATGCCGTGGTATTGGTTGTGTGGATGCCGGCAGCGGTGCAGTTGGCCCGAGCCGGCTCGTTCGTAGTCGCCGTACCGAACGAAGGCGAGATCGACGACCAGGAAGCGGCTGCCGCGCGACAAATCGCCGAAGAGGGCGCCGCGGGTGCCCGCAAGCGCGGCTACAACGCGTCCGCACGAATCGCGCAAGCCAACGAATCGGTGGCCAAGACGATCGATGAGATCGCCCAGGAGATTGACGCCGGACTGATTGTCTGCGGCCAACGCGGCCGGGGCGCCATCCGCAGCGCTCTCCTCGGTAGCGTCTCCCACGCACTCGCGGCACACACCAAGCGGCCGCTGCTCATCGCCCCGCAGCGCCCGTCGTAGCGCGCCAAGCCGGGGCCGGGCGCCATTCGCAGCCTCGAAGTGGCAGTTGCCGATCGCGTGACGGGCGAGCGCAGCTCTGAAGGTGGGCACGCGAGGCTTGGCCGGGCCGGGGAGGATCACCATCGCCAGAAGGAAGCCGAGCGCGAAGATTCCGACCGCCCACCAGAAGGCCGTGGTGTAGCCGTGAACTGCCGCGGCGTTAGCCAGGCCGGGGGTGTGGAGGTGACCGACCGTGTAGCTGGCGACGGCGCTGGCGAAGATCGTGCTGAGCAGGGAGGTGCCGACCGAGCCGCCGACCTGCTGGGAGGTGTTGACCATCGCCGAGGCGACCCCGGCTTCGCTTCCCTCCACGCCCAGAGTCGCGGTCGAGAACGCCGGGGCGAAGATGCAGCCCATCCCGACGCCGAGGACGAGCAGACCGGGAAGGACATTGCTGGCGTAGCTGGAGCCGGGCGTCAGGCGCGTGAACAGGAACATCGCGATCGCCCCGAGCGTCAAGCCAGCGAGTACCAGCGGCTTGACCCCGGTGTGTTGGATCACCCGGGTCTGCACGGTGGTCGAGGTGACCACGAGGACAGCGGTCAGCGGGAGGAACGCCAGTCCGCTGGTGAGCGGCGAAAGGCCGAGCTGCTGCTGCAGGAAGTAGGTGAGAAACAGGAATACGGCAAAGATGCCCGCGCCGGCCAGCGCGAGCGTGGTGTACGCGCCGCCGCGGGCCCGGTCCCCAGATGATGTGCAGGGGCAGCAACGGATGCTTGGCTCGGCGCTCGATCAGCACGAAGGCCGTCAGGAGCACGGGACTGGCGATGAGCGCCACGATCGTGGCTGTGGCAGTCCAGGAGTGGGTCGCGGCATTGGAGAATCCGTAGACCAGCGCGAACAGGCCCAGCGCTGAGGTGAGAACCCCCGGTATGTCGATCGGTTCACGCTTCGGGGCACGGTGGTTGACCAGCAGCCGCAACGCCACGATCGTCGCCGGGACGGCGATCACAAGGTTGACGTAGAGGCACCAGCGCCAGGACAAGACGCTGGGTGAGCGCACCGCCGAGTATCAACCCGAGCGAGGCGCCACCGCCGGCGATCGCGCCGAAGATCCCGAACGCCGTGGGCCGGTCAGGAGACCCCTCGAACGTCACCGTCAGCAACCCGAGCGCCGAGGGTGCGAGCAGTGCGGCGAATGCCCCCTGGAGCGTTCGGGCGGCCACGAGCACGCCGAAGGACTGGGCCAGACCGCCGATCGCCGAGGCGATCGAGAACCCGACCAGGCCGGCGATCAGGGTCCACTTGCGTCCGAACAGATCACCGAGCTTGCCACCCAGCAGCAGGAGGCTGCCGAACGCCAGCGCGTAGGCGGTGACGATCCACTGCCGGCTCTCGCGTGGAGAAATGCAGCGCCTCCTGTGCCGAAGGGATCGCGATGGTCACGATCGTCGCGTCCAGCACCACCATCAGCTGCGCGACGCTGAGCAGGGCCAGGACCGCCCATCGATTCGGTTCGCGATCCGTCGAGGCCACCGACATCAGCTGGCTCGCATCCCGATCGGCGGCGCGGCCATCGACCTCAGCCATCCCTCGACGGTAACACCGCCAAGCCAGGCGGCGTAGCGTGCGCAAACCCGGTCACGCTGCTCGTTGGTACTCGTGAATCAGTCCGCCGAGGAGGTCGTCGCGGCGGAGAGCAGGGGTGGCGCGAGTGTCGCGCGAGCACTCCGACGGCTGCCTCAACCGACGCAGGCAGCTCGCCGCGCGTGGTTCCAGGTCACCTGCGGCGGCTTGCGAGATCCAGGCCGCGGCGAGCGCGTACTCGCCGTGCCCGCCGAGTGATCGCAGGCAAGCGGCCACCTGTCTCCGACCGCTTACGCCGTCGACTTCACTACCGACGGCGTCGACGACCCCAGCGGTCTCGAACCCGAGGACCGCAGGCTCCGGCAGAGGGAAGACGCCCGATCAGTGCCTCTGCTGGCAACGGCCCGATTCGAGAAGTAACCGCCCAGCAGGGAGTTCCGATGCCGGGGAAGGGACTCGAACCCTTACGCCTCCAGAGGAGACACCTGGATTTTAAGGCTGGCGCGAAGTGCGACGCCTGCGTACCTTCGCGTCATTCACGTCCAGTTCGGTCGCTTCGTGAGCGAACTCGCCGCGTCCGTTGTCCACCGTTGTCTACTGCTGTTCACTGACGCGCCCGAGGATCTCCCGCAACTTAGAACCCGCAGAATGACTGCGAGGGGCGGCCGTGAGAGCCGCCCCTCTGCCTCGGACAGTTACGGCGTAAGCGGAGTGTGTTCCCCAGTCCCCGTTGAACTCGCTGATGTCCGGCGTAGTGCGTGACCCGGAAGAGGCCGCTCGCCGTCGGCGTTGACGGTGTAGGAGGTCGCGCTGGCCGTCGTCGATGGTTCCGCCCGAAGGCGATCTTCCGCCCGTCCGACGACCAGACCGGGGTTGAAGCAAGCCGAACGTGCGTCGGATCGGCGAGCAGGCCGCCACATGGGCCCGCGATCGGGAGCTGCCGCAGGCCTGTGCCGTCGAAGTGAACGACCCAGATCGAGCTGTGGCTGATCCGAGACCGTCGGGCCCGTTCGGAACGTGGGCCGAGAAGACGATCTCGTTTGCCCTGCGGTGACCAGCTCCCGCTACAGAAGTTGAAATCCATCCCGTCGGGCGTGATCTGCTTGCAGGCCGCTGCCATCCAGCTTGACCGTGTAGAGCGCGTAGGTCGATCTCGTTGGCGCGCGTGATCACGCAGCCGCTTGCCGTTCGGCGAGTAGTCGCCTGGGCGCGTCGTCGCCGTTCGGGATCCGAGGTCACCCGCTGCAGGTCGCCGCCGTCGGACGACCGCACCGTGTAGACGCCGTTCAGGCTCGGATCCGTCTCGCCTGGCCCTCGCAGGCAGGCGCGAGCGCCGTCCGGTGACCACACCGTGCAGAAGAGCGCCAGGCCGGATAGCGGTCGAACGGTCAGGCCCGAGATAGACGGAGCTGCCGTCGTCCAACGTTGAACAAGAGCAGCTCGCGGGGGCTCTAGCTGAGTGACGAGCGCGATCCTCGTGCCGTCGGGCGACCACTGGCCGACCTCGCTGTTATTGAAGACGAGCTGTTGATCCGTCCCGTCGGGATCAACGGTGTAGACCTGCTCTCCGCCCGTAGCAGGTTGTCGCTGTTAGTGACGATCTTTCCGTTGGTGCCGCGGCGGCCTTCGCCGCCGCAGAGGATCGCGACCATCGCCGCGACAGCGGCGGCGACAAGCGCGAGGATGATCAGCTTGCGCATTCTGGTGCTCCCTTCGCTCGCTGACTCCTGATCCACGTTGGGATCATCGGATCAGCTGCTGCCTGCCGCTATCGAACGTCAGCCCCAACCCGAGCGATTTGCCCGAGTAGCCCGCCTTCGCCGCTGCTCCCTTCTCCCCCAATCAGAAGCGATCGTCCCACATTGAACACAAGCGGGTCAAGAACCGCTTACTTATCGGCGAGTCGATGCGGACCTCGGGTCTGGGGCACCGTCCCGACTGCGAACCTCATCGGCAAGGTCGCCGACGCGTTGTCTACCGCGTTGTCAACTGCTCTGCCTCTAAGCAGGCCATCCTGGGCACTTTCAGCGTGCCCCCCAGCCCTGATGGATAAAGGTGCCGGGGAAGGGACTCGAACCCTTACGCCTCCAGAGGGAGACACCTGATTTTAAGTCAGGCGCGTATGACCAGTTTCGCTACCCCGGCGGCGCCAGAATAGCGCGCCGGCCGGTTAGAGGCCCGACGGGCTCATCGTACGTCGACGGGATCTTCGCCGGCGGCTTGCCGTAGACGACCGCGTACTCGTCGTGCTGGTGGAGGATGATGTTGTTCGGGTTGCCGGAGGAAGCGCTTGCCGTTGACGTAGAACTTGAGCGGTTTGCCCGGCGCCGCGCAGTACCCGCCGATGCACTGCTTCGACAGCGCTACGCCCCAGACACCGACGAACTGGCCGAGCGTGAACACGCCCTTCTTGGGAGCCTCAGGTCGGATGATCCCCGAGGTGTCATGGGTGTGCAGTTCGACGAAGAAGCCGCCGCTGGGTCGAGTCGCCGTTCGCGTAGATCCCGACCAGCGCCGGAACCGTGACGTGCTTGCCGTTGACGAAGATGTCCAGGTGCTGGTGGATGTGCAGCGTCGACCCCTGCATTCCGAGCGAGCTCAGCTGCAGCGGCGCCAGCCGGTCCGGCAAGGAGGCGTACTCGGCGGCCACGGCGCCCTTTCCCTTCTGAGCCCAGGGAGTGTGGCGTAGTCGATCTTCGGCGCCGAGCCGGTGACGTTCTTGGTGCTGGAGCCGGTTGCCGCCGACAAGAGCACCAGCAGCACCGCGACGAGGGCGACCGATCCGACGCTGCGAAACCGTAAAGGAGCCTACGGCGACTTCCTTGACCGCCGACCGCCGGCACGCTCGGCTTCTCGTATCGCGCCGCTTTGGTGCCTGGACGGGCCGCGGCGGCAGAGGTGTACGCGCTTTCGCCAAGGCCGTCTTGATGGTAGCCAGAGTCTCGGCGCTTCTGGTCGGTTGGCTTTTCGATCGCGATCTTCGATACTCCGGTTTCCTCACTCAAGGAGGCAAACAACGGGATGGTTGGACAAGCTGCTCGGACGTGACAAGAAGACTTCGAGCGACAGCTCGATGCAGAGCGAAGGCATGCATCAAGGGCAGGAGAGCATGGGCGGGGACACAGCGCCCGGCACGGAGCCGATGGCGCCCGCCGACCCCGAGCCGCCGGCGCAGCCGAGAACCGACGGCGGAAACGTGGTTTGAACGGGGCGGCTTCGGCCGCCCCGTTCTTTGTCCGTGCCGTCCGACGCGTTCTCTAGCGTTCGTCGGCCATGCTCGCAATCGGAATCTTGTTGCTCGTTCTGGCCGGCGGAGCCGCGCTCGCGGTCTGGTTGACCCGCGCGCTGCAAGGCTTCAAGGCCGACTCCGACGCCGCCTTGGCCGCTCGGAACGCCGAGGTCGGGCGACAGCTCGAGGGGATCACCGCGACCATGGACCGCCGCCTCGGCGAGCTCGACACGAAGGTCGATCGGCGCATGGAGCACGCCTCGAAGCAGACGAACGCGATCCATCAAGCAGCTCGGCGACGTCGGCCGGGCGACAACGCTCCTCGCCGAGCACGCGAAGGAGCTCGGCCAGCTGCAGCAGGTCCTGCGGCCGCCGAAGGCGCGGGCGGCTTCGGCGAGCTGCTGCTCGGCAACCTGCTCGCGCGACCGCCTCCCGCCCGAGGCGTACTCGCTGCAGTACGGGTTCAAGAGCGGCGAGCGCAGTCGACGCCGTGATCCGGGTCGACCGGCTTCGCCCCGATCGACGCCAAGTTCCCGCTCGACAACTTCGAGCGGCTCGTCGACGCGCAGGAGAGCTCGGGCGCGAGCTGCACGAGAAGGCGTTCGCACGCGACGTCAAGGGGCACGTCGACGCGATCTCGTCCAAGTACATCCGGCCCGACGAGGGCACCTACGACTTTGCGTTCATGTACCTGCCGTCGGAGGCGATCTACTACGAGCTCGTCTGCGGCAAGACGGGTGCGTTGCTCTCCTACGCGCACGAGAAGCGGGTGCTGCCGGTGTCCCCGACGACGCTGACCGCGTACCTGCAGGTCGTCCTGCTCGGGCTGAAGGGGCTCCAGATCGAGCAGCACGCGCACGAGGTGATGGCCTACTGCGCGCAGCTACAGAAGGACTTCGAGCGCTTCAAGGAAGACTCGACCTGGTCGGCACCCACCTGGGCCGGGCCAACTCGAGCTTCGGCAAGGCCGAGAAGCGGCTCGACAAGTTCGAGCTGAAGCTCGACCAGGCCGCGGACTCGCACCGAGCTGGACTGCAGCCGGCGACGTGGTCGCCGAACTGCCACGCGCAGCCGAGCGCGGCTCTCGACGCGCCGAGCCGGCTGCTGCGCGCGCGAGGTAGCGGATCAACCCGCCGGCAACGACGATCTCGCGCTCGCGCGGCAGAAAGTCGTGCGTGACGTTGAAGGCCGGTGCGCCTTCGATCTCGACCTGAGCTCGTCTTCGCCCTCGGCGATCGCGTGCAGGTCGTGGATCTCCCACTTCTGCCCCAGCTCGGCCCGGTCGTAGTCGCGCCTCGTCCTTGAAGAGCAGCGGCACGATCCCCTGCGCGATCAGATTGCGGCGGTGGATGCGCGCGAAGCTCTTCGCGATCACGGCTCTGACTCTAAGCTGGGCCGGAGCGAGCGCCGCATGCTCCCGGCTCGAGCCCTGGCCGTAGTTGTCGCCGGCGACGATGAAGCCTCCGCCCCACTCGTGCGCCCGCTTGGCGAAATCCCTTGTCTCGATGCTGGAAGGTGAACTCCGCGATCGCGGGCACGTTCGAGCGGTAGGCCATGACGGTCGCACCGTCGGGCGAGAGGTCGCCGGTCGAGATGTCGTCAGGCGCCACGATCAGCACGCGGCCGGCGAGCACGTCCGGGAGCGGCTTCTGCTCGGGCGGCGGGAAGATGTTGGGGCCGCGCGGGACCTGGATCGAGACCGCCTCCTCTTCCGGGACGGGCTCGAGGATGTGCTTCTGAACGACCTCGGGACGAGCCGCAGGCCGCTCCGGCAGCTCGGGCGGATCGAGCTCGCGCGGGTCGGAGATGACGCCACTTCAGCATCGACACCGCGGCGATCGCGGGCGAGCAGAGGTAGACCTGGTCGTCGGTCGTCCCGCTCCGGCCCGGGAAGTTCCGGTTGAAGGTGCGCAGCGAGTTCGCGCCTGACGGAGGCGCCTGGCCCATCCCGACACACGGCCCGCAGGCGGGCTCGAGCATCCGCACCCCGGCCATCAGCAGGTCGACGTACGTCCCCGAGCGCGTGATCTGGTCGAGGATCTGCCGCGATCCCGGCGTCGCGGTTGCCGAAACGAGCTCCTCCGAGAGCCGCTGGTCGCGCATCACCGCGCCGCACAGTGCGAGGTCGTGGTAGGACGAATTGACCGAGGAGCCGATGCAGACCTGCTGAATCGGCGTCCCGACGAGGTCGTCGACCGGAACGACGTTGCCCGGGCTCGACGGCTTCGCGACCAGGGGCACGAGCTCGGCAAGATCGATGTGCTCCTCGTCATCGAAGTCGCCGGTGTCCCCGGTCGGCAGCTCGGTGAAGTCCTCGAGACGCTCCTGCTCCTCGAGCCAGGCACGCGTCTCGTCGTCGGCCGGGAAGACCGCGCCGGTCGCGCCGAGCTCGGCGATCATGTTCGCGATCGTCCCGCGCTCCGTGTAGCTGAGCGTGTGCACCCCGGGACCGGTGAACTCGAAGACGCAGCCGCGCCCGCCTCGGACACCGCGGCGGCGAAGCAGCTCGAGGATCACGTCCTTCGCCTGGATCCACGGACGGGCGAGCTCGTTCTCGAGGAAGACGCCGACGATCTTGGGGCAGGGCAGCTCGAAGGGATGTCCAGCCATGCAGACGGCGACGTCGAGACCGCCCGCTCCGATCGCGATCATCGCGCACGAGCCCGACTGGGTCGTGTGCGAGTCCGCGCCGATGAGCGTCTGCCCCGGCTTTGCGAATCGCTCGCAGTGGACGTAGTGGCAGATCCCGTTGCCGGGCCGCGAGAACCACGCCCCGTACTTGGCGGCCATCGCCTGTAGGAAGCGGTGGTCGTCCGGATTCTTGAAGTCGATCTGGAGGATGTTGTGGTCGACATAGACCACGGCCGTGTCGACGCGCACGCGCTCCTCGCCGAAGAGCTCGAACTGCATCATCGCCATCGTCCCGGTCGCGTCCTGCGCGAGCGCCTGGTCGACACGGAGCGCAATCTCCTGGCCGGGTACGAGCTCTCCGCGCTCGAGATGCTCCTCGAGGATCGTGCGGGCGAGTGATGCCATCGGCTTCTAGCTTAGTCAGAAGCCAGCCGGGACCAGACCTCGAAGTCGTCGCGCCTTCCCTGCTTGAAATGGAACGAGCGCAGCGTCCCCCTCGTAGCGATAGCCCACGTTCGCAGCGACTCTCTTCGACGCGTCGTTCGAAGTGGAGATCCAGAGCTCGATCCTCAGGGCATCGAGTTCCGCGAACGCCCAGTCGGTCAGGAGCTCGAGCGCCCGGGTCGCGACCCTCGACCGCGCGCTTCCGGCGCAACGACGTAGCCGAGCTCGAGCTGCCGTCCTTCGCGGTCGATGCCGAACGCGAGCGCGAGCCCGAGGAACGACCCGTCCCCATCGACGACGGCGAACGCCTCTCGCTTGCCTTCACGGCGGCCCTCCTCGTAGAACTCGAGCCACTCGTGCTCCCACCCCGGTGGCACCGGGTCGGGGACGCGCGTAACGACGCACGCCCTCGTCGTCGAACATCGCTGCAACCGACGGTAGGTGCTTCTCGGCAAGCAGCTCGAGACGGAGGTCGGTCATGCGCGGAACGGAGTCTCGCTTCTAAGCAGGACTGTCCCAGGGGCGCCGTCCCCGTGCCGCCACGCCGTGGCAGTTATCGCTTTGAGGGGACAGTCCCCGTTCAGGACAGTCCCCGCCCAGCCTTCGCTAGGACAGTCGCGGTCCCGTGACAGTCAGGGCGCGCGGCCCTAGAACCGGTTTTAGGGACAGTCCCCATTCGGGGACAGTCCCTTCCCGTCGCCTGGACGGCGACGTTTTTCTGAGTACCTGAGCAGGGCGCCGATCCCTCGACCGGGTCGAGATCCTGGTAGTGCCGGAGCGCGAGGACGCTCCCGCCGTGCGTGAGCGTCTGGTGGACTGCGCCAGATTGAGACCGTCGTCGCGCTGCTCCATCTGCGTTCCGTCGAGCGGACAGGGTCCTCCCTCGGCGCTGACCCGCCCGCAGCGCGGGCACTGCCAGGCAGAGTGCTCCGCGCCTTCCTGGAAGAGGAGCAGCTCGACTCGCCCGTCGGAGGCCGCCTCGAGGGTATCGGCCCAACCCGCCGTCGCCCGGCCGCCGCGCCCTGATTCCTCGCGCCAGCGCTCGGCAGCCTCTCGCTCCTGCTTCGCGTGCCACTCCTCGAGGATCGGCCGGGCCGCCTGGAGCAGCTCGGCAGGAGTCGCGTGCGCCTCCGCCTGCGTCCAGCCGACGATCGCGTTCCTGACCTCGTGCGAGAGCACCTCCTCGAGCTCGGCGCGCGTCTCCTCCGTGGTCACGAACACGATCCTCGGGCTCTGCAGGCGGCGGACGCGGCGGTCGAGCTGCTCTGCGACCTCTTTCAGGTGCTCGTGGACGAGCGACTCGATGTGTCGCTGGTAACGCGCCTGCGACCAGCCGCCCTGGTCGTGCCGCCCGGCGTCATCGTCGAACTGGTCGACGACCTCCTCGAGCTTCCCGGCACGCAGGGTGTAGACGGTTCCGCGCTCCCGGCCGACCACGGCGATCAGGGCTCCATCCCCACGGCCGACGAGCGGGACGAGCGGCGAAAGGTAGAACTCCCGGCCGACGGCGATCTTGTCGGCAACCGGATCGCCGAGCGGCAGCGTTCGCCACGCGTTGTCGAGCCCCGCCGAGAAGACCGCGACGCCGCGTGACCCGTCGCGTTCGAACTCGCGCTCGAAGAACTCGCGAATCCTGGTGAGGTCGGCACGGAGGGCCTCGCGCTGCTCGTGCGTCAGCTCATGGGGCGGCCTCGGCCGCATCTCGCCCTCGTGCATCAGTGAGTTGACCCGGCTGGCCGCGTCGCCGGCGGTCGGGGCGACGCTGGGATCGAGATCGACGTAGACGCTGATCGCGCACCCCTTCTCGGCGCGGAAACTCGCCAGCTCGCGAAGCCCGTCCCAGCTCACTGTTGCTGCCACCTGCGCCTCCTTACCGGAAAGCGGCGATTGTATGCCTGCCGTGCCGCGCTGTATCGCCGGTTTTCGTAGAGCCGCTCAAAAGGAGCCGGAGCGCGGCGCAGACTGCGGATTGGTTGCTGACTGCGCCCCTCCCTCTGGAGAGAGGAGGAGGTGCTCCGACTCTTCCTCGATCGTGCCGCCGTCGCCGAGGTCACTTGACCAACGGAGGTCATTTCTTCTCTATGCCTTACGTCTCCGAACACGATGGTCCGCCCTAGTCTTCTGAGCTATGGAACTCGAACCACCCAACTTCATCGAGGAAGCAGACCTGGCCGAGGGATGGGGCGAGCAAGAGTGGGATCGGTGGCAGAAGCTTCAGGCACGCCTTGAGGAGCGAGGCGTGAAGAGGCTCGAGAAGCGTGGTACCGACGATGCTGGCTCTGGGATGCTGCTCGCCTATACCGAGTTGGTGCAGTCGGCTTTCTACGAACAGGAACCGATCTCAGAAGGGGAACCAATCTTAGCGCCGTAAACCGCCTGGCGCTCAGCTCGCGCCCCCTCCAGGCGTCAACTCCTAGAAAACCCGGCGATTCTCTTCGCGTGGATGTCTTCACCATCGGTCATGGCGCCCGTCCCGCCGAAGAGCTCGTCACCTGTCTGCGGGAGGCGGGCGCCGAAACCCTGATCGACGTGCGCCGCTTCCCTGGCTCGCGGCGAAATCCCCAGTTCAATCAGACGGCGCTCGCGGAGTCTCTGGCCACGGCCGGAATCGCCTACCAGTCATGCGGACGAGCTTGGCGGGCGGCGATCGAACGAAGCCAGAGCGAGGAGCGCTTCCCCTGCATTCGCGTGGCCGCGTTTCGAAGCTATGCGGCCCGGATGGGCACCGAATCGTGGCAAGCGGCACTCGAGGACGCTCTCGCCGAGCCTGCTCCCTGTTTCATGTGCGCGGAGACGCCGTGGTGGCGCTGCCACCGGCGCCTGATCGCGGAGCTCCTGACGGCACGTGGCCTGAAATCGTCCATCTGATGAGGCCGGGCGAGACCGAATCACACCGCTTGTACGCCGAGAGCTCGGTTCGCGCAGGCAAGCTATATCTGTGCGGAGAGCTGGTTGGCTAGCTGGCTTGGCTGGGAACGTTCAAGCGGTCCGATCCGTTGAATATTGTGAGGGCCGCCATCCGGCCCAGTTGATTTGGAGGAAATGTGAACGACAACAGAGTGCGCGAGCTGATCATCATCGGCGGCGGTCCCGCCGGCTACACGGCCGCGCTCTACAGCGCGCGCGCGAACCTCGAGCCGCTCGTCATCGAGGGCTTCCAGTGGGGCGGCCAGCTGATGATCACGAGCGACGTCGAGAACTATCCCGGGCTACGCCGGACGGCGTCATGGGCCCACAGATGATGGGCGAGTTCCGCGCGCCAGGCCGAGACGCTTCGGCGCCGAGTTCCTCACCGACGACGTCACGCGCGTCGACTTCTCCGAGCGCCCGTTTCGCGTCTGGGTTGGCGACGACGAGTACCGCGCGGAGAGCGTGATCGTCGCCACCGGCGCGACCGCACGGCAGCTCGGTCTCGAATCCGAGCGCGCGCTTCACGGCCGCGGCGTCACCTACTGCGCCACCTGCGACGGCGCGTTCTACCGTGACCAAGGAGGTCGTGGTCGTCGGCGGCGGCGACTCCGCGATGGAGGAGGCGATCTTCCTGACGAAGTTCGCGTCGAAGGTCACGGTTCTCCACCGCCGAGACGAGTTTCGCGCCTCGCCGATCATGGTCGATCGCGCCCGCGCCAACGAGAAGATCGAGTTCGTGACGCCGGTCGTGGTCGAGGAAGCGCTCGGCGCCGAGGAGGGCAAGCTCACCGGTGTCCGAATCCGAAACCTCGAGACGGACGAGATCAGCGAGATCCCGGCCGATGGGCTGTTCGTCGCGATCGGCCACGATCCGACGACGAAGCTCTTCGTCGACCAGCTCGATCACGACGAGGCCGGCTACCTCGTCACCCAGCCGGGCTCGACGGCGACCAACGTCGAGGGCGTCTTTGCCGCCGGCGACGTGGTCGACCACGTCTATCGCCAGGCCGTGACCGCGGCCGGCATGGGCTCGATGGCCGCGCTCGACGCCGAGCGCTGGCTCGCGGCGCGTGATACCAGCGCGGAGCGATCGGCTCTCACAGCACCCCGGGCTTAGTCATGGCCGAGTGGATCGATCTCCTCGATCCCGGCGAGGAGGAGCTGAAGAAGGTGCTGCCCCGCAGATCCACGAGCGCGCGCTCGAACAGCTGCTCGAGCCGGCCACTCACGACGACGAGCCGCGGCCCCGGCTCGAAGGTCACGATCGCTACGTCTTCGGTGTGTTCCTGCTGCCGATCGCGGTCCGCGAGGAGGACCGCGTCTTCTACCAGGAGGTCGACGTCATCGCGACCCGGGAGCGCGTCGTGACGGTACGCAAGACCCCGGAGCGCGGCTACGCCTGCGACCTCGGCCCCGCTCAGCTGTCGCACCAGCGGGAAGCCGACGACCGCTCCGGCATGATCGTCTACCGCATCGTCGACCAGATCGCCGAGGACTTCCTCGATCTGGTCGATGCACTGAACGACGAGATCGACGAGCTCGAGGAGGGGATCGAGACGCTGGACCCGGCCCGGGTCCGTGGCCGAATCTCGGCGCTGCGGCACGACCTGCTCCACGTCAGAAGAACGCTGGCGCCGACGCGTGACGCGGTCCGGGCGATCGTCGACCGCCGCGTCGACGTCGGCGAGGGCCCGGAGGTGCTGCCGCGCGACGTCGAGCTGAACTTCTCCGACGCCTACGACAAGCTCCTTCGCGCGACGGACGGGCTCGACCTCTGCGCGCGACCTGCTCGCCAGCGCGCGCGACTACAGCCAGGCGAAGATCGCCAGCGACCAGAACGAGGTCGTCAAGCGGCTGACGGTGATCGCTTCGATCCTGCTCGTGCCGACGTTCATCGTCGGTGCTCTACGGCCAGAACTTCCGCCACATTCCCGAGCTCGCCTGGGGCTTCGGCTACTGGTGGAGCTGGGGCTGGATCATCTTCACGACCATCCTGCAGCTCGCGTTCTTCCGCTGGCTCGGGCTGGATCGGCGGCGGCCAAGTTCGCCAACTGAAGGCGCCGCCGCTCCAGACGCTCGACCCTCGGACGCTGCGCGGGCGACGTCAGCGCGGGACTTCGACCTGAGACAAAGCCCGCTAGCTACTTTCAGCCCATGCCTTTTTCATCTGTCCGAACTGCAGAGAACGCTCGATCGACCACGATCGCCAGGAGGGCCTGACCCGACAGGCCGTCGCCTGCCACCGCTGCGGTTTCGGCTTTCTCTTCGAGCTGATGGACGACTATTACCCGGCTCCGGGCACGGGTTTCGTCGTCTGCGACCAGAAGAGCCGGGTCCTCGCGTCCGGCCGCGGCGTCTTCGAGCTGACCGGTTACCGGGAGGACGAGCTGATGGGCCGCGAGGTGATGGACGGTCTCGGCCTGACGGGCTACGAGGACGGGCGCAATCCCGCGCAGCTGGCGCTCGAATGGGGCGTGCGACGGCTCGGCGAACGGCTCGAGCTGCCGTACCCGTGCGGGCCAGCGCAAGCCGGTCACCGCCGATTTCTTCCCCGCCTACGACGATGACGGCGGCCTCTTGGTCGCGATCACGCCGCGTTCGTAGCGGCGAGCTCGCCTTCGACCCACGCTTGCAGCTCCTCGAGCGCGCGCGAGCGAGCCCTCGAGTTCCCGAAGCTCCGCGTGTGCGGCGCGCTCGTCGATGCCGCCGAGTAGGCCGAGCGACTCAGAGCCGGTCGACGGTCGCGGCGGTCAGGTCGTTGCGGGCGCGCCGCTCGATCTTGGCCTGACGGAGCTTCGAGCGGATTCGCTCCACCCGCGCGGAGAGCGCCGCCGACTCGCCGGCGAGGGCGTCCGCGTAGAGGGCGAGGTCGATCTCCCGCACGGGTTCGAGCCTACGCGGACGGGTGTAACGCGAGTCAAACCGATTTGCGCCGTTCGAGCGGAAACGCCGTGTGACGGCGCCAGCCAGCCGGCGGCGTCCTCGACCAACCAGGCGCGCTCGACCCGCGACTTCACCGGCAGCTGCGCTCCGAGCTCTTGCTCAGCCGCCGCCAGGATCTCCGTCGTCGCCCTGGGCGACGGTGACGTGCGGGATGATCTCGGCGAACTCGCCGGCGTAGGGCGGAAAGTCCGGGAACGCGTTCACCAAGGCCTCCGTGATCGCGACGAAGGGCTCGTCCGGCTCCGGCCGGAGGTAGAGGAGCCCGGGAATCTCGCCGTCTGGCGAGAGCGCGATCTCGAACTGGCGCGAAGGCGCCGAAGACCGCTCCCAGCGGCTCGAGCAAGTCGTCAGCGCCCGCGCTGTCTGCGAACGGGAAGATCAAGGTCACGTGCGGGGGCATGCCGCGAGGGCCGTCGCCGGCGTAGTGCCGGCGCCAAGCGCCGAGCAGCGGCTCCAGCTCAGGGAAAGGGCGACGAGGGCTGTGTCGGCCAGAGCAGCTGAACCCGGCTCGATGGGCAGAGGTCGTTGACGACGCAGTCCTCGCAGCGTGGCGCGCGGGCGATGCAGACGCGGCGGCCGTGCCGAGATCAGGAGGTGCGGGAAGAGCCCCCAGTCATCGCGCGGGACGAGGCGCTGCAGGTCGCGCTCGATCTTGACCGGGTCCTCCTGCCTCGTCAGCCCGAGCCGCTGCGACAGCCGGCGCACGTGCGTGTCGACGACGATCCCCTGCGGATCGCCGAGCTCCGCGGCGACCACGTTCGCCGTCTTGCGCGCGACGCCGGGCAGGCGCACGAGGTCGTCGAGCGTTGCGGGGCACGCGGCCGTCGAACTCCTCGAGCAGCATTGTCATCGTGCGCGCGCAGCGCCTCGCCTTCTGGCGGTAGAAGCCGGTCGCGTAGATGTCGCGCTCGAGCTCCTCCGGCGGGACGGCGAGGTAATCCTCGGGCCGCTTGTACTTCTCGAACAACCGCTCGGTGACGCGATTGACGTTCACGTCGGTCGTCTGCGCCGAGAGCATCACCGAGACGAGCAGCTCGAGCTCGTTCCGATAGCGGAGCGCGATTTTCGCATCGGGATGGTCGGCCTCGAGCCGCTCGATGATCGGCACGATCCGCGCCCGCTTCGGGCCGACGCGGCGCCGCGCCTCGTGGACGTAGCTCCGCGGCATGCCCGCGGACGCTAACCGACTGCGATCTCGGCGGAGTCGACGTCTCCGGATGCTGCCGCAGCCGCGGCCTGCGCAGACGACGTCGAGCACCGGGCAGCCGGCGCAGATGAACTCGCTCGGCGTCGGCTCGAACACGCCCTCCTGAATCCTGCGCGATCGCCTCCGAGAGCTCCGCTTCCAGCCCCGGCAGCTCGGAGCGGACGAAGCTCGTGGTCACGGCCGGGTCGGGCCGCTCGAGGAACTGGTAGACGACCTCGACCTCCTCGGCCCCGGCACGGAAGCAGGCCAGCGCGTAGACGAGCCGCTGCAGGTGGTAGTCGCGCTCGATCACCTCTTCCGGCGTGGCGTCGCTCGAGCACGTTCGTCTTGTAGTCGACGACCACCGCGCGAGGCCCGTCGAGGTGGAGAACGTCGAGGCGTCCGTGGAGGAGCGACTCCGTCGTGCTCGAAGGCGAACGGCCGCTCGGGCGCCGCCCCCTCGAGCGCGGCGATCCGGGTGGCCAGCTCCGAGTCGCAATACGCGCGGACGAGCCCGGCGATCCGCTCCAGCTCCTCGTCGGTCGCGGCCGGATACCACGCGCGCGCACGGCTTCGGCGAGGTCGTGCGGCTCCGGCGGCCGAGGATCGCGCAGGTCGAGCCTCTCGAGCAGGAAGTGGACGCTGTCCCCGATCTCGGTGGCCGGCCAGTCCCTCGTGTCCCGGGACCGAGCCTGAGGCTTGCGCCTCGCGCATGCCGGCGACGCGCTCGGCGTAGTAGCGGTACGAACAGCGACTCGAACGAGCGCGAGCGGCGCTGTACGACAGCGTCGAACTCGGTGCAGCGGCGGCTCCGGCCACCGGCTCGAGAGGCGGCAGCTCCGGGCGCTCACGAGCGCCGAGCCGCCGGAACCGTTCGGCTCGAACAGCGCCAGCTGGGCGGGCTCGGCAGCCGGCTCGGGCAGCGCGACGAGCGCGGGCTCGCCCTCGACGAAGCGGCCGAGGCGCAGCAGGATCCGCGCGCCCTCGCGCTCGAGCTCGACCGGGCCGTCAGCGAGATCGTCGAACGCCGGGATCTCGAGCCGGCCGAGCACCCAGCCGATCGGCGTCCGCTCGTCGGCCGCCTTGTCGGGATCGATCGAGCCGGCGACGATCAGCCTGTCGACGGCGCGGGTCATCGCGACGTAGTAGAGGCGACGGCGTTCCGCCTCAGCCTCCTCCTCGGCTGGCCCGCGCGCACCTCCTCGTACGCCGTCGTAGGCTTGCGGACTCCGGTCGCGGGATCGGCGACGCGGAAGCCGAAGCGCCCGTCCGGCAGGGCGAGGATCTCGTCGGCGACCGGCGCCGCCCGGTCGCGGCCGGCGTCGGCGACGACCACGACCTTGAACTCGAGGCCCTTGGCGGCGTGGATCGTCAGCAGCCGCATCGGCGTCGGCGCCCTCCTCCTCGGCGACTGCCTCGAGCTCGCGTCGCGCCGACCGCGCTCCTGCTCGCGGACGAAGCGGACGAAGCCCTCGACGTCGGCGCCGCGCAGCTCCTCGTACGAGCGCGCGAGGCGCGCGAGCTTGCGCAGGTTCGCGTAGCGGCGGCGTCCATCCCACTGCGCGAGCACGGCGAGGTCGTAGTCGTGCTCGGCGACGATCTCGCTCGCAGAGCCGCTCGAGCGAGACGTCCGTGCAAGCGCCGACGAGCCGCGTCGAAGCGCTGGCGGAAGGCCTGGAAGAGCCGCGCGTCGCGCGCGATCAGGCGCTGCCGGGAGCGCTCGCTCGAGGCCCGCGAAGAGCGGCCGCTTGCGGCGCCGGCGCGGCGCAGCAGCACGAGCGCGTCGTTCGAGACGCCGACGAGCGGCGATGCGAGCACGGTGACGAGCGCCTCGTCGTCGTAGCGGTTGTGCAGCAGCCGCAGGTAGGCGAGCAGGTCGACGACCTGCTGCTGGCCGAAGTAGCCGCTGCCCGGTCGCGCGGTACGTCGGCAGGCCGAGCGCGCGCAGCTCGTCCTCGTACCACTCCGGCGTCGGTGCCGGCGGCGAAGAGCAGCACGATCTCGCCCGGCTCGCGGCGCCGGTGTCGACGAGCTCGCGGACCGCGCCGCGCGACCGACGCGCGCCTCGCCGCGCCGCCAGTGCACGTCCGCGTGCCGCTGTAGCTCGCCTTGTCGGTGACGAGCAGCTCGACCGGCGTGCCGAAGACCGGATCGGGGAAGTCGCCCGGACGCGGCGAGCGGCTGGAACTCGTCGCCGAAGTCGGCGCCGAAGAGCTGGTTGACGGCGGCGAGCACCTCCGGCCGCGAGCGGTAGTTCAGCGTCAGCGGCAGCACCGACCGGCCTGCCTCGCGCCGCTCGCGGAAGACCTCGACGTCGGCGTGCCGGAAGCCGTAGATCGACTGGAACTCGTCGCCGACGAAGAAGAGCTCGCGTCCCCGGCGATCAGGATCGATCAGCTCGCACTGGAGGCGGTTCGTGTCCTGGAACTCGTCGACCATGATCGAGCGGAAGCGCCACGCCTCGCTCTGCCGGATCTCGTCGTGCTCGCGCAGGAGGTCGCGCGCGCGACAGCTGCAGGTCCTCGAAGTCGAGCGCCGACTCGCGTTCCCTTCGCGCCGGCATACGCCCGTGCGAAGCCGCTCGAGCAGCTCCTGCGGCAGTTCGCGGTCGCGCGGTCGGCCAGCTCGTCGAGCGCCGCCTGCTCGACCGCGCTTGCGGGCCTCCTCGTAGCTCGCGGACCGCTCCGCTGGCCGCCTCGCGTGGCGAACTCGCGAGGATCGAGCAGGTCGCTCGGCCTGCCGGTCATCGCTCGAGCACCTCCAGCATCCGCGCGGCCTGGGCGCGCTGCTCCTCGTTGCGCCTCCTCGTCGACGAGGCAGCGCGCCGCCTCGCGCAGCGCCTCGACGCGCTGCGCCAGAGCCGCGGCCTTCGCCGAGTCGCAGCTCGAGCGACGCGGCCGGCGGCCCGCAGCGTCTCGTAGACGCCTGTCAGCATCCGCCGCAGTCCGCCGGCGCCGTACGTAGCGAGCAGGCGGAGCCGCCGCGGATCGTCGCCGGAGCAGAACTCGTCCAGCGCCCGCTCGAACGCCCTCGCCGCGGAGCACGCGCGCCCTGGCTGTCGTCGAGCACCCGGAAGCGAGGGTCGAGCCCGGCCGCGAACGGATACGCCTTCAGCAGCCGGTGACAGAAGCCGTGAATCGTCGAGATCAGGCGCCGTCAAGCTCGCGCGCGAGGTCATCGCGGCCGCGGTCGAGCAGCTCCCGCCGGATCCGCCCACGGAGCTCGCCCGCCGCGCGCTCCGTGTACGTGATCACGAGCACCGGACCGACATCGACACCCTCGTCGCAGACTGCGTTCGCGAACCGCTCGACGAGGACGAGCGTCTTTCCCGTGCCCGCGCCGGCCGAGACGAAGACGTGCGCCTCGCGCTTCGATTGCCGCGCGCTGTTGCGTGTTCGCTTGCGCTCACGCCCGCCTGATCCGGCACATCCGCCAGAGCTCGCACCAGGGCGGGCAATCGCCGCCCTGAGGGTCGTGTTTGCACGTCACCGGTTCGGATCCGCTCGACGAAGCCTGCGCGCGAGCTCGCTGCGCGCCGATCGACCTGACCCCAGAACGCCTCCTCGTCGAGGTAGTCGTTGCGCGAGAACCCGGAACTGCCGTCCTCCTTCGCCTCAGCGCGCAGCAGCCCGCGGGCGTCGCGCTTGCCGGAAGCGCCCGGTAGATCCCGCCGAGCGGCTCGACGCCGACGAGGTCGCGCAGCACGAGCATGTAGAGCGGGATCTGCAGCTGCTGCTCGGACTCGATCTGCGCCGCCGAATGAGCGGTCTTGCCGGACTTGTAGTCCTGAACGATCCCGCGCGCGCTGAACGGATCGAGGTCGATGCGGTCGATCTTTCCGGAGAGCGTGAAGCCGTGCCGAGATCGAGGCCTCGCTGCAGCTCGTGCGGCGAGCGCTCGAGCCGAACGAAACCTCGAAGCGGCGCGGGACGAGCTGCAGACTCAGAGGCGGCCTCGTCGCGCACGAACGCCTCCAGGTCGCGCAGCAGGCCCTGCTCGAGCTCACGCCGCTGCAGGTCGGTCAGCTCCATCCGAACGCCGGCCATCGCCTCGCCGAGACACTCGCGCATGAAGCGCAAGCGCATCGTCGACGTTGGTCGGGTCCGAGCTTCTCGACGCCGAGCCGCTTCGGGGACGTCCGCGAAGAACTTGTAGCAGCGCGCTAGTGGGCGACCTGGCCGCGCAGGCGGGGATCGGCGACCTGGTCGATCGTGCGCGGGCCGATCAGACGCGGTCGACGAACCAGATCGAAGAGCAGTCGGCGAAGCGTCTCCAGCTCGGTGACGCCGAAGTTCGTCTTGCTCGCGTAATTCCTCGAGCGACGAGCGGATGCGTGAGGCGGGTCGGCCGTTCGAACGCCCGCAGCGCGCGGTCGAGCTGACGTTCCCAGCCGTTCGCCGCGGGCCAGAGCGTGCGCGGCCTCCTCGCGTCGACGGCGGACGAGCGCAGCGCGAGCGCGCGCAGACGCTCCCGCTCGGTCGGAGCGCTGCTCGACCGGCCAGGTGAGAGCGGAGAGCGGCCGTCGCGCGCGTCGCTGCGGCGCGACGTCGTCCTCTGCGAAGAGACCGCGCGCCTCGTCCCAGAACGGGCTCGGCTCGCGCGGCCCACCCTCGTCGGTCGCCGCCTCGCGAACGAGATAGAGCCGCCTGCGTCGCCCGCGTGCAGGCCGTGTAGAAGAGGTAGCGGTCGCGCTCGACCGGTCCGGCCTCGCCAGCCGCGAGCGGCGCAGGCGCGAGTCGAGCTCGCGCGCCGTTCCTCGTCGAGAAACGGCGAGCCCTCGCCGCGGCGCGCGCGGCAGACTGCCCTCTTCGAGCCCGAGCACGAAGACGATCTCGAAGCGGCGCGTGCGGGCGCGCAGAAGGTCGAGCGACCGTCGACCCGGCCCGCCTCTCCGGCGCCGGCAGCGCGGACCTCGGCGCGCTCCGAGCGAGGCCACGATCTCGTCGGGAGTCAGCGAACCGCCGAGCGCGAGCCAGCCCTCGCAGCTCGCCGACCAGCCGCGTTGAGGGCCTCGAACGCCCGGAGGATCCTGGCGCGACGGCTCGCCGACCGGCGGCGACTCGAGTCCGTAGGCGGCACGCGAGCATGAAGCGAGCAAGGTCGAGCAGCAGCGGCGAGCGGCGTCCGAGCCGTGCGGAGAGCGTCGAGCGGCGGCAGCGGGTGGCCGTCGCGGAGCCGCATCGTCTCCTCCTCGGTGCGCTCGCCCGTCTCGACGGCGCGGCCCCGAAGCCGGCCCTCGATCCAGTCGACGCTCGCTCGGGCGAGGCCCGAATAGGGCGAGCGGAGGAAACCGTACAGCTGACCGCGCCCGCCGCCCGCGCCAGGCAAAGCCGGAGCAGCGACAGCAGAGCGCGCCCGAGCTCAGTCTGGTCGAATCGGATCGTGCCCCTCGGATCGCGTAGGGGCACGCCGAGGGAGCCGAGCGCGGTCTCGAGCGGTGCCTGACTACCGCTCGACGCGCGGGCAGACTGAGGGCAATCTCCTCCGGGCGCGTGTCCGCCGCGAATCAGCGTCAGCAGCTCCTCGGCGACGCGCTCGAGCGTGCCACGGCGGCCGGCGCCTTCTGAAGAAAGCGAAGCGCGCCGTCGATTTCGGGGGCTTCCGACGCTCGATGTCGCGGAGAACGAGCCCTGCGCTCAAGGTGCGCGAGCGCAGGTGGGCGCACATCGGGTCGAGGCGCCAGCTCCTCGATCCGCGGCCGCGCGAGCTCGGACAGGTCGGCTGCGGTTCGCTCCAGCGACGCGAAGGGCGGGGCGGCCCGGCTCGTAGGGAAGCGAGACCGTCACCTCGGCGCGGCCCGCGAGCGCCTCGAGCAGCGCCCACTGCGCACCGGTCAGGTCCTCGAAGCCGTAAGCGAAGACCGGCCGCCCCCCAGGCCGCCAGCTCGCCGGCAACGCCGTTCCGCCGCCGCCCGGCGCTGGAGGTCGCGGTCCCAGGCCTCAGCCGGTCGAGCTCGGCCCGGTACTCGCTATCAGAGCCCGGCGAGATCGCCTTCGAGCTTCGGCCGGCTCGACGAGCCCGACTCGAGCTCGCCCAGCGTCGAAGAAAGCGCATCGGCGAAGCCGGCGAAACGGGCCGAGCGGTCACCCGTTCAGCCGCGCATGCGCAAGCGCCCTGCGGACGATCAGCGCCCGCTGTGCGTCGGTTCGCGACGGGACGATGCTCGCCCCGTCCCTCGCGAGCCGACGAAGAGGTCGTCGAAGGTGCCGATCTGACCCCCTAGCAGCGCCCGCCAGGATGCGAGCAGCTCGCGCTCGACCCGATCGACGTCCGACCGGTTCGGCACGATCGAGGAAGGGCTCGCTTGCAAGCGCCTCCCGATAGCGCTCCAGCAGGAGGGCGACTTTGCCGGCGTTTGCAGGTCCGACCAGCAGGGTCAGGGCCATCGGCCCATCCTGAGTCCTGCCGTCAGACGGGATTTCTTACCGTTTTGTGCTCAGAGCGAGAGTCGATGAGGCTCTACGCAGCGACGGACTTAGGCCGCCGTCCGCGCCTCGCGAGCCGCGTGACCGGGCATCCCGCCGGCGCAGTTGTCGCAGAGATCGGCCTGCTTCGAACCGCGACGCGCATCGGAATAGTTGATCCGCATCGACGCGCCTTTACCCTCATCGATTTCGTTCGCACAGTTGTCGCAGACGAGCACCGTCTTGCTGAGCCACGATTCGTCCTCCTTTTTCGATCGGGAAGTGATGAGCCGAGCCGGGATCCGATCGCGATTCTACGCAGCTTTACGAGCCCGGCGTATTCGCCACGAACGCAGCATGCTGAGAAGCGCTTGCTCCTCGGGATTCAGACCCGTCTCGCGCGCCCTGACGACGCGCAAATGACGCGGCCGGAAATCATCGATCGTTCGCCCGTCCAGATACTGCTCGACGACGGCGGGACTGACGTACGAAGCTCGCGCAACCGCCGGCGTATTGCCGAGCCGCTCGCCGACGGTTCTCATCACCGCCGCGACCGTGCGTTTGGCCTCCGTCGCGGTCTCCGCAGGCGAGCGCGCTCGGCAAGCGCGACCGCCGCGACCAGCGTGCCGCCCACGTACGGAAATCCTTGGCCGTGAATTCCTCGCCCGATGAACTCGGCGATGTAGTCGTTCAGCCTGCGCGCGGTGAGGTTGTAGATCTCATCTTCCAGCCGGTAACGGAAGAGCTGAAGCCGCGTGTCTCGAGGAGCTCACCGCATCGCCTCGGCGAGCTCCGTGTCGACGACAGCCGTCGCGCACCCAAATGCGGTGCTTGGCCCGAAAGCGAAGAGGCGATCCGGCTGCCTCGGACGCCTGACGTGGCTCTTGCGAAGCGTTGTGATTCCAAAGGTCTTGTGCGCCTTCGTGTAGCGGTCGTCACCGACCCGAAACCAGCCGACGATTGATCAGGCCGCGCGGCGACCGCGCACGTCCATTCCGGAGCCATCGTCTCGAGCTCAATGTGTTTCGACATCGCCTCGCGAAATGCGGGCAGCGCGTCGGCGAAACGCACGAGCTCGTGGAACTTCGCCTCTTCCTGGGCGGCGCGGTAATCCTCGTCGCGCGCCGTAATCCCGTCACTACACTCCGGCGCCATGGACGCGAAGCGAATCGTCGTGCTCGAGGGCGACGAGACCGGGCAGGAGTTGCTCGAGCAGTCGCTGCGAGTGCTCGAGCCGGACGTGATCGGCCTCGAGCTGGAGCTCCCGCGCTTCGACCTCTCGCTGGAGTCGCGGCGGGCGACGAGGAACGCGGTCGTCTATGACGCAGCCGCGGCTCTCAGGAGGCGGGCTGGGGCTGAAGGCGGCCACGATCACGCCGGAAGGAGCCGACGACGTCGGCTCGCCGAACCGGATCCTGCGCGAGGAGATCGGCGGCACCGTGATCGTCCGCACCGGCCGGCGGATTCCCGGGTCGTCCCGCTCGGCGGCGTCCACGCCCCGATCTCGGTCGTGCGGATGGCGGTCGGCGGCGCCTACGGCGCGAAGGAATGGCGCGAGGGCGAGGGCGACGAGGAGGCCGCGTTCCGCACCGAGCGGATCGAGCGCTCGGTCTGCCGCGCGGTCGCCGAGTTCGCGTTCCAGCTCAGCCGAGCGCACCGGCGCGAAGGTCTTCGGCGGGCCGAAGTACACCGTCAGCCCGATCTACGAGGGGATGCTGAAGGAGGAGATGGACGCCGCCGCCGAGCGCCATCCTGCCGTTCGCTACGAGCCGCAGCTGATCGACGCGACCTTCGCGCTGCTGTTGTCGACGAGCGGCGATCCGCTCGTGATCCCGTCGCTGAACCGGGACGGGGACATCCTCTCCGACTTGGTGCTGCCTCTGTTCGGGTCGATCGCCGGCTCGGAGTCGCTGTTCGATCGCTCTCGACGACGAGCTCGATGCCGCGACGCGGTGATGGCCGAGGCCGCGCACGGGACGGCGCCCTCGCTCCGCGGCAAGGACGTCGCGAACCCGATGGCGATGATCCTCGCCGGCGCCGCGCTGCTCGGCTACGGCGACGAGGAGACCCAGGAGGCCGGCCGCGCGATCCGCGAGGCGTGCCTCGAGGCGGTCGCGGACGGCATCCGCACCGCCGACCTCGGCGGCTACGCCGGCACGGCCGAGTTCACGGACGAGGTGATTCGCCGCACCCGCCAGAAGCTCGAGGTCTGGTCAACGCTTTAGAGCGAGCTAGTAACAGACGGTGCCTCAACCCCTCGTCGCAACATTGGGCGAGCTGTCGAGCTGGAGGTGTCGCGGTGGCGAGGAGGCGGAGTTGGTATTCGGCAACAGAGCGCCAGGAGCTGTGGGAGCGCTGGCGACGGGGTGAGTCGGTCAGCGAGATCGCGCGGGCGCTCGATCGAGTGACCGGGGACGGTCGATCGTGTGCTCCGCAAGCGTGGCGGCCTGCCCCCGCCCGAGCGGCGACGTAGCCGGCTTGCCTTGACGCTGGCCGAGCGGGAGGAGATCTCGCGCGGGGTCGCCGCCGGCAGGTCGGCGCGGGCGATCGCCTGCCGGCTTCAGCGGGCGCCCTCGACGGTCACGCGCGAGCTCAACCGCCACGGCGGCCGAGCCGGCTACCGTGCCGCCGAGGCCGAGCTCAGGGCCTGGAAGCGTGGCCGGCGACCGCAGCGCTGCAAGCTCTCCCGCCAGCCGCAGCTGGCGGCGCTCGTGGCCGCGAAGCTGGCCGAGCAGTGGTCGCCCGAGCAGATCGCCGGTTGGCTGAGGGCGCGCTATCCCGAGGACGAGACTATGCGGGTGTCGCACGAGACGATCTTACCTGACCCTGTTCATCCAGGCGCGCGGAGCCCTGAAGCGCGAGCTGGTCGAGCACCTGCGGCGGGCGGGCTCGCTGCGCACGCCCAGGAGCGCCCGCCGCGGCAACCGCGGCCAGGGACAGATCCTCGGCGCCGTCTCGATCTCCGAGCGCCCGGCCGAGGCGGCCGACCGGGCGATCCCCGGCCACTGGGAGGGCGACCTGCTGCAAGGCAGCAGCAACAGTCAGATCGCAACCCTGGTCGAGCGCCACTCCCGCTTCGTGATCCTGGTCGCCGTCGGGCGCAAGGACAGCCGCTCGGTCACCGAGGCGCTCAGCCGCCAGCTCGCACGCCTGCCGGAGCAGCTGCGCGTCTCGCTGACCTGGGATCGCGGCCTCGAGATGGCCGAGCACGCCGCCTTCACCGTCGCCACCGAGGTCAAGGTCTACTTCTGCGACCCGCGTAGCCCCTGGCAGCGCGGCTCGAACGAGAACACGAACGGGCTGCTGCGCCAGTACCTGCCGAAACGGGCCAACCTCAACCTCGTCAGCCAGGCGCGGTTGGACGAGGTCGCAACCAGGCTGAACACCCGGCCGCGACAGACGCTCGGCTTCAAGACCCCGGCGGATATCCTCGACGCGGCGTTGCGGTGACGGGTTGAGACCGCCACTGTTACTAAGCTCGAGCGGCTGCAAACCTCGAGCGTTCCTCAGTTCAACCGCAAAAATCCTTGTAACAGTCTGTTACTTGGCTTCGGCGACGGCACGACTGAACGCGTCGAGATGGCCCTGGCTGAAGAGGACGAAGCGGACGAGCTCGACCGGTGGACGCTGCGCTTCCCGCACGGCCGGTACTGCGACCGGGGCGGCCAGCTCGACCGGGTAGCCGTAGACGCCGGTCGAGATCGCCGGGAAGGCGATGCTCGTGCAACCGAGCTCCGCGGCCACCTCCAGAGCCCGGCGGTGGCACGACGCCAGAAGCTCCGCCTCGCCGGCCTCTCCCCGCGCCAGACCGGGCCGACGGTGTGGATCACGTAGCGGGCGGGCAGCCGGCCGGCCGTCGTCGCCTTGGCATCGCCCGTGTCGCAGCCGCCGAGCAGCCGGCACTCGGCGACGATCTCCGGACCGCCCGCCCGGTGAATCGCACCGTCGACACCGCCGCCGCCCAGGAGGCTCGAGTTCGCCGCGTTGACGAGCGCATCCACTGCCTGGTCGGTGATATCGCCGCGGACGGCCTCGATCACGGGGAAAAACTTAGCCCTGCGCGGCGCGCAAGCGCGGCGGCGCCGCGCGGCAGAGCTCGATGAAGACGGCGGCCACCAGCGGATCGAACTGCGTGCCGGCGCAGCGGTCGATCTCGGCCAGTGCCTCGTTCACCGGCAGCGGCGCGTCCGTAAGGGCCGAGGCGAGGTCATCGCGTCGAAGGCATCGGCGACGGCTAGCACCCGGGCCTCGAGCGGGATCTCGTCGCCGCGGCGTCCAAGGGATAGCCGCCTCCATTCCAATGCTCGTGATGGAAGAGCACGTAGGGAATCACGAAGCGAAAGTCGGTTTGCCGCGCGAGGATCCGCATCCCGGCCGCGGGATGGCGCCGGATCGCGGCGTACTCCCATTCGCTCAGCCGCTCGGCCTTGTCCCAGATCGTGTCGGCGATCGCCAAGCTTGCCGACGTCGTGCAGGAGCGCCCCGATCCGCAGCCGCCGGATTCGCCCGGCGCCCCAGCCGAGACACCGCAGCGCGATCGTCTCTGCGAGCCTGCTCGACGCGCGAGCCGTGACCCTCCATGCTAGGGACGAGCATCGATCGCCTCGCAGAGCCCGACAACATTGCCACGGCTCACACATTTCAACCTGCCGCCACCAGAACCACTTCCAGGCGTTCGCTTGCGACGCCGACCATAAGAGAGCTGTGCCGACCCGCGCGCGCTAAGCCTCGGACTCGACCCTCAGTTGACGCGGTACGCCATCAGCACCGCGTCGACGAGCGCGGCCGCCGCGGCGGAAGTGGCCCCGCCGCAGCGCGCTCGCGCTCGAAGCCGAACTGCTCGTACAACTTGATCCGCCGGCTCGTTGTTGCGGGAAGCACGTGCAGCTCGAGCTTCTCGATCTCGCTTTCCCGCGCCCATTCGACCGCCTGCTCGAGCAACGATCTGCCGATCCCTGGCGCCGGTGGCCGGCGGCGACCATCAAGCCCAGGTCGGCGACGTGATGGCTTGCAGGGTGCGAGTCGCGCGCGAGCGAGAGTCGACCGACGATCCCGGTCTCGTTCTCAGCGACGAATACCGCTGCATGTGGCGAACGCCGAACCGCACGCAAGTAACGGCGCTCGTCCCCGACGTTGCGCCAGTCACCTTCGGTGATCAGCCACGCCTCAGGCTCCGAGCTGACCGCACGGCCGAGCTCGACGAGATCGAAGCATCAGCGGGTGTGGCGCGCCTGATGACGTATCCCTCAAACAACGACTCCGTGGCCACCGCGTCGTGGATCTCCAGCGGCGTCGAGACTGCCGTCCTCGAGCAGCTCGACCGCCGCGGCACCGCCGAAGTAGAGGTTCCGCCGCCGCCAGCGCACGAGCTCGTAGCCCCACTCGCTCGAGCCTGTCGAGCTCGGCGGGATCGGCGCCGCCCTCGCAGTGCAGGTGCGGTTCCTCGAGATGCACGCGCGGCTGGGCAATCGCCTTCCGACATCCATGCCGTGCGCGGCGACGTTCAGCACGATCTGCAGGATCGCTCCGCGCAGGCGGACCGATCCGGCGCTTCCGACCACGAGGCGCGGCCGGCCGCCGTCGAGCACGACCGACGGCGCCATCATGCTCGTCAACCGCCGCCCGATCGCTCCGCTCTGGTTACGCCGGCCCACCGGATTGAGGTCGTACTCGCCGAGCATGTTGTTGAGGTGGATGCCGGTGCCGGGCACGATCACGCCCGAGCCGGAGCCGTTCGATGCGGTGAGCGAGGCGGCGTTGCCTGCGGCGTCGACGGCCGAGATGTGCGGTCGTCCGGGAGCGCCCGCAGGCTCGGCCGGCCCGCCTCGCGGGCTTCGATCCGCCCTGCCGCTGCATCGACGCCCGCAAGAGTCGGTTCGCGAGGCCGCCGCGATAAGAGGTCGCTCGTGAAGCTGCCGCCGCGAGCGCGGGTCTGCTCGCGCATCACCTCGGCCAGGCGGGCGATCGCCTCGGCGCTTCCAGGTCCGCCGGGGCCTAGCCGCGAGACAGCTGGAGCGCATAGGCGATCAGGATTCCGCCCGAGGAGGGCGGCGGATTCGAGACGAACTCGTAGCTGTCGAACGAGCTGCGGATCGGCGCGCCGTGAGATCACCCGGTACTCGGCGAGATCCTCCTGTGTGAGGCTGCCACCTTCGGCTCGAACGTGGTCACTGACGCGACGGCCGAGCTCGCCGCCGTAGAAGCGGCCGCGCCCTCGTCGGCAAGCAGCTCGAGGGTGGCGGCGAGATCGGGCATCACCAGCCGGTCGCCTGCGACGAGCCGCACGCCCTCGGGACCAAGATCTCGCGGCCGGTCTCGGTGCGCCGAAGGATCACGTCGAGGATCGCATGCAGGAAGGCCTGTGGCTTCGTCAGCACGTGGCCCTCGCGCGCGACAGCGATCGCGGGCTCCAGCAGGCGTCGCCAGGAAGGGTCGCGTAGGCGCGGTGCGCCGCCTCGAGCCCGGCAATCGCCCCGGGAACGCCGACCGAGGCACCACCGATTCGGAAGATCTGCGGCGTGCCGCGATCGAACTCGACGTCGACCGCCTCCATCTCCCGGGCGGGCGCGCGAGGCCCTGGCCGGGGATCGCGATGAAGAAGTCGTGCAACCGGACTCGTCCCGTCGACGACTGGCGGACGAGCAGGAAGCCGCCACCGCCTGGACTGGTGAGCGTGCTCTCGGTGACCCACGACATGCAGGCAGCGGCAATGCACGCGTCAACCGCGTTCCCGCCTTCGCGCAGCACCTCGGCGCCCGCCTCGGCGGTCAGCGTGTCCCGGCCGCCACCGCGCCCCTCATCCCCGAAGCGTAACGGCGGCATCAGGCGGAGAAGCACGCCCGGAGTGGGCGTACGGTCGCCGGAACGCCGCCGCCGCAGTTATCGTGCGCGGAAGTGCACGCCCGCACCACCTCCGCTTGCGCGCGAAGCTGTTCTCTGCGCAGCGGCCGCCGCGTTTCTGGCATCGCTGCTCGTCTGGCTCGGGCCGCCTGGGAGCGACTTCGCGGCCCACGCCTACCAGCGCACCAGCAATACCCGTAA
>ERZ1370068.8998-contig-7809_pt1 | contig 56562 bp, 98 predicted proteins | sample MGYA00561227_ERZ1370068 | MGnify/ENA primary metagenome ERZ1370068 (study PRJEB38410, sample SAMEA6850437) | metagenome | study: Metagenomic assessment of the ecological functions of the soil: analysis of the soil microbiota associated with the... | reverse complement strand
CGAGGCGGTGCCGTTGCTGAGAAGAGGCGGTCGAAAAGCGCTCACGACGATGGGGATTGTGGGCCTGCGTTCATTGTTCGTCACGTCTCCTGGCCGAGGCCTATCTCGTCCTCGGACGCGTCGCCGAGGCGCGGCAACACGCAGAGCAGTCGCTGGCGCCGGTGGCGCGCGCCCACCGGGAGCGGGGCTGGAGAGCCTGGGGCTTTGAAGCTGCTCGGGGACATCCCTCGCCCACGAGTCCGCCACCGCTATGTACAGGGCGCGGCTGTACAGGGCGCGTTGCACAGGGCGGGGGCGATCGAGCGGGGCCGAGCAGGCCGGGGAGGCATACCGGCAGGAAGCGCTCGCCTCGCGACTGAGTTCGGGATGCGGCCGCTCGTTGGCCACTGTCACATCGGACTCGGAAGCCTGCACGCGAAGCGCCGGCCAGCACGAAGATGTCCAGAGACAGCATCTCCGCCACCGCGATGACGCTGTACCGCGAGATGGACGATGCAATCCTGGCTGGAGCAAGCGGAAACGGCGCTAAACCAGGTCGAGCGCGGGTGACTTTGTCCAAAATTACTACTCTCAGCGCGATCGGTAACTCATCTGTAAGTCCTCGTTCGCTATGATGCTGGCAAGCGTTGCGACGAATGTTGCGAACGCGAACAAGCGCCTGCCCGACGCCGCATTCATGCAGGTCTGCTCGGATCTGACGTGCTCCGGGACTAGCGTCGCAACCCACCGAAGGTTTAGTCCTCGGCGCAATTCTTCGTGACCGCACGTCAGGCTCGACCTTTGCAGCCAGGCGCAACGCGGGATTTAACGCGATCCCAGCAACCGGCATTGCCGACCCGACGAAGTTTGACTTGGCGCGGGCGGTCTGACGCAACGGAGGATCTCATGGCCGCCATCACAAAGGCCGTAGCGCTGAGCAACAACGAAGTCGCCTACCATCGCATGGGATGTAGATGGAATGATTCCGGGTTGTCTCGGTTTCGACGTCGTGCGAATCTACCCCGCGACCGGCGAGAGGAAAGCTCTGGCGACCTGGGTCCCGTTCAAAGGACAGGACTAGTCAAGGGTGGAAGGAGCAAAACACGGGCGTATGGCCGGTCCAGAAAACGAGTTGGCGCGATCTCACTCTGCGCAGGGCGCCGCGACCAGGCGTCATTGCGACCAGACAATGTTCGCGTCAAATACGCAATCCGCCCCCGTCGGCTAAGCTGGCGCCCGGACTGGAGCCCGTCCCGGGCGTCAGCCAAAAACCTATAGTGGCGACCCGATCCCGCTCGGATATCTCGGCGCCGCTGTTGAGACTAACGAAATACATGTGTCACGTCGGACTACGGCAGCGTGCACGCAGCGTTCAACAATGGAATCCTGGCGGGGCCAATGGCTCCGCCACGCCATTGGAGGACGAGCACAAGCCTTTCAACAGTGACACCCTCATGGCGGAAATTCAAACTGAGCAAGGCCCAATCCGCGAATATCTCTGCGGCGACTTGCTCGTCGTTCCTCGACACGGCTGATCGAGAGGCAAAGGCCCAGGGGAGGCAAGGTCTATCTCGCGCTGTATGAGCTCGACGATAAGGAGTTGGTGGATTGTTTGATTGCGAGCAGGTCGCCTCCTGGACATCATCCTGTCCAGCTCGAGTGCGCTGATCGTGACACCGGCGAATGGGATAGCCGTAACGCACCAGCGAGGAAGAAACTCAACGACGCCGGCGTCAAAGTCAAGAATCGACTCTTCAACAACGGGCCATATCGGGCACAACAAATTCGCGGTCTACGTTGACGGGCCGGGTAAGCCGCGTGCCGTGATGACCGGCAGCACGAACTGGACGACACTAGGCGCTTATGTGGCCAGACGAACAATTCCATCATCCTGGAAAATGACGATGTGGCTGCGGCCTATCTGCGGTACTGGAACCGGCTGAAGGACGATGAAATCAAGCGATCCTCAACCGCCATCGGCGCCGGGTCATGCGCAACGTTCAGAGCCGCAAACTGCGCGAGGGCAACCAGCATTCCGAGCAGATGTCCTTGCAGGCAGGAAATGTCACGCTTTGGTATTCGCCGAATACGATCGCCACCACGCGAAATATCAATAAGACACCGCCCGACCTGGCCGAGCTCTTCTCGCTCATCGATGGCGCTAAGAAAGCAGTCCCTCTTCCTTGCCTTCCTGCCGTCACGTGGCGGCCTTTTTCAGCATCATCGAACAGGCCCGGAAGGCGGGCGAGACCGACCAGATCTGCTGGTATTAGGGCGCGATCAGCGATCCTACGGCAATGCCGGGCTATCAAGCCAAGGCCCACGACGACGGGGAAGAGGCACGATGAAACGCCGGCAGAAGAAGCGGCTCGCCGCAGCCCTATGTTTACGACCAGCGCCGCCTACCCATATCGTACGCGCCGCCAAATCTGGGGGCGGGGAACAGCAATGGGTGATTTCGAAGCGGAGATCCTGAAGCTTGGCACGGCGGTCGTTCACGACAAAATCGTCGTGATCGATCCAGTTGTCGAGAAGCCCGTGGTCGCGATCGGAGTCACAATCTCGGATACAAGGCTTCCGTACGAGAACGACGAGAACCTGGCCGTTATCCGCAACAACAAGGCGCTGGCCCGAGCCTGCGCCGTCCACATACTGGACGTTTACGATCACCATCGTTGCCGGGCCTGCGCAAGCAAGAACAAGCTCGAGGGCAAGCCCGTCTTTACCGGGCATATCGACGTCGATGACCGCTGGCTCGCCCGTGTAGTGTGACGGGCCCAGGGGCGACATCAGCGCATACTTCCTGCACGAGCGCCGCCGGATGCGGCGAGCTCAGGCCTCGCCACTGCTCCCCTGATCCTCGTCGACCCGATGGGGATAGAAGGCGAGATGGTCTTTGATCTCGGCGACGGCGGCGTAGGAACCTCATGGGTCCTCACACCGCATTGGTTGAGCGCTCCCCGCCTGAAGGGGATGCTGTAGTAGGCGCAGTCGCGCCCTGTCAGGGCGCGGTAGGTGGCGTGGTCCGTCCGCTGCAGAAGCGACGACATATCGACATCCTTGCGCGGGATGTACTGAACGGCCACGTGACTACTTTCCGCGCAGCGTGGGCGCCTGTTCCGAAGTCGGCAACGATGCAGCCGCCCACCAATACCACCACCGAGACGGATTTTGCCTCGATCATGATCGGATTGGTCGGGGCCCGGGATCTTGATTGGTTTTGATGCCATAGTCTCAGCTCACTTCTGTTGCTGCCGCCGTCGGCGGCGATGGATTGCGTCTCTGTCCACGATCGAGGCAGCGCCTCGTTGCTGCCTACGCGCAGCATGACATCCACGCCGCGGTAGTGTACTTTGCCCGCGATGGATCGTTTTACCACCGGCCGGTCACAATGACCGGGGGTAGTCCGGCGATCTCTCCTCGGGAGGCCCGTCCGTGGTTCCGCTTGTCTCGATCCAAAACCTAAGCAAGTCTTTTCCGGGCGTGCGTGCGCTGGACAACTGCCGGTTCGAGTTGATGGCCGGCGAGGTGCACGCGCTGATGGGCGAGAACGGCGCCGGCAAGTCCACGCTGATGAAAGTGCTGGCGGGGCGTGTACCAGAAGGACGACGGGCGAGATTCGCATCGACGGCCAGCCGGTGGACATCCCGAGCCCGCGCGCCGCGCAGAAGCTCGGCATCGGCATCATTCATCAGGAGCTCAACCTGATGAACCACCGCAGCGTCGCGCAGAACATCTTCATCGGGCGCGAGCCCCGCGGGCGGTTCGGCCTGTTCATCGACGATCGGAAAATGGAGGAAGGACACTCGGAAGATCTTCGAGCGCCTGCACCTGAACCTGGATCCGCGCACCCTGGTCGGCGAGCTCACCGTGGCCAAGCAGCAGATGGTGGAAATCGCCAAGGCCCTGTCGTTCGAATCCAGGGTGCTCATCATGGATGAGCCTACCGCAGCGCTGAACAACGCGGAGATCGACGATCTCTTCCGCATCATCCGCCAGCTCAAGAGTCACGGCGTCGGCATCGTCTACATCTCGCACAAGATGGACGAGCTGAAAAGAATTTCCGACCGCGTAACCGTGATGCGCGACGGCCGGTACATCGACACAGTGCCGGCCGCGACCACCAGCATGGAAACGATCATCGCGATGATGGTCGGCCGCCCTCTGTTCGAGAGCGACAAGGCGGCCGCCCCAGCCACGGACCACGAGGTCGTGCTCGAGGTGCGCAACCTGAATCGCGGGCGCTTCATCAAGGACGTGAACTTCGTCGTGCGCAGGGGCGAGATCCTGAGTTTTGCCGGGCTGATGGGCGCGGGCCGGACGGAAGTGGCGCGCGCCGTATTCGGCGCAGACAAGGTGGACTCCGGCGAGATCCGGATTCGCAGCGCAAACGGTATCGATCCGCACCCCGGCGGATGCGGTCGCCAACAGCATCGGCTATCTTTCGGAGGACCGCAAGCATTTCGGGCTCGCCACCGGCATGGATGTGGAGTCCAACATCGTGCTGGCGAGCATGCGGCGCTTTCTGTCGCTGGAGTTCTTCCTCAGGCGCCCGGTCATTCGCGACACCGCCGCGAGCTTCGTCAAGCGGCTCGGGATCAAAACGCCATCGGTCGCGCAAAAGGTGGCCCTGCTCTCGGGCGGCAATCAGCAGAAGATCGTGATCGCCAAGTGGCTGGTGCGGGATTGCGAAATCCTGTTCTTCGACGAGCCGACACGCGGAATCGACATCGGCGCCAGAGCGAGATCTACAAGCTGCTGAACGCGCTCGCGGAGCAGGGACGCGCGATCGTCGATGATCTCCTCCGAGCTGCCCGAGGTGCTGCGCCTGAGCCATCGCATCCTGGTCATGTGCGAGGCCGCATCACCGGCGAGCTGCCGGCGGCGGGAGCCACGCAGGAGCAGATCATGCAGCTGGCCACCCAGCGCGAATCCATGGTTAGCGAACCAACGGTGAATGAGACAGCGCACTGACGCCCCACCGCGCGACAGACAAGACCCGAACACATGAACAGCCCGCAAGTCGCGACCGAATCCAGCGCACTGCATCGAATCAAGGGCTCCCTGTTCAGCCCGAGCGCCCGGCAGAAGATGCTCGCGTTCGCCAGCCTGATGGGATTGATGATCTTCTTCAGCTTCGCGTCTCCGAGTTTCCTGCAGACCGACAACATCGTCGGCATCCTGCAGGCCACCGCGGTGAATGGCGTGCTGGCCATCGGCTGCACTTTCGTCATCATCACCGGCGGGATCGACTTGTCGGTCGGCACGCTCATGACGTTCTGCTCGGTCATGGCGGGCGTATTCCTGACCTACTGGGGATTGCCGTTTCCAGTGGGCATCGCGGCGGCCATTTTCTTCGGTGCGCTTTCCGGCTTCGTCTCGGGCGCATTGATCGCCAAGCTGAAGATCCCGCCATTCATCGCCACACTCGGGATGATGCTGGTGCTGAAAGGGCTTTCGCTGGTGATTTCCGGCACCAAGCCGATCTATTTCAACGACACGCCCCAGTTCCCAGCATCTCGCAGGATTCGCTCATCGGCTACTTCCTGCCGAACCTGCCTATCCCGAACGCGGTGCTGATTCTTTTCCTGGTGGCGGTCGTGTCCAGCCTGATCCTCAACAAGACCGTGCTGGGCAGCTATACTTTCGCGCTCGGCAGCAACGAGGAAGCCGTGCGGCTCTCCGGCGTGAACGTGGATCGCTGGAAGATCATCATCTACTCGCTGAACGGCGCCATCTGCGGCATCGCCGGTCTGCTGATCGCTTCGCGCTTGAATTCGGCCCAGCCGGCGCTCGGGCAGGGTTACGAGCTCGACGCCATCGCCGCCGTCGTCATCGGCGGCACGTCGCTCAGCGGAGGTGCCGGCACGATACTCGGGACCATCATCGGCGCTTTCATCATGAGCGTGCTGACCAACGGCTTGCGCATCCTGTCGGTCGCGCAGGAATGGCAGACCGTGGTGACCGGCGTGATCATCATCCTGGCGGTCTACGCCGACCTCCTGCGCAAGAAGAAATAGATAGGCATCAAAGGAATGAAGCGGCGCTGCCGCGCGTGATTGGCAAGTGTTCAACCCCTGGCAACGACCAACGTGAGGAGAAATACCATGATTCGGAGAAGAACAGTTTTGAGGCATGGCAATCGGCCTGGGTCTCGGCCTCGGTTTGGCGGCCGCGAGTGTCGCCGCGGACGAAACCTACATTCCGCTCGATATCGAAGGGCTTCCAGCATCAGTTCTGGCAGGCGGTAAAGGCGGGCTCCGAGCAGGCCGCGAAGGACTACAAGGTGAAGGTGACCTTCGAGGGGCCCGAGAGCGAGACGATGGTCGACAAGCAGATCGACATGCTCTCGGCCGCGCTCGCAAAGAAGCCGAAAGCGCTCGGATTCGCCGCGCTCGACAGCAAGGCCGCGATCCCGCTTCTGAAGAAGGCCCAGGCCGCCAAGATTCCGGTCGTAGCCTTCGACTCCGGCGTGGACAGCGATATTCCCGTGACTACGCGCAACGACCGACAACCTCGCTGCGGCGGCCCTTGCGGCCGACAAGATGGCCGAGCTGATCGGCAAGTCCGGTGAAGTGGCGGTGGTCGTGCACGACCAAACCAGCCGCACCGGCATCGACCGCCGCGACGGGTTTCTGAATCGGATCAAGTCGACTTATCCGAACATCAAGGTCGTCAGCGTGCAGTACGGCGGCGGCGACCAGCTGAAGTCGACCGAAATCACGAAGTCCATCTTGCAGGCCAATCCGAATATCAAAGGCATCTTCGGCGCCAACGAAGGTTCCGCGATCGGAGTCCTGAACGGCGCCAAAGAGATGAAGCGCAAGATCGTGATCATCGGTTACGACTCCGGCAAGCAGCAGAAGGCCGCGATCCGGGACGGCTCGATGGCGGGTGCCATCACCCAGAACCCGGTAGGCATCGGCTACAAGACGGTGGAGGCGGCAGTGAAGGCGCTCAAGGGCGAGAAGCTGCCGAAGGTCATCGACACCGGCTTCTACTGGTACGACAAGAAGAACATCGACGATCCGAAGATCGCCGCGGTTCTTTACGACTGAGCTCGACGGGGATGCCGGGCTGGCGGGCGTCCGCCAGCCTCTTCTCCCAGCGACATGCAGATTGAGGTTCGAGAGCTGCGCAAGACTGCCGGCGTCCAGCGAACTCTCGCTTCACGTCGTCCCCGCTGAATGCCGCCTGCAACCTGGCGATGTCGATCTTGACCATCTTCATCATCGCGTCCGACGCCCGCTTGGCCTTGGCTCGATCGGGGTCGGCCATCATCTCGCCGAGAACGGTCGGGACGATCTGCCACGAGAGGCCGAAGCGATCCTTCAGCCAGCCGCACTGCTCGGCCGAGCCGCCGCTCGAGAAGTGCGTTCCAGTAGCGGTCGAGTTCGGCCTGATCGTCACAGTTCACGACGAACGACACCGCGTGGTTGAACGGATCGAGCGGCCCGGCGCTCATGGCGATGAAGGGCTGGCCGAAGAGAACGAACTCGACGACCTTCACCGATCCGGGCGGGCCGCTGGGCGATTCGCTCGGCAGCGCCGTGACGCGGCTGACGCGTGAGTCGGGAAAGATCGGAGGCGTAGAACGCCGCGGCCTCCTCGGCCTCTTTGGAATACCAGAGAAAGGGGTGATCTTCTGCATGGCTTCTCCACATGAACGGTGATGGAGAACGCGGCTACGTGCCGTGTTGACCGCACGCCTCGCGCCGGAGCGTACTAGCGTTTGACGTCGCGTGCCGTCTCGGCTCGATGCGGTGGCGTCTCCGAGGACGTCTCGTACAGCGCCTTGACGTCTGCATACAGCTGTTCTCGCGCGCGCGCATGCGTGTAGAACATGTGACCGCCCGCATAGACGGTGAGCTGGAGATTGGGTGAGGTGGCCTCGTCGAGCTCAGGCGCTCCACCACGTACTTGGACGCGAAGTAGAGGCGTGGCGAGATCGAAGTAGCCATGCGCAATGAGCAGTTTCAGCTGGGGATTGAGCGAGAGCGCCCTGCGCAGCCGCAGCCCCACGCCCAGGAAGATCGCCGAGTCCGGCTTCAGCCCAGTTCCAGGACTTGCAGCACGTCGGGATTCATCAGCTCGTAGCGCACGTCGGTCCTGTAGCCGAGCTCGTCGCGCACGTAGGCACTGAAGCTGGAGACGACCGGGGCGACGAGCGGATCCAGGCTCGGGTCGCGCGCGGGATAGCTCAGGCTGAAGGGTTCTGGGTCGGGTGCGCTGATCGACCCATCGTAGATGCCGACCACGCGTCCGCGATCCTCGAGCGAGGCGCTTGGCGAAGACCTCGGCGGCGATCCTTCCGCGCTGGCGCTTGCACTTCGGCCTCGTCCAACCCCGTGATGGCGGCGAGGCGCGTGAGAACCTGGGATACCTCGGGCGACTTGCGCGGCGCTCCGCTCACCAGTGCCAGCAGGGCTCGCCGCGACTGAAGGTCTCCGCTGCCTCGGTGATCTGCTTCAGGTCGCTTGCCCTCTCCCGGTACTTGCCGTGATTGAACGCAGTGGCTGCGTACGAGGGCACGAACGTGATCCAGGGCATCACGCTCAGGTAGTCGAAGTGAAGGTTGAGCGTGTAGTCGATGACGGGCGAGATGAGAATCGCTCCGTTGAGCTCGATTCCCGCCTGTGCAGGCAGGGCGTCGACGAGCACTGCCGCACGAAACCCGCCGTAGCTCTCGCCCGCCAGATACTTGGGCGATCCCCAGCGATCGTTGCCGGTGAGGTAGAGACGGATGAACTCGGCCAGAGAGCGCAGGTCGCTCTTGACGCCCCAGAAGCGACGCCCGACTTCGCCTGAGCTGCCTTTCCCCGAGGCGATGGCGCGGCTGAACCCGGTGCCGACCGGGTCGATGAAGACGAGATCGGTGAAGCGCAGCCAGGTCTGCGCGTTGTCGACCAGCCGGGCCGGAGGTGCGGGGATCGCGCCGTCGTCGTCGAGCGCAAGCCGCCTGGGCCCGAGCGCCGCCCATGTGCAGCCAGGCCGCGCTCGAGCCCGGGCCGCCGTTGAACACGAACGTGATCGGGCGCGTGGCCGCGTCCTCGCCGTCCTTTCGATAACTGACGTAAAACATCGGCGGCCTCGGCGTCGCCCTTGTCCTGCCGCACCCGCAGCGTTCCTGCGGTGGCGATGTAATCGAGCTGGCCGCCGTCGACCGTGATCGCGTGCCGCGTCTGCGCGGGCGAATCGATCGAAGCAGCGTCAGTGGGAAACGGCTGCAAGCCGCGGTTGAGGCTGTGTCCTGTGCGAAAGACCGCATCCCGCACGCAAAGAGCACGATGGCAGCCGCCACGCGAAGCCAACAAACGCCTGGTGTCATATGTCATGTGTCGCTCCTCGTGCTTGTGCATGGTATCTGGATGGAATGTCTGCTTTTAACGGCAATGCACCTTCGGGCATGCGCCGATAGCATTTCAACCCTATTTCGGTATTTTGACAATAAGGTGATGACCGAGATCTTCAGGCGCTGGACCGACAACTCGGACTTTAGTCTGAATTCGGGGCCTCGGCACCGGTGCGCACGCGCTGGCGTATCCTTAACTCAACCTAGACGGTGGCTTGGGCCGAGATACTCGTGTCACGCGCCCCGAATGCCAGGGGCCCGAGCGCGAGGCCTCGCATGCAGTGAACCGAAGGAGAACGCAGCATGAGCGCAGTAGTGGAAATCGGCGACCCGGCGCAAGGATCTCGTCTCCCTGCAGAATGGCGTGCGCGTCAAGAGCCTGGCCTGCGCCTACCGCCTGTTCGATCACTTCGGCTGGCATGAGCTGATCTACAACCACATCACCGTCCAGAGTGCCGGGCGAGGACCGCCACTTTCTGATCAATCCGTTCGGGCTGATGTACCGCGAGGTCACAGCATCGAACCTGGTGAAAGGTGGACATAGACGGCGAGATCGTGCTGGGCGACTACCCGATAAACCGTGCCGGATTCGTGATCCATTCGGCGATACACCGAGTGCGGAGGACGCGCACCGCCGTAGCGCACACGCATACTACGGCGGGCCAGGCGGTCTCGTGCCAGGAGCATGGGCTGCTGCCCGATGAGCTTCAGCGCGGTGATCTTCCATGGGCGCATCGCCTATCACGACTACGAGGGCATCACGCTCGATCTCGAGGAGCAGGAGCGGCTGCTCGCGCACCTCGGGGACAAGAACGTGATGATCCTGAGAAACCATGGGCTGCTGACCTGCGGTCCGACACTCGCCGACGCGTTCCACGAGATGTACCAGCTGCAGCGATCCTGCGAGGTTCAGATCGCGGCGCTCGCTGGAGGCGCCAAGGTGATCATCCCGCGTGAAGAGCTCGCAGTCAGGGCGACCGGACAGCTCTCGCGCACCGCGCGCAATGGCGCCGAGAATCGCATGATGTTCGATGCGATGACGCGCTGGATGGTGGACAAAGACCCGAGCTTCCTCGATTGATCGCAATGGCTGACGACCGCTCGAGTCGCTCTGGTTACTGGCTCCTCCCGTGGCATTGGCCGCGCCATCGCTCTTCGCCTCGCGCGTGATGGGGTTGCCGTAGGGGTCAACTATCGCGAGCGCCGCGACCTGGCGGAAGAAGTCGTGGAGCTGATCAAACAATCCGGTGGCCGTGCCGTCGCCATCGCAGGCGACCTGGCCAGCGCCACCGATTGCACTCGTCTCGTGGACACCGCGCGCCAGGCCTCGGCCCCATCGATATCCTGGTCAACAACGCCGGCGTGTTCCGCAAGGGCGACCTCGCCGATTTCGATCTCTCCCAGATGGATGGCATGCGCAACGTCAACGTGGACGGCCTGGTCCGCGTCACCCGACGCCGTCGTCGGTGATATGCAAGCGCGCCGCTGGGGCCGCATCGTCAATCTCGCTTCCGTCGCTGGCATTGGGATGAGCACAGCCGGTACCACCTTCTATTCTGCGACCAAGGCCGCCGTCATCACCCTCACCCGCCGTTTCGCCCTGGATCTTGGCCCTCACGGCATTACGGTGAACGCGATCGCGCCCGGCTTCATCGCCACCGATATGGCGGTGGCAAGCGGCGCCGACTTCGACGCCATTGCCGCCAAGACCATGATGCGACGCGTCGGGACTCCGGATGACATCGCGGCTGCCGCTTCCTTCCTCGCCTCCGAGGAAGCCGGGTTTTATCACCGCCCAACTTCTGACGGTCGATGGCGGCCGGACCGACTTTATCGCCCATGCATGAGAGGCAACGCGACCGCAGTGACGACATTGCGGTCTTCCCGCTGAGCCAACCGGGCTAGTCTGATTGTCTTCGGGCGTTGCGCTGCCTTCTCCTCCCGCCCCCGCCCCTGCTGGGCGCGGTGGCGGCAAAGGGCGTGTCGGCATAGTTGAGACATGCGGTGGCCGCGCCCCGCCAACGACCGCCGGCGGGGGCGGGCGACCGGCGGCGGCCCGACGTAGACCGGGCCGCCGCCGTAGCCAATAGTCAGATGCATATACGCTGCCGTATGACACGCCGTAGCTGTAATCGATGCTGGTCGAACCGTTGCCACCACCCGCGCAGCCGCCCGCTAACGGTTGCGGCCGCGCACGCGCAAGCCGCCAATGCGTTGCGCCAAATCTGCCCGCGTTTGGCGCGTCTCATTCTGTCTCCGACTGCATCAGCTCGGCTAAGCCGAGCGCTGCGCCCGTGGGGATCGACGATCAGCGCCAGGCGACCGTTGCGAACGGCGGGATTCGGCGGCACGACGACCCTTGCGCCGGCCTCCTCTGCCTGCTTCGTTGCTGCCTTCACATCCTCCACCCGCAGGTAAGGCAGCCACGCCGGTGCAACAGGAGGGCAGCGGGCGAAGGGATGATGCCGCAGCGCGTGTATCCGCCCGAGGAAAGAAAGTACGCCCAGGCTGCCGTCCGGCCTTTCCGCAGGTTCGAGCTGGTAGCCGGCCAGGCCGCTGTAGAAGTCCGCCATCGCCTCGGGTTCTTAGCCCATAGCTCGATCCACACCCATTGCTTGTCTTCGGCCAAGTAATCGGGTGGATCTCCCGACGATGAGTGGATCACGCCGAACGGCGCGCCCTCGGGGTCCGCGAGCAGCGCCACTTCGCCGCGGCCGGCGAGCAAGCCGCGGCGCGGACGACCACCTTTCCCCGTGATCTCTGCCGCGTAGCGCGCAGCCACCTTTACGTCCGGCACCGAGATCATGCCCAGCCACCGGCTCGCCTGGCTGCTTTCTCGTGCGCATGGTCGCGCTGAAGCAAACCGCCCACGGGCTCGGCGTCGGAGAGCGCCAGCGTGTAGCCGGGACCGCGTTGGGCAGGAATTCTTTGAACGACCAGCCGAATGCCTCGCCGTAAAAGCGGACTGCTGCGCTAACGTCTTCGGTAAACAGTTCCGCCCATACCCACTTGCCGGGCACGTACTGGGAGGTTGGCGGCTCGGTGATCGGAGGCCATACCAGGCCCTCCGCCAGGCATGGCGCGACGACAGCGATGAGCGCCGACGCGAGCGCGCCGGCCAGCAGGGCGGCCTTTGTGCAGGTGTCTTTGTATCCAGCGCGCGGATCTTGCTCGACAAACTCACAGTGTCGACGCATGCTTTGGCTGACTAGAAGCGCACGACCAGGCCGAGCGAGTATGCGTTGATGTTCGCCTGGCCAGTGGTGCTCTGGTCCCCCACGTTCTGATAGCGCTCAACCTCCGCAATGACCCCGAGCGGGCCGATGATCCTGAACGACGCCCCTACGCCGTACATGTAACTCGTGCCACTGGCGTTCTGGGATGTACCGAGGGAGCTGCCCAGGCTGCCAGTGGTTTGCCAATAGTCCAGACCGGCCTTGCCGTACACGGTCAGACGGTCGAAGAACGTCCCACGCAGCACGAACGCCAGGTATGTAGCATTCGCACTCAACTCCCGCGATGTCGAGATGCCGCCCAGCGTGCCGGACGCCTCCGCCTTGCCGAAGTCGGTGTAGCCGAGCTCGAGGGCGGTGAGGGGAATCAACTGGAACCCCGCGAACACCTTATACCCGGTGCCTGTGTCGTCGCATGTACCGGAAAAGCTGGGGTTGTTGGTCGCATTGTTGCACGCTCCATAGAAGGTAGTCGCGGTTCCTTCAGCCCCCATAGAGCTCGAGCGCGTGCGCCGCTGGAACGCTGGCAAGCGCGAACATGAATACGACGGCCTGAAGCAGTGTCGCCACGCGGTTACGCATAATCGAGCCCTCCATCGATGGTGTCCGAGAAACTGTGTGGCCGCGCGCGGAACCGTAGCGGCTCGGATGCATTATGCACCTGACGCAAATCAAGCTTCCGCTTCCCGCGAACCATGGACATCCCTCTCGGCGCGAATCCGGTCGACCACGATGCTATGGGGTGCTCCCCGTTGCTCCAGCGGCGGCCTATTTGCCTTCGTCAGCACCCAGCCAACGGTAGGCCAATCCCGCCAACACAGCCCCGAGAAGGGTGCAGCCCAGAAGAGCCAAAGCTGAGCCAGCGCCCAGCCGCCGACGATCAAGGCCGGCCCTGTGCTGCGCGCCGGATTCACCGAGGTGTTGGTGACCGGAATGCTGATCAGGTGAATGAGCGTGAGGCCGAGGCCGATCGCGATCGGCGCGAACCGCTTCGGGGCGCGCTCGTCGGTGGCGCCGAGGATGATCAACAGAAACATGAACGTCATCACCACCTCGGCCACGAACGCCGGCGGCCAGCGAGTAGCCGCCGGGCGAATGCTCGCCGTAGCCGTTGGAGGCGAGACCGCCTACGACAACGTCGAAGCCGGCCTTCCCGCTCGCGATGAAATAGAGCACCGCAGCAGCGACGATTGCTCCCACGACCTGCGCTATCACGTACGGGCAGCAGTTCGCAGGCTCGGAAGCGTCCGCCAACGCGCCAAGACCGACCGAAACCGCCGGGTTCAGATGGCAGCCGGAGATGTGGCCGATCGCGTAGGCCATCGTCAGCACGGTCAGGCCGAAGGCGAACGCGACGCCGAGCAGGCCGATCCCGACGTTAGGAAATGCCGCCGCGAGCACGGCACTGCCACACCCTCCCAACACAAGCCAGAACGTTCCAACAAATTCAGCACTGCTCGTGGTTAACGGCATTTTTGTTCTCCTCCCGATTTAATTTTTGCATCCGTAGTTGTCTCGAGAATAGCGGCAACAGAATACGTATACGCGCTATTCCGCCAACATTATCCCGCAAGAAAAGACTAAGTGGATACGCCCGAGCTGTTGCTGATCTAAGCGGAGCAGCGCGCGCGTGCGTTCTGGATCTTCAAGCAGCGTCCTTCCTGCGCGCTGCCGCATCACCTAGTTTGGTTCATAATCGACTTGGTTTGACTTAACTGGGATGCCGACCTTGAAGGATCCCAGGCTGGCCGGTTCCCTCGGCTGTGGGAATTCGGCGACTTCTAGCGCGAAGTAGTTCAGGAAACCCGACCAGGATGCGCGCACCTGCTTCCGCTGGGGCGCGCCGCCGGCGAGCAGGGGGAGCGAAGATGCAGAAATTCGGAGTTCATAGCGAAGTAGGCAAGCTCAGGACCGTGCTGGTCTGCCGTCCCGGGCCTGGCTCATCAGCGGTTGACGCCGGGAAACGCCAGCGATCTGTTGTTCGACGACGTGCTCTGGGTGCAGGAAGCGCAGAAGGACCACTACGACTTCGTGCTCAAGATGCGCGAGCGCGGCGCCGAGGTGCTCGACCTGCACGAGCTGCTGGCCGAGACGCTGCAGGACAAGGAGGCGCGCGCCTGGGTGCTGGACCGCCGCATCACCGTCAACGACGTCGGCCTCGGCGTCGCCGCTGCCGTGCGCCCCTGGCTCGACGAGATGCCGGCGCAGACAAGCTCGCCGAGCACCTGATCGGCGGCATCGCGATCCTCGACGTCCCGAAGAGCGAATGGTCGACGATGCTGGCGGAGGCCTTCGGCGGCACCGACTTCATCATCCCGCCGGTGCCCAACACGCTGTTCCAGCGCGACCCGTCGTGCTGGATCTACAACGGCGTCACCTGCAACCCGATGTACTGGCCGGCGCGCAAGCCCGAGACGCTGCTGCAGCGCGCCGTGTACAAGTTCCATCCGCGCTTCAAGGGCGGCGAGTTCAAGATCTGGTGGGGCGACTCCGACGAGTACTTCGGCGCGATCGCTGCATGGAGGGCGGCGACGTCATGCCGATCGGCAAGGGCGTGGTGCTGATCGGCATGGGCGAGCGCACGACCCGCCAGGCCGTGTTCCAGGTCGCGGATCGGCTGTTCAAGCAGAAGGCGGCCACGCGCGTGATCGGCTGCCTGATGCCCAAGAGCCGCGCCGCCATGCACCTCGACACCGTGTTCAGCTTCTGCGATCGCGACCTGTGCACCGCGTTCCGCGAGGTCGTCGATCAGGTCCGTTGCTACAGCGCGCGTCCCGAACGGCGACGGCGGCGTCGAGGTTCACCCCGACAAGGGCCACCTGTTCGACGTGGTCAAGGAGGCGCTCGGCGCTCGAAAGAACTGCGCGTGGTGGAGACCGGCGGCAACGCCTGGCAGGCGCAGCGCGAGCAGTGGGACGACGGCAACAACGTGGTCGCGCTCGAGCCCGGCGTGGTGGTCGCCTACGACCGCAACCCCCACACCAACACGCTGCTGCGCAAGGCCGGGGTCGAGGTGATCACGGTGCGCGGCTCGGAGCTCGGGCCGCGGGCGCGGCGGCGGCCACTGCATGACCTGCCCGATCTCGCGCGACCCGCTGGATGCGTCCTGAAGGCGCGGATCGAAACGACCACCCTCGCCGTCACTACCAGGCAGACTGTCTTGCAGACGGTAGCGGCCCCCTGGCTGCGATAGCGATCATGTAAGGAGACCATCATGAGCTTCAATCTGCGCAACCGCTCGCTGCTGACGGTGCAGGACTACACGCAGCGCGAGTTTCGCTACCTGCTCGACCTCGCGCGCGATCTCAAGCGCGCCAAGTACGCGCGCACCGAGCAGAAGCACCTCGTCGACAAGGAGATCTGCCTGATCTTCGAGAAGACCTCGACGCGCACCCGCTGCGCCTTCGAGGTCGCCTGCTACGACCAGGGCGCGAACGTGACCTACCTCGATCCGGCGGGCTCGCAGATCGGCCACAAGGAGTCGTTCAAGGACACCGCGCGCGTGCTCGGGCGGATGTACGACGCCATCGAGTACCGCGGCGCCAGCCAGCACGGCGTCGAGACGCTCGCCAAGTATGCCGGCGTGCCGGTGTTCAACGGCCTGACCGACGAGTACCACCCGACCCAGATGCTGGCCGACGTGATGACGATGCGCGAGCACAGCGACAAGCCGATATCACGAGATCAAGTACGCCTTCCTCGGCGACACGCGCAACAACATGGGGCACTCGCTGATGATCGTCGGCTGCCTGATGGGCATGGACGTGCGCCTGTGCGGGCCGAAGAAGCTGTGGCCCGCGGACGAGTTCGTGACGATCGCCCGCGAGCTTGAGAAGAAGTACGGCGCGCAAGCTCACCATCACCGACGACGCCGAAGCAGGCGGTCAAGGGCGTGGACTTCATCCACACCGACGTCTGGGTCTCGATGGGCGAGCCGAAGGAAGTCTGGAAAGAGCGCATCGACCTGCTGCTCCCGTATCAGGTCAACGTCGGATCTGATGAAGGCGAGCGGCAACCCGCAGGTCAAGTTCATGCACTGCCTGCCCGCGTTCCACGACACCGAGACCGTCCTGGGCAAACAGATCGCCGAGACCTACGGCATCTCCAACGGGCTGGAGGTCACCAACGACGTGTTCGAGTCGGAGTACGAACATCGCCTTCGAGCAGGCGGAGAACCGCATGCACACGATCAAAGGCGATCCTGGTCGCCACGCTGGGCGAATGACGCCATGCGCGTAGCTCCGTACGCGAACGGCTGAGATGGCAGCGACGCCGAACGCGGCCAAGAGCCTGGGCCTCGCCGCCTGTACCGCGGTGGTGGTGGGCAACATGGTGGGCTCGGGCTTCTATCTGTCGCCCTCCGCCGTGGCGCCCTACGGCGTGCTCGCGATCCTCGCGTGGATCGTGATGGGCATCGGCGCCATCTGCCTCGGGCTCACCTTCGCGCGCCTGGCGCGAATCGCGCCGGCGACCGGCGGCCCGTACGCCTACACGCGCATGGCCTACGGCGATTTCGCCGGCTTCCTCGTCGCGCTGGGGTTACTGGATTTCCATCTGGGCATCGCTGCCGGCGATCGCGTTCGCCTTCGCCGGCGCGGTCATGAACCTCGCGCCCGAGCGCCTGTACAACAAGCCTGTGGCGTTGATCCTCACGCTCGGCGCGATCTGGTTCGTGGTGCTGATCAACCTGCGCGGCGTGAAGGCTGCCGGCATCTTCGCGGAGGTGACGACCTACACCAAGCTCGTGCCCTTCGCCGCCATCGCCCTGGTCGGATTGTTCTACGTTCGCAGCGAGAACCTGTCCGAGTTCAATCCCAGCGGAGAATCGCTGCTCGACCGCGTGCGCGGCGCTCGCGCCGCTCACGATGTTCGCCTACCTCGGCCTCGAGTCGGCGACGGTGCCGGCCGGCGACGTGCGCGACCCTGAGCGCACCATTCCCCGCTCGACCATCATCGGCATCAGCGTCGCCGCGCTGCTCTATGTGCTCGGCACCGTGGTCGTGTTCGGCGTCGTGCCGCGGCGAACAGCTCGTGAACTCGGTGGCGCCGTTCAGCGACGCGGCGCGGCTCATGTGGGGCGCCTGGGGCGCGGGCGCGGTCGCGATCGCCGTGATCATCTCGTCGATCGGCGCGCTCAACGGCTGGACCCTGATGATGGGCCAGGTGCCCATGGCTGCCGCGCAGGACGGCGTGTTTCCGCCCGTGTTCGGTCGATTGTCCGCGCGCGGCGTTCCGGCCGTCGGCATCGTGCTCTCGGCCGTGCTCGCCACCGGCCTGGTGGCTTTCCAGGCATTGGGCTCGCCCGGCGTGCGTGCCTTCTACAACCTCGTGGTCAGCTTGAGCACCATGGCGGCGGTCATTCCCTACGCGTTCTGCGCGCTGGCGGCGGGCCTGGTCGCAGCGCGTGCAGCCGGCAGCGCGGAGCGAAGGTGCCGCGCATCACCGTGGTCGAAATCATCGCCTTCGTCTTCTCGGTGTTCACCGTCTACGGCTGCGGTGCGAAGGCCGTGCCTGTACGGCCTGCTCCTGCTCTTGCTCGGAATTCCGGTGTACGTGTGGCAGCGCCAGAGGTCGCAGTCATTCACGCACCTTGAGTAGGCACTTCAGCGCAACCGTCTTTGCTTGATGGGGAAGGGACGCCGCTGTGGGCCCTCGCCCCTTTGGTTGGAAGCTAAGCTGGGAGATCAGCGCCATGCTCGTCGTCACAGCCCTTGGCGGCACATGCCCTTCTGCGGCGGGGAGAGCCGATGACTGCCGAGAACCAGCGCCGCAACGTTCGCATCGCTGCCGAGGCGCTCGCTCCGGTGGCCATGCAGCACCAGCTCGTCGTCGGCCACGGCAACGGGCCCCAGGTCGGCCTGCTGGCACTGCAAGGCGCCGCCTACGCCAAGGTGGAGACCTATCCGCTCGACGTGCTCGGGGCGCGAGACCGAGGGCATGATCGGCTACATGATCGAGCAGGAGCTGGGCAACCTGCTGCCGTTCGAGCGGCCCTTCGCGACCTTGCTGACCATGATCGAAGTCGATCCCGGGCGATCCGGCGTTCAGAACCCGACCAAGTTCATCGGGCCCGGTCTACGCGAAGGAGAAGCCGACCGCCTCGCCAAGGAGAAGGGCTGGGTGTTCAAGCAGGACGGCGACAAGTGGCGGCGCGTGGTGGCCTCGCCCGAGCCCAAGCGCATCTTCGAGCTGCGTCCGATCAAATGGCTGCTCGAGCGCAACACCATCGTGATCGCGGCCGGCGGCGGCGGCATCCCGACCGCTGTACGAGCCGGGCGCGCAGCGCAAGCTGGTCGGGAGTCGAGTGCGTGATCGACAAGGACTTCGCCTCCGAGCTGCTGGCGCGCGAGCTGGACGCCGACCTGTTCGTGATGCTGACTGACGCCGGATGCGGTCTACGTCGACTGGGGCAAGCCGACGCAGAAAGCGATCCGGCGCGGCTCGCCGGCGGCGCTGGGCGCCATGCCGTTCGCTGCCGGCTCCATGGGGCCGAAGGTCGAGGCGGCGTGCCGGTTCGTCTCGGCCACGGGCAAACGAGCGGCGATCGGCGCGCTGGCGGACCTCAACAAGATCATCGCTGGAGAGGCGGGCACGACCGTGTCGTCCAAAGAGAGCGGAATCGTCTATGCCGCCCGAGGCGGCGGCGCGGCTCCTGTGTCGATGGATCGAACCAAGGATGCCGCCTGGCTGCCCGGCGACACCGCAGGCGATCGAGCGCTTCCCTTTTGAGGTGCTGCGGAATCGGCCAACGGCGGTCAGGCTGAGGCCCGCAACTCATCGGCTCTCGTGCGCCTCGCCTTGGTAAGGAGGGAACTTCTCCCTCTCCCGAGGTCAGCAGGCTCGGCCGGCACCGCCGCCCGAGACGGCGCGGGTTGTATGGCGACGGGACGCCTCGCGCCGCTACTTCGGAGCTGCTTCGACCTTGAGTCCCAGCTAGTTCGGTGTAGGTGATGTCCACGGGATCGCCCACCTTGACCTTCTTGAGGTTGGCCGGGTTGCGCGCCTTGATCGTCTGGCTATTGCCTTGCGGACCCTTCAGCGTCACGGTGCCCTGCGCGAGGTCGATGGCCTCGATCGTCGTGATAAGCGTAACGCGCTGCCCACCGCCCCTCCGGGCTTCTGCCTGGCTCTGCACCGGACTGCCGCGACTGCTCCGTCCACGGCGTTGGTGGGCGCTACGTCGCCTGGTTTCCGGACCTGCCAGGCCACCGCTGGACATAGGCGACTTTGACCACGTCGCCTGCAAACCTGCCCGGCGGAGTTACGTGCGCCTTATCGACGTGGATGGTGGTTTCGGTCCCGTCGGGTCCGCTTCCAATGGTGACCATGCGGGTCTTGAGGTCGATGGCGGTGACCGTGGCCTGCGTTTCTACCGCCTCGGTGATCTCGCCCTTTGGGGGCTGGCTCCGGTTTGGTGCTGATCCGCCGCACTGGAGCGAGCGCCGGCGAGGGAGAGAATGACGGACAACACGCATTGCCGAGCTTTCTCATACACTTTGGCCTCCATAGTCTTGACAGATGCCCGTCAGCCATAGCGATGATGGCCGTTGGGGGCGTAGCATAGCAGCTTTGCGACCTTGCACGGCGAGCTGCGCCGCCGACCGAGCATTTCCCGCCCGGCGTTAACGGACGTTGGGTCGACCAGCCACCCCAGACCGTACTAGAAGCACTGCCCAGTGTGCCTGCTCAGCTCTTCGAGGCTCCGGCGGCGTCCGCCGCCGCCTTTACCCTCTGTACATTCATCTCAGCGTCGCTGTTCTCCCGCACTGGTCGTTGGGAGCTGGCTCGGCCATCGCATGGCTCGGCTACATCCAACAGCGCGATACCGCGCTCGCCGATGCGGACAAGCTCTTCGGCCACATCGCGCGCCAGGCGCAATGGCACATGCGCGAAGCGCTCTCCAGCCGACGCGGCGCTTCGTCGAGATCCTGGCTAAGGAGCCGATCGTGCGTGCCCGCAGTCTGCATGCGCGGCTCCAAGCCCTGCCCCTGATGGTGCCATGCATTCGACGACGACCGCTCCGGTCGCCGCAGCCTACGTAGGCTATGACGATGGCAGCTTCTTCCTGCTCCGGCCGCTGCGCGATGCCTCCGAGCGCAGTGCCTTCGCTGCACGGCCGAAGGGCGCCGCTTTTCCTGGTCCAGTCGGTTGAAGCCGGCGCGTCGCGAGCGGCAGGCGCGCTTCATCTTCCTCGATGTCATCGCTGCGCGAGCTGGAGCGCCGCAGCTGGGACACTTCGTTCGACCCGCGGGACCGGCCCCTGGTACCGCCTGGCCGCCGAGCCGGGCAAACGCGTCCTCACCGACCCTTACGTCTTCGCCACGACTCGTGCGCCCGGCGTCACCCTAGCGGTTCGCTCACCGGCCTCGAGCGTCGTGGGCCTGGATCTGGCATTGGCGCAGATCTCCGATCGACTGGCGGCTCTGCGTAGCTTTCCGGGCATGAAGATCGTGCTGTTCGATTCGCAGCGGCGGCTCCTGGCACGGGCCGATGTGACCCGCACGATGGTCCGCGTGGACGGTGAGCGCGTCTCGCTCGCCACGCTCGATCAGTTCGGCGAGCCCGTGCTCGCCGGCCTGCAGCCGCTGACGCCGGGCGCCGAAGCGGCAACGGACCTGAGGCTCGCCGCCGACGGTCGCGAATGGAAGGCCAGCGTGCTCCCGATCCCCACCACCGCCGGGCTGCTGTCTCTGGCGATCGCCGTTCCAGTCGACGAGTTGCTGAAGGACGCACGAGCGGCGCGCACGCGCGGCTTGCTGGCAGCACTGGCGGTGCTGGCGTTGAGCGTCCCGCTCACGTGGTGGGTCGCGCACCATGTCGCTCGCACGCTGCGGGACATCACCCGGCAGGCCGAGGAGATCCGCGCGTTCAAGTTCGACGGTACGGCGGCCGGCCCCTCGATGGTGCTGGAGGTCGACCAGCTCTCCGCCGCCATCAGAAATGACCCGCGGCACGATCCGGCGTTTCCTCGACATCGCCACTTCTCTCGCCGCGAAACCAACTTCACGCGCTTTGCTCGATCGCGTCGTGCGCGAGACCTCGTCGGCAACAGGTGCCGCGGCCGGGATGATTCACCTGACCGCTGAGGACGGCGAGACGCTGGAGCCGGCCGCGCTGGTGCAGACTGCCGGCGAGCCACTGGCCACGGCGACGCCGGGCGAGACTCGTCGCTGCGTCCTCGCCTGTCGCCGCAGCGCTACACACCGGCGAGAGCACCATTTCGACGATACGCCAGGAGGACCCTGCACTGGGCCTCGAGTCCGTTCGCGCCCTATGGCCAACCCAGGACATGGTCGTTGTCGCCATCCCGCTCCGCGACCGCACCCGGCAGACGGTCGGCATCCTCGCGTTGTTCTCCCCCGGTGCGGCGATCCCCAGTCCGGAGCGCCTGGCGTTCGCGGAGGCACTATCGGGCACCGCGGCAGGTAGCAATCGAGACCCAGCGCCTGCTCGAAGCTCGCAAGGCGTTACTCGACGCCTTCATCCGTCTGGTGGCGGGCGCGATCGACGCCAAGTCCCCTACACGGGCGGGCACTGCCAGCGTGGTGCCCGAGCTCACCTTCATGCTCGGCCGAGGCTGCGTGCGCCGCGAAGGACGGGCCGTTCAAGGACTTCGAGTTGTCGTGACGAGCAGTGGGAAGCGCTGCATATCGCCGGCTGGCTGCACGATTGCGGCAAGGTGACCACGCCCGGAGTACGTGGTAGACAAAGCCACCAAGCTGGAGACGATCTACGACCGCATCCACGAGATCCGCATGCGCTTCGAGGTGCTCAAGCGCGACGCCAGATCGACTGCCTGGAAGGCATCGCCACCGGCGGCGATGGCGAGCGCCTGCGCGCGGGCTCGAGCGGCAGCTCGCCGCACTCGATGAGGAGTTCGCCTTCGTTGCGGCCTGTAACGAAGGCGGCGAATTCATGGACCCGAAGAAGGTCGAGCGCGGCTGCAGGCAGATCGGCGCGCGCACCTGGCTGCGCACGCTCGACGACCGCCTCGGCCTCTCTCACGACGAGAAAGCTCGCAAGGATCGCGCACGTCCGGCGGCCCTGCCCGCAGTCGAGCGACTGCTCGACGACAAGCCCGAGCACATCATCCCGCGCACGGACACCGCATCGGATGCCGGCGGACAACGCCTGGGGCTTCCAGCTCGAGGTGCCGGAGCACAAAGCACAATCGCGGCGAGCTCTACAACCTGGCCATCTGCGCGCGGGACGCTCACCGCGGAGGAGCGCTACATCATCAACCACCACATCGTGCAGACCATCATCATGCTCTCGCAGCTGCCGTTCCCCTCGCATCTGAAGACGGTTCCCGCGATCGCCGGCGGTCATCACGAGAAGATGGACGGCACCGGCTATCCGAAGCGGCTCAAAGCGCGAGGAAATGCCGTTGACTGCGCGGATGATGGCTATCGCCGACATCTTCGAGGCGCTCACTGCCGCCGACCGCCCGTACAAAGAAGGGCAAGACGGTCTCCGAAGCGCTCAAGATCATGGAGCTTCATGAAGCGCGACCAGCACATCGACCCGGAGCTCGTTCGAGCTGTTCCTGACCTCGGGCGTCTACCGGAGCTACGCCGAACGGTTTCCTGCGTCCCGAACAGGTCGACGAAGTGGATATCGCTCAGTACCTGAGCTGAGGGATCAGATGCACCTCGCTGTGCGGCCGAACGGGCGTGGCGTAGCGGGTGCCCGGATACCGGCGAATGTCTTGACGGGTACTGCGCGATCTACGAGCCCGATTCGAGCCAGGCGAGTGCGGCAGAGCGACTATCGCTAGCGAAAGTACGCACCTGCGCGCTCACGAAGTGGCTCGCGATCTTCGGCGCCGCGGCAAGCAGCGCGCTGTCCGTGACCACAGCGATGCGCTCGATCTGGCGATGATGATCTCGCACGAAGCGCAGATGAGACAGCCAGCGCAGCGAAATTCTCCCAGCCCGGGAACGACGGTGCCTCGATCATCAGGCCGTTGAGTTTGCCGTTCTGCTCGATGTAAGGATCGACGGCGGCCGCGAGCGCGGTGAAATCTTCGGCCCGAAGCGCCCCGTCGGGTTTGAGGATCAAGATCCCTCGGTCACGCAGCAGTTCGTGTTGAAGCATGGTTCAGCCTCCATGTTACCGTTCCGTTACGGTTGCGCAACGCTGTTTGGCGCTCGCGTCAAAAATTTCTTTGGAACGACAGCCGCATTTGCGAATCTGAAAAGGCAGTTGATGATACAGGAGTTTTCGCCGGTGCCACAGGCGCCAGCCATGCACGCGATCACGTGGTTTCTTGCGGTAGATCAAAAGCCAGCAGCCGCAGACATCGGTACAATCCGCCGCCTTCTCTTTTCCCTGGGAATTGACTCGCGACCGATCTCGCCCAACAGCTTTCCAGAAGCCACGATCTCGCGGCCAAAGTCTCACAGGTCTTTCAGACTCGCGCCAAGCTCGCGCAGGAGCGGTTCAGCGAGCGCGTTCAGAAGGCCTACGAGCAGCACGCTGTGCTGGGCTGACGGCAAACCCGATATCGCCCTGGGACATCTGGACCCAGGCGTGCGCAGTACGTGGTGGACTTCGCGCAGCGCTCGGTGCTGTTCTGGGACACGCTGCGCCAGCGCGGCAACAACTTCGTCGAGCGCACCCGGCAGGGCCTGCCGCCAGTGCTGCACTTTCGACTACGAAATCGGTCGCTCGACGGTCGCACCCTGGAGCGTCCAGTCAACTACGCCCTGGTGCGGATCATCCCGCCCGAAGGTGTGACGGTCGATGCAACGCGCCGCCCTTACATCATCATCGACCCGCGCGCCGGCCACGGCCCCGGCATCGGCGGCTTCAAGGACGACTCGCAGGTGGGCGTGGCACTGCGCGACGGTCATCCGGTCTACTTCGTGATCTTCTTTCCCGAGCCCGAGCCGGGGCAAACGCTACTGGAAGTGTGCAGCGCGGAGCAGCAGTTCGTGCGTCGCGTGCGCGAGCTGCACCCGGACGCGCCGAAACCCGCCATCGTGGGTAACTGCCAGGGCGGCTGGGCTGCGATGATGCTGGCCGCCGCCGGCCCCGACGACACCGGGCCGATCGTCATCAACGGTGCACCCATGTCCTACTGGGGCGGAGCCTGGAGCGAAGGTGAGGGCGACAACCCGATGCGCTACGCGGGCGGCCTGCTCGGCGGTACATGGCTGGCGTCGCTGACCTCGGACCTGGGCGCAGGTACGTTCGACGGCGCCTGGCTGGTGCAGAACTTCGAGAACCTGAATCCCGCGAATACGTTCTGGGACAAGTACTACCACGTATTCGCCAACGTGGACACGGAGCCGCCCCGTTTCCTGGATTTCGAGCGCTGGTGGGGTGGCTTTTATCTCATGAACCGGGAAGAGATCGAGTGGATCACGCAGAATCTCTTCGTCGGGAACGAGCTCTGGTCTGGCACGGTCAAGGCCGGCAACGGCGGTGTCTTCGACCTGCGCGAGCTCAAGGTCCCCATCATCTCTGTTCGCCTCGATGGGCGATAACATCACTCCGCCACAGCAGGCCTTCAACTGGGTGGCCGACGTGTACGGCAGCACCGATGAGATCAAGGCCCGCGGGCAGGTGATCGTCGGGTTGCTGCATCAGGACATCGGCCACCTCGGCATCTTCGTTTCCGGCAAGGTGGCAAAGAAAGAGCACGCCCAGATCGTCTCGGTCATGGAGTCGATCGAGGCGCTCCGCCCGGGCTGTACGGCATGCAGATCGCCGAGCACAAGGGCGCGGACGGCAAGCCCGTCTACGAAGTCAGCTTCATCGAGCACCGGCTGGAGGATATCATCGGCCGCCTGAATCGCTTCAAGCGCGCCGACGAAAAGCCGTTCGAAGCGGTAAACGCCGTCTCCGAGTTCAACCAGCGCGCGTACGAGCTGTTCGCACAGCCTTTGGTGCAGGCTATGTCCAACGACTACAGCGCCAAGCTCGCGCGCGAGTTTCACCCGCTTCGCTTCCAGCGCTGGGCCATCTCCGATCTGAATCCCGTGGTTGTGGTGGCTCGGGCCGGTTGCGCAGGCGGTGAAAGCGCAGCGGCAAGCCGTGGGCGCCGACGATCCGCGGCGCAAAGCCGAGAAGATGGGGTCGGAGCTGATCAGCGCGTCGCTGGATTACTACCGCGCCCTGCGCGATGCGCTCAGCGAAGCCGCCTTCTTCCAGCTCTACGGCAATCTGTTCTCTCTGTATCTTGCCGACAAGCGAGCAGCGACCGACAACGCCCAGGTCACCGACCCGCGTGAGCTGCCCTTCGTCAAGGAGGCGCTGGCCTCGATCGACGAAGGCGGATACGCGGAGGCGTGCCGCACGTGTGGCTTTCCTGCTGGCGCGAAAGGCGAGCCGCTTCCGCTATCGCGGCTGCAGCTCAAGCAGGAGCTGCTCGCGGACTATCACGAGCTGCTGCCGGCCATCTCGATGGATCAGGCGCGCCGGATCCGAGGCGAGCAGGAGATCATCGTGCGCTACGAGCCCGAGAGAGCGATCGAGACGCTGCCCATGCTGCTGAGCGAAAGCGCGGATCGCGATCGGCTGCTTACGCTGCTGGATCGGCTTCTTGCCGATGAGCGCGTGCAGCGCGTCAAGCCGTCGAGCGAGCAGCTGGCGATGCTCGAGCGCATCCGCACCGTTCTCGCTTCTACCGCTGCGCGGCGTCCACGAGTCGTGGCGGCGAAGTAGATGGGGAGCGAACCGCGCATGGATCGCAAGCACGAGAAGTACGAGCGCCTGCTGGCGCTCGCCAAGGCGCTGCCGCCGCTCCCCACGGCGGTCGTTCATTCCTGCGACGAATCCTCTTTGACCAGCGCGGTGGAAGCCGCACAGATGGGACTGATCGCACCAGCTACTGGTTGGCCCGATGGCGCGGATCAAGACAATCGCCCGACAAGCATGGCCTCGATATCTCTCGATTCGAGATCGTCGATACGCCGCACAGCCACGCATCTGCCGAGCGACGGCGTGCGGCTGGTCCGCGAGGGGCGGGCCGAGTGCCTCATGAAGGGCAGCCTGCACACCGACGAGCTGATGGGCGCGGTGGTGGCGCGCGAAGGCGGGCTGCGCACCGCGCGGCGCATCAGCCACTGCTTCGTGATGGATGTGCCGACCTACGCCGGAAGTGCTGATCGTCTCGGATGCGGCCGTCAACATTGCGCCCACGCTGGAAGACAAGGTCGACATCGTGCAAAACGCGATCGATCTCGCGCGACGCCCTCGGCGTTAAGGAGGTGCGGGTCGCGATCCTCTCGGCGATGGAGACCGTCAACCCCAAGGTTCCCGTCGACGATCGAGGCGGCCGCGCTGTGCAAGATGGCGGATCGAGGGCAGATTACCGGCGGCATCCTGGATGGGCCGCTGGCGCTCGACAACGCGATCAACCTGCGGGCCGCGGAGATCAAGAACATCAAGTCGCCCGTGGCGGGCCGCGCCAACGTGCTGATCGTGCCGGACCTGGAAGCCGGGAACATGCTGGCCAAGAGCTTATCTTTCCTGGCCGACGCCGATGCCGCAGGGATCGTCCTCGGTGCGCGCGTGCCGATCATCCTCACCAGCCGGGCCGACTCCATCACGCACGCGGCTCGCCTCCTGTGCTGTCGCCGCCTTCGTCGCCAAGGCAAGGCGGGAGATGCCCGCTCGGACCGTCGCTTGATCTTCAGGCTTGCCTCGCTCCGCGGATGCGGAACAACAAGTCACGAATCACGCATCACGAGGCCACGGCCCTTATGGCTGACGCGATCGTCGTCCTGAATGCAGGCTCTTCGAGCATCAAGTTCTCGCTCTTCCTGGTGCGAGGGGACGAGCTGGAGCTCGATCAGCGCGGCCAGATCGAAGGCCTTTACACCGCGCCGCACTTCATTGCGTTGGATCGCGCTGGCAAGCCGGCCGCCGAGAAATCGTGGGGTGAGGGAACCAAGCTTGGTCACGCCGGCGCGCTCGAGCATCTGGTGGCATTTTTGCGCGAGGGGCTTGCCGGCGATCGCCTGGTCGGCGTCGGCCATCGTGTCGTGCATGGAGGGCTCGAATACACGCGGCCTGTCCGGCTGGATGCCGACGTGCTTGCAGCGCTGGAGAAGTTCGTGCCGCTTGCGCCCCTGCACCAACCGCACAACCTGGCTCCGATCCGGCTGCTGTTGGAGCGCGCTGCCGAGCTGCCGCAGGTCGCCTGCTTCGACACTTCGTTCCACCGCAGCAATCCGGAGATCGCGCAGATGTTCGCGCTGCCCGCGGAGCTGCACGCGCAGGGCGTGCGCCGCTACGGCTTCCATGGCCTTTCGTACGAGTACATCGCATCTGTTCTGCCGAAGTTCGACACGAAGGCGGCGGCAGGACGAACCGTCGTATTGCACCTGGGCAACGGGTCGAGCATGTGCGCTATCCAGGCGGGGAAGAGCATGGCGAGCACGATGGGTTTCACTGCGGTGGAGGGCTTGCCCATGGGCACGCGCTGCGGCTCGCTCGACCCTGGCGTGATTCTCTATCTCATGGATCAGCGAGGAATGGATGCGCGCGCGATCGAGAAGCTCATCTACAACCAGTCCGGTTTGCTCGGGTGTCCGGCATTTCGAGCGACATGCGCACGCTGCTGGCGAGCGAAGATCCGCGCGCGAAGCTTGCGGTCGACCTCTACCTCTACCGCATTCGGCGCGAGCTGGGCTCGCTCGCGGCGGCACTCGGCGGCCTGGATGCGGTCGTGTTCACCGCCGGCATCGGTGAGAACGCCGCCATCATCCGCAGCCGCGTGTGCCGCGACGCCGCGTGGCTCGGTCTGGATCTGGACGCCGCGGCGAGCGGCGCCAGCGGGGCTCGCATCAGCGCCTCCGACCAGTCGCGTGTCCGCGTGGGTCATCCCCACCAACGAGGAGCTGATGATCGCGCGCCACACACGAGCCCTGCTCGCGGGCTGACCCGAGCGGACGCGGCGACAGCATCGTGGAACTGACCGAATACTCGGCGACGGAGACCGCTGCGCGACGGCCGACCGATCGAGATCCGCGCGCTGAGCCCCGCCGACCGCGATGGGATGCTCGGTGCACTGGATCGGATGAGCGACGAGTCGATCCGTCGGCGTTTTTTCGGGTCCAAGCGACGCTTCTCCGACGACGAGGTTGCGTATTACACGAACGTCGATTTCACCAATCACGTCGCGTTGGTGGCCGTGCTCGAGGAGGACGGACGCAGCGGTCATCGTCGGCGGGGCGCGCTACATCGTCTCGACGGCCGGGAGCTGCCGAGGTCGCCTTCGCCGTGGACGATGCGCACCAGGGGCAAGGCATCGGCGCGCTGCTGATGAAGCACCTTGCCGGGATCGCGTCGTCGAGCCGGGCTCCAGGAGCTGTACGCGGAAGTGCTGCCGAACAACTCCGCGATGCTGAAGGTGTTCGAGAAGAGCGGATGTGGCATGAGCACGAAGCGGGAGCAGGAGGTGGTGCACGTCACGCTCCAGGTATCCTGATTTTTCCAACTTCACTTTTCACGTTTGCTGAACCATGACTCTGAAATTCCCCGTCCCGTCCTCAAGGACAAGAAAGGCTCTCGTGGTTGGCATCGCCAACGAGCATTCCATCGCGTACGGCTGCGCGGCGGCCGTTCCGCGAGCTGGGCGCGGACCTGGCGATCACCTACCTCAACGAGAAGGCCAAAGCCTACGTCGAGCCGCTGGCGCAGAAGCTGGAGGCGCCGATCTTCATGCCGCTCGACGTCTCGAAGCCGGGCGAGCTGGAGGCGCTGTTCGAGCGCATCGCCGAAGGACTGGGGCGGCTCGACATCCTGGTGCACTCGATCGCCTGGGCGCCGAAGGACGACCTGCAGGGCGGGCTGCTCGAACTGCAGCGCCGAAGGGCTTCGGCCAGCGCGATGGACATCTCCTGCCATTCTTTCATCCGCATGGCAAAGCTGGCCGCGCCGCTGATGAGCGATGGAGGCAGCCTGTTCGCCATGAGCTACCACGGCGCGCAGAAGGTCGTGCCCAACTACAACGTGATGGGCCCGATCAAGGCCGCGCTCGAGGCCGCTTGCCGCTATCTCGCCTACGAGCTGGGGCCGCAAGGGCATCCGCGTGCACCCGATCTCGCCGGGCCCGCTCAAGACCCGCGCGGCATCCGGGCTAAAGGACTTCGACCTGCTGCTCAACGAGGCTGTGGAGAAAGCGCCGGTGGGCGAGCTGGTCGACATCATGGACGTGGGCTTCGCCTGCGCCTATCTGGCGACGCCCTACGCCCGGCGCATCACCGGCGGCACCGTGTACGTCGACGGCGGCGTCAACATCATGCGCTGACTCCGATTTCTCAGGGGGCTGGCCGTCGATTGAGTTGCTCACAGTCAGAGTGTAACCTTGGCGTACTGCTCCAACTGACCGAGCGAGGCGGCAGGATAACGTGAGTTCAAGCGACGAAGCCCCGAGTTCCTTTGCGGCAGAGGAGGCGCTTGCCCGGCTCGCTGCCGCGGGCAGCCAGCGCTTCGTTCGCGGCCAGGCACGATTCCCAACCGTCCAGAAGGAAGTCCTTGCCGCGCTCGCCAAGGGTCAGCGCCCGTTCGCGACCGATCCTCGGCTGCAGCGACTCGCGCGTGCCGCCCGAACTGGTGTTCGACGCCGGCTTCGGCGAACTGTTCATCGTGCGCATCGCCGGGCAACGTGATCTCGCCCGAAGTCATGGGCACGCTGCAGTACGCCGCGGTGCATCTCGCGCACGCCGCTGTTCGTCGTGCTCGGTCACGAGGGCTGCGGCGCGCGTGCGACGCCGCACTTGCCGCCAAGATGCAGGGCGCCGCGAACGCGACACGCATTGCGGCTGCTGCTCGACAACATTCTTCCCGGCCTCCGCACATCCGGCGCGGAGCTGGCTCCAGACGAGGACGACGCGCGCGGCCGTCGAGGCCAACGTGCGCTGGTCGATGCACCAGCTGCTGGCACGCCGGAAGGCAAGGCTCGGATGGCGGAAGGGGTCATGAAGCTCGTGGGCGCCATATACGACCTAAAGACCGGACACGTGCGGTTCTTGCCGTGAAGCGGCGTTAGCCCGTCGTCGCGGACATCGCGCTCCAGGCTCCGCGACGATGCTCGCCTGTGTCAGAAGCTCTCCGGTACGTACTTGTACGGATATCAAATGGCGAAAAGGGAGGACAAATGGCCATGAATAGCCGTTGCGGGGCGTCACCTTCTACGGTCTCGGAGGCAATGATCGCGTGCTCGCACCCAGCGCTACTCGGGCGGCCGTCGAGCATCATCGAGTACAAGTCGGTCTTGTTCGATCTGCCGATCCTCGAATACTGTCCCTACCGATCGTTCGCCAGCAGCAGGAGCACGGCTCTGCTGTTCCAGTTCTTCACCGCGTGGGACGTGCCGTATTCGGCGAGCGTCGCCTCGCCGGCGGGCGCTCCGGCGTCCAATCTCAATACCGTCTTCTCGATCGGACTGCGGACGAGTTTCGACTGGCGCTATTACCCGTGACCGCTCGACACGTCTTCAAGCTGTTGCCTCCAGGAGGGATGACCACCAGGCCAGACTATCACGCCGCGCTGATTGCTCGGGGATGGCCGATGCGTACCTTCAGCGCGCTCGCTCTCACTTCATCATCGCATCTGTCTGTAAACGTCGTCGAGGAAGTGATCATAATCGCCCAAGGTGATCAAACCGAGCGCGGAAACTCGATGTCGGTGATGACGTAAAGCGCAATGGCCAAGGCCGTCGCAAACGTCACCATATGAACCCAGCTTCGCGTCTCTGCGGCGGCCATTCCGAAGCCTGCAAGACAGAGACCTCCCAGCCCCAGGCCAAATAGCATCACATAGATAACTTGCGGGTGCCTCTCGTGCGCCGCTGCGCAGTCGGGCGACTTCGAACGCGTTGTTGAGCGATGGCAACAGGAGCGAACACGCCGTGGTATCCGCGGTTTTGGGGCAGGCCGCGACCGCCCCTTCCCAGACTTCGGCCTTGAGCGCGAGGATCTTGGTTTGCTGTTCGCTCGAGTAGACCCCCGCCCCCTTCGTGAGCGAGAAATCAATTCGACGGCGGTAAGCTCCAAGCCGAGCCTTGAGATAGTCCCTTCAACTTCGCCTTGATCTCGATCCCTGCGCGTCACCCGGCAGCAAGTCCAGGCGATCGTAGGCCGTCAGCTGATCCGCGTTTGCCTCCGGCGAGATCTGCTGTCGGCGCTCGTCGAACCTCTGCAGAGCGCCCGCTGCAGGCGAATGCCAAGAGCAATCCCATCAAGGCGAAACACGGCACCCTCGACGGCATTCAGCGTCTTTCGGCGAAGCCAGCGCCACCGCCCCTCCTGCGCCAGGCGGCGCGGCAACCCGGGCGTCGCCCGTACTCCCAACAACAGCGCTGAGCCGAAGGAAGATGCCGGCGGCAACGCCTGCCGACAAACCGAAGAAAGATCATTCTGCAAGGTGCCTCGCCCGGATACATCGCTAAGTGCTCGGATGCAGAGTGGTGGGAGCCTGCCCGGCGCCAGGCTCGTTGGCAATCGAGCCATCGAGTTGAGCCCGAGCCCAGGATCGCGTGTGTCCTGACCGCCAGCTCTGCGCGGTCGCTCACGTCATTCATGCGCTGCGCGAACCGGCCCGCAATGTTACGAGGCTGCGTCAGAATTTACTCCGGGATGTACTTGTACGGATAGTCCGGTTCGCGGTATCCGCCGGCCTTTGCCGCTCCGGGAGCTTGGCCTTCTCGCGCAGGCGCCTCGCTTGGCACGGGATCTTGCTCAGGAGATGGGTGACCAGGTTGAGGCGGGCGCGTTTCTTGTCGTTCGAGTTGACCGACGTACCACGGCGCCCACGCGCGTGTCGGTCGCCGCGAACATCTCGTCGCGCGCCCTGCGAGTAGTCGTACCAGCGGCTGTACGGACTTGAGGTCCATCGGCGACAGCTTCCAGATCTTGCGCCCGTCGTCGATGCGCGCCTCGAGGCGCCGCGTCTGCTCCTCCGTGCTCACCTCCAGCCAGTACTTGAGCAGGATGATGCCGGAATCGACCATCACCTTCTCGAACGCCGGCACGACCTTCAGGAAGCTCCGCGCCTGCTCCTCGGTGCAGAAGCCCATCACGCGCTCGACGCCGGCGCGGTTGTACCAGCTGCGGTCGAAGATCACGACCTCGCCGGCGGCCGGCAGGTGCGGCAGGTAGCGCTGCACGTACATCTGGCTCTTCTCGCGCTCGGTCGGCGCCGGCAGCGCGACGACGCGGAACACGCGCGGGCTCACGCGCTCGGTGATCGCCTTGATCGTGCCGCCCTTGCCGGCGCCGTCGCGGCCCTCGCGAACACGATGCACACCTTGAGGCCCTTGTGCACCACCCTGCTGCAGCTTGACGAGCTCGACGTGCAGCCGCGCGAGCTCCTTGTCATAGTCCTTCGCGACTTGAGCTTCTCTTTCGGCGTGACGTCGGCTTGCTTTTGCCACCTGGTTTTGGCAGCCTTGCCTGCTTCGGGTTTCGTCATCTCATCTCCGCTCTCTGTGAATGCGTCTTCCGTGTTGCGCCAGCCACACCCGCTCCGGCTGATCGACCGAGTTCGAGGACTGCGTCTGCTCGATATCGCTCGACCGCCGTCTGCCGGTTGAAGAACATCCGTTCGCGGCCCAGCGTTTCGCCCAGCTTCGAGCGCTTGCACGACCGTCAACACGTCGGGGTTGAGCGCCGCCAGCCACAGCGATGATGCCTTCGCGCCGCATACCTCTCCTCCGCCTCGATGAGCATCTTGAGCGCAGTGTATTCGATGTCGATCACGGCGCTGCAGTCGAGCAAGCACGACCGACGGCTTCGCCTGCTCGATCAGCGGCCACATCTTCTCTCGACGCGCTGGGCGTTGGCGAAGAACAGCCGTCCTTCGGTTCGCAGAATCAGCAGGCCGGGCCAGGTCTCGTCGTCCGGATGCTCGCTCCGACAGCGGCCTGAAGACGCACGTCCCGCGCTTGCGGCCGAGCGCGTAGACGGGCGGGTCGTAGGCCTGTTGCGCCGAGGGCTAACAGCGAGGCGATCACCGCGACCAGAATCCCCTTCAGCGTGCCGAGCAGCAGCGACGCCGGCGAAGGCAATGACGGCCCAGCAGAACTTCGGTCCGGCGCACGCGGCGGATCTCGCGGAACTCCGCCGGGCTTGATCAGATCCACGGAATACGCCACCACCACTGCCGCCAGCGCGGCGCTGCGGCATCAGCGCGATGAGCGGCGCGAGCAGCAGCAGCGTCGCCACGCGCGGCCGCCGCGGTGACCAGCTCGGCCACCTGCGTCCGCGCGCCGCGCCTTGCGGTTGACCGCCGTCTGAGTCGTGCCGCCGCCGGCCGGGCATGGCGCCGAAGAAACCGCCGGCGACGTTGGCGACGCCGAGCGCGAGCAGCTCCTGGTTCGGCACGGGGCGCGGCTCGTCCGGGCGCGGCGAACGCACGCGCGGCGGCGATGCGTCTCGGTGAAGCTCATCAGCGCGATGCCGGCCGCCCCGGGCCACATCGCCGCGACGAGGTCGAGCTGCGGCCAGACCAAGGCCGGCAGGCCGCGCGGGATGATTGCCTACCGTCGGCCACGCCCGCGTCGTGCAGGCCAAGCAGACCAGACGCCGCAATGCGCACAGCGACGGCGATCGCGACGGGGCCGGCGCGCGCGGCACGAAGCGCTCCAGGCCGAAGATCAGCACGAGCAACGCGACGCGCCAGCGCCAGCGTCGCAACAGACGTCTGGGGCAGGTGCTGGACCGATGGCCAGGATGTCTCTCGAAGAAACCGGCCTTCTCTCGATATGAGACGCCGAGCAGCTTCGGGAATCTGGTCGACGACGATCACCAGCCCGATCCCGATTTGAAGCCGGCCAGCACCGGCTCGAGATGAAGTTGGCGACGAAGCCGAGACCGCAGCACGCGACGCCAGCACCAGCATGGCGCCGACCAGTATCGCCAGCGTGGCGCCGGCCGTCATCAGCTCCGCGCGCACCGCCATTCGGCGCTGCCTGGCTCAAGCTGGCCGCTGCCAGAATGGCGATCGTCGTCGTCGTGCTGACGCTGAGCGGCCGCGACGTGCCCAGCAAGGCGTAGATCGACCATCGGCACGAACGCCGTATACGAGACCGACCTGCACGGGCAGGCCCGCGATCGTGGCGTAGGCCATGCGCTTTGGGAATGACAACTCGCGGCAGCTATCAACCCGGCGGTGACGTCGCGCGCGCAGCCATTGCCCGGAGTAACGGCGCAGCCATGTCAGGCCGGAATGAGACCCGACTGTTTAGTTTCGCCTTTTCTCAATTTTGGCGGACTCGAAGACTGCCCCGAAGCTTAACCCATGCGGAACCTTTGGGTTGATTGGGTACAAACCAGCCCGTACGCTGACGCAGAATGCTGATTGTCGTTAAACGATCCGATTTTTTGCAGTGCAGGCACGAACCGCAGCGGATCACTCTGAACGGCAACGCGCTCTAGATCGCCATGCCCTGCCTATTTTGACTAAGTCAAGCGTGCGGGCGCTCAGCAAGCCGGTACAGTGCGCCGCACAGCGTGCGGGTCGCTACCAGGCTACGGGGGGACCAATCGCTAAGAGACCGATCCGAAGCATCCGTCATCACGCAGGGGCGCCGGCTTGCTGGTTCTCTTGACGCTCGCCTTTGTGCCCGGCGCTGGCCGCGGACAAGGGCGCGCCAGATCCGCGCCGTTGTTGGCATCATTCCGCCCGCCGCGATGGAAGAGGGAGGCCATCTGACCGGCTTCAGCGTCGACCTGTGGAATGAGGTCGCCGCGAAGCTGAAGGCGCGGACGAGCTACCAGATCGCTCCGACGCGCCAGCGATCTTCGACGCCCTGCGGACTGGCAAGGCCGACATTGCCATCGCGGGTCACTACTACACCGCGGCGCTGATCGCGAATTCGATTTCTCGTACTCGATACTGAACGCGGGCCCACCGGGTGATCGGTGCGCAGCTCGGCCCCAGGCGCCGAGGACGCGCCCCTGAGCATTTCCTGACAGATCTTGTTCTCGCGCTCGATGCTTTATTGGCTTGTCGCCGCCTTGCTGCTGGTCTTGCTACCGGCTCACCTGATCCGGCTAGTCGACCGGCGGAGCAGGGACGGCATCAGCACGAGCGAGAACTACTTCCGGGCATCTTCGATGCGATGATATGGGCTGCCGAGGCGATTCTGGGCCAAGCGCCGCGGATGCCGGAGCACAAGTTCGCGCACCTGCTCGCCATTCCCTGGCTGTTCACCGGCGTCGTGTTCGTCGCCTTCTTCACCGCGCAGTTGACGGCTTCGCTGACCCTCGAGCAGATTCAGTGGCGCCATCAACGGCCCGGGCGACTTGCCCGGCAAGGCAGTCGCGACCCTGGCGGAGTACCACGTCGGCTGATTATCTTCGCGAGATCGGGGCGCGAGCAGATGAGTTCGCGCATCTCGAAGAGGTGTACTCGGCGTTGCTCTCCGGACGGGTGGACGCCGTGGTTCTGCCGTGCTCCGGTGCGTGCGGTACTACGCGGCGCATGCTGGGGTGGGCAAAGTGAGAATGGCCGGGCCTGAGTTCAGGAAGAGTGACGCCGCCTTCGTAGTGCCTCCTCGACAGCCCGTTGCGCCGGAAAGTCGACTCCGCCCTCGTTATTCTTCACGAAGACGGAACCTATCAGCGACTCTACGAGAAATGGTTCGGCAAGGAATAAGGCTCGCCCCGGCAGCACAGAGTAATTTCACTGCAACTCGCGGCGGCAGCAGATACAGCGTCATGGCGAAGATCAAATAGACCATCAGCACCAACACGCCGACGAACCACGCCGACCGCCCGCTGTTCGTGACGAGCGACGCGGTGAGGGTGGAGATGAGCACCATCACCACCGCGCCCGGGCCAGAATTGCAGGTCCATCGGCGTCGGGCCGATCACGTAACTGAGCAGCACCAGCACCGGCGCCACGAACAGCGCGATCTGGGAGGCGCTTCCCAGCGCGATGCCCACGCTCAGGTCCGAGCCGGTTCTTGCGCGCGCCGGAAAACGCCGAGGCCATTTCCGCCGCACCGCCCACCAGCGCCACGACGATGAAACCCACGAACGCGGGGGTCATCCCGAACGCCTCCGCCGCCTTCTGCACCGACTCGACAAAGATCTCGCTCACCAGCGCAACCAACACCGTGACGCCAGCCAGCGTGGCCAGGGCCAGACCTAATGGGCCAGGGCGCTTCGCCGTCCTCGGCGTGTTCCGCGCTGGCAAACAGCTCGCGGTGCGTCTTGAGCGAGAACAGCATGCCCAGTCCGTAGGCAACGATGAGCAGCACCGCCAGACCTACGCTCAGCTTGCTCGTGAACGCCGCCCCGCACTGCCGAGTCGGCTGTGCGCGACCGCCGACGGAATCAGCAGGGCGACCGTGGCCAGGAAGAGCAGACCCGCCTGCATGCGGGCGCTGACCCGGTTGTATTCCTGAACGTGGTGCTTGAGTCCGCCGAGCAGAAACGACGCGCCCAGCATGAACAGCGTGTTGGTGACGATCGCGCCGGCGATGGACGCCTTCACCAGCATGTATTGCCCGGCGCGCAACGCGGCCAGCGCGATGACCAGCTCGGTCAGGTTTCCCAGCGTGGCGTTGAGCAGCCCACCCGCCGCGTCGCCCGTCTTGGCCGCAACCGATTCGGTGGCGTGACTCAGCAGCGCGGCCAGCGGCACGATGGCGACCACGGACAGCACGAAGAGCAGCGTGTGCGCTTGGGGCGCAAAGCTGTCGCGGTTGCAAACACCACCGGCACAAAGGCCAGCAGCCAGAGCATCGGGTTGTGACGGATTTCCCTGAGCAGGGGGTCATACGTTCACTCGGGTGTAGTGGCACATGAAGGCGCACCTTCTCACCCCCCTCCTACCCGAGGAGGCTCCTACATGCATGAGGTTTCCGATGGGAGAAGGCTCTCCGCGACCAGTGTCAAAGAGAGCCGATCGCCCATCCAGATCTCATCGCATCGTCGCCGGTACAACGCCACCCAGATCCGACTTGACTTTGGCCTTGTAGAAATCCAGCGCGGCCTTGGTTTTCGTCTCCTGCGGTGCGGCGAGCGAGACGCCTCAGCTTCGCCAGGTAGGCCTTGAACGTGGCGCCGACCTGGAAGGCTTCGGCCGGCAGGCCCTTGGTGGAGACGCTCGAGGATGCGCGAGCCGTCGGGATAGAGCCACATCTCGACGACAATCCGGCGATCGAAGTCCTTCGGCTGGTGCTTGGCCTTCAGCACGAAGGTGGGGCCCAGGACGGTCAGCGAATCCAGACTGAGACCCGCCGGAGCATGCGCTTTATAGAACGCGCGCTGCTCCTTCGAGAACAGCGAACTCAGGGAGCCACGCCGGCGGTCACGTCTCGCGCCTGATTGGTCGGGCACACGCCCTTGAACGACGCCGAACACACGAATCCTCCTGGCATCACATCCACCTCGACCTTGAAGCTCGCCGAGCGACGAAGCTCTTCGTCGATCGTGGCTGGGTCTACCGGACGGAGCTTGATGACCGTGTCGGCAGTTCCGCCCTGGGTTCGCCGGACCCGGACGACCAGGCCGGCGCGGTTCAAGGCAAAGGTCTGGCGTATCGAAGAAGAACGCCTGCCGCGGCTGCGCCTCGACGGGGTCAAGACCGATAGCTCTAATCGTAGCCTGGTGGCTCACGAGAGGCACCGACAGCTTCAGTTCGATGCTGTTCGACCCCTTGAGGAGTTCGAGGACCTCGCCCACCTGCTCGGGCGAGAGGGCCGGCACGACACCACTGGCCTTGGTGGCTTTCGTGACCGTGGCAACTTTCTTGGCTCCGGTGGCTCTCGTGGGTTTGGTGGCTCTGGTGGCCTTGGTAGCTCTGGTGGCCTTGCTGGCTCTGGTGGTCTTGGCGACTTGTCTTGGTGGCCATGGCTTATGGTTCTCCTAGTTTTCAACGTGGAAAAAACGAGACTCCTCCTCTGCTTTCGCCTGCACCCGCTACATTCAAGAACCGAATCGCTCGGCCAGCACGCCGTGTCGCAGGCCGCGATCACTGACCGTAAGGTTGTCCTTGCCCAGCTTTTCCATCACCGTCCGGACGATGCACGCGCCGGCGAGGATGACTTCCGCCCGCTTCGGCTGCAGGCCGATGATGCCGCGGCGAGCGTCGGCATCCCGTGACCGGTAGAGCTCGATCTGGCGATCGATCTCGGCGCGGTCGAGGACCGTGCCCTGGACCACCGTCGGATCGTAGGCAGCGAGCTGGTGCTTGACCGCGCTGATGTTGGTGCACCACGCCGCCCATCGCCACCAGCGCGTCAGGAACCGGACGCCCGTCGATGCGCGACAGGTCGGCCGATATCGCCGCCATGGCCTCGCGCAACACGCCGGGTGACACCGCACCGTCGAGCTTGTAGCGCTCCGTATACCGCACGGCGCCGACCTCGACGCTGAAGCGCTCGTCCACGCTGGAGTCGTGCCCGAAGGTGAACTGCGAACTGCCGCCGCCGGTGTCGAACACGACGAGTGAGCCCGTGTTCAACGCGAGACCAGACTTGGCCGCCAGGTAGGCCAGCCGGCCCTCCTCCTCTCCCGAGATCACTTCGATGTGCACGCCGGTGCGCTGCTCGGATGGCGGCGACGACCTCGTTGCCGTTCGAGGCGGCCCGCAGGCCGGCCGTGCCCACGGCGGCGATCGCCCGCACGCCGTGCCGCTTCGCCCTCATCGACCATGCCGGCGATTGCGGCGGCCGTTCGCTCGAGCGCGGCATCGTTGATCACGCCCTGTTGCGCGAGTCCCTCTCCGAGGCGGGTCAACTCCGCGCGATCGATGACGGTGCGCCAGCGACCTTCGAGTTCACGCTCGCCGATGTGGAACTTGATCGAATTGGTACCGGCGTCGATGACGGCGTAGCGTTCCGGCTCATCGTCGATCAGGGCCGCCAGGCCGCGGGGATAGCTGGTGTTCGTATAGCCGCCGAGGCCAAGCTCCCTGACGGCACCGATGACCCCTGCCGCATCCTCCGACTCGACGGCGATTGTGCAGGGTGGTCTTGCCATTGGCCACCACGTCGCAGAGTTCGGCCATGCAGCCGCCGACCGTGTAGCGGGTGCGCCGCTTGTGGACCTTCACTGCGCGGATCGCACCGCCTGGCGCGGCGCGAACTGTTCGAAGAATTCGTCGAGGGTGAAGGCTCGCGCGGGACATCGGAGGTGCCGGGAGGTGGAGCGATTCGAGCACCTTGGCCGCTTCGGCCGCCGGAAGCGGGAAGCCCGCCTTCATGACCGGCGTCCACTGCTCGAGGCCGTCCGCGTTGACCTCCCGCAGCACCTTGATGTCCATCAGCGCATCGCGGACCTTCACGTTGTCGCCGGCGCCGGAAAGCAGATAGATCTCATCGCTTTCCTGAACGCCGATCGGCGTGAGCTTCGCCAGCCGCGCCTCTGCCTCCCGAAGCGCCTGCCGAACGACCGCCATTCCCAGCGCGGATTTATTTCAGCCATGATCGATGGTGGCCTCGGAAAATAACATTCTGCTCGGTATCGAGTCGGAATCCACAAGCGCAGTCCGAGCAAAACGTTTACATAGATATCATAGTGGACAATGGCGGGAAAGGGCTTGCCGCCGCTGTTGCCGCATGCGAACTTCTGTGTCGTCCGGCGCAACCTGATTCGCGTCCAGCCGGGGTTCATGTCCGTTCGGCTGGCTTGGCCGGCGCGGGCGAACCAGCCAGACTTTCGACATCAGCCAACTCACCAGCACCCCCACGATGCACCCAAAGAGCACCTCTGCCACCTTGTGCAGCCCGCGTTCGATACCTACCAGCGTGGAGCTTTGGGAGATCCCGGCGGCGACAATCACGGCAGCCGTGATGGGGGCTTGGCGCCACATCGTCTTGATGCGGATTACATAGGACGAGAGAGGAGCACCGTCACGGCGAGCACGAAGGGGAGCATCCAGTGGCGACCGCCGCCCAGCAGGACAAAGCAGAAGCCGACCCCGCAGCCGACCAGCACGTTGGCGATCCGGCTCCGGAACAGCCGGCGCGCCTCCTCCGGCATGCGGGTCCGAGGCCGCGACCATGGCGGCGATCGCCCAGATGGGGTTGGTGTCGTCGATCACCTGCAAAGTGAACCAGACGATCGCCGTGGCGATGAAGACGTTGACGGCGAAGCGCATTCCGAGGAGCTGATCGTAGGACAGGCCCAGCCGCTCCATGAGCGCCTCGGCCTTGTGGGACAATGACCGCGGCGAACTCATTTCGTGTGACTCGCTTGTTTTTCACCGTTGGAATCCTCCTCTCGTCAATCGGTCGCGGCAATTTGAGCGCGATCGATAGCTTTCAGCTACCGTTCAACCCGTCCAGGGCCTGAGACCAGTCAGCGGCTGGTGGATATAGGCGCTAGCGGCCAGGGCATACCCGACAGATCCTCTCGGAAGCAACATTCTCTCTGGATCGATGTGATACGTCCACGGCAGCCCCGAGTTCTACCATCCGTTCACCAGCCGATGAACGCGAAAGACGCTGTCGGGTCCTCTCACCACGTCTCCCTTCCATGCCATCGGTAACTGTTGCACCGCACGTGCGCCCTGAAACCGGCGCAGACGGCCCCCCAAGCCTAAGCGGTCCTGCAGTGTCGCCGTTGACCTGCATCAAACCACTCGCACATGAACCCAGGTAAAGTCTTGCGTGGAAGCGCAAGGCCTGCCGAAGCGTCTAATCGCTTCAGATCACCCTTCCTAGAGAGGCATCCATGACCGCCGAATCCACACGACTGCAAAGAGGCTCGCGAGCAGAAGGTCCCATGGAAGAAATGGGGGCCATACTCGAGCGAGCGCCAGTGGGGGACCGTGCGCGAGGATTACAGCGAGAACGGCGACGCCTGGAATTTCTTCACCCACGATCAGGCCCGCTCGCGCGCCTACCGCTGGGGCGAAGACGGGCTGGCCGGCATCTCCGACGACAAGCAGCGCCTCTGCTTCGCGCTGGCCCTGTGGAACGGCAAGGATCCGATCCTCAAGGAGCGGCTCTTCGGATTGACCAACAGCGAGGGGAACCACGGCGAGGACGTGAAGGAGTACTACTTCTACCTCGACAGCACGCCGACCCACTCGTACATGAAGTACCTCTACAAGTACCCGCAGGCGGCCTATCCCTACGCCGACCTGGTGGAGACGAACCGCCGGCGCAACCGCAACGACATGGAGTACGAGCTTCTCGACACCGGCGTCTTCAACGACGACCGGTACTTCGACGTCTTCGTGGAGTACGCCAAGGGCGGCGCCGACGACATCCTCGTGAAGATCACGGCGGCCAACCGGGGACCGGACGCGGCCGAGTTGCACCTCCTGCCGACGCTGTGGTTCCGGAACGACTGGTCGCGGTGGATCGCCGATTCGAACCGAGCGGCCGTGAAGCCGAGCCTCGAGCAGATCGAGGGCGCGGCGGGCGCGAGCGCGGTCGCGGTCACGCATCCGCTGCTGGGTGAGTTCATCCTCTCCTGCGAAGGCGACGTGCCGCTGCTCTTCACCGAGAACGAAACGAACCACGAGCTGCTCTTCCCCGGGCAGAAGAACGAGAGCCCCTACGTCAAGGACGGCATCAACGACTGCGTGGTGCAGGGGAACCAGGCTGCCGTGAACCCCGGCAAGAAGGGCACCAAGGTCGCGGCGCAGTACAAGGTCAACGTCGGTGCCGGTCAGAGTCAAAGTGATTCGCCTGCGGCTCTCCGGCGCGTCGACGGGTCTGAAGGGCAAACCCTTCGGAAAGCCGTTCGACGACGTCTTTGCCGACAGGCTTCGCGAAGCAGACGAGTTCTACAAGTCGGTCACGCCGCCATCCGTGACGCGAAGACGCGGCCAACGTGATGCGCCAGGCCCTCGCCGGCATGCTCTGGAGCAAGCAGTTCTTCTTCTTCGACGGGGACAACTGGCTGGACGAGCACAACTCCAACCCACTCCATACCGGATATCGAAACGCCCGGAACTCGGAGTGGTTCCACATGCTGAACGAGGACATCATCTCGATGCCCGACAAGTGGGAGTACCCCTGGTACGCGGCCTGGGACCTGGCCTTCCACACGCTGCCGCTGTCGATCGTCGACCCCGACTTCGCCAAGCAGCAGATGGAGCTGATGCTCCGCGGCGCCTACCTGCACCCCAACGGCCAGATGCCCGCCTACGAGTGGAACTTCAGCGACGTGAACCCCCGGTCCACGCGTGGGCGACCTTGTTCCTGCACCGCACCGAGCAGGCCCTGCGCGGCGAGACGGACGTGAATTTCCTGAAGTCGAGCGTTCAACAAGCTGCTGCTGAACTTCACCTGGTGGGTGAACCGCAAGGACCGCTTCGGCAAGAACGTCTTCGAGGGAGGCTTCCTCGGCCTCGACAACATCGGCGTGTTCGACCGCAGCGCCCCGCTTCCCACCGGCGGCCACCTCGAGCAGGCGGACGGCACGGCCGTGGATGGCGCTCTTCAGCCAGAACATGTTGGAGCTCGCGGTCGAGCTTGCCGCCCACGACCCAGCGTACGAAGACATGGTCTTCAAGTTCGTGGAGCACTTCTACTACATCGCCGCGGCCATGAACCGGCCCGGATCGGACGGCATGTGGGACGAAGAGGACGGCTTCTACTACGACCTGCTGCGGCTCCCCGACGGCAGCGCCACGCGGCTCAAGGTGCGCTCGATGGTGGGGCTCCTCCCGCTGTGCGCCACCACGGTGATCGAGAAGTGGCAGCGGGAGCGCGTGCCGAAGGCGATGAGTTACGTCCAGGAACGGCTGCGCCGGATGCCCGAGCTCTCGGCGACCATGCACCCCACCGGCGCGCGCCATTTCGGCGTGGCCGAGCGGGGGTTCTGGCCTTGGTCAACCCGGAGCGGCTCCGCCGGATCCTCACGAAGATGCTCGACGAGAACGAATTCCTGGGGCCCCACGGCATCCGCTCGATCTCGAAGTTCCACGAGCAGCACCCGTACGTCTTCCACGTGAACGGCCAGGAGCACCGGGTGGACTACCTGCCGGCCGAGTCGAACACGGGCATGTTCGGCGGCAACTCCAACTGGCGGGGCCCGGTCTGGATGCCGGTGAACGCGCTCATCATCCGGGCGCTGCAGAACTTCTACCTGTACTACGGCGACAACTTCAAGATCGAATGCCCCACCGGGTCGGGGAAGATGATGAACCTCTTCGAGGTGAGCAAGGAGATCGGCGACCGGCTCACCAGCACCTTCACCCGCGACGAACAAGGGCCGGCGCCCGGTCTACGGCGGCACGGAGAAGTTCCAGACCGATCCCCACTGGCGCGACCTCATCCTGTTCTACGAGTACTTCCACGGCGACAACGGCGCGGGCCTCGGCGCCAGCCACCAGACCGGCTGGACCGGGCTCGTGGCCAAGCTCATCGAGCTCTACGGGCTCCTGGATCCCGAGCGTGCACTGGCCGTGGGGAAGAAGGCCGCGTTCGTTCAGGGCGCCCGAGCAACGGTCCGCGAAGTCTGAAATGCGCGAACCGCTTTATCCATCGCTCTACCAGATCAACACGCGCGGTCTGGCTGACCGAGCTGGCGCGGTCCCTGGGCAGGCCGGTTACGCTGGACGACATTCCGGACGTCGAGCTGGACCGTCTCGCCGGCATGGGGTTCGACTGGATCTGGTTGCTGAGCGTGTGGCAGACCGGGCTGGCTGGGCAGCGGATCTCGCGCGCGAACCGCGAGTGGCGCAAGGAATTCGAGGAGACGCTGCCGGACTTGCGCGAGGAGGACATCGCGGGCTCCGGCTTTGCCATCACCGGCTACGTCGTGCATTCCGCCCTCGGAGGCGATGTCGCGCTGGCTCGCGCTGCGCGGGCGCCTGCGCAGCGCGGCCTGCGATTGATGCTGGATTTCGTGCCGAACCACATGGGCACGGATCACCCGTGGATCGAGCAGCACCCGGATTATTTCGTGCACGGCAGCGAGACTCGATTTGACCCGGGCGCCCCAGAACTACGCGCCGGGTGACGACGTCGCGCGGGCCCCGTTGTGTCTCGCCTACGGGCGCGATCCGTATTTCTCTCGGCTGGCCCGACACGCTGCAGCTCGACTACGGCAACCCGGCCACGCAGGCCGCGATGATCGCCGAGCTCGACAAGATCTCCGGCCAATGCGACGGGTGCGCTGCGACATGGCCATGCTCATCCTGCCGGAAGTCTTCGAGCGCACCTGGAGCAGGCGGCCTGAGCCGTTCTGGGCCGAAGGCCATCGCGTCGGTCCGGCGGCAGCACCCGGATTTCTTGTTCATGGCCGAGGTCTACTGGGACCTGGAGTCAACGATGCAACAGCAGGGCTTCGATTACGCCTATGACAAGCGCCTGTACGACCGGCTGCGCGAGGGGCATCCGCAAGCCGTGCGAGATCATCTGCGGGCCGGACTGGATTACCAGAACCGCCTGGCCCGCTTCCTCGGAAGACCACGACGAGCCCCGGGCAGCGGCCACTTTCCGCCGCGGGCGTCCACGAAGCTTCAGCGACGGTCACCTATCTGGCGCCGGGCCTGCGGTTTTTTTCATCAGGGGCCAATTCGACGGGCGGCTCAAGCGCATCTCTCCGCACCTCATTCGCGGCCCGCATGAGCCGCCGAATTCCGCCATTCGCCAGTTCTACGATCGCCTGCTCGAGCTGCTCCGGCGCCCCGTCCTGCGGCAAGGCGAATGGCGGCTGCTGGAATGCACGCCGCCGGCCTGGGAGGGTAACCCATCGTGCGATGCCGTCATAGCCTATGCCTGGCAAGATTCCGCCGGCAAGCGGCTGATCGTCAGCGTGAATACATGCGAGTCATCAGAGCCAGTGCTACGTCCGGCTCCCGTTCGCTGGCCTTGCTGGCCGGCGCTGGCGGCTACGCGGACCTGCTGGGCGCGGCCCAGTACGATCGCGACGGCGATGACCTGCGATCGCGCGGGCTCTATCTTGATGTGCCGCCTTTGGCAGTATCACGTCTTCGAGATGACAGGCGTGTAGCGTGCGACATGTGACCGCTTCGGTCAGTGATCTTTGCGTTTCTGGGATGGCGGAAATGGAATGCCGCGGAGGCGTCCTGGAGAAGGCATCAAGCCGGCGGGCTATCGGGGTTGCCCGCGCTCGACAACCCATGCATTCATCGGTACGATGAGCGGTGCACCTGGAACGGAGAAATCTATGATGCGTATCGTTGTTGCAAACCTTCCGGACGATGTCTCGGAGGACGGGATTCGCGCAGGCGCTGAGCCCATTCGCGCCGGTGGAGAAGATCAAGCTGGTGAAAGAAAGTGGCACTCCCTCCGTGGTCATCGACCTGGAGACGACGCGTCCACAGGCTGACGCCCTGGCCAAGCGCATCAACGGGCGCCTGTACCAGGGTCGGACGCTGCGTGCCTGGGTGCCGGTCATGGACTGGTGAGTCAGGGTTACCATGGCCATCTCACTTCTCGAGCGCGTTGCGGCCGCCCTGTTCGGCGGCGGGAGCAGTCTGCGGACGACGCAGCGGAGCGCGCAGCTCGTCGCCGATGTGACCGAGCTCGTGGTCGAGGCGGTGGAGCCGCGCGTCCGATTTCGTCCGCGTTATCAGGACAAGCTGGAAGGGTGCGTTTGCAAAGAGCATTGCCCACCTGCGCTCCATCGGGCGCGAGCGGCTGGAGCCCATCCTCCTCGCGCGAGCGGCATGGACACGACGATCCGCGCTTGAACGCCTTCTTCGCCACCGCGGACGACGTGCCTGCGTGCCTCGGGCGTAGCCGCGAGTTGCGCGCGTTCTTCGAGAATCCCTCCAACCGGGAGGTCCAAGAGGCCCACGCGCTGCTCGGCATGAAAAGGGAAGAGCGCACCGTACTCGGCATGGAGTTGCAAGGCGAGTCGGTGAGGCAGGACGTTGCCCAGGTCACCGTGAGTTTCTCCGAGCACCGGCTGATCGCGCCGGCTGCCACGCTTGCCGCCACGCGCCTGGAGGTTGGACGGCGCATCATCCAGCGCCTGGCGCAGGTCGCGTTGTCCCGCATCATCGCCCTGGATATGAAGGCCACCGAGCTGCAGGAGCACAAGGCCTACCTTGGCGCTCGCCTGCGCCTGCTCAACCTCGCTCGCGACGGGATGGAAGGCATCGTCAAGGACCCGGCGACCATCGCGCAAGACATCAAAAGCATCGAGCGCGAGCTGAAGCAAACGGTCGATGGATATATCGAAGCCAAAGACGAGCCTCGCGACGCTGGATGGATACATCAAGCACATCGACGATGTGTTCTCGCATCCCGGAGCAGCACGTTGCGCTCACCCACGCGCCCTTGCGCCTGAGCAGAATGGGGGTGAAGGTGGGCGACGCCACCACGGGGCCCGTCAACGAGCTGACTCTGGCCGAGCTGTCCATCGGTGAGAATCTGCGCGGCGCGATAGCCATAGCGCGCTGCCCGCGCAGCGAGCTTCCGCCCAAGGAAGATCTCGTCGCGAAAGCAGAGCGCTATCTGTGGCGGGGAGTCGGCTTGAAACGGGTGACAGATCGCGCCATGGAGCATCGCACTGCCGCATCCTAGCGGTACACGGCGGTAAACGCTAATCTAGGCGGCTTGAGCTGCCGAGCCCGGCGCAACTGATCGGGCGTTTGCTCGTTCGGCAGTGGCCATGTCGGCTCGCCGCGACAGTACACATGACGAACCCCATCGTCCGCAGCTGGAACACGCCGAACGAGCACCTCGGCTTGCGCGGCATCGCGAATCGAGCCGGGATCTCCGTCAGCGTTTTACCTAACGGTTGCGTGTTCGCGATCGAACATCGGAACGCGGACCGCGCGATTCTCGTCAATCAGCTGCTGCTGCGTCGCCTGTCGAAGGCGGCATCGCCCGAATCTTCGTGCGCGTCGGCGGCTCGAAGCCGTTGATCGCCGAGGTGGTGGGCCCCCGTGCCCACGTTCGCGTGGGCTTCGCGGATGATCGCGTCGTGTGGGAAGGCGAGACCGGCGGCCTGCGCCACCGCACGACGCTGAGTCTGCAGCCCGACGAGGCAGCCTGGGTCTGGCACCTGCAAGTGTCGAATGCAGGCGACGCCGCGGTGCCGCTCGACGCGATCGTCGTGCAGGACATCGGTCTCGCCGCTCGTGGCTTCCTGGCGAACAGCGAGGCCTATGCTTCGCAATATATCGATCATCACATTGCCGCTCACCCGCACTACGGACCCGTGCTGATGTGCCGGCAGAACCTGGCACAGGACGGGCAAGCACCCGTGGATTGCCCTGGGGTGCCTCGACGGCGCAAGCGGGTTCGCTACCGATGCGATGCAGCTCTTCGGCCCGAGCTATCGCGACAGCGAGGCGATTGCATTCCGGTTCTGGAGAGGCGATTCCCAGCCGTCGCCTGCAGCACGAAGTGGCATGCGCAGCAATTCAATCGCCTCCAGCCGTGTTGTTGCCGGGCTCCACGGTGGCTTGGCGGTTCTTTGGCCTGTACGAGCCCGATCACGCCGGCGCATCGAGTGATGCCGGATCTCGAGCCGGGTCGACGCCGTCCCATGGCGCGGTCTCGATCCAACCGACGTCGATCTGTCCCTATCGGTGCGCACTCTCGTTCAGGAAGCTCGATCCGTCGCAGCCGTCGCGCTGACCGATGCGCGACGTGGCGCAGCGCTTTCCGACGCGGCTGCACGAGGAGCGCGCGGATGGCCGGCTGCTATCCTTCTTCGCGCCGGATCCGCCGCACACACCGCCACGTAGTGCTGCGTGATAAGGAGCGGATCGTGACGCGCCGGCACGGTGCGCTGCTGCGCTCCGGCCAGGCGCTGCTGCCGGACCAGTCGACGCTGTGTGCCACCGCCTGGATGCACGGGGTGTTCGGCGCGCAGTTGACGATCGGCAATACGTCTTTCCACAAACTCTTCTCCGTTTCGCGCGACCCGTACAACATCACGCGCAGCAGCGGACTGCGCATCATGCTGGAAGACGCGGACGGTTGGCGGCTGCTGACGGTGCCGTCCGCGTTCGAAATGGGCTTGAGCGATTGCCGCTGGATCTATCGTCTCGACGACCGCGTCGTTACCGTGCACGCAACCGCGTCCGGAGACGATCCGGCAATGCAATGGCGGATCGTGGTGGAGGGCGAGCCGTGCCGGTTCCTGGTCTTTGCCCACTTGGTCCTGGGGGATCGAGAGCTCGAGCAAGCAGGCATCATCGAGTTAGACCGCGGAGCCAAGCGCTTCGCCTTCCGGCCGGACCCCAACGGGCCTGTGGGCTCAGCGCTATCCAGGAGCGGTCTATCATCTGGTCATCAGCACGCCCGACGTCGTCGAAACGCTCGGCGGAGACGAGCTGCTCTACACGGATGGGCAGTTCCGGGCGGGCCTTATGTCGCGGTCCGGACGCTGCCCACGGGAGAATTTTGTTTCGCCGTGGTCGGATCGCTGACAGATGCCGATGCGGCAGCTCGCCTTGCGGCCAAGTACGAGGGTCGAATCGACGAGGCGCGCCTGCTCGCGCCGGCCGCGCGCTACTGGAGGGACGTTACACGCGGTCTGCGGATCGGCGGCGATGGCGCCGACGCAGCCGCTCTCGATACAATGTTCTCATGGCTCGCGCACGACGCGATGATCCATCTGACGGTGCCGCACGGGCTCGAGCAGTTTACCGGCGCCGCCTGGGGCACCCGCGACGTCTGCCAGGGTCCGGTGGAGTTTTTGCTCGCGTTGGAGCACGACGAGCCAGTGAAGAGATCCTGCGCATCGTTTTCGCGCAGCAGTACCAGGCGCGCGGGGATTGGCCGCAATGGTTCATGCTCGAGCCCTACTCGCTCATCCAGGACAAGCATAGTCACGGCGACGTCATCGTCTGGCCGCTCAAGGCGGTCAACGACTATATCGAGGCCACCAACGACACCAGCTTCCTGGACGAGCTCATACAGTGGCGCGCGGACGATACACTCGAGCGCACGCCGGGTCGCGACTCGGTTGCCAAGCACATCGAGAAGCTGCTGACCACGGTGATCGAGCGCTTCATCCCCGGCACGCATCTCATCCGTTATGGTGAAGGCGACTGGAACGACTCGCTGCAACCGGTCGACCCCAAGATGCGCGACTGGATGGTGAGCAGCTGGACGGTGGCGCTGCTGTTCCAGCAGATCACGCGCTACGCCGAAATCCTCCGCCGGACGGGAAAGCTGACGAAGCGGCGGCGCTCAGCCGGCTTGCGGCCGAGATGCGCCGGGATTTCAATCGCTGTCTAATCCGCGACGATACCGTGGCGGGCTATGCCCTGTTCCAGCCCGGCAGTGAGCGGCCCGAGCTGTTGATCCATCCCAGCGACGCCCGCACCGGTCTCAGGTACTCGCTTCTGCCGATGACACAAAGCATCATCGCCGGATTGTTCACGCCGGAGCAGGCACGCCACCACCTTCGCGTTATTCGCGAGCACCTGCTGTTCCCCGACGGCGCGAGACTGATCGATCGGCCGGTGGACTATCACGGCGGGCCGGAAAACATTCCTACGCGCCGAATCCGCTGCCTTCTTCGGTCGCGAGATCGGCCTGATGTATGTTCACGCGCATATTCGCTATGGGGAGGCGATGGCCGTGCTCGGCGAGGCAGACGCGCTGTGGGGAGCGCTCCAGGTCGCGAACCCGGTTGGCGTGACCGACCGCGTGGCCCAGGCGCTGCCCCGGCAGCGCAATGCCTACTTCAGCAGCAGCGACGCTGCCTTTGGCGACCGCTATGCCGCGAGCGCCGACTGGGGGCAACTGAAAGCCGGCTCCATTGCGGTCGACGGCGGCTGGCGCATCTATTCAAGCGGGCCGGGGATCTATGTGAGCTTGCTGATCTGTCAAGCGCTCGGCATTCGGCGGCAATGGGGCAAACGGGTCGCACGGCCTTTGCTGCCAGCGGCGCTGGGCAACCTGACTTCGCAGTCCGACTTGCGCGTGTGAACACCGCAGAAGGGTCGATCAACGGCTTGCTCTGACGCTGGGCGCTGCCCGCCCCTGACCTGTTTGTCCTGATCCTTCGACTCTGGCGCTACGCGCCTTACGCTCAGGACGAACGGGTCAGGCGCGTAGCGCCCGGAGTCGAAGGATCAGGACAAACGGACAACAGCGGATCGCTGTCAGTGGACGTCGAGCGGCCGCGGGTACCCCAGCGCGTATCCCCGGCCATAGTCGACGCCGATCTGTTGCAGCTTCGACAGGATCGCCTGGCTTTCCACCCACTCGGCGATGGTCTTGAGGCCCATGATGTGGCCGATATGATGGACTGCTTCCACCATCGCCTGGTCGATATCGTCTGCCACCAGACTCTTGACGAAGCCGCCATCGATTTTCAAATAGTCCACGGGCAGGCTCTTCAGGTAGCTGAATGAAGACAAGCCGGTGCCAAAATCGTCCAGCGCGAAGCGGCAGCCCAGCGCCTTCAGCGTATCGATGAAGCGCAGCGCGTGTGCGAGCTCCGAAACCGCTGACGTTTCCGTGATCTCGAAGCAAAGCTTGCGCGGTGCCACCTGCGTCGCATCGATCTGCTCGGTCACGAAGTCGAGAAAGTCGGTTGCGCCCAGGGACTGACCCGATATGTTGATGGCGAACAGGACACCGCCCCCGATATCCGGCCGGGCGGACAATGCCTCGAGGCTTCTTCTCACCACCCAGCGATCGATCGCGGGCATCAGACCATAGCGTTCAGCCGCTGGAAGAAAGGCGTCGGGGAGCACGATGCGTCCGGTTTCATCCAGCATGCGGATCAGAATCTCTCCGTGCGCCTCATCCAGCACGTTGGAGCCGACCGGATGATCGGCTGGTAATACAGGCGAAAGCGCTCATCGGCCAGCGCCTGCTGGATACGCGGCATCCAACGCATCTCCCCGTCGCGCTGCGCGAGCATGGTGTCATCGGGCCGATAGACATGAACGCGGTTTCTGCCTTTCTCCTTCGCGGCGTAACAGGAGCTGTCAGCGGCGCTGAACACGGCAGCCAGCGTCTCGCCGGCCTGCACCAGCGGCACCAGGCCTATGCTCACGCCGACGGTGAAGCTCTTGTCGTTCCAGCCGAAACGGAAGCCCTGCAGCACCTCCCGCAGCGAATGGGCGACGCGCTTGGCCTCGATGACGGAACAATGCTCGAGCAGGACGCCGAATTCATCGCCACCCAGCCGCGCAAGGGTATCGCGCGCACGCAGCTTGGTACGCAGGAGAGCCGAAACTTGCCGCAGCAGGTCGTCTCCGGCGGCGTGACCGCATGTGTCGTTGACCACTTTGAACTGATCGAGATCGAGATACAGCAGGGCATGCGGAACGTACGGGCTGGCCGAGTCCAGCAGGTGGGTCAGGCGGCGCTCGAATTCATGTCGATTGACCAGACCCGTGAGCGTGTCGTGAGTCGCTTGATGGGACAGTGCTGCGCGAGCTTGCGTTCCCCGTGACATCTCTAAAAACCAGGACGACGCCGATGCTGGCGCGGTCGCTGTCACGGATCGGTGCCACCGACATGTCGATATTGAGCTCGCGCTGATCCCGGCAGATCAACAGGCTGCGGTTGCCCGGTCCGACGCTATCATCGCCCTGCAGGCAACGATCGACGGGGTCTTTGGCCGGCTCGCGCGTGACTTCATCGAGAATATGGAATATCTCGGTGAGCGGGCGGCCCCTTGCTGCCAGGTCGTCCCAGCCGGTCAGACGCTCAGCGACCGTGTTGAGGTAGGTGACTCGGGCGGTCGCGTCCGTCGTGATGACAGCATCCCCGATGCTCGCCAGGGTGACGCGGAACAGCTCTTTTTCCGTACGCAAGACGTCGTTGGCCTGTGCCAGCTGTGCGGTGCGCTCCTCGACTTTGACTTCCAAGTCGTCATACGCGCGGCGCAACGCGTCTTCAGTGCGCCGCCGCTCCTGGATCTGCCCTTCCAGCTCGCGGTTGATCGCCTGCTGGCGGTCGCGCGCCGCGGCCAGATCGTTCAGGAGCTCCTCGTTGTCGAAGCGCAGCCGGAGCGATTCGGTCACCGACTTGTAGTGGCGTCCCGAAATCAGCGACATCATCGCAATGAACAAGATCATCATCGAGCTCATGGCGACAAACACTTCGCCTTCCTGAGCAGGACCTTGATCGCGAACGGCAGGATGGCTCGGCACCAGGAAGGCCGCATACGCGCCGCGAAACGACGACAAGGTCGACATGCCGCCAGCGGCGAGGGCCGGCCAGCACAAACGCGAGGAACATCTGCTCGATGAAATGGTCCGGCGAAACCGGGAACACGCCGGCGATTCCCCAAATCACGCCCGAGATCATCGCGCCGGCCAGAAAACGCCGGGCCCAGTGGCCGACCTCGGACGCAGGCGGCTTTAGTCTTGAAGTACGCCCGCCGCAGCCCTATGCGAGCCGATGTGGTGACCGCGAATCCCACCCACCACGTGGCGAGCCACAGTCGCGGTACATGGTCCCACAGGACGTACACGACCAGGCCGCTGACGATCGTTGTGGCGATCAGTGCGGAAGGAAGCTGCTCGAAGAGAAGACGGACTTGCTCGGCGTGGATCTGCTGGAGATGTCGGCTCAGCCTCCAGTGCGGGGGTGCGCGCGAAGCAACCGATCCGCTGCTGCCACGAACACGCGCGCACCATCCCCGAAGGCTTGTAAACCGCCAACGACTCATCACAGCCCACTCATCAAGGTGGCGGTGTCCGCGACCCGCGGCCGACCCAGGCCGAGACGCCTTCATACAGCGTTTTACTATAGCACGCGGTTGTCGCCGCCTCGCAGCTTTGTGGCCCGCATGATTTGTAGGACTGCATCTGATGCCCGATTCGGAATGCACCGACAGATTCCTTGATATCCACGGTGTTATGTTGGAGTATCGGAGTCGCTTGGTCCATTGGACCATCAAGGAGTTTGCCCATGTCGGCACCGACCCCGGCAGCTGAAGGCACCTCGCAGCCACTCGCGTCGACCGGTGTCGAGGGACTCGATTATGTTCTGGAAGGCGGCCTTACCCCGAACCGGCTGTACCTTATCGAAGGCATGCCTCGGCTCTGGCAAAACGACACTCGCGTTCCAATTCCTGCGGGAAGGCGTACGCCGGGGCGAGCGGGCACTGTATGTCGCGCTTTCGGAAACCGAAGAAGAGACACGGGCCGTTGCAAAGTCACACGGCTGGTCGCTGGACGGCATCTTCGTGCGCGAGCTGGTGCCCACCGAAGAAATCCTCGACCCTGAGGAGCAGTACACGATGTTTCACCCCTCCGAGGTGGAGCTGAGCGAGGCGACGAAACGGATCCTCACCGACGTCGAGGAGGTGAAGCCGCGCGCGTCGTCGTTGGACTCGCTCTCGGAGCTTCACCTCTCGCGGGGAACCCGCTGCGCTACCGGCGGCAGATGCTCGCGCTCAAGCATTTCTTTGCAGCCAGAGGCTGCACCGTGCTGCTGCTGGATGATCTCACGACCGGCGAGCGCAACATGCAAGTGCAAAGCATCGCGCACGGCGTGATTTGTCTCGAGCAGCTGACTCCGGAATACGGCGCCCACCGGCGGCGGGCTGCGCGTACTCAAATACCGTGGCGTGAACTTCCGCGGCGGGCTATCACGATTTCATCATCGTCCGTGGCGGCCTGAAGTGTTTCCGCGCCTGGTCGCGGCGGAGCACCGCCAAACGGGCGTCTATGAACGAGCTCGCCAGCGGTCTGCCCGAGCTGGACAAGCTGCTCGGCGGCGGGCTCGAGCGCGGCACCAGTACCCTGCTGGTGGGCGCCCCGGGCACGGGCAAGTCGACCTCGCCGCGCAGTTCTGCAGCCGCTGCTGCCGAGCGGGGCGAGCATGCGTCTCTGTTCATTTTCGACGAGAGCGAGGCGACGCTCGTGTCCCGTTGCGCGGCGCTAGGGATCGACTTGCGCAGTCACATGGATAGCGGACGCATTACCACCCGGCGGATCGACCCGGCGGAGCTGTCGCCAGGCGAATTTGCGCATTCCATCCGCCGTGCCGTCGAACGTGACGGCGCTGTGGTAGTGGTGATCGACAGCCTGAACGGCTACCTGAACGCCATGCCCGAGGAGCGCTTCCTCGTTACTCAGCTCCACGAAATCCTGAGCTATCTGGGCCAGCAGCACGTGGTCACGCATCCTGGTCGGCGCCCACCACGGGATCATCGGCAGCCAGATGAAAGCGCCAGTCGACGCCAGCTACCTGGCCGACGCGATCGTCCTGCTGCGCTACTACGAGGCGAAGGGCGAAGTGCGTCAGGCGATCTCGGTGATCAAGAAGCGCGGCGGCGATCACGAGCGCACTATCCGCGACTTCGGCTTGAAGGGTGGTCGCATCCAGGTGGAGAGCCACTTCGCGGATTCCGCGGAGTATTGACCGGGGTACCCGTTGAGGAAGATCGTGGGCCAGCCTCTTCGACGCTCGAAAAGCGTAACTGACGTCGAGCTGGGGAAGCTGGAGCGACGCGTCCTGGTTCTCGCGCCGACGGGTAAGGATGCCAGCCTGACGCGCGTCGTGCTCGGCCATGTCGGAATCAAGTGCGAAATCTGTGCGAACCTCGGCCAGGTGGTGCGCGAACTCGAGCGGGGCGCAGGTGCACTGCTCCTCGCTGAAGAGGCCATCGCGTACGCGAGTGAATCGCTTCGCCGGAATCATCGCCCGACAGCCGCCCTGGTCCGACCTTCCAATCTTGATGCTGGCGCGGCACGGAGTCGACTCCGAGGCCCTCGCAGCCTCGGTTGATGCGCTGCGGCAACGTCATAGTGCTTGAGCGCCCCATCCGGGTGGCGGCGCTCGCGAGCGCGGTAGGCAGCGCGCTGCGCGCCCGAGATCGGCAATACCATGCTCGTGCCCATCTCCTCGAGCTGGATAACGCGGTCAGGAGCGCTGGAGGAAGCTGATCGGCGGAAGGATGAGTTCCTGGCCACGCTGGCCCACGAACTGCGCAATCCCCTCGCGCCAATCCACAACTGCGTCTGCATCTGGCGGCTCACCGCAGCAAACGAAGCCTCCCATATCTATTGGACATGATGGAGCGGCAGGTCGGCTACCTGGTGCGTCTGGTAGACGACCTGCTGGAAGTCTCTCGCACTACTCGGGGCAAGATAGAGCTTCGCAAGGAGCGGGTGTGAGCTTGTCCTCCATTGTCGAGGCGGCCGTCGAAAACCACTCGGCCCCTGATCGAATCGGCGCGCCATGAACTTTCGATCGCCCTCACGCAGGAGCCGCTATTCCTAGAAGCGGATCGCGGGTGCGCCTCGCTCAGGTTTTCTCCAATCTCCCTCAACAATGCCGCCAAGTACACCAACGAGGGTGGACGCATCTGGATCACCGCAGCGCGCGACAATGACGACGCCTATCGTGACGGTCCGGGATAGCGGCGTCGGTATCCCGGCCGCGTCACTGCCCCGTGTCTTCGACATGTTCATGCAGGAGATGCCCCCAAGAGCCGTGGCGGGGGCGGCCTCGGCATCGGCCTTACCCTGGTGCGCACTCTTACGGAAATGCACGGCGGAACTGTCGAAGCTCGCAGCAAGGGACCGGGAAAAGGCAGTGAGTTCGTGGTGCGCCTGCCGTTGGCAGCGGATTCCCGCGCCGTGCTGCCTGAACTCGCGCGCGTGCCTCTGCGCGCGGTTCAAGGTCCGACACGCGTCCTGGTGGTGGACGACAGCCGAGATGGAGCTGACAGTTTGCGCGCGCTACTGGAATTGCTCGGCGCCGAAGTCCGTCGCACTACGACGCGCCCCACGGCGCTGGTTGCAGTTTCCGCTTTTCAACCGGAGGTCGTGCTATTGGATATCGGCATGCCAGGGATGGATGGCTTCGAGGTTGCGCGCCGGATCCGCCTGCATCCTAAGTCACGGAAGGTGACGCTGATAGCGCTGACTGGCTGGGGCCATGAGAAGGACCGCCGTGATTCCGAAGCCGCGGGCTTCGATCACCATCTCATCAAACCCGTCGACATGGCACGCGCCCTGCAGGGCCGCCTCCTCGCGGCCGTGCACCAGGTTCGAAACAGAAAGAGAAAGCCCCGAAGGCGCGAAGCCTATGACACCGCACGCGGAGGGCGCACGGTCGAAGGCGGGCGGTAGTCGGAGCCAATGCTTGGGGTGGATGGTCCTGACATCCCGTGGCGCATAGGGATTAGCAATACAACTGAACGCTGGCCAAATTGA
>ERZ1370068.1930-contig-11886_pt1 | contig 56565 bp, 97 predicted proteins | sample MGYA00561227_ERZ1370068 | MGnify/ENA primary metagenome ERZ1370068 (study PRJEB38410, sample SAMEA6850437) | metagenome | study: Metagenomic assessment of the ecological functions of the soil: analysis of the soil microbiota associated with the... | reverse complement strand
CAAGGCATTAGAGCAGACGAGCCAGACACGTTCCGCTGCTAAGTAAATTCCTGCCGGGAGCACCAGCAGCATTAAAGTTGAGAGTAAAGCGGCAGTGGGGCCACGCGTGCCCGGTTGGTTTTGCCACCGGTTGAGACCGACCAGGGGCGAGGAACAGTGAGGGATCTCCAAACCAGATCGATGGGAGATTAGGAACAGTCATGCCATTAATGCTGACGGTATTTGTGTTTGTCGCGCCTGAGTTAAAGGCCGAGGCTACAAAGGTGACGCTTCCTCCCGCTACTCCGGTTAGCGAATTATTCTGAGCGACAGGACGGCGCGGGTCGGCGTTAGCCTTTCCCGCCGCTACCATGAAACTGCAACTAAGGCGCACGCTGCCAAGGTATGTTTCTGCAAATTCGCGTGGGGCGTTCTCCTTGCGTAAATCGGTTTGATTCTCATTCTTGTTGACCATCTATAATCGACCCGCTCTCCTGTAGTGACTTTAGATTAAGCCGGAATTTCGAGATGCTCTATGACGCTCGCGCAGCTTAATGACGATGGCTGTCAACCCGGTGCCGAGCTAGAGCATCGTGATACGGTTGGTTCCGGGCACTGGGTGAAGCAGGCGTCAGTGTTGTACTGATAGTGGCCGTTTGCCCACGGGACACGAAGTTTTGTAGCCCGATAGAGCGAAGGTTATGAAGTAGTCGACGCCGTGTAGCGTGATGGTCTGAGCACCCGTCTGCGTCACTCGTGAACGTTACGCCTGTTTCTGTCGCCAATGGCTGTAAATCGGAAAGCATCTTCCAGGGTGGAAAGGAAAACTGGGCCCTGTAAAGTTTGGGCCAGTTTCACAAGTGCGTTGTAGATGTTTGGCGTAGTGTTGAAGATGCCGAAGCCGATCACGCCAGATATCAAATGTCGTGATCGCAGTCGTATCACTGTTGATCGTTGAAGGTAATGGGTGATGCGAAAGGTGTTGGTGCTGCCGCCGAGGTCGGCACACCCAGATGCCCACCCCCCTCGAAAGTTACCGGAGAGGCGTTAGCGACTAGGGGTAGGAGGAAGAACGCAGCCAGGATAAGGAACTGAAAGACAGTTTTTTATTCCTCCAACAAGTAAAGCTCATCGGGTGCCGTAGAGTTGTGCGAAGAACTCGAGATTGCAAAGGCGCGGCAAGTGTAACTCGGTTTGATTCTCATTCTTGTTGACCATCATCGAACTCCTTGCTACGGGCCTTTGACCGCGCTTCTGTTTGTTATGGCGTGGGTGTGAAACCGGTGAGTGGATTGAAATAAAATGCCTCTGACTTCCAGGCACTTCGATCCCATTGACCGTCCTGATCTCCCATTATCTGCACTGGCACAATGACGCGATCACTGCCGAGCTTGTTGGCAGTGGCGACGCCGTTATCGAATTTCCCGTTGGAGTCAACGACGAACTTATATGGACCGAGTCAAAATGATTATTGATTAGAACTTTCAATTCGTACTCACCTGGATTTGCGTTGAACAGGTGGGCGGCTCCAACCTTGACCAGGCAATGGACCTGGCTTATCGGTTCGACGATCCCAGGCAAATACATTTGGGAAATCACATCTAACGCGGGCCCACTTTCCTTTTTGAGGCAGCGAGTCATCGACCGAGAGGTTAGGACCAAGTTCTACTTCAGCTCCGCAACTTGGCCATGCCGGCTTCATCGCTTCCGTAAAACATCTTGCCTGACTTCCTTGCCTTGATAAAACAGGTGCGGCTGAAAACTCGTCGCGTCGCCCCGGATCCAGAAGTGCAGCCTTGAAGTGCGCAAGATCCCAACCACTAAGATCGTCCTCGTAAGGAAGACGTAACCGATTAGCAGATTCAATCGTAATCAACGTAGTAAACAAAATGGTTTACAACCTTGGGACCGGACTCATTCGAAGTGCACCTTCGCGACTTTCATCTTGCCGGTGAAGAGCGTGTCGTTGGGTGCCGCTCAACTCATTGCGCATTCGGATAGCGAAGCCGACAGGCCCGGTGTAGGTTGTCGACTGATCCTCGGGTATGTCCCGGGCGCCACACTCCGTCTTCCACCAGCGACCCTTTGCTGGGTTGTCGCCGGTCTTACAGTCGAACTTCAACCATGGTTGACTGCCCGGAAGTGTGAATTCGACGTACAACTGGCTACCGCTGGGGATTGGTCCATTAACGCGGTATTGGATTCGCAAGGTAACCTAACTCCGTAATGTCGAAGTTTTTACGGTAGACATTGAACGTGAAAGCGGTTACCTGGACAGAGTCTTTAGCAATGGTTGGCAGGTCTTGGTCAGCAGTCGACCCTTCCAGACTGGGACCGGGACATTCAGCACTGACAACGATAGAGACGGCGACCATGCAGAATGAAATCCAGGCGAACAATGCGAAAATGGGCGAAGCTACGATATTGAATGAGCCATTTCATGCGAGTCCTCAATTGCATTGCGGCCAATTGATGCCGCTGTTAGGATCAATCACATTCGGTCCGGGTGCTCGGGTCACGCGAGAGTACTCGCGTAGTGGTGGAAACCCTCAAAGAGTTATTGGGAAGTTCTAAGAGAGTTCTGAAACACGATTGTTTTGCCATTTCACCTCACACTGCTCAGTTTGGTATGTCTCAGGCGAGCACACATTCTTAGTCAGTTTGGAGACTTCAGGGTTGATGCTGACCAAAGAAGTGCTGACTGTTTCAGAGACAAGCCGCGACCACCACACCCAAGGTTTTCGATACGCTGCTGATCCTGGTTGAGAACAGTGGTCGAATCGTCAACAAAGAGGAGTTGATGAGTCGGCTCACCTGGCCCGGACACCTTGTCGAGTGGAAGCCAACCTAACTTCGAAACATCCAACAGCTCAGAAAATCACTGGGCGACAATGCTCGCCAACCCATCTACATAGAAACAGTCGCCCGGCGCGGTTATCGTTTTATTAAGCCGGTTGAGACTGAAGTATTAAATCGAGCAGTCGTGGACCAGGCCGTGATCTCGATTCGGTTTCAACTAGCCCTATCCAAGCAGAGTCCCCAACAGTGAGTGCAAGTGCTACCGGTCAAACTGGTGCTCGACCCGTGTCACTTAAGTGGGCGATCGGACTCGGGGTTCTTGTAGTCATCGCAGCATTTGCCAGTTGGTATATGTGGTCTCGTCGCTCATTGCGCCCGGAGCCACCGGCTGCAGCAGTGGTGATGGTCGCGGTGCTCCTTCCAAAACTCTGACTGGTGATGCGAGTTCCATGGATTACTTCAGTGATGGCCTCACGGAGGAGATGATCACACAACTGGGAAATCTCGATCCGGGGCACCTCAGGGGTCATCGCGCGCACTTCGGTAATGCATTACAAGAGCAGTCAGGAACCGCTGGATCAAATAGGCCGTGAGCTTGGTGTTCAATATGTATTAGAGGGAAGTGTCCGGCGCGAGTCCGAGAAGGTGAGAATCACCGCCCAGCTAATTCAGACAAAAGACCAAACACATCTCTGGTCTCGTGAGTATGACCGTGATGTTAGCCATCTGTTGCTATTGCAGGAGCAGATTGCTCCGAAGAGGTCGCAGGTGAGATTCGGCTAACGCTCGGCAGCAATCAAAAACTTGCAGATACCGCACATCAGGCGTCGCTAACTCCGCAGGCTTATGAAGCGTACGACCTATATCTCAAAGGCGAGTATTTCTTTAACAAGCGAACAGGATACGGTTTTGAACAGGCAATTAGTTATTTCCAGCGCGCCACCGAAAAGCGATCCAAGCTCTGCGCGAGCTTATGCAGGACTGGCTGATTGTTATGCGTTGATCGGTGGCTATAGCGGGAAACCGCAAACTGAGTTCATGCCGAAAGCACGCGAAGCTGCTTTGCGCGCTGTCGCATTGGATGAAACTCTTGCAGAAGCTCATACAGCATTAGCGTTGATTGTTCAGAATTACGATTGGGACTGGCAAACTGCAGGCAAAGAGTTTCGTCGTGCCATAGAGTTGAATCCTAACTATGCCACTGCGCATCATTGGTACGCCGAGCACTCTCACCTGGCTCGGTCGGTTTGACGACGCACTGCGAGAGAGTGAACGTGCGCGACAACTCGATCCGCTTTCCTTGATCATCGCTTCTGACAACGGAGCTATTCTTTATTACTCACGACAATACGACCGGGCCATCGCTCAATTTCTCGCGGTGCGCGAAATGGATCCAAACTTTCCCCGCAGTTACATGATTGATGCTGCCTATGTGCAGAAAGGACAATGCGACGCTGCCCTTACGAATGTAGAGAAGCTGCGCACATTCGGAGAGTCGCCCGTGGTCCTCGCGCGAAATGGTCACCGTCTACGCCTGCTCAGGCAAGCAAACAGAGGCAAAGCAAGCACTGAATAAACTGGTCGAGTTGAATCGGCAGCAGCCAGTTGAGCCGGCTACCCTGTTGGAGGCGTACGTTAGCTTGCGCGACAAAGACCAGTCGTTTGCTTATCTCGAAAAAGCTTACTCGCAGCACTCAAACACCCTCACGACCTTGAAAGTCGAACCTCGCTTCGATCTGCTCAGAGATGACGCTCGCTTCAAGAAATGGAACATAGAGTCGGCCTCCAGTAGAAGCGGCAATTGAGTAGATTAAAATGTGATTACCCGACGCATGAAATGAGGGAAACGATTAAGACCTTAATTATTCACCGAGTGTCTCAACTCAATCGATCACTGCCGCAGTTTATTCACAAACCAGCAGGCATAGGTACTCAGCGCCAGATTCGATCCGGCATAAAGAGCGCCGAAGATAATTCGATTCTGTACTTAGCTTCGGCCAGGCGATCTGCCGAAACTACTATGAAGGTCATGATCAAAATCGCGAGGCACGTGAGGCAAACCATTCCGCCGGCCCATGATCTCCTGCGCAACAAGCGCGTATCCTGAAAGCAGTGGCATCGCGACTCCCGATAGTGTCACTCCCAGGAGTGTCAACGTTTTCAACTCTCGCAACACATCGAAGTATCCAGCGCCGGCTAGAGCGAGAAACGACCATCCACATGAAGGCTACCACGACGAGATGCGAGCATCCATAAAGGCAGAAAAGAGCAGCAAGAATTCTGCTGTTGTATTCTTGCTTTGGTACGTCGATGGCCCTTGCTTCGTTTTTGCTCATTCTATGTTGGTTCCAAGTTCCTTGCCGTCCAGATCGTAGTAGACCGTACCAAACTTTCGACCCGACTTGCAGATGACCTCCCAGAAGGTTATGAGCTTCTGTACTATTGATCAGTTCTTCGCGTTTTACGTTTATCGACGATATGCCTGCATTCTCGAAACCTAGTCGCTGAATCGCTTTGCGCCCAAACTCGGGCGCCTGTTCGATTCTGATCGAGTCGATATCAAAAAGAATCTCTTCGAGTTTGTGGCCACGTTGAATTTTGCGAACGTCCTGGTCAGTTGCCGACGACGCATCCATGATTACGTCTTCGCTTATACCGTTGATGTCATATGAATACTGGTTGATTTCTTTGTTTTTGGATCCGGCGCTTTGAAGCGTAGAGTCTTGCCCCACATGTCAATATCCATAACCTGGGCGTGAGGGGCCGAACTCGGAATCGATCAGCGACACAGCTTCGCGTAGACTTTCAGGAGTCAGAATATCGAACTTCACTGCGCGGGCAGTGTGCGACAAATCCAAGCGCTTGATCTTTCCTTGGTCGTCGGCATAAACGCTGGCGTGCTCGCGCGAGTTGTTGACTTCGATGGACCAAGTCACACTTCCGGTCTTGGCGACGCTTGAGCCGAGAGTCAGGTTGCGCTCAAGGGTCATTTTTTCAATCTTGCCTCCGTCGATTTGGACCCTCTCGAGCGCCGTGCGCGTTAGCGACTCAGCCGCTTCCCAATTGACTGAAGCAAAATCAAAAGTGTTTGGTCGAGATTGTTCTCAAGTGAGTCCAACTCTACAGGGCGTGGTCCACTGATTGAGCCCAAGGCACCTGAATATTGATATTCATCGACGTTGGCCGGCTTGTTCGGATCCTGAGCTCGTAGTGTTACCGAACCAGAACTAATTTGCACTTTGAGGACTTTGAAGGAGCCGAGCTTCTGCGGAAGGCTGCGGCCGCTTCAGATTATGGCATGCCCCTCGAACATGGAGACTCTATTGAGCCTGGGGATCTTGCAACCGATGATCGAGCACGCCAGCACAGTGAGTGTCAGCAGCGAAAGCAAGGTTAGCGCGTTTCTTTTTTCAACCATTGATGATTCCTCACTGAAAAGCCAGTCGCCCAGGTCAAACTCGAACGCTCAAATCGAACAAGTCGGGAAGGGTGGCTTGCCCCGCTAGCCTTACTCTCACTGCAACAGTAGGCGACGAGATCGGTAAGGCTAGCGGGGGCAAGCCACCCTTCCCGACTTGTTCAATTCTAAGTTTCGTTATGTTATCTGCTTCTCCGTTACAAGCAGTGATCACCGCCTGGCGTTTGATCTCCAGTTTCCTCGACCCAGACCAGAGTCCCACTAACAGCAGCAATCGGATGAACCACTTCGATCCAAACAGCGACGATAAACCTCCAGCCAAACAAAACGTCGTGGCTAAAAGGATGATGAAGATCACGCCGACGGGGGTTCCATCTCTGTCGAGCCGGTAATCAGCAATACGATCGGTGATAACCCAAAATAAGGTGTACGCGAGAAAGCCGCCTATCACTGTAAAGATAACGCCGCACATCAAAAGTATTCCTCTGATCACTGCGACGCGTACATAACCTGGACGCCCGCATTCCGGACACGACACTCGCTCATCATTTGATCGGTAGTCGCCCCAGATGCATTCGAACGCGAATTCTTGCGCCCCGTTGATCGCTGGTTTTGAAACGAGCGGCACCGTGAACATCCAACGCGACGAGACCCGCGGCATTAGATAAAAAGGTGAAAACAGTGATGGCGCTCCTAACGACCAGGGTCTTTGCGATGTAGTCGTGCCATGTCTGTCGCTGATCGGAAAAAGAGATTAGATACCCGAGCATGAATTCAAAACTTGAAACCATCTTGAGAAAGTATCTGCCGGTAGCCCGACCAAACGAGATCCTCGCGCCATTCAAGTCAGTGACCTTAATTCGCATCGCCTGCTTTCCAATCGTCCCCTGCCGGCGACTGCTCTCCATCAAAGCAAAGTAAGGAAACGCGATGAAAAGTTTGACCGCTGCAAACGTAAGAAAGACTCCTGGAAAATCTGTGCTCATGAACATCGTGGCCGACTCAGGCCGCGCCCAGTTGAAAATGGACGTGTATCTCACGGGGAATCCGAGAGTTTGATTGACGAGATAAAGGATGGCGCACGGCGCGAGTACAACGCACAGATCAATGAAGCGAGCTAATGCCCGCCGCGAGAACGATGCGTAAATGGACAAACCACCCTCGCTCAACTATTCAACTCCTTGTTAGAAGACAACCCTTTGGAGTGCGGTGGCCCGGCACCGCTTTTGGTATAGCGAGACTCTGAGTTACGGAAGTTTACCAGCGGTGACAGGCCACGGCACCCAAAGGGTTAGAGTGGCCGAACTTCATGCATGGAGCAATAGTCGAATTCAAACGTGCCTCCTCTCATTGTTAAAGGATACCAATCGTTGTCGTTCGTGATGATTGTGAAGTAGAGGTGCTGCGTTTCTGATTGGGTTGCGTCCCATGATTCCGTGTGGTCCGGTCCGGCAATTGAAAACCCGCACCTGTCGCAATTTGGCGAATGCTTCACACTCACGTCCAGCAAGTAGATTTTGTTGGGCTTAGGCTTCACGCCGATTTCGATTTCGTTTGTGAGACCGTTGAAACGCGCACTCCCTATAAGGCCGTTTACTTCCGCACCGCTCGAGACTTGGGGACCCAGGGGCGGGTGCGAGGAATCTCCGATCTGAAAATCAAGTAACCGCGGTCAGCAACAAACAGCGTGCGCGCACGTCAGCCTCACGAACGTCTCGTTCTGGAGTATTTGTCCGATTTGATCGCCGCCGATTTCCAATTTTTCTGCGCGCGGGGCAAATCTTTCTGTGACTTTGCCTCGACCGCGAAAGACGCGTACTAAAGGTTGCGCTTGGCTAACACGTTCCTGCTGTTGCGCGTCTTTTTGAGCTAACGGCTCAACGACAAACGCTACGTGTCGCTACACCTATCAATAGAGATTTCAAGATGAGATCGCTCGTCGTATTTCATGCTCACCTCCTAACCCGGAGCTTAAGCGACGGCTGGGGAACACCGTCGCTCGAACTCGTTTAAGCATTACTCAAAGATCTGGGCGACACCAGTTCAAGAACAAAGATAGCTAGTGAGTCGTAAATGGGTCGTTTGACTACAGAGCGATCAGACTTTTGTTCGCGACGGAGTGCTCAATCCAGTCTTTTCCAGAGTGAAAGCTGTCTCGCAAAGAGAGTCTTCGTGTAGTAGGCCAACGCCAAAAGAGTTAACCAGAGATTTTTTGGAACGCAGGCTGCGCCCATCTTCAGACTCAGCATCTGCCAGTCCTGCCGACCGCTCAAGCTCCAGGTCTTAAACGTGAAATATCAGTTGAGGCAAACATGAGTCGTTCAAAACCCGATAATGAGTATCGCTCAAACCGACGCCGAGAAACGCGCGCGATATATGAATTTCGTTACCGCGTCTATATCGAAGAGATGGGCGAAACCGTATCGCCATGCTGATCACGGACGGAAAAGACTCACAGATCAACTCGACGACGGGGCAACCCTTCTCTATTCCGCCATAGAAGGCGAGATAGTGGGCACACTGAGGATCAACTGGGGCGAGGGATAGCGCCGCCTTGAAGCTTTCGCGGAATCGTGCGCGCTGGTGAACTTTGGGGACTTTCCAGCCACGTCTCATTTTCATTCTGTTCGCGTCTGATGATTCATCAGGCGCACCGATACACATCGCTGGCCATTGCACTCTCGAGCGCTGCCTATGTAATCGGTTGCGAACGAAGCACTCAATTCAATTTCGTACATTGTGCTCCTCGCATCGTTCGGTTCTTTGAGCGGATGGGCTTTCGCCGGTACACCAATCACTTTTATGATCTTGAAATTGGACCACAGGTTCCGCTGGTTCTCGTGCTCGAGGACGTCGAACACTTGCGCGCCTTGAGCTCACCGTTTCTAGCGCACGCCGTAGAGCGATCCAACCACAATCACTCTGTTTCATGGTTTCTAAACACTTTTCGAACTATCAACCCGTTAACCCAACAAGTATGGAGGCGACAGCAAGGTGTGAGTCAGACCAAGTGTGAACCGCAATTACTACAGTTTAGACGTACTGTCGAACGAATTGATCGAAGAGTTCCCACAAAACAGCGCCTGCCAAAAGCTGGACCAAGGCGACCTGGAACTTGCCGACTATCACGCAGGATTCTGCGCATGATCTTTCATCAAGTGCGCGAAACGCCATTTACATTTGCCCTCGCTTCAGTGAATTGTTCACCTAATCTGAGAGCCGCAAGAGTACTTGTTGCAACACGCTGAGGAAGAAAAATCACATTGGCGCTGGGTCCTGAATGATCTTGAAGAGACTGGCTACGCTGCGGCTTCGGTCGAGTCGGCACTTCCTCCACCCGCGTGTCAGGACTATATCTCGTTCAATTACTACGTCGCGCTCAGAGTCCCTTTTGCCCGCCTCGCGGTTGCAATGGTGCTTGAAGGAATCGGAGCTCGCTCTTGGTGCCCAATACGCGCGCAAGATCTCGCGAACTCCTGTCTTTGACTCCCAAACAAACGCAATTTACGCGGGCCATGGGAACACTGATCGCGAGCATATTCAGGATCTCTGGCGAGTCATCGCGGAGTGTGAGTTGAGTGCACTCGAATGGCAATGGATGAATTTCCGCGGCGGAGACAGCTGGCCGGCTCTATGGCGCGATGTATGAGGAGGCGCTGTCGAACTGATGTTGTGGGAGCGCATAACATTACTTGTCCTGCTCGTTGCGTGCTTCTCGCAGTTTTGCGTGGGCGCTCAGAAATCATTTTCTCGTTCAAGAGATGAGCGGTCTCATGCGCTTGACGGCTGCACTCGGTTCAGTATTCGGAGGCCAACAGGCAATTGCGGTTTACTTCGTCGCAAACGTACCACCAATTCAATTCGCGATAAGGTGCACTGCTTTATATCGCTTCAATACTTGACATTCTGGTGGGCCGTGAAGGTAACACGTTCCCAGCGACTCTCGATTGCCTTTTCACCGAATGTACCGCGTCATTTAGTTCTAGCACTGGGCCATATCAGATCGTGCGACACCCTTTTACTTTTCGTACTCGCTCTTTTGATCGCCGGCGTCGTCGCGCAGTCCCACGCTGGTATTTGTTACCGGGTGTGATGGCAATGTTTGCGTGTTACTTCGCCGCGCCGCGCGAATGGAGGAAGCCAGCTATGTGAATAGCGCTCTCTCGGACGCATACGAGTCTTATCGGTCCGAGACAGGAATGTTTTGGCCACGACTTAACAAGAAGAAGATCAAGTTACTCGTCCCTGGTTTTCGGAAGCATATGGTGATGGCTCTGTATGATGAACTTCGCGTGGCGAAATCTCATTCATGATCGTGTGCGCTTCATCGTCACCGTGGCGGGCATAGCGTTCGCTACTTTTCTGATGATCCTTCAGGGCAGTCTGCTTGCTGGATTTATGCACGCATCGTCCCGAATCATCGAGATCTCTGACGCGGATATTTTGGATCACCGCGCGTGGTACACCCTGCTTTGATTTCGCCGCACCGATACCCGAACGTTTTCGTCATCTGTCGATGGGGATAGAAGGTGTGAAAGACGTTCGACGAATGGCCAGCAGCTTCGCATTGTGGCAGCGCCCATCCGGTGAGCGTCAGACCGTGATCATCATCGGTGCAGATGCCGGACCAGGAGCAGCGTTTCCACTTCCGAGTCTTGGAGCAGAAGATCAACACAACCCTACCCGACGCAGTGCTGATTGATGAAAGTAACTCTACAAACTTTGGGAGTTACGACGTTCCCGCATGGAAGTTGAGATTAATGGTCGCAAAGCCAAAGTAATGAGGGATATTGAAGGCGCTAGTTCCTTCATGGGCAGTCCTTATGTTTTCACCAAGTTATCGGGAAGCCACTAAGTATTTGGAACTGGGCGACGAGGAGACGACTTACCTTCTCGTTCAGGTTGCTCCTGGCAACAACGCCGTAGCAGTCAAAAAAGAATTAGCAAAACGGTTGCCGGAAGTGGACGTCTGGACGCGCGCGCGGAGTTCGCCCAACGGGCCCAACTTTACTGGATAATTCAAACAGGAGCTCGGTGGCGCACTCCTTACCGCCGCTCTTCTCGGTTTCATCGTCGGCACGGTGATTGTCTCGCAAACAATCTACGCCACTACGATGGAGAACATTGAAGAGTTTGCCACACTAAAGCAATTGGCGCGTCGCGTTGGTATGTCCAACGGATGGTACTTGCGCAGGCACTTACCAGCGGCATTGTTGGTGCCGCTTTCGGTGTCGCGCTGACTTTCCCGGCGATCAACATTGCTCGGGGATCGATTCCGTGGATCCATACGCCGTTATGGTTGCCTTCGAGCATGATTGGAATCAGTCTCGATGATGTGCCTCCTCGCCGCTATTGTCTCGATTAGAAAAGCGAGTGACGGTCGAACCCGGGAGGGTGTTTCTCGTGCCTGAACTCGCACTTGCAGTAAAGAACGCCAGCGTGACGCACGGGACAGGCAACGGCCGCGTACAGGCCCTGAACGAGGTTTCGATAAGCTTCATGCGCGGCGACTACCCTGATAAAAGGCCCTCAGGCAGTGGCAAGACGACTCTGCTTTCGGTATTGGGCTGCATCTTGCGCCCTGATAGCGGCGCTGTCTTCGTGATGAATGACTCGATAACGCAACTCTCTGAAACCATGATGGGGGCGATTCGGCGTCGCCACATTGGTTATGTTTCAGGCGTTCCGATTCTGTTTTCCGAGCGCTTTAACAGCGATGGAGAACGTCTCCCTTGTCCTTGGAGCCTCTCAGGAGTCAAGCAAAGAGGCACGCGAAGAGACCACGCAGAAGCAATTCTTGCCAGGCTGGGAACTTAGCCGGTAAGTAAGCGACATCTATGTTGCCAAAAGACTTGAGTGGCGGCGAAGAAGCAGAGAGTGGCGATCTAGCTCGCGCCCTGGTAACTGATCCTCCGATTATCCTTGCAGACGAGCCAACGGCTTCGCTCGAAACGCCAGCGTCGCCGGCGAGCAGATCCCTACACGCGGGCCTCCTACGCGACCTTGCTAATAACGACTCGCGGCTTGTGGTTGTCGCGTCAGCCGCGATGATGAACGTTGGCGCGATTATTGCCACCGCGCTGTGTCGATGCGTGATGGGCGTATTGGTGAGGAGCAAGTTGCATGAGCCGCTCACCTCACTATAAGTGCGTCCCCTCATCGAACAAGAGACGGCAAGGTTCTACTCGGGTTACTTCTCATCGCTGTTGTACTGTCGGTGTGCGCTGGACTTTGGCTAGCGACCCTGTCGCGCGTGGGCGTTCATCTCAAGCAGTGAACGAATCCAGATTCTAATGCGCCTGGTCCGACAATGTCTCCTGCACGGAACGTTACTCGCTGCTCCCGGTAGGGTCGGGGGGAAAAAGACCGAGGCGACCGAGATCGGATCCGGGTCAGATGGCGTTTCTGACACGCAGTTTTCGAGGAGGGTCAGCACGTGGCGGCCGGCCCGTTGCTGCGACCGTTAGTTGTGTTGATATCGAACGAGAGGTCAACGCTGCAAGTGCTGATCGCCTGAGAAGCAGGCGACCAGCGCGCATCCGGCTTTTGCGTGGCAGTCGTGACGAAAGAACGTTCTGCTCGCGCTGCCGCCGAAACATCATCGGCGCAGGCAATATTTCATCAGTCTGAGCTTCAATACGAGGCGGGTGGTATCACTTGTAGAGGCGGGCGTTGTCTCTCGTGCGGGCCTAACTGAATCGGCAAAGCGCGACTTGGAGGTGGCGCGAGCGAATTTCTTGCTGCCCGCAACCAGTGGACCGTGAAAGGTTAGCGTCAATGCGCCGCCGCTAGCGAGAGAGGATGTGGCGCGCGCGGACGCTGGATGCAGGCCTGCGCTCGGATGGGGCTAGCACACCAACGTGTCGCGATTGAGACCGATGCCGAAGTCAAATGCTCCATTTCCGGAAGGTGTTACGCGTGTATAAGCGGCCAGGTGAGAACATTAGCAGCATTTATCCACAACCGATCCTCAGCGTTGCGGATACTTCCCGACTCCGTATTCGCGCTTGAAGTTGACGAGCGGGATTTTAGTTTGGTCCAGCTCGGCCAAAAGTCCCTGATAACGACTGATGGATCTTCCTGAAAGATCATTTGGCGGAGCAGTGATCAGTCTTGGCTCGCAGATGGGGAGGAAGCATGTACGAAGCGGGGACCCGGCGGAGAAGAGCGACCGAGATGTCCTGGAGGTCTTGATTGATCTTGATGAAAACAATGCGCAATTAGTGGTTGGTCTGCGTGTCACAGTGCAATTCTTGGCTCAACGTTAGGATCGGACTAGCTAAACTTGTGGAACACCGTTCCAGCTGAAAACGAATCGTTGTTGTTGTCCGTATCGCCGTCAACTAACTGAAAGACTGCGACGTAGACACCGTAGAGCCGTTGATACGATAGAGTCTGCAGGAGATCCGACTCGCGCTCAGCTATTCTCGATTACCTTCGAGCACGCTCGCAAAGCCTCGCCGCACCCCATGCTTTCTGCTCGCCGCGATTCGCTCGTTGGTACTGTCGCGGAGTTCTATGACTTTTGGGACTAATTTGAATTGGCAAACTAACACCCTCGTTGTAATCTTCCTGCTCTCTCTATGGCGACCCAAACATCATCAACAGCGCAATCAGATCTCACCGACAACCCAACGAGTCGCTTTGCGGTGCGCAGGGGTTGGTGAAGCGGTTTGCCGATGTAACGGCAGTCAACGGTTTGGATCTGGAAGTTTTTGCTGGTGAGTGTTTCGGTCTGCTTGGTCCAAATGGTGCCGGCAAAACAACGACGGTCGGAAATACTCGAAGGCCTGACACCTGCGGACGAGGGCACGGTGGAGCTCCTGGGCCAGCAGTGGAACTCCAGCGGATGAACGCGCGCTTCGTGAACGTATCGGCGTGCAGTTGCAGGAAACGCAGCTCGCCGAGAAGGTTACCGTTGTTGAGACTTTGCGACTGTTTCGCAGCTTCTATAAACGTGGTCACTCTGTCGACGAGGTCATTCAAACTGTCGCACTTGAAGAGAAACGAAACGCACGTGTCGGCAAACTCTCAGGTGGTCAGAAACAGAGACTTGCGGTTGCTTGCGCGCTAGTCAGTGATCCTGAACTCCTGTTTCTAGATGAGCCTACCACTGGCCTGGATCCGCAAGCCCGCCTGTCGCTGTGGGACGTGGTCGACAAATTCCGAGCGGGAGGCGGCACCGTGTTGCCTGACTACTCACTACATGGAAGAGGCGACTCGTCTTTGCGACCGCGTGGCGATCATGGACCACGGGAAAATCATCGCGCTGGGAACGCCGCTCGAGCTGATTGAATCGCTGGGCGCGGACCAGATCATAGAATTCCGGGTCACAAATCCTATTGCATGACGAGGTGTTGACAAGTCTTCCGGCCGTCACAGTCATTTGCACAGACGAGATGACGATTATTCGCTGACTGTTGCGGAGATGGGCGTCGCGTTGCCGGCACTGCTTGAAGAGAATCAAACGACAACAGTCAGAACTCGTCGTCGCTGACAACGCATCAGGCGACACTGGAGGATGTTTTTGTGAAGTCTGACTGGGAAGAATGCTGCGCGAGACGTAATTTCCCGATCATCGATTGCCAGACTCTTTGCCTATTGGCCTGATCTTTGCCAATTTGACAAGCACGGCGAGCTAATGCTTTCCCAAGCAATCAGTTTTTCGCAGTCAATAAGCACGTCAGAAGGCATACTTCTGAAATCGGAATAACCAGGTTTTATATGCATCCTCATTACTCGAGTTAACGATGACGCGAGTGCGTGAATTTTTGCGTGAGCGCGAGGCCGTGTTCTGGGTCTTCATCTTTCCAGTGTTGATGACCTTCGCGCTCGGCATCGCCTTTCGCTAACTACAGCACCTGACAAAACATTTGTAGCTGTTGAGGGCTGACGCGACAAATCCGAATGTAGAGTGCAGCTAGCAACAGTTCTCGCACACTCTCCTGACAGTCAGCTCCTCCAGTTTTACCTCCCGACGAGGCAGCGCGATGGCATTGCGAAGCGGGAAAGTTGCGATAGTCATTAAACCCGCTAACGATTCTTACTCGGTACGTTTTGATCCGACCAGAGCCGGAGAGTCGCACGGCGAGACTCATCGTCGACGACGTCTCTGCAGCGCGCAAAGGGAAGAACAGGATGTTAGTCACGATAGGAGAAGAAAGAATCACTGAAACCGGTGCTCGATATGTTGATTTCCTGGTTCCGGGTTTGATTGGTATGAACCTGATGGGAAGCGGCTTGTGGGGACTGGGATTTACCGATTGTGATCGCGCGCTCGCGCAAACTACTTAAGCGTTTTGCACGCGACACCAATGCGGCGTTCGCATTATCTGCTTTCGTTCATGCTTTCGCGTCTGGTGTTTTGTTTCTTGAAGTCGCGGCCGTTGTCGTCTTTGCCTGGCTCGTCTTTGGTTTTACGGTGCGAGGTTCGTGGCTGAGCCGTTTCTTTAATCATCGTTATTCGGGAGGCTTTCACATTTTCCGGAATCGGACTGCTTGTAGCCGCTCGACCGACGACGATTGAAGGCGTGTCGGGGTTGATGAACTTCATTATGCTCCCGATGTGGTTGCTTTCGGGACATTCTTCTCGTCCGAGAGGTTTCCGAATGTCCTTCAACCGTTCATCAAGGCGTTGCCACTGACGGCACTCAACACACTGCTGCGAGCTGTGATGAACGAAGGGCACCGCTCTGGGCTAACTGGATCCACGTCGCGATCTGTGTTTGGCTTCGGCAGGCTGCTTACTGCCGTCGGCGGTTGCGCCAGAGGATTTTGGATGGCAGTAGCGTCGTAACTGGTTGGATCAATCATGCGGTGGCGGAAGATGTTTGTAGTTTCTAGGCCACCGCAAAGGATGGTTTTAGAAACCTCACCTGATTTAATTTCCGATCTCAAAATTCTATTTGCAAAGTGAATCCTTGGCAACTTTTTTTTTTAGCCGTGGTAGCACTCCCGCCCGAAAGTTAAATCAGATCCCATCGTTTCCTAGCTCCACTCACACCCTCGCTGCAGAAGGGCTTCAGCAGGAGGACCTACATGTCAATATTTAAGATCCAGATCACTGCGGGTAAACCTGCGGTGTTTAGTCCCAGTCCGTTGACCGTATACGTGAACGACAGTGTCTATTGGTTCAACGGCGATCCAAGCCAGTCTCATTGGCCGGCCCCAAGCGCTGCAGATCCGAAGGGACTTTTCCGCACCAGGTCACACCCAACGCACCGTCTACCCAAGTCGCTTTTTTCCTGCGCCTAAGAAAATTTCCTACGTTTGCGTCAATCATCCCGGCGAAACAGGGGTGATAGTTGTAAAGAGCCGCAAGAAGAAATATGCGTTCGGCGGCAAGACCAGAAGGGCCTTTCGGTCACGGAACTAAGAAGGGCGCGTTCGGTTCGAAGACCAGATAAACAGAGTAACCCTCTGTGCGCAGATCCACGAAGGCGCTTGCGCACAACTCAACTGAGGAGAATCCCCATGTCAGAAGATAGGATCGTCAGTGATCAGGCGGACGAACAAGATGGTATCGAGTCGTCTAAAAATAAGGAGCTGGCGCTTACTCGGCGAGACTTCCTCCATAAGACGATGGCCGTAACATCGGCCCTGGCGATAGTTCGATGTTGCCATCCTTCGTCACGGACGCTTGGGCAGAAGCGTTGCCTGCTGCTGCCGTAGTTTGCCCGCCAGGTCAGCCGCTCCAACACGTAATGGAGATCAAGAGCGTAGGAAAAACGCTCAAGGCCATCCCCTAAAGGTCCTCGACGATAATATGACCTATCTTGCGCCGAGGGTGTGTTACCAACACCGGGCAAATGCGTTATATCTCTGGCTACGATGCGAGTCTCAACCTGCCCTTAAGACGCGCTTGGCCTTTCAATCACAAGGTCCCGAATCCTGCGCCGACGCTTCGAGCGCGATTGGGAGACAGAGTTCAAATCACCCTTCTGAACCACGTTAATACCAACAATTTTCCTGGCACTCTGGACATGGCTGAGACGGGCCAAGCTTGCGATACGAATACGACCGTTGGTGTGGGAAACACTTATCCAGGCGATCCAAGTTTTGAGAACCCACCGAACTGCTTCCATGGTTCAAGTTCAACCAATCTCCATTTTCATGGTAGCCATATAAGTCCGAATGGAATCGCAGACAACGTGCTGCTTAAATGTTCAGTCCCTCTCCACGCGGCGCCAACGGCAAACCGATCGTAGACGAGCAAACTGTCGCGGCGATCTTCGCGCAGATATTCGCAGCCTGCGAGCACGGTCACCAGCCAATGCTGTGGAGTGACTGGCCCGTAGCCTGGCAAAACTTACAGAAAAAACTTCTGATAAATTATGACAACACCACCCCGTGGCAGGGACACTCACCAACACCTGGGCACCCAGCTCTGCCACCAGACGAACGGTTATGGCCCCAAAACCAGGAAGCCATCAACCAGCATGAGTTTCCGCAATACTACGTCGGCGCTTATCCAACCTGCTTCAAGATTCCAGAATGGAACGCTAACAACCCAACGAACCCGTTAATGGGTCAGGCACCCGGAACTCACTGGTATCACGCTCACAAACACGGATCGACGGCCTTGAATCTGGCTAACGGCATGGCCGGTGCGCTAATCATTGAGGGCGATTACGACGATAAGCTCAAACCTTTCTATACCAAGCAACAGGTGTTGGTTTTGCAGCAATACGGGCGGTACCTGAATCTGCTTCGTGCGGCAACCGTAGCCCAACAATCGGATTTGGTTTTCGTGAATGGGCAATACACATCCCGTTTTGCAGATGAACCCAAATGAAATGCAGTTCTGGCGGATTGTTAATGCTTGTCACGCAGCGGCGGTACCGCTAGATAGCCCGAATGGAATCAAGTGGGTGCAAACCGCTCAAGACGGTGTTCAGTTCAACCCGGCAAACTACAATCCCGCGGTTACCAATGCTTCGTTTCCCGTACCCGCTCGGTCGGTAGCCCCTTCGGTAGTTTGGCATCCGGGAAACCGGATTGACTTACTAGTGCAGGCGCCGAGCACTCCCGGCACGTTCAATGTCACTTTCGGTGGAACGACGGTGTCTCTTTACCGTAGAGGTGAAACAAGAAGCTGGCGTTAGCCCCATCCCCACTCCGATGCCGTTTCCGACTCGACAACAGTTTCCACAGATGCCGGGATTCCTGAAGGACCTTAGTTTCGGTGACGTCAAGGTCAGACGGGATCTACACTTTGCCACGAACCCAACTCCGTACCCGCCGCCGCCGGTACCATATCCGCATCCCGCCGAAGCATACGATCGATGGCAAACAGTTCAGCGGACACATCGATCAAACTATGCTCCTCGGCGGAACCGAAGAGTGGACAATCTACAACGACAACGCGACTGGGGCGGCGCATCCTTTCCACATCCATATCAATCCGTTTCAGGTGGTTGAAATACTTGGATCCGACGGTGAGCCCAGCTCCGGTCAAGCTGCCTAGGCCTTGGATCTGGTGGGACAATTTCGCGCTTCCACCAGGAGGCTACGTGAAGATACTGAGTAAGTTCGCGGATTTTGCGGGCAAATTCGTTCTGCATTGCCACATCCTGGATCACGAAGACCGCGGGATGATGCAACTGGTGGAGGTTGTTACCAACACCACTATACATGACGCACAAATAGCAAATTAACTCTACTTGCAAAACCTTAATTCAAGTTGATCCGACAAGTGACAACTCTGTCCATCCGAGGAGAATGCCTTTGTGATCGTTCGAAGAGCGCAGGGGTCGGTGTCATGTCAGCCAACGAAAAACCACCGGGTCGGTTGGAACGGGAAATCAGGATCCTCTTTGATAGAGGAAAGTTTGCGCGCCGGGCTTGCTGTTCTATGGCGTGCCTACATCTGGGCCGAGCACACTGGTGCGAACGTCTGGGACTTCGCCGTTGGAACAGACAGCCTGTATCAAACAGGAATGACGGCCGCCGATCTGCGCTGGCTGATAACCAAGGGACTTGCTGAGCATCGCCAGGAAACTTCTGCGCTACGAGGCTCCTCGTCGTTCGTTCAGCCGTAGCAATGGCTACTTCTTCAACAAGTCATACGTGTCTGGTTCTCACGCACAGCGGCGCCGCGCTGGCGGAACATGTCTTTCGAGAGACTGCCCGATTGTCACCGGCAACATTGTCAACGCTCGCAGTAGTTGTCGAACGACGCAATTGCACTCCGGTGAACAAGCAGTGGTGGCATACACGAAACACCCAACCTGAAATCTGTGAAGCCACGTTGGGATCTCCGTCCGGCGCGAGTTAACTGTGGCGGGGCTGACTCGTCAAGCGGTTTCCGCGTGCCCGCGCGGAATCAGGAGACAATTCTGAGCGTGTTTGAAGAAGAGGGTTGGGCCGAGCACATTCACGATCCCTTGCCGGTCAACCACGATATTGATGTGCCGACGAGATTGCACGACGCGATCAATAGACTCAACAGATGCCAGATCAATCGCCGTTCTGCGCTTTCACGGCGACGGAAAAGGAACTAGGGGTTTTCTGGGATCTTAGTCAGGCGGATCTTTTTAAGTTGACCGCGTAACCGGAGGGTTTTCTTTGCGCATCAGTTTCCGCTGTCGCCGTAACAACCGAAGACATTTCAGTGATTCATCATTCGTTCGCAACTCGACACCAGATCGACACCAGATCGACGCTTGCATCTTTGCTACCCATGAAAGATAGTGCCGACTATCGCTCGCGGTTCTGATCTGAAACTCTAAAGCCTACACAAACCTTGAACAGAAGGAGAAGACTATGAAGAAGAACACAGTATCCATTGCGTTAGATCCGGAATCCCTGACACGATTTGCCCGACTGTTGGGTACTCGCCCGTCAGCCACGGGAGCACACTGTGGCGATGATGATGGAGATGTCGATGGCGTGTTTTCCGGATCGATCGCACTCGGCGCCCACTGTGGCGATGACGACGGCGTCGACGGCTGACATTTTTACTCCAAGACCATTACACCGGGAGTTCCATTATCCCAATGGCGATCGGGTGAAACAATCAGTGCAGACGAACGCGCGGAAAAGAACTAGTACCCCGCGCGTCTGCCCTTCGTTTCACGAATTGATGCGGACTTCCTGCCCTCCTGTTCCGTACACATTCCCTTGCCGACTAAGCCTTGGGTCACTGTTTGGAAAACTAAACGCATGGTTTCAAGCACTGCTCGAAGCATGCGCGGTATAGCGCCTGAAACGACCTTGATGCTATGCCAGGCAGTTGGTCTCGACTGCCGGCATCGACGAGGTGAGGGAACTCACCGACCTTGATGTCCTGGGTGTTCCGGTATTCGTAAGTGTGCGAAAGCGAGCGCGCGCAGAGGTCTTTACTTTTGGGAAGGGCTGCGCCGCGTTGATGCCGAGGTCGGGGCCTACATGGAGGCGCTTGGAGTTTTTCTTCGCCGAACCGGGATGGGCCGTGTTTCAACCCGCTGGGGATCTGCTAGGGACGTCGGCGGTCATGTGCAGTGTCGACGATGCGATTCTTGATTTCGTTCCGCTCCTTCAGCGCGAAGTCGATCTCGATGCTCCATTGTTGCTTGCCTCCGTTCGGGACTTGGAAAGCGAGTGCCGAAAGTGTCATTCCTGCGGAACTGATCTTTATCCGGCCCCAGATGTTGGGCAGTCAATCTTCGGGTCTTCGACCAATGGCCTGGCATCCGGCAACTCGCTGCAAGAGGCAAGTATTCAAGCCCTGCTAGAACTGATCGAGCGCGACATCTGGTCGTTCGAGTTTGTTCGAGGCGCATCAAAGTTAGTTGATCCTGCGAGTCTGCCGGATCAGCGTGCGCGAAATTGCCGAGCGCGCTGAACGGAACGGTCTGCAGTTGAAAGTTCGCACCGTTCCTAACGACTACGGAATGCCGTTCTTCGCCGCGTTCTGTGTTTGATTTGAACAATCCCAGCCGCAAGACATTCAACGGTGGCTGGGCATGTGATCTCAGACCGCGACGCGTGCGCTTGTGCGGGCGGTTACTGAGGCAGCGCAAAGCCGAGTAGCCTTCATCCACGGCGGAAGAAAAGTTCCAACGACGGTGACCTGCGACCTTCTCATTTGATGAGCAAGCATCGAGAAGCAAAACTCGTTCGGCAGCACATGGCGGGTGTGAGCGATGCGCATCAACAGACGTCGCTGACCGACATTCCCTGATCTCGCTGTTGAAGGCACCTTGCAAGAGAAGCTTAGCGCTGTCATCGAACGTTTGCGTCGAGTATTGACAGTACCAATCTACCGGGTCGCGTTTACGCCGACGGAAGCGCCGCTGCAAGTGGTTCGTCTGGTTGTGCCTCTTGTTGGAAAACTTCAAAGAGACCCGGATGCGCTTGGGCCGTCGACTAAAGGCGGCTCTAGATGCCGAAGCAGCGTGAGTCCACAGTTACTAGTCAAAACAGTAGTCACAAGCATCGGCGGGTCAGAAGGTTAGGTGCAATGGAGATTCGGCAAACTGTCGAAATCCGGGTTCGCGGAACGGTTCAGGGGTTGGCTTTCGGCCGACGGTTTGGCGTCTTGGCGTGCGACGAGGAGCTAGTTGGCGAAGTTCTTAATGATGGCTTCGGTGTATTGATCCGAACGACTGGTGACAGCGTTGCCATCTCACAGTTTCTGACCCGGTTACAAAACGAAGCACCTCCGTTATCGCAGATCGAGGATGTAGAAACACATGTTTTGAGTCTCCGAGACTTTGAAGACTTTCGAATTGCCGAAAGTGTAAGTGGCGAGAACTTGCACTCGTGTAACACCCGATGCAGCAACCTGCGCGGCTTGTCGTGCGGAAGTGTTGATCCAAACGAACGGCGCTACGGTTATCCGTTCGCGAACTGTACCCATTGTGGTCCCCGCTTTTCCATCGTGAAGGATGTTCCCTACGATCGAGTCAACACGACGATGGCAGACTTCCCCATGTGCGCGTCGTGCAAGAGCGAGTATCTCCAACCTGCCGACCGTCGTGTTTCACGCGCAACCGATTGCCTGTCCGGACTGTGGACCATCAATTTGGCTGGAAGCTGAACGGACGACCAGTCAGTCCATCGAGTTCCAGGACGACGGCTCTTGATTCCGCTATCGAACTGATAAAGGGAGGTGCGGTCGTAGCCATTCGCGGGCTGGGCGGGTTTCATTCTGGCTTGTGATGCTACCAATGCAGGAGCTGTTCAGCGGTTACGCCAGCGTAAACATCGGTACGGCAAACCGTTTGCGCTAATGGCCCGTGATCTTGAGACTATTCCGCAGGTACTCCAACTTGAATCAAGCTGAGGCTGACTTGTTACAGAGTCCCGAAGCGCCCATCGTATTGCTCCCGGCGAATGGTCCCGAGGCGTTACCGGATGGAATTGCACCCGGCCTGAATACAGTGGGCTTTATGCTCCCCTATACGCCGCTTCATTTATTGATCACCAGGCGCATCGATGGGCCACTAGTCATGACGAGTGGCAATGTTTCTGATGAGCCGCAGGTTACGAGTCTCGACACTGCGAGGATCGGCTTGAAGGGCATTGCCGATGCAATGTTGATGCACGACCGCGAGATCGCAAACCGGATCGATGATTCGGTGGTGCGGATAGTGGCAGAGAAACCGACGGTGATGCGTCGTGCCCGCGGTTATGCCCCCAGTGCTGTGCCGTTACCGTCGGGCTTTGAAGATGCTCCCGACCTTGCTGGCTTTTGGGGGCGAGTTGAAATCCACTTTCTGCGTTTTGAAGAACGGAGCAGCGATCCTCTCTCAGCACCAGGGTGATCTAGAGGACATTTCAACGTTCGAGGATTATCAAAAGAACCTGCATCTCTATTCGCGGATTTACGATCACCGGCCGAGCTTGTTGGTTGCTGATATGCATCCCGGAATATCTTTCCGCCAAGCTCGCCAAACAGACAGCGCAAACGGAAAGCTTGCCGCTGTGTCGAAGTTCAACATCATCATGCGCACATCGCTAGTTGCATGGTTGAAAACGGAGTCGCTTTGGATGCGCCACCCGTGCTTGGTATCGCCATTGACGGACTGGGCTTTGGAGAAGATGCCACGATTTGGGGCGGTGAGTTTCTGTTAGCTGATTACCGCGGCTATCGGCGAATTGGCCTCGTTGAAGCCAGTAGCGATGATTGGTGGTTTCCAGGCTATCCGCGAACCTTGGCGAAACACCTATGCACACCTTGTCGCCGGAATAGGCTGGGCGGAATTTGTCGATCGATTTTCCTCACTGGATCTTTATCGCTACTTGATTACGAAGCCGCTGCCGACGATCGATCGAATGCTGGAAACAGGTCTGAACGTGCCGTTGGCCAGTTCGCTGTGGTCGACTTTTCGATGCTGTTGCCGCGGCTTTGGGGCTATGCGCCGACAAGGCGATCTTTGAAGGTCAAGGTGCAATGGAATTGGAAGCGTTAGTCGAGCCAGGGCAAGCATCGGCTGAGCCTCCGTATCCATTCTGCTCTTGTCGAACAGCCCGGCGGAATTATCCACCTTGAATCATCACCAATGTGGCTGGCCCTGCTGGAGGATCTTTCCCAAAAGACTTCGGCTGCGCGAATCGCTGCACGCTTCCACTACGGGCTCGCTCGTGGGATCCGTGACATGGTTGCACTCATCCGAGAGACAAGTGCCAACGCCACATCGGTGAACACGATCGCGCTCAGCGGCGGCTGTTTCCAAAACAAGCTCCTCTTAGAAGAAGTAGTGCGATTACTAAATGCGGATGGTCTAACTTGTCTCTTACACGCCAAAGTCCCAACGAACGACGGAGGGTTGGCACTGGGACAAGCTGCTATAGCGGCAGCACGTAATATCGAGCGTTCGACTCCGGCAGCTTTTGATCGAGCGCCTTAATCAATCTAAGGAGTAAAGCAATGTGTCTTGGAATCCCTGGGCAAATCGTAAAGATCACGGACGCTAAGCGACAAATGGCGCTCGTGCGATGTTAGTGGCGTCCAACGAGAAGTGAGTTTGGAGTGTGTGGTTGACGAATACCACCCGCTCGAAAAGTGTGTGGGCCACTGGACACTAGTGCATGTCGGATTCGGCATGAGTCTTATCAATGAAGATGAAGCTGAGGGCGACATTGAAGGTTCTGAGGGAGCTTGGCGAAGTGCAGGCGGAACTTCTGGCGATGAAAGAATCGGCGGGGCGTCCGCCGTCAAGCATTACTGAAACTGCGGAACCCGAACTCGTTGCCTAAACCCAATGACTCTCGCTGAAGATCCAAATCTTGCGGGGCTTTACCCGTTCCTGCACGGCAAGAAACAAGATCCCTTGTCGATGAATTCTGCTCTGCTCGAGTCAGTGGCACAAAAGGCAGCTCATCATCACAAGGTTATTGACGAGTTCTTTGCCGCTAATGGACAACAGGTCGTTGCTGCTGCCGGCGCTATTGCCGATGTCTATCGTCGCAATGGCCGGCTGTTTACGATGGGAAACGGCGGTTCCAGCTGCGATGCGGCACACGTCGCTGTTGAGTTTCTCCATCCGGTCACCGCCGGTCGTGTTGCCTTGACCGCAATCGATCTCACCGCCGATCGCACGATGATGACCGCAGTAGCAAACGACGTCGGCTTCCAACATGTCTTTGTACGCCAGGTGATCGCGCAGGCGCGACCTGGGGACGGTTTGAGTCGGCCTCTCGACTAGCGGGAACTCTGACAATCTCGTGAGGGCTTTTGTGAAAGCAAAGCAAATGGGTGTGACCACCATAGGGCTGGCCGGAATGAGCGGCGGTGAGATGGCAAAGGCAGGACTGGATCACTGCCTCGTGGTCGACACCGATAGCATCCATCGCGTACAGGAGTGTCACGTAATCATCTACCACATTCTTTGGGACCTTGTTCACACACTGCTGGCGGACGATCGCGGTTCGTTGGCAATTGGCGACTAGCTAAACGACGATCCACAAGAAAGAAAACAAAATGAAATACGTCGATGAATTTCGAGATCCGGAGAAAGCGCAGTTCCTGCTGGAAGGAAATCCGCACCCTCGTGCCCCAAATCCAAAAGGGGCGAACTAGCCCCGTTTACATCATGGAGGTCTGCGGTGGTCACACACACGCCATCTTTCGATACGGTGTGGAGACTATGCTGCCTGATGGGATCGAGTTGATCCACGGTCCCGGTTGTCCGGTTTGTGTGCTGCCGATGGGCCGCGTTGACGACTGCGTAGCGCTGGCCCACATGCCGGAATGATTTTCACCACGTTTTGGTGACGCGATGCGAGTGCCCGGATCAAAGGAGAGTTTGCTACAGGCCAAAGCAAATGGGGCCGATGTGCCGAATGGTCTACTCGCCTCTTGACGCTCTGCAGATTGCCAAAGCAGAACCCGGACAGACCGGTGGTCTTTTTCGCGCTGGGTTTCGAAACAACCATGCCCAGCACTGCATTGACTGTGCTGAGAGCGAGGAAGGAAGGCGTCAAGAATTTTCGCATTGTTCTGCAATCACATCACGATCATTCCGACAATCAAGGCGATCCTCGACTCGCCTGATCTTCAGCTGGACGGCTTCCTCGGTCCAGGTCATGTCAGCATGGTTATCGGCAATTCGTCGTACCGTTTTATCGCTGAACACTACAAGAAGCCCTTGGTAATCGCAGGCTTTGAGCCACTCGATATTCTTCACGGCATTTGGATGGTGCTCAAACAGATCGCCGAAGGGACGTTCCGAGATCGAAAACCAATACAACCGCGTGGTTCCGAATGGCGGTAATACCGTGGCGCTCGATGCCATCGGCAAAGTTTTTGAATTGCGGGAGTTCTTTGAATGGCGCGGACTGGGATCGATCGATCACTCGGGAGTTCGGATACGAGAGGAATATGCCGAGTTCGACGCAGAGCGTCGATTCTCAGTGCCAGCACTCAAGATTGCCGATCCGAAATCTTGTCAGTGCGGCGAAGTGCTCAAGGGTGTCATCAAGCCCTGGGACTGCAAAGTGTTTGGTAGAGATTGCACTCCGGAGACTCCACTTGGCGCGCTAATGGTTTCGTCGGAAGGAGCGTGCGCCGCCTATTACCAGTATGGCGACATTGAGAAGGTTCACGACACAAGAGCATTGGTCGAGGAGATGGTATGAGTACTAGCGTCTTAGAAGTAGCAACAAACAACGGTAAGGCTCGGCGCCGCGGCAAAGTGCGTGTACCAACTATCACGCTCGCTCACGGTGGCGGTGGCAAGGCGATGCACGATTTGATCGACGACATCTTCCTCGAAGCGTTTGACAATGAAGGTCAGGCACCACTGGAAGATCAAGCGCGCCTCAGTCTTGCGGACATGGCCGCACTTGGTGATCGACTCGCTTTCACTACTGACTCCTACGTCGTTAAGCCAATCGAATTTCCTGGTGGCAACATTGGCAAGCTGGCAATCTGCGGCACGGTTAACGACCTGGCTGTTGGCGGCGCTAAACCACTCTACTTGTCGTGCGGCGTCATTATTGAAGAAGGCTTGCCAGTCGAAACAATGCGCATGGTGGCACAGGACCATGGCGGCGACAGCTCTCGAGGCCGGCGTAAAAGTGGTAACGGGCGATACGAAGGTTGTCGAACGAGGAGCATGTGACAAGTTGTTTATTAATACTGCCGGCGTCGGTGTCATTCGCGAAGGCGTCGACTTGGGTGTCGACAAAGCCCGACCCGGTGACGTCATTCTCGTGAATGGACTATTGGGTGATCACGGCGCAGCGATCCTCAATGCTCGCGGAGATATGCGCGTTGACCACGGCTATTGAGAGTGATTGTGCCGCCTTGCATGGTCTGATCGATACGTTGTTGGCAGCCGTTCCCAATACGCGGTTCTTGCGGGATGCAACACGGGGCGGACTCGCAACTGTCTTGAACGAAATTGCAGAGGCGTCGCAAGTTGGCATCGAGATCTACGAAGACCGCACACCAATTCGCGGTGAGGTCAAGGGCTTCTGCGAAATCTTGGGTCTTGATCCACTCTATCTTGCGAACGAAGGCAAGATCGTTTGTGTCGTTCCCCGAGAGGATGCCGAAACTGCATTAGCCGCGCTTCAGTCACATCCACATGGGAAAGGTGCTGCGAAGATCGGCGATGTAACTGATCATCGTCCCGGCCGCGTCGTAATGCAGACTGTTTTTGGCGGTCGACGCATCGTCGACATGCTCGTCGGCGAACAACTACCGCGGATTTGTTAACGCGCCCAAAAAGGAAGCTACAACTCGTCAACCGGAGGAAAGATCACATGTCAACCAACGTAGTGTCAAAGCGGCTGAGGGAGTTACGGTTCGGATTAAGGACCAGGGCAAAGTGTTGGAGTTGGATTATGACGGCGCTGTTTGTCAGCATCCGGGATCGTTATGGTGGGGCACTGCGGTTGGGTTCAGGGCGATGCAGGCGGCCGCGCAGGCGCTCTCGCAAGATGATCTTTGGGCTCGCGATAACCTCTACATCGTCAGCGGTCATCCCGGTCCCGGTGTGAAAGATACCATCGATTATGTGACGGGTGCCGCCGGCCGCGATCGCTACAACGTCGTCGTCGCCGACGGTTGCGGAATGCAGTGCAACAGCAAGATGAAATACGAATGGTGGGTCAGCGACGGCGAGAAGACAGCGAATATCAATCTGCGTCCGGATTTCGTGCCGCGCGAGTTCTACGATCTCACCGACCGTCTCGAAACCAATGAGACAACCAAGGAAGACATCAAATCGTTCCGCATCTTCAAGGTGAACCTGTCCACGCGGATCTGGGTTGCGCCGTTAGAAGAGAACTTCCGGGTCGAGGTTGTCAGATCAGCCACTGCAGCCGGGGAACTACCTGAGGCGGCAAAGGCCAAGGACTATTTTGATCCCCAATTCTGAGTTCTTATGGAGAGAGAAGATGACAAAGTGGAAAGTCTTGCTCGGGGTATTTCTTCTTCTTCTTTGCATCGGTGTGTTTGCGTTGCAGCCGGTCTGAAACCAACCAACCAAGACCCGGAGCAACTGAAGTCGCGAGCGCATCGCCAACACCGCAGCCCCCTGTCCGGCCGATGCGAGTTGGATCAACGCCCCCAATCCACCCACGGAAATCGGTGGACCGAACCCGCCGCCAGTTGGTAACGAAACAAACTGCCAGTTCTACCAGTTCGCCTACCAATGGTTCTTTGCGATGACTCAGCCGGTAGGAACGTCCGGTGAACGCAAGTTCGAGACGCTCAACGTCTATCAGCCGAACAAGACAAACCAATGCGCCGTCACCGGTTTGACCGGCCGCGCAAATATCGCCAAGGCGCTCTTCGTCCGCACACCAAAGCCGAAAACTAACGACTTCGAACCAGTGGTTCCGCAGGACATCGATCAGGCCACGGGCACGCCGCTCTACGACCAGAACGGCAATGTCGTGCTCTATTACGTTCTCTACAGCCCTAATGAATGCCAGGCTACTGCGGCCGGCTTCTTGCCGAACACGATCGAGATAAAAGCGTCCTGGCGTGATTCTCCAGACCGGCTGACCCCGCCTACTATACGATGACGGCCAATGTCGCAGGGTTCCCTAACAACCCCGTGACGCTCGGACTCGTCGGCCTTCATTTGGTTATCAACACGCAGCTCCATCCAGAGTTCGTCTGGGCTACGTTCGAACACGTCAACAACGCCCCAAACTGCACGAACTCCCCAGGCCCCACCCGCAGCAGGCTGGTCCTTCCTCAGCAGCGCTTGTGCGACATGTCTCCAGCAGAACGGCGTCAACGGTTGTCCGCAGTGCAACTTCAACGCTGCCCCACCTACGCCACCCTACGGTCTTACAGGGCGACCCACCCAAGTCTGTCGCGTCTATAGCGATGGCACCGACCCAGGCTCCATGACCAACGGGAACAATAACGATACCAATCGCTTCAACATCGATACGTTGAATAGCCAGATCGCCGGGTTCCTCTCGCAGCTGCCGTCTACGAGTCCGATGTCCGTGTGGAAGAACTACACCTCGTCTCTGGGCTGTGGACCAATGGTGGGGTTCCTCTGGCGGCGCCGATGTGCAGCGCGGTTCGCTCGAAGCAGCCAACACTGACTATGGAGACGTTCTTTCAGCAGCCGAACCAAAACTGCTTCTCGTGTCATGGCTACGTCCAATCGTCGCCGCTTACTGTCAGTCATATCGCCTCCTTTTCTTCTGCCGCCGAACATTGCTCCGAAGCGTGTTAAGGAAACGAAATAGCCCACTGGCTACCGTTTGAGATCCTCTCCAAGCGCTTGAAACAAATTCAAGTGTGAGATTTTCGGCAATATTTTTATCCAAACTCTTACCCAAAAGCGGTCCTGCAATGTCAGTTGAAGGAACTGTGCGGGGCCGATTCAAGCTCGTCATGTGGCCACCGAAGCGCCGCATAGCCGGGTGGCGGCGTTGCGCGGCCTTGGTGAAAATACGGTGGAGCTGGGAACCTCCTAATGAAGCGCACCCATTCATTTGCTAATGACGATGCCTTTCTCGCCGCGGTGACGAAGGTCTACGACGATGGGTGGTCCGACTACGACCCGCACCTGGAGACGAACGTGACGATTTGCAGAGTGACGAATGGCGGCAGTTCACGGCAGCCGTCAAGCCCGGGGGATCGGTTCTTGACGTTGGGTGCAATTCAGGAAGAGACACGAGGCAGCTACTCAGATCTTGGGTACCGAGTGACCGGTCTTGATGTAAGCGAGCAAGCTCTTGCGGCTGTTCCGGGAACAGTGTCCGGAGGCTCGGCCGCATTAAGATGAGCCTTCTCGATCTGGCCGATCTCAAAGAGCAGTTTGACGGAATTTGGTTTTCCTACGTCGTTGGTGCATATCCCCTTCAACCTACTGCCTCATGCACTCGGCGCTCTTCACAGCGTTTTGCATCCCGAAGGCTCAATGATGATGATGGTGACCGTTATCGAGGAGTCGCAAGAGAGGATTCATAACAGCTGTGTGATGTTCGATGAGCACGGTGTGCCGCGAAAAAGTTCCGGTTGCCCATTGGGCCCCCGATCCGCTGATCGCGCGTTTCCGATCCCGCTTCGAGATTAGCTGGATGAATCTTACGACCGTTTGTTGACGGGTGGGCTCAGCTTAGTCTTCTTGTCCGCTCACGGCGTTTGCCTGCCGACCACCAGGAGCATTGTTCGCAGTGAAGTGCCACGGGGAGCAGTGTACCTGCGCGATCTCTGAGCCTCCATCGAATTGGATAGGATTCCAGCGTGAGGGCTTGCTCACTGACTTTCAACTCTATTCGGCTGAGCGCACGGGGCCGATTAGGGCCGCCTTGCAGGATGTGCCTCGCTCCCATCGACCGCGCCCTGTCATCAACAGTTTCCCGCGGAAGAGCGGCTCGTGTATGACCGACACCTTGACCGCCGACTGGTTTATGAGCTGTGCACTCTTCCGCAGGTTATCCGCCCCGTCACACAAATCCTCGGTGACGACGTGATGTTGTTCAGGTCACAGTTCTTCGAGAAGCCTCCGGACGCTCTCGAGATCCCGTGGCACCAGGAGTCGTATTTTGGGGAGTGGAGAGAGGATGGGTCACGATGTGGCTCGCGATCGACGATGCGACCCCGGAGAACGGCGCTATGCAGGTGATCCTCGGCAGCCACACCCATACCCGAGAGCATTTGCCGGTGCCGCCCAGACAGCAATTACTGGCGTACATTCACCCGCGCGGCAATACCACACGAATCTGATCGTATCGTCGATTGTTCAATGCCCGCAGGACAGTTTATGTTGTTTGATGACCTGCTTCATGATTCTCCTGCCAATTCCACCGCGCTCCCTCGCCTGAGTTTTGCGGCTCGCTACGCGCGACCTAACTTCGCCATGGTTCACGGTCTCGAGTACTACGCCGAGAACGCGTGCGTGATGGTGAGCGGCCATAAACGAGACTCTGGCCTGCGCTTCTTCACTCCGCCAGATAGTGGACCGGGCCTCGCCGACGTTTGAGCCATCGGCATTTGATGTTAATGCGGCCGGCGTTGGGAAAAGTATTGTGAGGAGTGTGCAGCGATCAGGCGCCATCAGCAGCAAGCGGCGAATTAGCAACACCGCTTAGCTTGCGTCGAGCTGGACCCGTAATTCCCGCCCGCAGGAAATCAATCAGGAATGCATCAGGCACGCGCTTTCCAGCGTACGGAGTGAGGTTGAGATCGACGATGAAGTGTCTGTCGTGACCATCATGCACGATGTCGACGCAGCCAAACTCTACGGGAGTCTTCTCGACAAATGTGGCGACGTCCAGCTTTAACGTAGTGCTGATCGATAGTTCGTCCGTACCCGCCTTGAGGTGTTCAAGGTCCGTCACGAAGTTCGTATCACGCGGATCGCCCGACAGTTTCTTGATAATGCCCGGCGCAAAGGCTTTGACGATGACGACTCGTTCGCCGGAGAAGTACACGCGGTAAAACGAGTCCTCGAAGTTCGCGATGTATTTTTCGACGACGATAGCCGGGTCGCTCCAGATATCCTCCGGAAGCATTCCTCGCTCAACGGTTTTGTAGTAGTAGGCTCCGCCGATGTCAGGTGAGATCAGAGGTTCGAGGCCAACGGCTGCGATGTGCTCTGGCGGTAACCACCTTTCTAAATCTCCACCATAGTTCAGGTTTGTCTTCACAAACAGAATTTCATCAGCGGGACCGGATGATGTTGTCTCGGAGCGAGGGAAGCCCGATGGACTCAAGGTGAGCCTGAAGGGTTGACTTGCGAATATCCTGGACCAAACCATTGACGACGTAGACACCTCGCTCAATGAAGCGATTGGTGAGGTCGCGGATACGCAACGGCAATCGACTACGAACTGATAGGTTGATCTGAAAGCAAACTATGGAAACTGAGTCGCATAAGCGATCGAATACCGAGGAAGGGAATTCGCAGAATGGATCCGTGTCGATCCGCACGGCCTTGTTACCAAGGACGTGAGTAAGCAGGAAACCTTCCCAGGCTCGCCACTCGATAACCGCGATCTTGACACTCTTCGCCGGCTTGGTCGTGGATCCTTTGTCTCGAATTACCATTGCGTCAGATTAACGCGCGAAGAGAAGCTCTAAGCAAGTATTGTCAGAATGCATTCTTTAACTCGATCAATTGGCTGGCTCCGTTTTCTCGCCGCTGTGCACATCCGGCAAATAAAGACGCCTGGCCCAACCGGATTTCCCTGATCGTCTTTTCCATCCCAAATGATCGTTCGCTTTCCTCGGGTCTGCGTCTTCTTCACTGACGAGCGTACGGATATGGAAAGCAAACTTGTTCCAGAGTCCAACGAAAACGTTTTCGGCATCTTCCGGCAGCGTATAACAGATCTGAACCGTGCCATCATCATTGGGAAGCTGTGCCAACTCGAAGCCGTGATCCTGGTGCAACTGCCAAAGCTGTTTGTTTTGTAATCGAGGAATCTTTGTCCGTCTGACTGCCCTGCGTAGAATTAGCTGGCTCCAATCGTGCCATGGGAGCGGTCAACCCCAACGTTGTCTCGGCAAACGCCGCCTTCTTGCCGCCGATACTCAGCTTGAACACCTGCTGTCCCGAGCAATATCCGGATGTCACGTTTCCAGCTATGTCCTTCACGAATCGATAGCGGTTGATCCGGTAGCGCGGATCGTTCGGGATTGTACTGTCGGGATCCGGCAAATGGTCTTGTGCAATCCAGGTATTGCCACCGTCTTCGGTGTAGCTGTTCTCGAGACCACCAACAGGTGCGCTCAGATCTTGAAATCCCCATCCGCCAACCCAGCCTTGAAGCTCGTTAACGAAGCCGATCCCTTCCAGGTCGTTGTTGATGGCAGGTGACGATGGATCCTGAGTTTGCGCAACGTGTTTCTTCACCCAGGAGTTACCGCCATCAGTTGTCACCAGGATCGATGCATTGCGAAAATTCTCTAGCGCGATGAAGCCGTGAGTTTCGTTGAGGAACTGGATTTTCCAACCCCACTCCCCACATTCGAAATCATTAATTGCAGCCGCCGTGTTGGACCCACGACTTTCCGCCGTCGCGAGTGCGCAGAATGACGGGCTTGACCTTTCCATAACGGCTCAGTCGCGGCGGAGGATAAGCCTTCTCATCAACTGTGCAACTCTCATCATTTAGTCCGCCGACCACGAACCCGTTCTCTTCATCGAAGAAATAGATGTCGATCAGATTTGAAGCGTAGGACCTCATGTCGATCAGTTCCCAACTCGCGCCGTTGTCTTTCGTCTTAATGATCGCCGGACCCGGAAGGCCGGGATCGTTCGTCCCCGATCCATAGGCAACACGCTCGTTGACTGCATGGAAACCGCAAATACCCGCCGGTGAACCCTCCGGCAAGTTTTCTACGGGCTTCCATGTTTCTCCACCGTCAGTCGTGTGGTGCAACAGTGTTTGAATGAACTGGCTAGGCGAAGTGATCGAAGCTACATCTCCAATCCCGCACACTGCACCAAACCAACCGATCTGACGGTTTGCCCACGACATACATCGCAAGTAAGGAAAGCTGGGCAGGTTGGGAGCGAGGAAGAACTTTGGCGTCCAATTCGCGCCTCCGTCTTCCGTTTTGCAAACATACCCACTGCTATTCACCAGCCATCCGGTCAGCTTCGTCAAAGAACCAGATGTCGTCCGTTCGTGAATTCGCGACTGGAGAATTATCAAGTAGTTGCCATTGGTATTTGGTGACTGGTGCTAAGGCTGCCTTTGCCATGGGTAGAGGACTCCGTTCGATTGACATTTCTGCGGACGAGCGAGGAGTAACAACCATCGGCATTCTCGGTAATCCGATCAATTACGACAAGCGGCAATCTCAGTGTCGATCTGGTGCGGCTGTGATGGTGGGATCGGAGTGACGTTACTTGGCTCGCGGATGGGTTACTGCATAACAGTCGTCAGGATTTGGCGGCGCCATTTGCCAACCACTGTTTACTTCATCAAACGCATACATGGGGATTCCCAATGCGCTGGCGATCCAGGGAACTGATCCAGTCAAAACTAGCTAGTCCACAGCGGTTGGCACGGTCTGCCATTCGAAAGAAATAAGGTGACTCGTTGATGAAGTTGTGTGGCTCTCTCAAGCGGCTGTCTCGCAACATCTCTGACTGTAAGATCTGCTCGAGCGGCATCACTGAGTGAATCCCATGCACCCGCCCTGGATTGATGGCGATTCCACTTGCGTTTGGAGTGTTCCAAACAATCCGTTGCGAACTGGCAGATATTTGAAGCGGCGATGAATAACGGTGTCCGGGTCGATCTTTAACAGGTAGCGAGTTGGTTGTTCGAAGAAGATCATGAGCATCCGCTCGATCACCGCTCCACCATTCTCGATGTCGAACAATCGCCCTCGCTACGAAAATCCACCTGGTAACGCTCGGCGAGAATCGGAAGTTGAGGATCCGTATCACCATCAGAACGTAAGATGACGCGGCTCGAGCGGATAGTGTTTGCGCAAGTCCATCAGACACTCTGCGGTAGCTTCGTAGTTTCTTGTAGGTCAACGCGAAGAAGGTGAGATCATCATCCTTGTAGTTGGTGAATAGATCAGTCGTCGTTGCCATTGTGTGAGACCATGGACGAAAAGTCGAGGTGCCCGCGAATACAAAGTAGTGAGCGCAGTCATTGACTAGCGTTCGGCCTTTGCGATACAAGCGTCATCACTTACCTCGCTCATCTTAACAATAGCCCAGCAACAGGAGAGTCAATGAGACTGCGAATCATCGTATTGTTGTCACTTGGTTTTGTTGTTTGTGCCTACCGTCATGTCCGGGCTGAGCTGCCCAGACCAGTAATCCACAGGGAACGGCGCAGCCATCTGTTAGTCCTGCGACGACGGCTGGTCAGCAATCGACACCGTCTGCCTCTCCAAGTCCTCTGCAATCTAACGGTTCTCAGCCTGCCAGCTTGCCCGCACCGCCAAAGGTCACGAAGGTGGTGGCAGGGCATCTGGAGCTGGACGATATTATCCTGATTGAAGTGGATCATCTGAACGAGTGGATGAACACTGCCCACAAACGATGCCGCAGAAACTCGTGCCGTACATAAATGGCCGGGCCGTTATCGGCAACTACCCGGAAGCGATTCATCCGTCGAGAAACCAGGTGCAGTTTCATCTGGAGCTGACCCCGGAAAACAAAGACATTTGGAATGACCTGCTCGGTGCGCCGACCGGAACATACCTGCCTGTAGCTCTTAGTACCGGACCGGAAGGCGGTGCGCCATTTGACGCGTCTTCGGCCCGAACAACAAAGTCCCGTTGACTGTGATCTCACCGGTGTACGGCGTGATCTCGCTGTTGGTGATTTTGTTCACCACGATCTTTTTCTGTGGCTGGTACGGACCACGAACATAATCCGTACGCCGGGCCCGCCACCCGCTCCGGGCAAACTCCGCCCGTACAACCTGGGCCGCGCGCAGATGGCTTTCTGGTTCTTTCTCATCTACGTGTCATACCTGGTGATCTGGTTGATCACCAACGCGCTCGACACAATCACAGCATCATTGCTCGGTTTGATGGGGATCAGCGCGGGCACAGCTCTTAGCGAAGCCATGATCGATTCGAGCAAGGATACCGCGCAGACGGAACAGCTACAGCAGCGCACCGCGGAAAAAGAGTCTCTCGAACAAAGCAATTGCCGGGCTCCAATCCCAAGTTGATAACCTCAACGCGATGACTTCGCCGACACCTGAGGACCTTGCCAATCGTGACAGCCGGAACAAAGAGCTACAGGAGAATCGCACACGCTTGGCCCAGATCACCGACAACATCCAAGCACTCTCTCGTCCCGAATCCGCGAACGTTTCGATCAACTTCCTTAGAGACATTCTCTCGGACTCCGGCGGTTATAGCTTTCATCGGTTTCAGATTTTTGCCTGGACGATTGTGCTGGGAATCATATTTGTGTCGGCGGTCTACAACAATCTCAACATGCCGGAGTTCAGCGCTACTCTATTAGGTTTGATGGGTCTCAGTTCAGGTACGTATATCGGCTTCAAGTTTCCCGAGAAGAAAGAATAGCCAGGTGTCGACGGGTCGCTTGATGTTAAACTTCAGCAATTCGACTCGGTAAATTCGCACAAGAGCCTCGCGTATTCCACAGTGCGTTGATTCTGCTTCAGACTGTTAGATCATTTCGTTGATGAGGGATGATTGTGAAATCGGTGACCATGATCTCCTGGGAGTTAGATCCGTTTCATACACGGGGCGGCACTGCGTATGCGATTCGACGGCTGGCTGACCAGTTGATGGAGTTGCGGATCCAAACACGAGTTCTGTTACCGGATTGGCTGGACACTTACCCCGGGAAGGACTTGCCGCCTTTCGCTGATGCCGATACTTTTGAAGATGCGAGCCGAACTCCGTCACGCCCCTCGAGAGCTGCAATATCAGTGAGTTCAGTCGTGCTGCGCTCGAAGCAGTCGAAGAGATTAGTTCCAACGCAGGATCAGATGCCGTCGTTGCTCATAGCCTCGAAGGCGCGATGTTCATCATTCGGCGAAGCGGAAGGCCATCTTGTGAGCCGTCAGTCTTTTGGCTTCACAGTCTTTACGACTCTACGAATCAATGACTTTTCGAAAGATCAACGCCAACCACTACCGTACCGATCCTTGCTCGCCTGTGCCGTAACGATGGCCGACATCGTCGTAACGAGCGCCGGCATTTTGAAGGATGCGCGAGAGTTTGAATGGCCTGAGTCTCTGAAAGAATTGCAGAAAGCACTCACGATTGCGTCAGCCGAAAATCGAGTTCTGACCGTTGAATCCATGGGATGCCTGCCGGAAGTCCCTAAAGATTTCACATAACAGAATGGCTCACAGTTCAAACCTGGAAAATCTGAAAGACGTGCCCTCACCTTATGTGCTTTTTCCAGGGCGACCGACGGTCGACAAGGGGTTTGGCATTTTCGCAGCGATTGCCGAACGACTGCGAGCAGGACAACATCGCGTGTGTGGCGGTGCAGCGACCGCGCAGCGACGGGCGCCGGAGAATCCATCTGAAAGTGCTTCTGTTTACTGGTTACCCTGGCTCGCCCAGGACGAGTTGCTAGTCGCTATGCGTAACGCCGCATGTACGGTTCTACCGAGTATTACGGAAGGCTTCGGGTTGGCTGCCGCCGAGTCAATCAGCCAGGGTGTCGCCACTTTGTATCAACAGGTTGGTGGTCACCATGGTTTGCCGTCACTGCCCAACGCGCTGCCGGTACCATTAACCACAACGGAGCGAGCGCAACTTTATGGCCTATGGTCAGAATTAATCGGCATCGATGACTTTTGGCCCGTTTGGTCCAGGTATGAAATCTCGCTCAGACCACTGGTCGATAAATGGGTCGATGCGATTAGGTCGGTTGTGTATCGGGCGGATCGTAAGACGAGACAGATTGATAGCGCGCAATTTCCGAAACCTCCGGAGGAGGAGCGGTGGGGAAATAGACTTCGAAGTCGAATAGAACTTGGCGGAGCAACTGTCGAATCATGTAACGAGAGTAATGAAGGATCTTGCGTTCTTGGCTTGCGAAGCGGGCTAAGACGAGATCGGGTTTTCGTAATTCATCTAGTCACGTGTCTTCACCTTTTTAAGGAGAGCCAAGCTGCTCATCAGGAAATGGCAAGCTCACTAGAACATCTCGCAGAGCGTTGGTCACGAAACGATCGTCCGCGATTGGTTCATCTCATGCCGTGGGATCTCACCGTGGGCGGCGCTCAACGCATGCTCGACGTGTGGTGTTCTGCACGAAGCCCATCGCTGGGATACGCACATTCTCACAGTCGGCGCGCGCGGCCCGTTTGGGTTCGCAGGCAGCAACAGTCCATTCCGAATTGTCGCGTTCGGAAATCGTGAGTCTGATTGAGAACTTTGCAGCCGGATTTGTTGGTCCATCACGAGCCGAATGATCAGAACGGAGTCCTTACCAGGTGCCCTCAAGTCTGGATCTTGCACTGCACGAATTCTCTGCGAGCGTTGCCACCAAAGCATGCGAAGCCGGCAATGGTGTTCTCGAATTTTGACTCAAACCAGATTCATTCGGATTGGCGGCAGTTATCGCTCAAGGTGTTGCCACTGCAAATCAATACTGCCGAGTTTCGTCCAACCTAACTTACAGCATGATGGTCTCGTATGCGGTATTGTGGGCCGACTCCACGAGGATAAAGTTCCACGCTCTTTCATCGAAGCGGTTCTGACATGGAAACCGGGTCCCTGGCGAATTCGCTTTATCGGTCACGGACTCGATACCGGCTATCAGCGATTCGCGAAAGAAAACTTGTGAACTTGCCGTGGGTCGAGTTTGCGGGCGATGTGATGCCGAGCAAGATGCCATCGGCCTTGCGCCAGCTGGACGCGGTGTTGATTCCCACCGACGCTACTCAAGGCGAAACCGGATCGTATAGCGCACTGGAAGCGATGGCCACGGGTTGCCCGTGATTGCCTCGAGACCTGCCCGGTCTTAAGTACAACTGTGGTGATGGGCCAATGTACGCGAACGAGGATACCGCAACTCTCTCGGCTTCGTGAGTTGGATAATTCTGACGCACGCTTCGAGGCGGGGAGCAAGGCACGCAAAGTTGGTCCTTAACAAACACGATGTACACTAAACATGCCGCGACTCACAGTGCGAGCTTCTCGGCAGCATCTGTCTTGCGAAATTTCGATATTGATGCCGGTGTTCGATACGCCGGCTGCGTACCTGGCTGAGTGTTGGGACTCGATACGAGCTCAAACGTTTCGCGAGTGGGAACTTGTTTTGGTGGATGACGGATCGCGAGCACGCTGACACAATCGCTGAACTTGATCGCATCGCTGAAGATCCAGGGTCGTCCTCATTCGACTCGATGAAAATCAAGGTATTGCTCGCGGCTCTTAATGTTGGATTGAGTCGGATGTCGAGGAAAGTTGGTGGCCCGGATGGACTCCGACGACAAGATGATGCCCACGCGGTTAGAACGCCAATTTGCTTATATGCAGGCGCACTCTGAAGTGACCATTCTTGGAACTCAACTGCAAGCGATCGAGTGGAACACTGAGCAGCTACTCAGGCCCACTCAGCATCCGGAGCAGGTCACGGACGAGTACATTCAACACCAACGGAACACCTCGGAAATTTGGTTTCTCAATCACCCAACCGCAATGCTACGTCGTAGTGAAGTAATGAGTCTTGGTGGCTATCCTAAGTATCGCGTCGCTCAGGATCTGGGTCTCTGGCTGAAAGTGTTTAAGGCGGGGCTTGAAAATCCACAATCTGCCGACCGTCGAATTGCACTACCGTTTACATCCGAATCAAATTTCAACGGCCCAGGGAGTTCGACGCGAGGAATACGCGCAGATCGTTGAGGAGTGTTGGTTACGTCAAGCAGCGATTGAGCTGACCGCGGCAAAGCCGCGAAGAATCCACTTCTCGATAGCTCTTGCCGCTCCATCTTGTTCGATAGTCGTAGTTACCCAATCAGCAGACGCTTTGACTATCCCTGGTGCATTCCCCATCGCGATTCCAATTCCTGCATATTTGAAGCATTTCAATATCGGTGAAGTCGTCGCCAACATGCCATCACATTTTCCGGTCGGAGTCCCATGATTTCCTCAGCCAGATAACCGACAGCCATTCGCTTGCTTACGTTTGGATGGAACGCCTCAAGCAAGGTGATCGATTCGTACTTGTTTTACTTGAATTCGGCTGTGCGAATTCTTCAGCTGGCTGGAGAGCCGTGGGAAGACCCTGGGACTCATCACTCATCACCATCATCTTTGTAATTGACTCGGTTGAGTAGTGGTCGTAAGTTACCCATCACAATTGGTTCCACCGTCGACTTTGCGAAAAACCTGATCGAGGCACCATTCAGATTCGAGATGTAGACCTTGTCCTGGAGATGCGAAGTGAACTGAAAGGCAGCCACTCAAGTTGTTGCAACTCAATATGATCGAGCACTTGTGCTGCAACTCGACGATCTAAGGGCCAGTGACGGTGAACGAATCCAGTGTGAGGTTTTCGGATCAGAGCGCCTTCATAGCAGATCACGAGGGTAATGTCGACCCGATAGAATCATATGTTGGTAGCGAACTCTGATACCCGCGTCCGGTGGCGAGCGCAACAGCAACCCCGCGTCGTTGAGCTGATTGGATCGACTGGCCTACAGAATCTCGAATGTGGTTCGCTTCGTCCAAAATCGTGCCGTCAATGTCGAGCACAAGCAAACGGATGTTGGCGACCTCTGCGAGGTGTTATCCGGGTTGCTGAGTAGTTGGGGATTTTGTTTTCGTTCACTTGAATCAAAGAATTGCCAGGCTCGGTGTTTAGCCGATCCGAAATCACCATTGAGCCCGGCTTGTGCGTGATACAAAACGGCAGACGCGCACGCTGCAAGGCAAGTCGGGGCGCGTGACTCCGCAGGCCCAGAAGACGGGAATCTCGTCTGGTCGCATCTGCGGAGGCTTGCCATTAAACAACGGTGCTTCCAGATCATCTATTCCGATCAGCTCGGGTAAACCAATATGGATGGGTGCGCCATGGACGCTCGAAATCGAGAGGTGACTTGGATCGCCAAGATGGCTTGTGCGGGAACGAGCGGTCGCATCGTGACCACAATTTTTCCTGCAAAAGCGCCGACCGCGAATGAATCAATGTTGGTCTCATACATGACTACGTTGTCACCGCGAGCGATGTCGCGCAGCGTCACGCCCGCATCCATCAGCGCCTGCTCAAAGGAAAATGAACATACCCCAAACAAACGCGACAAGATCGTCACGCCACAAGTGTTTGATATCAGTCAGGTTCCTCGACCACCTCACCATCGCGAAACACTCTGTAGCACGGAACATCGCGTACGAACGTCCAGGTCTTCACCCAACATCGGCAGATATGGTCACCCACATCACCGATCGCGATAAGCGGACAGGCCTTCGCGTTGCGGTGACAATACGTTGCAAAGTCGAGCTGTATTTCTGAGGCAGAATTCCTAAGCTTCGCTTGGACGTACCCTCGGGAAAAACTCGATGGTATCCTGCGTACTGACCAGTGCGAAACAACCGGCGAGACTCATGCGCCGTTAGGAACAGCGTTCGTGGGTTCTGGTGATGGAAGGTGCTGTACTCATTGCCTGGTGATCTGTGGACAATTCATCTTGACGTTATGGTCTGGTTCTCCCTTCGGTAGTGACCTGGCTTCTCACTCTCTGCGTATTTCTCTGTGTTCTTCAGCGTCTCTGCGACGGTGAAGGTAGCTATTCGCATTCCACCGCGGAGACGCAGAGAACGCGTGAGGAAGCGCAGATAGGGCTTCAAACCAGAGCACTGACCTTTTCTTCGATCCTCTTGCCTGTCAGTATGACCTGACCAGTTCCATCTGCTCCTGGAAGCCGTCCAGATTGTGAAAACCGATTGAGCACCGCTAGTTCCAGCAATCGAGATCTGCGCTCTCTAGTTAAGCGCGCGCAGACCATCGTCGAGTTCCGGAATGCTCAAGGTGCATCAGCCTCAGTACACATTTGCCAGTGAACTGAATTTGTTCACGGGACACCAGTCGTAACAGATCCTCGAACGGACAAAAATTGATCTCGCCATTCTATTTTCGGGCTGCATCTTGCCGGAATTCCGTATCGACGACGACTAGATACAGCCACGCTGACGCGAGCCGCTCCTTCACGCTCAAAGTACTGTTGCATGCACGAGTTGTTGTGCGCCGGTGACGCAGATGTCGTTGACGAACAAGATCCGGCGTCCGTGAAAATCAGCGTTACTAACCAGCCGACTGTCTTAATCGTTCGCGTTCTGTCACGCGGTCTGCAAAGTCGAGCTTTGCGTAGTCAATCGAACGCAGTCTTACTCGTTGTTGTATCTTCGATTTCGATCAGGGAAAGGGCTCTGGTAGTGAGTTCGTCTTCGTCTTTGCCTGTACAAATCAAACAACTCTCGTGCACAACAAGTTGGCGCCAGCCAGTGTCTGGGCCGCGATAGCCGGTCCCGTCAATATCCAGCTCGGTATGTTCCGAGTCATTTGCGATTAGCCTTTTTCAGCAGCGGTAACAGCAACCGGGCGTAATGCCGAACGCTGGCTGGTGACGCCGAGCTTGAAGGCGGGATACCGGCGAAAGAACTTCTGCGTCCGCGTCAATCGGTAGCTGGTTAATGCGGTACAGAGATGTGGTTTCAAAGTCTGCTCATCACTTATGGCAGGTTGTTCGGTGGGCGAGCGGTTCACTTTGCATATTGGCTCAATAAACGCCCGCGGAGCAACAACACGCGTAACATGCTCCGAAGTTGCATCCTCGGGTGAACCTCGGCTTGTCGCTTTGTCGGTGCTTTGATAGGGCAGGCTCCCCGGTTCAAGAAGAGCGGACCCACAATGGCTCGAGCTCTGCATCGGTTGGATGACTTACTTCCGGAAGTAGTTTTGGAACCTCAAGGTCATGGTCTGCGCACTGCGGTTCGACTCCTTCGATCTGCGAACTGGTCCGCCGTGGCCGAGGATGAAGCTAGCGTCGCTTCCAGCCGTTAACGCTGGTGTTGCCGTGACAGCCCATGCAGCCTCCCATGTTGTAAGGGCCGCCCTTAGTGATAGACGTTGTAAAAGGGCGCACCCACGTCTTCGTGACCGGCTGGCCACTCGATGTTGTTGAGTTGGTGTACTGCGTCTGGTTGTGGCAGAAAGTCTGTGATGCTGAATCCGTCGCACAGCGTTCTGGACAACGGGCTGAACTGCCCACTGAAGGCCGACAGGATCATGTTGGTTTCTACCAGGCTGTTCGACAAGCAGAACGACTCCACCGGAATCGTCGGTTTCGCGCCAAGGGACGTATCGCCATATAGCTGTCCCGGCGTCTTCTGAGAAGCTGCTGCCGGCCGGCACCCACTGAACGTTAACCAGTTTGTAGTTGAGCCAGACGTTGTTTGCCTTAGCCGAAACCATACGTCGGCGATCAGGTTGTGAATATCCTGATTGACTTTGACGATCGGATTCGCCGGAATACTGAATCGTCGTCGGTTCACCGTTAGGGTACGATTGCCGCCGCTGATGGGGAATTTGCGGCGGGCAGCGTCGAGATCGAACCGTGTCTAACATTTTGATAAGAGCTCTGTGTAGTTGATATCGTTCCCCGCGAGCGTTCGGGTGAGGGTATGAAGTTTTGAACACTGACGACTGTTTGTCGCCGAATTGAACTGCGATGGCACTTCAATGACGTTTGGAGTCGTTGCGTTAATGAGGTACTTTGCCTGCAGGTGCTGTACCGGATGAAGGGTACACATAAGGTGAGGGTAACGGCGTAGGTGTCGCCGTTGTAAAGCGCGTTGGGGTTCAGATTGCCATTGGAATCCTCGACCGGTTTGCCGTCCGGTCCCATGACGTCGTTCTTTGTGCTCGAATGTGGCGAAGATGAAGTAAGGCGCAGTTGGCGTTTTGTGAATGATGTGGAGCGATAGCAGGACACCCACACGTGTCCACGTACTGGAACGAACCGTCAGTCTGCTCTGCATAGTATCGGATTGGCGCCACGTGATACCCGCCGGGGATGGGTTGACCGTTTCGTACGCTTGCCGCTCCGCATCAGTGGCCACGCGAAATGCCGCTTTGAACTCCAGAGTTCCGTTGGGGAAGCTCACGTAAGGACCCGGATTTGAGGATCCATCGACTGCTCCAGGAGCGGGAAACTCACCTTGCGTGACAATATAACCTGACGTGTTGGCGAAGCTTGCGACCGGGTTTGTCGGTGTGCCCGGCGAAGAAGGATTCTCGAGTACCGACGAGTTGTACCACCCGCGCGAGGCACTGTATCCGTACTCCAGGTAGTTTGCCTTGGCCATAAAGAACACGAAGTTTCCGGGTGCCGAACTGGAATAGGAGCGCCCGAGTACATCTTGCAGGTGCCAATCTCACTGCCTTCGTCCAGATTAATGAACGGCGTTAATCCCGCCTTGATGGCTTTGCAGTTCGACTGGAGCCGACGATGGGTTTACCGTCTGGGCTGGGTAAACATACCCAGGCGTCGAGTTGTATCCCCACGAGGCGTTGGCGTTGTTTGTAAATCCGTATGGAGGCGTACTAGTGCCCGTGTAGATTTCGGCTCGGTGACGCGTGGACTCCCAGACCAGGGCCGGATAACTGGTGTTACTTCCCACTGGATCCTGTCCGAATTGCCAGGGTCGTGTCGGCAGACTCGCGTGCACCGGGACCGCCCGGTTTAGGCGCGGTACCCGTTACGGGGACGTTGGCCCAGTTGAGCGCAACGAACTCTTGCCAGGCGTAGTACGCGGCGTCCTGATTGGTGGCAGTGCGAGCGCCACCAGGAATATCTGGTAAGACTTGGATTGGCGCTTTACGTTGAAGCATCGCCACGATGTTGGCCCGGATCAGAGCCGACGGAGGGACGGGTGGCGGCGCACTACTAGACGTTGTCACGGCAATACAGTAGCCAACGACAACAAACAATCCGATGGCAAGAAGGGTGGTTAGTTTTGTCTTCATTTGGCCATTTTCCAACAGCCGAGGTGGGAAACAGTAGTGTCGATTTGGTGGCGATCGGAAGACGAGGAATCACCAACTTCTGATGATGTCTTGAGCGAGCATCACTCACCAATCTCGAAGTGCTTCTTTCAAACTTTTCCAGCGCCAGGTAAAGCCAGGTTTCTTTCGTTGTCGATACCGATCAAGATCCTTTTCGAAATTTCTGGTTGTGCGAACTCCGGAAAAGGAAAGAACGACGTTTGAAGCTCGCTCACTCTTGCGTTGTAGAGTTCGGCAAAATCATCCGTGGGAATTTCAAAATGATTTTCAAGCGCCTTACGAACCGCGCATCCCATCGACTCTTGCAGGTACATACGGAGCACCATGTGAAACACAGCAATGTCCCGTCCAAGGTGTCGCTGATGAATGCCTCTCGGAAGCACTTCAAAATCTTTGCCGACAAGACGTCGTAGATTGCGATCCAACAAGAAGCCACCCAGGTCGCGATGCCAAAACCGCTTGAGTGGGCCGTCCAGCTCGCAGTTCCATCAAGATATTCTGTTCATGCATTTCGCCAACGAGGCCCTCAGTCATTCCGAGGAAGTAGGCCTGGTAAATCAGCGGCGTAAAAATAAATTGGTCGACCCAGTCCGGTGGCATCAAGTCCGCTCGATGTAACCAGGTCAACGATACGTGGACGTTCACCATGCGCGGAAGCCAGTAAGCTAAACACCGGCACGATTTCCTCCAGTTGAGTTCAGTTTTGAAGGGGTGTCTCGCGTCAAGAGACCGGCATTTGTTTGCTTATGAACAAGCCCAACCGGGTCATCAAGCAAAAGAATTCCCTGGCGACTCAAAGACGTTTAGGAGTGCCGGCAAGTAGTGAGGACATACCAACGCTGCGCCTAATTTCCTTGAGTCTCACGTTCCGATTCAGTCCTCCAACCCACAGGTTAAGGGACGTCTTTACGCCGAAGGGTGGCGTGCTCGAGTGCGGGTTCCACACCAATAGAGTTCGGTGAGAAGCCATCGGTGTTGCCAGAAATCTTGGACTTCTCCACTGGCGCCTTTCAGGTTGCGACTGAGGAAATACTCCACCGTCAATGGATGCACGACATGGGAATAGAACTCGGAATTGGATCCAGAAGAGATACCAGGGCAACTCGCGAGTCGGATTTTGAAAGAGGCGGAACTGGTCTGTCGGTGCTTCGAATTCCGGTAACCAAAAGACGGGTTGCTGCTCAGGCCAGAACTCAGGTGGAACTGAAGTGGGTTCGATCGGATAGTCGCCCTGGGTCACCACGCGATCATTTAGTGTCTGTTCCCGTTGAACCCACTTCACCGGATCCGGATAATTCAAACTGAGCTTCTTCAGTGCCCCGAGTGCTGCTCTGCGTGATAACAAATAATGTTGAGGGGTTGGATTTGGTCTTGTGCGCAGGCATTGTCCGTCAGTCGTAAAAGAGATTTCAGCCGCAGATGAACGTTGAGCAAAAACTCAGATAGGAAAGAGACCGGTAGAGGAAGTTAATGTGCCGCCAACAGGCCTTCCTGATCTGTGTTCACCCTGCGAAGATCTGCGGCTGAACTTTCTTAAGCGAAGCAATTGCGAGGTTGCGATCGAGTTCACTCTACCTTTGGCAACGTTTGCCAGGTGGGCCCGTTCTTCAGGGTGAGCAATGTAGCCATACCAGGCTGCTTGTGGCGGATCCCTTGAGAAAGGCCATGACTTGCTCTAACGTAAATCTGGTTGCCCCAGTCGTAATGCCAGAAGACCTTTGCTGTTTCGTTGAGCAGTCCTTCTTCAGTCATGGCCCAATTCAACAGCCGACGGTTCTGTAATCTGACATCACTTTCGTCAATGAGCCCGGCTACTAGTTGTCGTTCAAAATAGTCGCCGACGTTTGCTTCAATGTCCTCTTCAAAGTTCGCTCCCATATTGAGGAGTTCTTTGGTGACGGAATCTCGCAATGTGAGATCAACTGCACCTCCATTTGTATGCGCCGGCCAAGTTTTGGAATCGTGTTCGTCGAAGTCCACGGGATCGACAATGTACTGCATTGCATAGGTGCGGTGCTCTTGTGCGCTGCCATCGGGATTTAGCTGTTTGGCCCTTGCGTAAAGAAGTTCCACAAACCCTGCTGACATGCGACTGTACGGTGACCATCGAGCACGAATAGTTCCGCCTGAAACGGTTGGAGTCGATGATTGACCCCTGCAAGTTTTTCGGCCAGCGATTTCCTCAGCCAAACGTCTTGTCGGGCACCCTCGATCGATCTACCAAACGGCGGGTTGCATTCCGTCTGTCTTCGCGTAGTAACTTTCGAACGCGACACCAACCGAGTCCAAGGGATCAGCGTTTCGAGTCCGCGCGGGTCATCCTATCAATCGGAATCTCCCGATACGGGCTTGAAAACATTTTTGGCGAGGTGATCGGAACTTGATGATCAATGCGCATCGTGCTTCGGAGCATGAGGCCTCCATTGGTGTTGCAGTTGATGGATGAGTAAACAACAATAACGAGGTGACGGTGGTGATTCTAGGCTTCTGTTTCTCGGCACGCAAACTTTTAACGTTGAGGAATTTGCTTGCGCGTAAGCCGCGAGATAAGGACCATGCTCAGCTGCCCGACAGATTTCTCACGAGCGACACTATTCGATCGCTGAATCATTTCTAATGTCGCGAAAGACAATAATGACTGACCATTTCTGGTTTGAGCAAAGGTTGCCTGCATGGTACTCGCCTGATGGCGGCTGTCACGGACACGAAGCCACAGAATGGAGGCGATCACTGCACTTTGCTAAATCTGTCACAGGTTGGCTTAGTGCATCTCAAGGGCTGGCTCTGTACCATCAAATGGCGCGGTGGTCAGTTGCGGGCAGTGTTTTAGAGATAGGTTCGTTTTGTGGGAAATCAACGCTCTTTATTGCGCTGGGTTGTAAACACAGTGACGCTAAATTTTATGCTGTAGATCCTCACAAACGAATGTGTGACGGTGGGAAAGAGCAATATGCGCTTAACTATCAACCCTTCACGGGGAACAGTCTCGCGGAGTTGCGACAGGCACTAGAGAGTTGCAACTTGGCTGCCCACGCAACTTTGTTAGTTTCCCGCATCGGCGGAGGCGAGGCATCAATTCACTTTCCAGCCGCTGAAGTTAGTTTTCATTGATGGGAGCCATGATTACGCCGACGTTCTGTTGGATTATGAGCTATGGCACGAAATGATCGTGATTGGAGGGCGCCTTGTCTTCCATGACTCGAACGTTGAAGGGGTGAATCAAACGATACAAGCTAACCTTGATCCGGATCGTTATGTTCATGAAGGCACGGTTGAAGATGGTCGATGGGCGATGACTATATGGCGACGTGTCAGGTGAGTTCGAGCGCGGCTGACGAATCAGCGACTTTCTCGAAACCAACACTATCCAAAGCACGCGGGGTCGACTGTCACGAGCAACTAGGCGGACGCTGGGTCAGCGACCCTTATCGCTGGATGGAAGACGACTCGCCAGAGTTGCGAACCTGGATACGCGCGCAGCACGAGTACACGATGGCCCAACTCTCGATCTCTTCCAGTTCGGGAAAAAATCCGACAGCGTTTGGAAGAGTTGCTGCGTGCACCTTCCATTGGTCCTATCACCAAAGCCGGAACACGATACTTCTTTCGTCAGCGTTTGCAGAACCAGGAAATCTCAGCGCTCTATTGTAAGGATGCTCACGCCAGCCGAGTCTCAGCTGTTGATTGACCCGAGTGTGCTGAGTTCCGACCATACGATCACGCTCGCGGATATCCATCCATCTTGCGACGGTTCGCTCCTGGCGTATCGCCTGTCCGAATCCGGAAGCTCCCGCATGTCGCTCCACGTAATGAACGTCGATAGCGAAAGAAGTGCTGCCAGACGTAATTCCCGGCGACGTAAATCCAGTCGCGCACGCATGGCACACTAAAAACCGAGTTGCGTGGGCACCCGACAATAGCGGCTTTTACTACACGCGCTGCCGCCGCGATACCCCGGTCGAAGAAGCGCGCTTCCAGTCACAAGCTCTACTTCCATCAACTTGGTGATGATTGGCGCGACGATGAGATGGTGTTTGGTGAATCGCTTAAGCGAGAGCAAACGCCTTATCCGCTGCTATCGTCCGATGGCCGCTACCTGGTTGTCGTGGCCCAGGATGTGTCGGGCGCGGCGCCGTGTTCTGAACTATATCTTTTCGATCGCGATGATCCGCAACATGGCTTCGTTCCCATTATCCGCGGTGTAGATGCGTTTGTGAGTGCGACATTCCATCGAGACACGCTGTACATAAAGACTAATCACCAGGCTGCCGTTGGGCAAACTCATATCGATCAAGCTTGCTGATATAGCTGATGACAAGTTGTGCTGTCACAACTGTGATTCCCGAGCAATCGTGTCCTCTCGGAAAGTGGAAGACAGTTGGAGACTATCTCTTTGTCGAGACCATCGAGGACGTGTCATCACGACTGCGCGTTTATGACTTGGCAGGAAATCTACTCAAGGAAATCAAGCTAGCCGACAGCGGCAGTATCAACGCCCTTGTAGCGGAGCCAGAGTCGGACGATCTGCTAATTTCGTTTTCGTCGTTCTTGATCCCGACGAGCCGTGTATCGCCTTGATCTGAAAACTCTCGAGCTACACACTCGAGCAACGTTCGGACATTCCATTTGATCCAGAGATGTTTGAGATCCAACAGGTCTGGTTTGAATCGCTAGACAAGACGAGGATTCCAATGTTCCTGGTTCATAAGAGAGGGATCGAGCGCGATGGCACAGAACGCCGCGGTGATCCACGGATACGGCGGCTTTGGTGTCAGTCTCTGTGCCGGCGTTTACTCGGCACGTGCATTCCATTTCTTGAACGTGGCGGGATCTATGCAATCGTCAATGCGAGAGGTGGTGGAGAGTTTGGCGAAGCGTGGCATCGGGCGGGCATGCGCGAGAATAAGCAGAACGTCTTCGATGACTTCATCGCCGCCGGCGAGTGGCTGATTGCGGAAGGGTACACGCAGGCCTCAAGGCTTGGTTGTTTTGGTTGGAGTAACGGTGGGTTATCAGTCAACGCCGTCGCGGTACAGCGACCGGATCTATGGAAGGCGGTAGTCGCCGGCGCGGCGGTCACCGACATGGCCCGCTTTCATATCGCGCATGGCGGTCAGCACTGGGTCGCCGATTACGGTTCACCGGAAGATTCAAATGATCTCGACTTCCTGTTGCAGTACAGTCCCTATCACACGCTGCCGAATAAGATCGAAGCACCAGCGATACTCACCGTGGTCCCCGACAACGACGATCGCGTCGCACCCTGGCACAGCTACAAAATGCACGCCTGCATGGCTTGCCGCAAACATGTCCGCAGAGCCCGATTCTCTTGCGAGGAGAAGCTGCAAGCGGGACATCGTGGGAGCCCCGCGGCGAGCACGCACCATTGATCGCTATGCCGATATCTGGACATTCTTTTTCTGGCAACTCGGCGTGGAGTGAAGCGACTCGTTGGCGTGCGGCGCCTCGTCGACCGCATTGTTAGAGATAGCTCTTCAGAAAACGATTTGCTTTTACCAAAGCGGTGACGAGGCAACGCACTCCAAGGAGACGCCCACTATGGAGTACTGCTTTGATAAAGCGATCCAACCGACCTGGACGTCTCCCTTGGAGTGCGGCTGCCTTGTCGCCGCTTTGTTAAAGATAGCTATTCGGGAGCGATTGCTTTACCAAAGCGGTGACGAGGCACCGCACTCCAAGGAGACGCCCACTATGGAGTACTGCTTTGATAAAACGATCCTCTGTAGCACAACAGTAGAGATTGGACGAATGGCAAAAAACAGTGGAAAGCCGAACTAAGAACGGCGACACAAAGTCTAAGCTTGATGATGATCTTGATGCACTGTTCAAGCTCCCATTGGCAGAATTCACAGCCGCTCGCAATACACTTGCAGGGACAGCTCAAGAAAAGTGGAAGTGCCGACGAAGCTGATTTTGTGAAGTCGTTGGGCAAGCCTTCGGTCACTGCCTGGGCCGTCAACCAACTCTACTGGAAGCATCGCAACGCATTCGACCGACTGATTGCCACAGGGGAGCGCTTTCGCCAGGTTCAAACATCGCGTACCGCTCGGAAGATCGCGGACATGCGCGAGGCGCTCGACGCGCGTCGCCAGGAACTCTCGACCCTTTCAGATCTCGCGACTGCATTGCTGAGCGACGCAGGGCACAATGCATCGCTGGACACCATTCATCGGATTACAACCACACTGGAAGCAATGTCTGCCTACGCGTCGCATCCCGATGGCCCACCGGCTGGGACGTCTGACCCACGATGTTGATCCGCCTGGCTTCGAGTCGCTTGACTCATTTGTTCCAAGCGCCGGAATGCCGAAAGAGGAATCTGCGCGCTTAAAGTCATCATCGAACGGCCAAGAGCATTAGTCGAGACCGGAACCCGCCGTCGATAGGCGCCAGCTTGAAAAGACACGTCAGGCAAGTATCGATGCCGCGAAAACCTCGCTTCAGGAAGCCAAGACCTTCCTGACCGAAGCGCGAGCCAAGACGCAGAGTTTGGAGGCAGCACACAAAAGGCTAACGCAGACGCTAAGGAAGCCTAGAAGCAGAGAAGAGAAGCCGAGGCTCGCTTCGAAGAAGCGAGAGCCGAGTCAGAAGCTGCGGCTCATTACGCGCAAAGCATTGCAGGGAAGTTAAGCAGGCGGCAAAGGCGTTTGAAGATGCGAAGCGCGCAGTCGAAAAGTTAACCAAGGAACTCGAGTTGTTGTTTCGATCCACTCGACGTTGAAGATTTCACTTCGCTCCCCGCTATTGAGCAAGAAATCCGAAATCCCACGCACGGCAGTGCGGGGATATGTTCAAGTCCAAGCTACAAGCAGAGCTTTGAGAACTTTTGAATCCCACAAAACGGCGGTTTGTGGATTGTTCAGGTCCAGCCTACAGACCACCGCTCTTCGAATCTGACGTTGCTCGCGGAGACGATTCCGGATTCTCGGAACCCGTTGGAACTCCGCGCGAAGCATAGAAGCTTTTGAGAATTCTATTCTTAGGTTGGGCTTGAACTATCCATCAACTGCCGTTGGTGGGATTCGTATATCCCTCAACTCACGCTCACTGGTAGGCCGGACCTGAACAATCCCCGCACTGCCGTGCGTGAGGATTCCAGATTCTTTTGTGCGAAGCCGCGCTCCTCGGCTGTAGTTCAGCGTGCTTGCGAACCACTCAAGTACCGCCAGATCGAGGTTGGTTCAATCGTTCTTGATTCGCGATCCGCATCGACACTAACGATCTTTGCGTCCGCGATCGTAAACGTAAGCACCACTGGTGAGTCGTCCACCCGGCGCCCATACCAATCCCACTGTGCCGTTGATGAGGGCTGGTTGTACGAACCTGGCAAGCTGGGAGAATGCGACCGCTCCCTTGGCCCAGGTTCGCGCTCCACGAATCTCTGGTGGTGCACCCAGGTATATCGGTGCGAATGACTACATCAGGATCGAGCACAGCAACCAAGCCGTCAAAATCACCAGCACGCAATGCGGCGAGAAACGATTCGACAATTTGTCGATGGCTTCGGAGTTCGGCCTCGGGAACCGAGGTGATGCCCTGCACGCGGCGTCGGGCGCGACTCGCCAGTTGTCTTGCTGCTGCCGGTGAACGTCCGACAATCGAGACCGATCTGTTCGAACGAGACAGCGAAAGTGTCGTGCGAGCACAAATGCTATCCGTTCAGCGGGCGTCAAAGTATCGAGGACTACCAGTAATGCCAACCCAACCGAATCGGCGAGAAGCACCTCACGATTCCGGATCAATTCCACCTGTGTCCACAGTTTGAACGCGATGGTTCATGCGCTCGATTGACTCTTCGCGTCGCGCCTTCCGTGAGCGCAACATGTCCAAACACACTCGCGCGACAACCACTGTTAACCAACCGCCCAGGTTTTCGACATTACTCGTGTCCGGATCGACTTAGTCTGAGCCATGACTCCTGAACAGCATCATCTCGCTTCATTCAAGGAACCGCGAGCATCCTGTAGGCCACTCCACGCAGATGACCGCGGTTGGCTTCGAATTGTTCGGCCAGCCATTGTTGATGCTCAGTCGACATATTTGCGTACTGAAGAGATGACTAACGGTCGCTCGGGTGTATCACGGGTTTGATATCGATCACTGGTGTCCCATCAATCGCTTCGATTGCTCCAACGGTGAAACGGTTTGACGATATTTCCAAGACCTTGACGCGATGAAGTCAATTGGATTCGGGCGATCAGACGACCTCGTCAGAAACACACCAGTCAACGGAGTTTGAGGGATCATCTCGCGGATGGACCTTTAAGACATCCCTTCGCGCCTGGTGTAGCCAGGTCATGACGAGAATCTCATCGCCGATCTGTATTTGGTCGAGCGCATCAACGTACTTGTCACAAATCTCCAACACTGCATTTGGCGCTCCTCAAGCCCCTGTCGCGGTGCTTCACTGAGCCGCTTTAAGTCCGAACGGATAAAGCCGATCGGGTGAAGCGAAATAAGAATTGGCGTCAGGCATGTTTGAGTCTCTAACCCTACCGGAGTCTTCGCGTTGCTCCGCAATCACTTCGTGTCGCACGGCTCGACGGGCGCAGAGCCCATGAAGCAACCGCAAGTAGCGCGAAGGCCAACGGGACGACCACGTGCCACGCAGCATCTCGTGGCGAAGACATGTGTGACGCGGCCGCGCCAGTCATATTAAAAAGATCCCCGCGTAAGCCCATTCTTTAAGGCGTGGAAAGCCTGGTGACAGTATCGCCACGCCACCAAGTACCTTTCCAGAATCCGATGATCGATCCCGAAGTAAACGGGGTATCCAATGTGTGTCAGGAATTCAACATTCTCCGGCCGCTGTATCAGCCCGGCTAACCCGCCCGAAAGCAGTGCGAGCGCCAGGGTTGTCGTGATTATCCAATAACCGATCAGTTTCGTTTTCATCGTTATTGCTCCTCCTATCCAGGTTGTCAGTCACATTCGTTAATTGCCGTCCGTCATAGTGGTGACGAACGACAAGATCGGGAATGTGACAACAATCTTTGGTTCGAATGGAATTTAAAACCTTCAGAGGAGAGAATCAATGGAATCAAGAATGAAAAATCCAGCCATTATCCTTCCCGACGCCATGCAAGCATTGCTTGCGCTGAACTCGGCAATTGAGAAAGGCGGTCTACCGCCGGCAACAACTGGTACTTGTGCATTTGCGAGTCAGCCAGATCAACGGATGCAGCGTCTGCGTAGACATGCACTGTCGCATGTCGAAAACAGAGCGGCGAAACGGATGAGCGCTTGTTTGCAGTTGCAGCCTGGCGCGATACGCCGTATTTCACAGACGCCGAGCGAGCTGCGTTAGCGCTGGCTGAGTCGGTTACGCGTCTGAATGATCGTTCCGATCCGGTGCCGGATGAGATTTGGAATGAGGCTGCGCGACATTATGACGAGCGTGCACTCGCCGCATTACTTCTGGCGATTGCGGCCGTTAACGTTTGGAACAGGCTAAATGTAAGTACCAGGCAGGTGGCGGGCGAGTGGATTAAGTCGGCCGAAGCAAACACTTGGTTGGAGCAATCGGCCTGAATTTGGAACGCTGACAGATCATCCTGGCGGCAAAAGGCCGGGATGACTCGCCCAAAGTCATCCCGGCCTCTTTGCGTTCTCTCTCAGAAAGAGATTCGTCGCCGATTCTCCTACCGAGAGATTAGTCATCCCCCATTGTTCAAAAGCACCCCCGGATTCGTTCTAACGTTTTTCTACCCAGCAATGCCCCTTTGTTGACCATCAGTCTGATTTCAACCCGGCGATTCTTGGCGACGACCTGCCTCTCGTCTTGTTTTTCTGCTACCGGTTCCAGTTGCCCGTAACCGAATGGTTGAATGAGGACGATTCAAGTTCATCTTGTGCTTGCTTACGATGTGGCTAGATCACAGCGTTAGCGCGGCGTTCGCTCAGATCGATGTTTTTCTGGGAGTTGCCGGTGGTATCCAGCGTAGCCGATTACCGCCATGACCCAGCCATTAATGTTCTGAGTTTTTTACCCGAAGCCGCTGCCTCATCGATGGTAGCTTTTGCTTTCGGACCTAGAGTCGCACTGCCTGAAACGAAATTAACCGTGATTGTCTTGATGGGATCAAAGTCGTCAAGTCCATTGATGCGATTGTTAGCTCTGTCAGCAGTGTTCTGCGCTTTGTTGGCAGCTTCTGCGGCGGCGTCAGCTGATGACGTGTGCGGCACGCAGTGAGAGCCAGTTCTCGTCGATCTGACCCGCAGGCGCTCTGCCCACCCCCGCCGAGCCCCCGGGCCCGTAGTTCCCGGGCCAAGATGCCAGGACGTGGACGGTCCGTGGACGCCCGCGCCGATGACGACATACCGGCTGTGAGTGGGGATCATGGCTGCAACCTTCCACAGATCTGCGGCGCGCTGCGGCGCAATGCCTTCCTGGGGTAGCCCGCCTCTGTGATCATGCCCAACGGGGCGTAGGCCCGGGCCGCGCCCCCGCTGAGCTAGGGTAAGCAGACCCGGTGACAATAAGCAGCGGCTCCCCACGGGCAACAGCCCGTCCGCCGCAGGTGGGCACCCTGGACGAGACGGAAATTGCGACGGAAGGCAACCCATGGCGCGCGGATCGCTGGTGGCGGTCAGCTACCCGGTGGACGACGAGTTCGCCCAGATCAACACCGGCGTCCTCGACGGCTGCGCCGCCGTCGCCTTCCTGCACGGCCGCCCGGACGCCGAGCGTCCGCGAGATCCTGCGTCAGGCCGACGTGCTCATCGGGTGGCACCTGAGCCGGGAACTGCCCGCCGGCGCCCTGGCAGGACGTGCCCGGCCTCCGGTTCGATCCAGCTGCTGTCGGCTGAGCGCCGACTCGGTGGACTTCGCCGCCATCCCGGAACGGCTGACGCTGGCCAGCAACGTCGGGCGCCTACGCCGAGCCGATGGCCGAGTACGTCATGGCGATGGCGCTCGCCCTGGCCCGGCGGCTGCCGCAGCGCCACGCCGACCTGGCCCAGGGCGAGTTCAAGATGTGGGAACCGCGTGCTCACCCTGGACGGCGCCGTGTGCGCGATCCTGGGCTTCGGCGGCATCGGCCGGGCCACCGCCCGCCTGATGCGCGCCTTCGGCGCGCGCATCCACGCGGTGAACTCCTCCGGCCGCACCAGCGAGCCGGTCGAGTTCATCGGCACGCTGGCCGACCTGGACCAGGTGCTCGCCGCCGCCGACGTGCTCGTCATCGCCCTGCCGCTGACCACCGCCACCCGGGGCCTGATCGGCGCGCGGGAACTGGCGCTGATGAAGCCCGACCGCGATCCTGGTGAACGTGGCCCGGGCGGCCATCGTGGACGAGCGGGCCCTCTACGAGCACCTGCGCGAGCCAGCCCGACGTTCTGCGCGGGGATCGACGCCTGGTGGCACGAGCCGGGCGGGGCCAGGCTCGGGCTTCAGCACCGGGTACCCGTTCTTCGACCTGCCCAACCTGCTCGGGTCCCCGCACAATTCCGGCGTCACGGACGGCGCCCTTCACGTCGGGGTGCGCATGGCGGCCGAGAACGTCAGGCGGTTCCTTGAGCGGCGAGGCCGTGATCGGGGTGACCCGCCCGGGGACTACTGCGAGCTGGCCCGCTAACGTGGCCTCCACATCCCGGCGTGCCCGGCTGAAGCATAGATAGTGGACCTCCGCCCCGACCCAGGCTGCCGATCTGGAAGGCGATCGGCGGCAAACGCCCGAGCACCAGCTGGCGCAGCACTTTGAGGAACGACCAGGTGGTGAGCCAGGGCCACCGACCCACGCCGCGACGAACGCAGCCACCATGAGCACAGCACCAGCCCGCACGTTGCGGCAGATCATCCGGCAGGTAGGGCAGCAGCGGATGAACGCGCCGAAACGGCGTCATCAGCCGGGGATGCGCCCGCCACGCGGGTTATCGGTGAGAGACAGGTCGCGGTGGAATCTGCGAGTTCCTCGCGGACGTGCGGCTTAGCCTTCACTCAGGAGCAATACGTAA
>ERZ1370068.9106-contig-7908_pt1 | contig 56581 bp, 90 predicted proteins | sample MGYA00561227_ERZ1370068 | MGnify/ENA primary metagenome ERZ1370068 (study PRJEB38410, sample SAMEA6850437) | metagenome | study: Metagenomic assessment of the ecological functions of the soil: analysis of the soil microbiota associated with the... | reverse complement strand
GTTACGTATTGCTGGGTCGCGGCAGACCGCTAGGCACCTTCCGTCGCGCCCAGGCAGCGGCGGCCAGAGCGGCGAGCCGCGCGCCGCGATCGGCTGCATCCGCGTTGCCAAACGCACGATCCGGCGCTGCGGCACATTTCCAAGTTTACGCAGCAGCGTATCGCTGATGATGCCTAGGCTGGCAGGCGCAGCGGCGGCGCTGGGATGGCGGCGAAGAACCGGTGCAGGGCGCGATAGCGCAGCGGCACGCCGGCTCGGCAGTCCAGAACGCGATGTCGCGATCGGAGATCGGTGCCGCGCCGCCGATTGCCTGCGTGACCAGCGCCGCCAGGGCGCGATAGGCTGACGCGGATCGCCGTCCGCCAACGCCCGGCGCTGTGCCATGCGGTCGATCCGGCCGTTCACGGCAGCGCGAGTACCGGCAGCATCGACAGACCGTGCTCGGACTGACCCGTGGCCGATCCCCGCCTGCAGCGCGCGGCGGTGATCTCACGCGAGCATCGGCGGCGAGCCGCCTGGAGGGCGCCTTTGCGAACCAGCGCTGGACCCGCGGGCATCGTGAACAGAGATTGGGCGTATTCGGCGGCGTACGGCCCGTGCGTGCGGATGCTGGTAACAGGTCGCGCAGGCCGCGCAGCATCTGCGACCGCGTGGCTGTCATCCTCTCGGGACGGGGCGTCGCCTGCAGGCTGTGCTCGAAGCGTCGCAGGTGCGCCGAGCAAGCGTCGCGGATGCCGACCACCTTGATGCTGGCGAAGCCCAGGCGCTGCCAGTAGCGCCAGGCCGGAGGAGCGCCGCAGGTCCTCCTCGAACGGCGGCGTCGCCAGCATGCGCCAGCGTAGCATCATGACCGTCGGCACCGCGAAGGCGAACTCGACGATCAGGCGCGAATCGGATTGGCGTGCTCACGGAAATGAAGCGGCTTGGTCTGGTGGCGGCGTCGATCGCATGTCGATCCATTGGCCCTGGCCGTGGCACAGATCGGCATCGGCGACGGCGGTGAAGGCGGCGACGGCATTCGCGACGGCGTCCGGCGCCGCAGGTCGTCGCTGTCCAGGAAGTGGATGAAGTCGCCCTGCGCCGCCGCCAGGCCAAAGCCAGCGCGCCGTCGCCGCCATTGCCCTGGATCAGCCGCACCTGGTCGCCGAACCGGCGCAGCGCCGCCGGCACGTCGTCGGTCGATCCATCGTCGACGACCGGCAATCCCGATCGGCCGCCAGCTCTGGGTCGATGCAGCTTTGCACCGCCTCGACCAAGAGGCCGGAAAAGGATTGTAGACCGGGAGCAGCACGGTCACGAGCGGCGTGGAACTCCGCGCGATCGGGCGCAAGGCCGTGGCGCGGCAGGTGCGCGTGGCAGCGTCGTCGCGCGCGCTCGGCCGGGGCGAGCGCCTTCGTCCGGCAATATGATATCAGCTGGTCCGCATGCCAGCGCAGCCCAGGCCGACGGTGTAGGCGCCAATCAACGCATCGGACGCACTGGCGGCGGCAGTATCGAGACAGCCCGACACCAGAGGCGTTTGGTCCAGTCCGCCTCGCGTCGCCATCCTCCGCCGACAGCCCCGCCAGGATGCGCAGAGCCTTTGCCAATGTGTGATTGGTTGGAGCGGCGGCGTCGTTCATTATTTTGTGGGCGGGCGTAGGTGGATGCCCTCAGATGCCCGAAGTCCGGTATAGTGTCCACCGAAAGCTAGGCCAGCGAGAGGCGTCAGCCATGGCGGCGAACGACAACAAGGAAGAGGATCTCGCACCGTCTTCGGCGAAACGCTGGTGGTCGTGCCCGGATCGACCCTGTCACCGGCTTCTTCCGCGACGGCTGCTGCGCGACCGGCGCGGAGGATCTGGCTGCCACGTCTGCGCGGCGATGACGGCTTGTTCCTCGCCTTCTGCAGCGTGCGGGGAACGATCTGTCGACGCCGCGCCCGGAGTTGGGCTTTGCGGGCTGCAGCCGGGCGACCGCTGGTGCGTGTGCGCGTCTCGCTGGCTCGAGGCGGTGGAGGCTGGCGCGGCGCCGCCCGTGGTGCTGGGCGCAACCACAGGCGGGCGCTGAGCATGTCGACCTTGCCGATCTGAAGCGCCACGCACTCACTTGGCGTAGCGCCGGCGCTTGATTTCCGGCGCGTTAACTATAACCACGCGTCGCAATCGATCCTGGTTTGCAGAATGGCTGCGCTGCCACGGCATGAGAGGGGAATATGAGATCCGCATCGTTGTGTTGCTGAGCGTCGCTTGCGCCAGTTGCGCGGTCGATCCCATCAGCCCGAACATCTGGTCGCTCGCCCGCACCGACGCCAACGGCCAGAATCGCATTCATGGGCACTACACGCTCGAGGGGCCTGCCAGCGCGCGGGCGTGGAATGGTTCACCGAAGTGTGCGATAGCGGCGTGCTGCAGTGCCGCCTGAATCCCGCAAGATCAAGAAGGACGATCCGGTGATGTGTGACGCGACCGAGCCCGTTGGCTTAAAGGTCAGATTATCGCGCATTCAGGATGGGCTGATCAAAAAGTCGGCCCATCTCTTTTCAGAGCAAGCGTCGATGGAAAGAGAAGCTGGACTAGAAGATCGAGAGCAGGAGCTGCACGACGCTCAGCGCGACGATGGCATCCCTCCAAGGAACGCCACCGCTGCCGCCAACCGGGATCGCAGTAGTTGAACACCGGGCCCCGGAAGGTGCTCATCCGGGAACGCAGTGCCGCCGGCGCTCGCCGCGGCTCCCAAAAGCCGAGTCCAATGAGTCCCGCGGTCGTTGTCGGTCACTCGATCTCTGCAAGTGACGCCGCGTTGTCTCTTGCGATCCGGGTGCGAGGGCGTCGATCCACGCTTGCATTCGTTCATACTGCGGCCCCAACCAGCACGCGGCCGCGGGGCAAGAGACATACCCACGCACTTGATACACACAGCACAGCACGACTTCGCAACAAATGGCATTTGCATTCGTCTAAAATGCTCTGCAAAGAGTCAGTCGCGGGGCGTGCCCGGAAAACAAAGGCTTTCATGATGAAGCGGCGGTAAGGTAAAGAGAGTGTTGACGCGTTTGGCTTGTGACGCCGGATCACGACTCATTTCTTCGGCGGCCGCTCGCGCCGTTCTGACCGGATCAGAGCAGGCGGTCGAACTACGGGGTCGCCGTAATCCCCCCTCGACCACGCGACGAATTGCTCGATGGCGTTGCCACGCCCCGCTACCGCGCAGCGGGAACAAGCCGTATTCGCAGGTGAAGATCTCGCCGCTCGTCCGTCGCAGATCGAAGAACTCACGCCGGAGACCACACGGCCTACGGCGTGTCGATGGTGGGCGGGCGACAGTCATCCGCATCCGTGGCTCGTCCGGATCGGTCGGCAGCAGCTCGTCCAGGTACCCGGCCGACGATGTTGAAAGCCGGTCGCCTCGCGCGCGCTGCGTTCCGACCAGGCGATAGCGGATGCGGAACAGGATCGTGCTCGACACGTCGCGCTGACGAGGATGTTGGGGAGCAGCGGCCTGAGATCCGCCGGGTCGAGATCGTCGCGATCGCGGGGATGTCGCCGCCGGACTTGCCGGAGCCACCACTGCACAGCATCGACCGGACCGTGTCCGAACGCACGTCGTCCGGATTGCTATAGACCGCCACGCCGATCCTCGGTCGTCTGCCGGCGGTCTGACATCGTGCGGCTTGCGGTGCTACGCACGAGGCAAGCTCGGCGCGGCGGCGGGCCCCATTTCCCTCAATATCGGCCCAGCCGCCGGCCAGCTCTCCCCTCAAGCAGTGGAGCCGCTATGCCTGCAGGAGGTGCGCGGCCGAAGCGGGACCGCGGCGCGGCGCCGGTCACGCAGTTCCTGGCACGGAGTACCAGGAGCCGCGCATTGGAGTTCGGCGCACCCGACACCGCGGCCGCACTGCCGGTGCGGCGCTGAGCGGAAGGAACGGACTCATGCCCGGACGGGACTGGTGCTGCGGGCGGGTGCGGCGCACGGGCCCGGAAGCATGCGCGCGACATTGTCGGGGAGCGTGCGGCCATGGTCCTGAAATTCATCGTCGCTGGCGATCTACTCAGGCGGTCACGTCGATTCGGCGCGCTTGCCGACGCGAATTACGGCTGGCGCATGAAGCTGCGCGACTCGATCTATGGCGATCGATATGGGAGTGCGTGCGCCCTCGGCGAACCGTCGCAGCGCGCCACGATCGTTTTCGCGTGACTGCACGACCAGCAGCGGGGGTGAGGCGGACGGATTGCCGATACAGCGTTGAGCGCGGCCAGGTGTCCGCTTCGCCATGCGAGGCCGTCGATTGGGTCCCGGATCGAAGCCGCTTTCCAGAGCCGCGTCTGCATCGCTGCCGAGATGTCGGACGGGCGAGAGCTCGGCGTTTGTTGTCTCCTCGGTCGGCTCAGCACCGCCACGGGGTTCGAGCCGCTGGCGAGCGCCGAATCCGCCAAGGCCGGCCGGTGGGCTCAGCACGCCCACGGACTTGCTCCGACCAGCGTGAAGTCCAGTGCCGGACACGAGATTCCGTAGAATCGGCACCGCCAGTGACCAGCCCGATGGCGCGGAAGCCCGCGATCCGCTCGCGGCGAGCTCCTCGAGCGACGCTTCGCGCCGCCGGCTGCCTTCGCGCGGCAGCAGCGCGCGGAACGATGGGTCCTGAGGCGAGTCGGTAGCCGGCATCTGAACGCGACATCCGATGGGGGGCTGGTGAGCCGAAAACAGAGCCGCGGGCATGCAATGTTCCAGTAATCTCAATCGCTGTTGGCACCGGGGCGCCAGGCGGATTGTCCTCGGCCGAGGCACCTTTCCGCGGCCGATCTATCATGCTAAATGCCGGCGATCCGGCTCGGGCCTAGGGTCTGCAGCGTTGCGTTCAGTTCCTGGAGTCGGGCGGCAGTTCCTTTAGCCGTTCGGTGACGGCGGCGCCGCTGACATGAAACGTCCTGTCAGCGCGCCGCCACTTTTTCCAAAGGCTATCGTCCTGGCTCTTTTCCGGGTTTCGGGTGTTGTGTTCCCTGAATGCGGGGAGTTGAAGCGCTCAGAACAAAGCCATGTCGCGGATCCGCCGATTCTGGAAGCAGACGCTGCGCGGTCGTTAGTCAAGAGCGGCCATCTGGAGCGACCGGCATCTGCCGCCGGGCGTCCGGTCCGGTGCTGGGCATTCTGGCGATGGCAGGCGGCGTGGTCGGGTTCCTGCCGGTGACTGGGATTCTGGATGTTCCCGCTGGGCTGGTGCTGGATCGCGCTCGACATCCCGCCGCTTCGTCGCCGCAGTGCTGCGGTGGCTGGCGCGGCAGCAATCCAGGCTAGGCGGCAGGTGCGTAGGGCTGGCGAGACAGGAGGGAACCATGGATCCTAGGCTCAGTCTGACGTCGGCGTGCGCACCGCGGCGACGACACCGCCTACTACCTGCACAAGGGCTTACCGCGGGTGAGCGTGGAGGCCAATCCGGTCATGGCGGACCATCTGCGCGACCGCTTCAGTCGGAGATCGCGGCCGGCGCGCTCCAGTTGCTGCAGGTCGGCGTCGCCGAGATCGAGGGCGAACTCGGTTTCTGGAGTCTGCGACGCCGTGACGGAGTGGAGCTCCTTCAACGAGAAGAAGGCGGGCGCCGGCGGCAAGACCAGCCGCCCGGTCAAGGTGCGCACGCTGCCGCTTCGCGCACATCTCTCGAGCCGGCACGGCGTGCCGTTCTATTGCAAGATCGACATCGAGGAACGACCACCTGTGCCTCGAAGGGCATCGATGCCGCGGACAAGCCGCAATACGTCTCGCGTCGAGATGTCGCTGGCCGAGCGCGACCGCGACCTGTCATCGCTGCACGCGCTCGGCTATCGCAAGTTCAAGATCATCAGCCAGGTGACGTTCGGCCCGGCGCGCTCGGCGCTGCAGGTCGCGCTCTCCTTACATCCACGGGGCGCATCCGCCGCCGCATCAAGCGCATGGAGAAATCCACCTTCAGGTCGGCTGCGCGACGGTGACTGGCGTTCGCCTTCGGCAGCTCCGGGCGACGTTCGGCGACACACCTGGCGGGCCGGTGGCTCGGACTACGACCGCGCGGTCGCGGCGTGGCGCGTGATCCAACAGCATCTTCGTGCGGCAGAGAATCCAGCGGCCTCGGCGAGGTGGTACGATATCCACGCGACGACATAGGCTTTGGCGTTCGGCGCGCGTCTACCGCGGGGTTCTCGACCATCGACCCGATCGCACGGCTCGTCTCGACGGCCCGACATGCTGCGCGAGTTCACGCTGCAGGCCTGCCGGTCAAGGCCAGCCAGCACATTCTTGAAGTCGGCGACCGCGCCCTAGACCGGGTTGACGGTGACCAGCGACTTGGAACCATCGGCCCAGGCGATGCGCCGTCAACGCGATGAGCATAACCGAGCGCAGATGCCTAGTGCCAGATCAGCCAGATCTCCCATAGCGCGATCGAGGAGCAGCGATGGTGGTGAGGGCGATCGTGGTGGCGGCATAGTGTCCGATGCGCGTGCCGCGATTGCAATGCGCGCCGCAGATGAGCGGCCAGAAATCTTTGATCTGGTCATCAGGTCCGTCCCCGTTGATGTGCGTCCCGGGCTGAGGTCTGGACCTCGATGCAATGAGCTGGGGCGCTCAAGGTTCCGCGGCGCTCATCGTACAGGCGCGTGTGCGCTGGTTGGTGGATGATTGAATGATCGTTTCACCGCTTGCAGGATCGGCCGAGGCGACGCCGAAAGCGATGCGATCTATCGCTGACCGCTTCCAGACCCCGCCATGTATCTGGCGGGGTGCTTATCTATCTTGAGCTATCGGTGGCCAGCACGCCCTGTCAGCAACGCGGCCGCGACGGAAGAAGTCTTCGACGATCGCCAGCAGGATGAGCGCGCCAAGGAAGGAGATCGGCAAGCTGCCGATCGAGAGTTGTGGCCGCGTTGATCGTCGGAATGCCAAGCAGCGGCGAGAGCAGGAAGCCAGCCGACGCGCGCCCCAACGGCGCCGACCACGATGTTCAAGATGATCTGCGCTGGGCGTCCGTATTCATCACCTTGCTGGCGAGCCAGCCCAGGACACCGCCGATAATGATCGTGACAATCCAGCCCATAACGCACTCCGTCCTAATGTGAGCGTCGACGTGATCATTCCGCGCTCTGCTCAGCGACGCACCAAGCGAGACGCCCTTCGGTCGTCAGTCCCTACAATGGCGACCCCGGCTGGATTCTGAACCAGCGACCTGCCGCTTAGAAGGCAGCTGCTCTATCCAGCTGAGCTACGGGGTCCGACCGACAGGCGCCGCTGGCTCAGTGCGTCCAGCGGCCGATCGCGATCATACTGGAAATTGTCGGCGTAGGCTCTGGTCTGCAGGCGCTTCGCGCTTCGGCTCTTCGACCACGTAGGGCGTAGCCTTCGCGCTGGGCGTAGGCGACCGCTTCTTCCTTGGTGTCGAACTTCAGCAGCACCTGCTGGCGCGTGTTGTCGGAGGAGGTCCAGCCCATCAGCGGGTCGGCCTCGCGCTTCGCGGGCGGAGACGAACTCCAGCACCCACTGCCTGGTCCCGGCCCTGCTCGACTGCATCGCGTTGCGCGCTGGCTGATAGATCCGCACCTGCATTCAAAACTCCCCAGAATCCTGACGCTGTAACGCCTGTCTTCCGGATGGTCGGGGTGACTGGATTCGAACCAGCGACACCCTGCTCCCAAAGCAGGTATCTACCAGGCTGAGCTACACCCCGCCGACCACCCGGAAACCGAGCGCGAAGCTATGGAAACGGCAGGGGTTTTGCGAGGGCAGAGCGACTCGTATCCGGCCAACTAGCTGAGTTGCCTCGCAAATTTCTACGCGGCGCGGAGCATGGCGGGGTCGGCCGCGACCTCGTTCGTCAGCCAGAGTCCGAAAGGCTTCGATGGTGCGTCGGAGCGGCGCTCGGCCGGGCAGACCAGAGTACCAGCGTGCCGGCTGGCGCACCTCGATCGGGAAAGGGGCGGACCAGGCGGCCCGATCTTCAGATCCTCCGCCACCATGAAATGCGGGGCGAGGGCGACGCCCTGGCCATCCAGCGCCGCCTCGATCGCCAGCAGGTAGAGGAATCGAATTGCGGCGCGGCGCGGCCCTGAGGTTGCAGCACGCCCGCGGCGTCGAGCCAGAGCTGCCAGTCGTTGGCGGTGGTGTAGACCCTGCAGCAGCGCGTGATTCACCAGATCCACCGGCTGGCGCAGGCCAGAGGCCGCTTTGCGCCACTGCCGGGCGTGCAGACCGGGAACAGCAGCGCCTCGAACAGCAGGTCGTAGTGCAGCCCGGCGCGATCCGGGCGATGGCGTGCAGATGAGGCCGAGAGTCGGCGATGCCGGGGTCGAACTCCCAATCGCAGCACGCTGGTGTTGATGCGCACTACCACGTTGGGATTGGCGGTCTGGAAGCGGTGCAGGCGCGGGATCAGCCAGCGCACCGCCACGGTCACGTAGACCTGGACACGCAGGTCGTCGGTCATGCGGGACCGGCGCAGCAGTTCCGCGCCCCTGGGTCAAGCCGGTCGAAGCCGTCGCGCACCAGCGGGAACAGCAGGCGGCCCGGCTCGCTCGAGGAGCGATGCGGCGGCCCGGCGCGGTCAGAACAGGCGGGCGCCGAAATGCTGCTCCAGCGCCGGCGACCTGGTGGGAGATGGCGGATTGGGTGAGGCCCAGTTCCTCCGCCGCGACCCGGAAGCTGAGGTTCCGGGCGGCGGCCTCGAAGGCGCGCAAGGCGGACAGGGGCGGGAGGTCGCGGCTCAGCCATGACTCATGAATCAGTTCATGATACCGTGAAATAGTCTCGCTTGTTGACCCATTGTTTTCAAGGGAAAATTGGCGCCTGTCCAAGTTCTGGGTGAGGGCCATCAAATGAGTGTCGGTTCAAGCCTGAAACGCGCGCCGAGGCGGGCGCGAGGCGCGTCGGGCGCTGCGCGCCGCACCGCTGGCGCTGAATGAGCGTCCGGTCTGGCCGGGCATGAACGGCGGCGCCTTCAGGCCGCACTGACCGAGGCGGACCATGCAGCGCATCCACCCAGGCGGCGCTCGACGTGCTGGAGCAGATCGGCTTCGCCGACGCGATCCCGAGCGGCATCGAGGCGATGACGCGGGTCGGCGCGGTACTGCGGCTCCAACGGACGCCTGACTTTCCCACGCGCGCTGGTCGAGGACACCATCGCCATGGCGGCGCGCAAGTTCCGCTGCACGGCCAGGATCCGAAGTTCGACATGGAGCCGTGGGGCAAGAAGGTCTATTTCGGCACCGCCGGCGCCGCGGTGCACATCGTCGATCCGATCACCGGCGAATACCGCGAGAGCACGACCAAGGACCTCTACGACATCGCGCGCATCGTCGACGAGATGGAGCACATCCATTTCTTCCAGCGCGCCGTGGTGTGCCGCGACCTCGCCCGATCCGCGCGAGATGGATTTCAACACCTGCTATGCCAGCGTGATGGGCACTAGCAAGCATGTTGGCGCGAGCTGGTCGATCCGACGCACCTGCAGGACCTCGCCTCGAGATGCTGCACATGATCGCGGGCGGCGAGGACAAGTGGCGCGCGCGGCCGTTCGTCAGCCAGTCCAATTGCTTCGTCGTGCCGCCGCTGAAGTTCGCGCAGGACGCCTGCCGTTGCCTGGAGCTGGCGGTGGAAGGCGGGATGCCGGTGCTGCTGCTGTCGGCTGCGCAGGCAGGCGCGACCTCGCCGGCAGCGCTTGGCCGGCACGATCGTGCAGGCGGTTGCCGAGTGCCTGGTCGGCCTCATCTACGTGCAATGCGCTGAAGCCCGGCGCGCCGCGGCGATCTTCGGCACCTGGCCGTTCGTCTCCGACCTCCGCGACCGGCGCGATGTCGGGCGGCTCGCGCCGGAGCAGGCGCTGCTCGTCGGCCGGCTGCGCGCAGATGTTCCACTTCTATGACGTCACCGGCGGCACCGCCTCCGGGCATGACGGATTCCAAGATCCCCGATGCGCAGGCCGGCTACGAGAAGGCCTACAACCACGCGCTGGTCGGCAATGCGGGCGCCAACCTGATCTACGAATCGGCCGGCATGCACGCCAGCCTCTCTGGGCTATTGCCTGAGAGCATCATCATCGACAACGACATCCTCGGCGCGACCCAGCGCACCATCCGCGGCATCGAGGTGAATGACGAGACGGTGTCGCTCGAGACCATCAAGAAGGTCTGCCTGGAAGGGCCGGGCCATTATCTCGGCTCCGACCAGACGCTTGCGGCTGATGCAGCGCGACTATGTCTATCCGGCCGTCGGCGACCGCACCTCGCCCAAGGAATGGGTGGAGCGCGGCTCGACCAACATCGCGCAGAAGGCGATCAAGCAGGCGAAGCTGATCCTCGACCGCAACTATCCGCGCCACGTGCCGGACGCGGTGGACGACGCGCATCCGCGCCGAGCTGCCCGGTGCGCCTGCCGCGCGAGCCAGATGCGGCCGAAGGCTTAGGCGATGCCCGCCGCATTTCGTGCCTCATCGCGGCCACTCTGGTCCGACCATCCGCGGTTTCGATGGGCATAGTCGGCATGGTGGCAGGCAAACCGTATCGGTCGTGCCCAAGACGACCACGATCGATTGAGACGCAGAGCGCAATGTGCAAAGCGCATTATGAGAATGAGAAGACGGAGGAGACATTCATGACCGATCACGCGCGCGTGGTCATTATCGGGGCGGGGCTGTCGGGTGCAGCACGCTCTACCATCTGGCGCAAGATGGGCTGGACCGACTGCCTGCTGCTGGAGATGAACGAGCTCACCTCCGGCTCGACCTGGCACGCGGCCGGCAATGTCCCGAACTTCTCCACCTCGTGGAACATCATCAAGCTGCAGCGCCATTCACTCCAAGCTCTACGCGCGGCTCGGGCGACGAGGTCGGCTATCCGATCAACTATCACATCACCGGCTCGATCCGCCTCGCCAACAACAAGGAGCGGATGGACGAATACCGCCACGTCGCGGCGATGGCGCGCGCGCAGGGCATCGAGTTCGAGGTGATCGCGTCCGACGAGGTCAAGGGCAAGTATCCGTTCATGGAGCTGCACGACATCGATGGGCGCGCTCTGCGACCCGTGCGACGGCGACATCGACCCCAGCCAGCTGGTGCAGGCCTACGCCAAGGGCGCGAAGGACCCGGGCTGCCGCATCCAGCGCTTCACGCTGCGTCACCGCGCTCGCGAGCGCAGCTGGCGAGGAATGGCTGGTCGAAGACCGACAAGGGCGACGATCCGCTGCGAGATCGTGGTCAACGCCGCCGGCTATCGCGCGGGCGAGATCATGGCGATGGTCGGGCAGCATGCGCCGATCGTCTCGATGTCGCACCAGTACCTGGTGACGAGACGATCCCGGAGCTGGCGAGCGCGCAGGAGAAGCTGCCGCCGCTGCGCAGATCCTGACGCGTCGTACTATCTGCGCCAGGAGCGGCATGGCTTGCTGCTCGGTCCCCTACGAGTGGCAGGCCGCCGCACTGGCTGGAGGGCATCCGGACGACTTTCGCCTACCAGCTCTGGCCCGATGCGATCTCGGCCGGCTGGAGCGCCATATCGAGAAGGCGATGCGAGCGCCGTGCCGCTCCTGGCACGGTCGGCGTGCAGCGCGTCATCAACGGCCCGATCCCGTACTCGCCGGACGGCAATCCGCTATATCGGCCCGGCGCATGGCCTGCCGAACTTCTACCAGGCCTGCTGCTTCTCCTTCGGCATCTCGCCAGTCCGGCGGCGCCGGCAAGACCGCGGCGGAATGGATCGCGCACGGCGAGCCGGAATGGGATTTCTGGAGCCTCGATCCACGCGCGCTACACCGACTACGCGACCAACGAGCTACGTGGTGCGAGAAGGCGGTCGAGCTGTACCAGAACGAATACGCCATCCGCGTTCCCGGCCAACGAATGCCGGCCGGCCGGCCCCGCCAAGACCACGGCGCTCTACGACAAGCTGAAGGCCAAAGGCGCGTCGTTCTTGCGCGCGCGGCGGCTGGGAAGCGCGCGGCTCGGTTCCCGCGCGAGGGCGACGATGCAGTCGCGCAAAGCCGAGCTTCCGCCGCACCAACTGGCACGACGGCCGTGGCGGAGGAGTGCAAGGCGGTGCGCGAGCGCGTCGGCATCCTCGACCTCGGCGGCTTCACGCAAGCTGGTGATCGAAGGCAATGGGCGCCAACGATTGGCTGGACGGCATGATCTGCGGCAAGCTGCCGAAGCTCAACCGCATGCAGCCGTCGGCTACATGCTGAACGACAAGGGCGGCATCTGTCAGCGAGTTCACCATCACGCGCCTGGGCGACGACAAGTTCTACCTCGATGTCGGCGGCCGCCGCTGAGTGGCACGATCTCGACTGGTCGTGGAAGCACCTATGCCGAAGGAGCGGCGCGAATCCGCATCGACAACCTGTCGGCGCGCTATGGCTCGATCATCGTCGCCGGCCCGAAGTCGCGCGAGATGCTGGCGCAAGGTCACCGAGGCGGATCTCTCCAACAAGGCCTTCCCTGGCTGTCGGCCAGGCAGATCGAGATCGGCTACGCCCGCATGCTGGCGATGCGCGTCAACTATGTCGGCGAGCTGGGCTGGGAGCTGCACGTGCCCATGGAGCAGATGGTGCCGATCGCATGACGCGCTGTGGGAAGCGGGCAGGGGATTCGACATGCGCGATTTCGGCATGTATGCGATGGACAGCCTGCGGCTGGAGAAGGTCTATCGCGGCTGGAAGAGCGACATGACCCACGAATACACGCCGCTGATGGCGAGCCTCGACCGCTTCGTCGATTTCAGAAGCCCGGCCTTCAGGGGCCTCGACGCCGCTGGTCGAAGGAGCGCAGCAGGGGCTCGAAGGAGCGCTTCGTGCCGCTGATCCTGGACGACGCGAAGGACTGCGACGCGCCGGCCTGCGCGCCGGTCTATCGCGGCGAGGAGCTGGTGGGCTCGGTGACCTCCGGCGGCTACGGCGCACACCATCGGCAAGAGCATCGCGCTCGCCTATGTGCGCGACCGATCTCGCCAGCGTCGGCGAGACGCTGGAGATCGAGGTGTTCGGCGACCGGCGCAAGGCGGTGGTCAGCCGGAGCCGATCTTCGATCCGGACAATGCGAGATTGCGGGCGTAGGTCCGAACATGGCTGCCATAGAGCAAGCCATTTGGGCGCGACGCGTCGTGGAGCATCGCGCCACGACGAGGGAATCTCGGGGTAGGGCATGCACTTCCATCGCAGGCGCGGGTCGTCATCATCGGCGGCGGCATCGTCGGCTGTTCCGTCGCCTATCACCTGGCCAAGCTCGGCTGGAAGCGACGTCGTGCTGCTGGAGCGCAAGAAGCTGACCAGCGGCACGACCTGGCATGCGGCCGGGCTGGTGCGCGCCATCGCTCTACACGGCAACCTGACGCGGCTCGCGAAATACACCGTCGAGCTCTACACCAACCTCGAGAAGGAGACCGGGGCAGGCGACCGGCTTCGTGCAGCCGCGGCTCGCTGTCGCATCGCGACCAACAAGGAGCGCTGGGAGGAGTTCCAGCGCGGCGCCGCGATGCTGCCGCGGCTTCGGCGTCGAGCGCCGAGCAGATCGACGCCGCAGGAGGTGCAAGAGAAGTGGCCGCTGCTGAACGTCGATGACGTGATCGGCGCGATCTATCTATCCGAAGGACGGCCAGTGCCAACCCGGCCGACACCGCCATGGCGCTGGCGCAAGGCGCGCGCGCATCGGCGGGGCCGAAGATCTTCGAGGACACCAAGGTCGATCGGCGTGCTCGACCAAGGACGGCCGCGCGACCGGCGTCGAGACCGACCAGGGCACGATCAGCGCGCGAGTATCGTCGTCAATTGCGGCGGCATGTGGGCACAGGCGATCGGCGCGCATGGTCGGCGTCAACATGCCGCTGCAGGCCTGCCGAGCATTTCTATGTCGTGACCGAGCCGATGGAGGGCATGACCTCCAACCTGCCGGTGCTGCGCGACATGGATGCCTGCGCCTACTACAAGGAGGACGCCGGCAAGCTGCTGCTCGGCTGCGTTCGAGCCGAAGGCGAAGCCGTGGGGCGTCGACGGCATCCCGGAGGATTTCTGCTTCGACGAGCTGCCGGAGGATTTCGATCACTTCGCGCCGATCCTGAAGGCGCGATGCATCGCGTGCCGATCGCTGGAGAAGGTCGGCATCCGCAAGTTCTTCAACGGGCCGGAGAGCTTCACCGCCGACCAGCGCTATCTGCTGGGCGAGGCGCCGACGCTGAAGAACTTCTTCGTCGCCGCCGGATTCAATTCCATCGGCATCCAGTCGGGCGGCGGCGTCGGCTGGGCGCTGGCCGCACTGGATCGTCGGAGGGCGAGCCGCCGTTCGACCTGTGGGACGTCGACATCCGCCGCTGCTCATGCCGCACCACAGCGCCAAGTCGTTCCTGGTGCCGCGCGTCTCCGAGGCGCTGGGCCTGCTCTACGCGATGCACTGGCCGTTCCGCCAGTTCGAGACCTCGCGCGGCATCCGCAAGTCGCCGTTCTATGCGCAGGAAACCGAGCTCGGCGCCTGCTTCGGCGAGGTCGCGGGCTATGAACGGCCGAACTGGTATGCGCCGAAGGGGCGTGAAGCCGGTCTACGAATACTCCTACGGCCGGCAGAACTGGTTCGAGTATTGCGGCGAGGAATGCCGCAACGTGCGCAGCAATGTCGGCTTCTTCGACCAGAGCTCGCTTCGCCAAGTTCCTGGTGACCGGCAAGGATGCGGAGCGCGAGCTGCAGCGCATCTCCTGCGCCGACGTCTCGCGGCCGGGCCGCGCCACCTATACCCAGTGGCTGAACAAGAAGGGCAGGATCGAGGCCGACCTCACCGTCACCAAGCTGGCGGAAGATCGCTTCCTGGTGGTGACCGCCGTCGCGACTGCGACGCGCGACTGGCATTGACATGAAGACGCGCACTTGCGCGTGCCGCCGACGGTGAAGATGGAAGATCTGAGCAACGTCTATTCGCCGTGCTTGGCGTGATGGGGCCGAACAGCCGCAAGCTGCTGATCGAAGCTGACCAGCGCCGATCTCTCCAACAAGGCTATCCATTCACGTTCGGCCAACGCGAGATCGAGTTCGGCTGGACCAAGGCGCTGGCGCTGCGCATCTCCTATGTCGGGCGAGCTGGGGTGGGAGATCTACATCCCCAGCGACTATGCGCCGGGCGCGCTCGACCTGCTGCTGGAGGAGGGGAGAGGCGTTCGGCCTGAAGCCGGCCGGGCATGCACGCCATGAGCTTCCTGCGCCTGGAGAAGGCCTAATCGGCACTGAGGGCCACGACATCAGCCCGGACGACACGCCGCATGGATCCGGCCTCGCCTTCCTGTGCGCGATGGACAGAGGCGGTGCCGTTCATCGGGCGCGAGGCGGTGGCGGCGGAGAAGGGGAAAAAGCTGACCAAGCGCCTGGTTCAGTTCGGCTCTCAGGACCCGCAGCCGCTGCTCTATCACAACGAGCCCATTTTCATGAATGGTCGCAACGTCGGCTACGCTCACCTCCGGCCGGCTACAGCTTCACGGAAAAGTGCGCGATCGGCATGGGCTGTATCAAGCACCCGGAGGGCGTCGACCAGGCACTGATCGGCGGCTCGAAGTTCGAGATCGAGGTTGCCGACAAGAAAGTGCCGGCGCGGGCGAGTTTGAAACCGTTCTGATCCCAAGGGCGAAGCGGCTGAAGATGTAGGGCCGACCCCGTTTGCCTCCCCCTGCCGGCTAGGGGTGGCGCCAGAAAGCCCTTAAGGGCGGGTCTGGGGAGAGCACATATCCATGGGTAGCTTCATCGACATCACGGCTGCCGACGGCGGCCGGTTCAAGGCTTACTGTGACCGTGCCGGCGAGCGGCCGCTGGTCCCGGCATCGTGCTGTGCCAGGAGATCTTCGGCGTCAACGCCTATGTGCGCGAGGTCGCCGAGCTCTATGCCGAGGAAGGCTATGTCGTGCTGGCGCCGGACCTGTTCTGGCGCATGCAGCCGATGGTCGACATCGGCTATTGCGCCGGAGGAGTGGCAGAAGGCGTTCGAGTTCTTCCAGAAGTTCGACGTCGATGCCGGCATCAAGGACATCGCCGCCTGCGTGCAAGCCTGCGCGGGCGGCCGGAATGCACCGGCAAGGTCGGCGCGCTCGGCCATTGCCTGGGCGGCAAGCTCACCTATCTGGCGGCGGCGCGCGCCGGCGTCGATTGCGCGGTCGGCTATTACGGCGTCGGCATCGAAGGGCATCTCAACGAGAAGGACAAGATCCGGTGCCCGCTGGTGCTGCACTTCGCCGGGCGACGACACGCTATCGCCCGAAGGAAGCGCAGGAGCCAGATCAAGGCCGCCTTCGCCGAGCCGCGCCGGATGTCGAGATCTATGTCTATCCGGCGCCAGGACCACGCCTTCGCCCGCACCATGGGCGATCACTTCAACAAGCCGGCGGCGCTGATGGCGCATTCGCGCTCGATCGCCCTGTTCCGCCGCGTGATGGGGCCGCAATACGATCTCTCCGGGCTGTGGGACAAGCATTGCGAATACGAGTTCGGCACCCGCGACGTCGCCGCCACCATGAAGACCATGGTGGCCGAGCCCTATCGTCAACCACATCCCGACCATGACCGGCGGCGTCGGGCAGCGACGAGCTGGCGCGCTTCTACCAGCATCACTTCGTCAACGGCAATCCGCCGGACACCAAGCTGATCCGATGTCGCGCACCATCGGCGCCGACCGGGTGGTCGACGAGATGCTGTTCTGCTTCACCCACGACCGCGAGATCGACTGGATGCTGCCGGGCGTCGCGCCGACCGGCAAGTGTGTCGAGGTGCCGCTGGTCGCCATCGTCTGCTTCCGCGGCGACAAGCTCTATCACGAGCACATCTACTGGGATCAGGCCACGGTGCTGGTGCAGATCGGGCTCATCGACAAGGGCAGCTTGCCGGTGGCCGGCGCCGAGCAAGGCAAAAGCTGCTCGACACGAGCACACTGCCGTCCAACACGCTGATGAAGCGCTGGGCAGAGAGCGCCAACAAGGGCTGACGAACATGGAAAACCCCGTCCTGACCAAGCTTGCGCGCCGGCGGCAGTGTCGGCGCGATGTGGACGACGTTAGGGCGCACCAGTCATCGCGGAGCTGATGGTGGAGCAGGGCGCATGACGCCATCGTGTTCGATCTGCAGCACGGATTGTGGACCAGGCCGGCGCTGGAATCCGCGATCGGCATGACGCGGGACAAGGCGACACCGCTGGTGCGCACGCAGGACGATTCGTATTTCGGGATCGGCTACGCGCTGGACAGCGGCGCTCGGCGTGGCGTGATCGTGCCGGTGGTCGAAACCGCGGAACAGGCGGCGCGGATCGTCGCCGCCGCCAAATACCCGCCGCAGGTCGGCGGCGCTCCTCCGGCGGCATCCGCTCGGTGATCGACGCCAAGGCGGTGGTGCCGAAGACCAACGACGCGATCTTCGTCGCGGCGATGATCGAGACCACGCTCGGCGTCGAGAATGCCGCCGCCATCGCCGCCGTTCCCGGCATCGACATGCTGTTCATCGGCCCGTTCGACCTCTCGCTGTCGATGGGCACCTTCCCGGATTTCGGGCCGAAGCACGAGGGCGGCGATGCAATCCAGTGCTTGCAGGCGGCGCATGCCGCCGGCAAGGCTGCGGCCTGTTCACGCTGGGCGAGACCATGGCGGCCGACCGCCGGCGGCAGGGCTTCCAGATGGCGGTGCTGGCCTATGACCAGGACCTGATCCAGACGCCGTCAAGGCGCGCATCCGCCGCAACGCCGACGTGCCGGGCAAGGACCTGATCGCCGGCGCGGTGGCGCTGGTCACCGGCTTGCAACCGCGGCATCGGGCCGGAGACCGTGCGGGCGCTGCTCAAGGCCGGTGCGAAGAAGATCTATGTCGGCGCGCGCAAGCTGGACGCCATCGAAGGGGCTGCTCGCCGAGGCGCCGGACAAGCTGCATCCGATCGAGCTCGACATCACCAACAAGGATCAGATCGCGGCGGCGCGCGCGCGGCCAAGGATGTGACGCTGCTGGTCAACAATGGCGGCGTCAATTTCAACACGCCCTTGTTCGCGATCGAGAGCAGCGACAACGCGCGGCGCGAGATGGAAGTGAACTATTTCGGCACGCTCGCGATGTGCCGCGGCGTTCCAGCCGATCCTGAAAGCGCAACGGCGGCGGGGCGATCGTCAACATGCTGTCGATCCTGTCGCACGTGAACCTGCCGCTGATGGGTTCGCTGTGCGCGTCAAGGCGGCGCTCTGCAGCCTGACCCAGGCCCTGCGCGCGCGAGCTGAAGGCGCAGGGCACGCATGTGATGGGCGTGCTGCCCGGCGCGGTCGACACCGACATGACGGCGGGCGTGAACGTGCCGAAGATCCAGCCGCCCTATGTCGCCGCCGCCATCATCGACGGCCTCAAGCGCGCGCGCCGACGAGATCTATCCGGGCGACATGGCGGCCGGCGTGTTCTACGGGCTGAGTGGGGACCCGAAAGCGGTGGAGCGCGAGTTCGCCAACCTATCTGCCGGAGGCGCGGGTCTAGGCGATGCGCGAGTGGGGGGCGCGTCGCGCGGCGCGCAGGGCATGATCCAGGTCGAGAACCTCAGCAAGAGTTTCGGCGGCATCCACGCGGTGGATGATTGCTCGCTTGGCGGTCGCGCGCGGTTCGGTCACCGGGCTGATCGGTCCGAACGGCGCCGGCAAGTCGACCCTGTTCAACATCATCGCCGGGCTTGTTCGCGCCGGATACCGGCCGTGTGCGGCTGGACGGCGAGGACGTCACCGGCTGGCCGGCGCACCGGCTGTTCCATCGCGGCCTGGGCGCACCTTCCAGATCGCGCAGGAATTCTCGCGCATGACGGTGATCGAGAACCTGATGGTCGTGCCGCCGAAGCAGTCGGGCGAGAACCTGTTCCGCGCCTGGTTCGCCTGGGGCAAGGTGGTCGAGCGAGGAGCGGACGTTGCGCGCGACGGGCGCGCGAGGTGCTGGCGCAGCTGCGCCTGACGCATCTCGAGCGCGAGTATGCCGGCAACCTTTCGGGCGGGCAGAAGAAGCTGCTGGAGCTCGGCCGCACCATGATGATCCAGCCCAGGTCGTGCTGCTGGACGAGCTCGGCGCGGGCGTCAACCGCACGCTGCTGGGCGAGCTGGCGGGCGAGATCGAGCGGCTGAACCGCGAGCACGGCTACACCTTCTTCGTGATCGAGCACGACATGGACCTGATCGCGCGGCTGTGCGATCCGGTGATCGTGATGGCCGAGGGCAAGGTGCTCACGCAAGGCACGATGGCGGAGATCAGCGCGCAACGAGGCGGTGATCGAGGCCTATCTCGGCGTGCGCCATCACAAGCCCGCCGCAGGGGCGCGGCCATGAGCCTGCTGCGGATCGAGCAAGCTGGTCGGCGGGCTATGGCGCGGTCGACATCCTGCAACGGCATCGACCTGGCGGTCGAGCCCGGCCGGATCTCGGTGATCGTCGGGCCGAACGGCGCCGGCAAGTCGACGGCGATGAAGGCGATCTTCGGCCTGGCGCAGGTCCGCGACGGGCGCATCCTGTTCAACGATGCACGATGTCGACGCGGCTGCCGGCCGATCAGCTGGTCGGGCGCGGCATCGCCTATGTGCCGCAGGAGCGCAACGTCTTCCGCTCGCCTCAGCGTGCGCGCGAGAACCTGGAGATGGGCGCGTTCCTCAGCCGCGGCGACATCGCGCGCCGGATCGAGGCGGTGCTGACGCTGTTCCCGCCGCTTGCGCGAGAAGCTGACGGCAGGCGGCGGGCGAGCTGTCCGGCGGGCAGCGCCAGATGGTGGCGATGGGCCGCGCGCTGATGCTGGAGCCCAAGCTGCTGATGCTGGACGAGCCGACGGCCGGATTGTCGCCCGCTCTACATGGACCAGATCTTCGACCGCATCGTCGCCGTCAACCAGAGCGGCGTCGGCGTCCTGCTGGTCGAGCAGAACGCGCAAGCAGGCGCTCGCCATCGGCCACACGCGGCTATGTGCTCGCGACGGGCCGCAACCGCTTCACCGACAGCAGCCGCGAGATCTTGCTGGCGAACCGGGAAGTGGCTGAGTCGTTCCTCGGTGGATGACGTGGCAGCGCTCAGCGATTTCATCAATCTGTATTTGCTGCCCGGCCTCGCCGTCGGCTGCATCTATGCGCTGGGCGCCATCGGCATTTCGCTGCTGTTCGGCATCCTGCGGTTTGCGCATTTTCGCGCATGGCGACATGATGACGCTCGGTGCGTACCTGCGCGGTCATCTTCACTGCCGAGCCTCGGCTGGAGCCCGTATGCGGCGTTGCCGATCGCGGTCGTGCGGCACGGCAGTCGTCAGCGCTCGGCGCTGGACCGCGCGTTCTACAAGCCGTTTCGACGATCGCCGGGCATCGTCACGGTGATCGCCTCCTTCGGCGTCATGCTGATGCTGCGCTCGGCCGATCCAGCTCGATCTGGGGCGTCGACGTGCTGACCTACTACGAAGGCGGCATCCAGTTGCCGATGCAATTCGGCATGCTGAAGATTGCGCCGCGCCTGGTGATCATCGTGCTGGTCACGGCGGCGCTGGTGATTGCGCTGCACCTGTTCCTCGGCCGGACGCGGCTCGGCGAAGGCAATGCGCGCGGTGAGCGACGATCCCGATCTGGCGCGCGTCTCCGGCATCAATGTCGAGCAGGTGATCCGCTGGACCTGGATCATCGGCGCGGGCCTCGCGGCGGCGGGTGGCGTCTTCATCGGCATGCAGACCAAGGTTCATCCCAGCATGGGCTGGGATCTGCTGCTGCCGCTGTTTGCCGCGGCGGTGCTGGGCGGCATCGGGCGGCCCTACGGCGCGGTCGCCGGCGGGCTGGCCATCGGCCTCTGCCCAGGAGCTCGCGACCTATCCGTGGTTCTCCGACGATCCCTTCATCGCGCCGGGCTACAAGCCGGCGGTGGCGTTCTCGGTGATGGTGATCATGCTGATCTGGCGGCCGACCGGGCTGTTCCGAGGGCAGGTGTTCTGATGGACGTTTTCTCGGCCGGCTTCCTCAACTACCTGATTGCGCTCCGGCACCATGGGCGGCATCTATGCCGTGCTGTGCCTAGGCCTCAACCTGCAATGGGGTTTCGCCGGCCTGTTCAATGCCGGCATCGCGGCATTCTTCGCGATCGGCGCCTACACCGCGGCGATCCTGCACCACGCCGGAGAGCCCGAACTATCTGGGCGGGTTTCGGGCTGCCGATCGTGCTGGCCTGGCCGATCGCGATGCTGTTGGCCGGCGCGGTCGCCTGGGCGATCCCGGGCGCATCTGCGTGCGCCTGCAAGGCGACTATCTGGCGATGGCGACCATCGGCATCGCGGAGGTCATCCGCCTCGTCATCAAGAACGAGGAGTGGCTGACCGCCGGTACCCGCGGCATTCCCAACATCGCGCGGCCGTTCGAAGGACTGCCGGCGCCAGTGGAACGCGGTGGCGTTCCTCGGGCCTGGTGGTGGCGCTGGTGGTCGGTCATCTACTTGGTTTGCGGAGCGGGCCTGGGGCTCGCCCTGGGGCCGGGCGCTGCGCGCCATCCGCGACAGCGACACGGCGGCGGCGGCGATCGGCAAGGACGTGACGCAGTTCCGGGTCGAGGCGTTCGTGCTCGGCGCCATGGTGATGGCGCTGGCCGGCGCGCTCTCGGCGCACTATTTCAAGTTCCTCGGCACCAGCGCGACCGAGCCGATGATGGTGACGTTCCTGGTGTGGGTGATGCTGATCGTCGGCGGCAGCGGCAACAACCGCGGCGCGATCCTGGGCGCGGCGCTGATCTGGGTGATCTGGTCGGCGACCGAGCTGCTGACCAACCGCCTGCCCGGCGAGTGGATCACGCGCACCAGCTACATCCGCGTGCTGCTGATCGGCGTCATCCTGCAGGTGGTGCTGCAGCGCTTCGCCAAGGGCCTGGTGCCGGAGCGCCCGCCGCGCATGATCGACGACCAGCCGGAAAGACGCTAGGTTCGCCGCTCATGGCAAAGCGCAAATTGATTCTCGACGTCGATACCGGCACCGACGATGCGGTCGCGATCATGCTGGCGGCGCTGCATCCGGCGCTCGATCTGGTCGGCTGCACCACGGTCAACGGCAATGTCGAGGTGCAGTATTGCACCGACAACACGTTGCGCGTGCTGGACCATGTCGGGCGCAACGACATCCCGGTCTACGAGGGGCTGGCGCGGCCGCTGGTCCGGCCGGACTTCCCGATCCCGCGCGCGGTCAGCGACCTGGCGGGGCAGATCCACGGCCGCACCTTGGGCGTGCCGGCTGTCGACCGCGCCGCAAGGCGGACGTGGGCGCGGTCGAGTTCCTGGTCGAGACCTATCGCAACGCCACCGACGAGATCACGCTGGTGCCGGTGGCGCCGCTCACCAACATCGCGACGGCGCTGACGCTCTATCCCAAGCTGGTCGACCGGGTGCCGGAGATCGTCATCATGGGCGGCGGGCACGAGATCGGCAACGTGACGCCCTCGGCCGAGTTCAACATCTGGGGCGATCCGGAGGCGGCGGCAGTGGTGTTCGCCGCCAAGTTCCGCAAGATGACGCTGGTGCCGCTCGACGCCACGCACCGCGCGCTGGTGTCATACGGCGATTGCAGAAGCTGCGCGCGCTCGGCACGCCGGCCGGCGGCGCGGCGGCGGATTTCATCGGCCACCGCATCCACGTTCATGACGAGATCCAGCGCATGGCGGTGGCGCCGCACCACGCCGGTGCACGATGCGGTGTGCGTCGGACATATCTGGTCGATCCGAAAGATCATCACGACGCGGCGGCACCATGTGGCGGTGAGACCGGCGGCACGCTGACGGTCGGGCGCACGGTCATCGACACGCACTTCCGCGGCGGCGCAGGAGCCGCAGTGCGACGTGGCGTTCGATGCGGATGCAGGGCGCTTCATCGCGCTGCTGCTTGAGACGTTCAAGAAGCGGGCTAGGTCCCACTCACGCCCACTTGTCATCCCAAGGCTTGGCCATGGGATCCACGAGTCCGCCTGCCGCCGCGAAGTTTCCGCCCATCGAAACCGTGGATGGCAAGACTAAGCCTGCCATGACGGAATAGAGAGCGTGTTCGCGCCGTGTTAGAACCGCGCCTCGCCCTTCACGAACAGGCGCCAGCAGCAGCCAGGTCCGCAGGCGCCGAGGCGGTCGCGTGCGGTGCTGGCCTGGTGCCAGTATGGGTAGAGCAGGGTGGGCGCGCTGACCTCGTCGAGCTTGTCGCGCTCCTCCTGCGTCAGCTTCAGGTCGACGCAGGGCAGGTTCGTGCTTCAGCTGCTCCTCGTTGCGCGCGCCGATCACCAGCGAGGTGATCGCCCGGCCGGCCGAGCGACCAGGCGAGCGCGACCTGCGCCGCCGGCACGCCCTTGCGCCTCGGCGATCGGCGACCAGCACCTCGATGGTGTCGTAGAGCTTCTTCTCGTCGTGGATCGGCGGCTCGCCCCAGTCGCTGAGGTGGCGGCCGCTCCGGCATCGGCTTGCCGCGGCGGTACTTGCCGGACAGCAGGCCGCCGGCCAGCGGGCTCCAGACCAGGATGCCGAGGCCCTGGTCGATCGGCGATCGGGACCAGCTCGTACTCGGCGTCGCGCGCCTGCAGCGAGTAGTAGATCTGCTGGCTGACGAAGCGCGAGCTGCCGGCGCGCTCGGCGATGCCGAGCGCCTTCATGAGATGCCAGCCGGAATAGTTGGAGCAGCCGATGTAGCGGACCTTGCCCGCGCGGACGAGCGCGTCGAGCGCCTCGAGCGTCTCCTCGAGCGGCGTCTGGCCGTCCCACTCGTGCACCTGGTAGAGGTCGATGTGGTCGCGTGCCGAGCTCGGCGCAGGCTCGCCTCGCAGGCCTGGATCGATGTGGTGCCGCGACAGGCCGCGCGTCGTTCGGCCCCTCGCCCATCGGCATAGCGGACCTTGCTGGCGTCAGCAGCATCCTCGCGGCTGCCTTCCGAGCGCCTCCGCCGATCGATCTTCCTCGGAACTTGCCGGTCACGAGTAGACGTCGGCGGTGTCGAGCAGGTTGATGCCGGCATCGCGGCTGATGTCGATGATGCGCCGCGCCTCTGCCGCCGAGGAGTTGCCCGCCTTGGCGAAAAACCCGCCTTCGCCGCCGAAGGTCATGGTGCCCCAAGGTGAGCGCCAAGGAAATCTTCAAGCCGGATCGTCCTAGGAGGCCGATATTCCATGGTCTGCCTCTATATCTTCAAGGGAATTGGCGGTCAAATGAAATGCCGCGGCCGGCGCCGCTTTCGTCCGACAATATCGCATGCGGTTGGAAAATCCATCCCCGATGAAGGCTGCTCAGTCCTGGCGAGAGCAGACGTCGCCAAACTGTCATCGCCGGGCGATGAGATCAGCTCGCGCGGGAGCTTTGCGCTTGAGCGCTTCGCCGAACGCCGTAGTCGTGGACTTCGATCAGGAAACTTCCGGGGCCGCCGATCACGTTCCGATAGAACGCGACACCGCCTTCGCTTCCCCATTCGGCGTAGCTCATGCGTCCGTCGAATGTTCCGATCGGCCGGGCATCGATGATGGGCAGCGCGTTGATGGTGATTCCGGCGGCGACGGCGGCGTCACGCACGGTCGCCGAGCGACCGCCGTCCCACAGATGATCGCTCGCCACATCGATCACGCGTCGCGCGGAAGTGGACGCGTCGGCGGTCAGCATCTCCGCCGCTTTCTTGATGCTTGGGGCAAGTGCGGTGTTTCGGAGCTGGTGCGCGTCGCGATGCCTGTATCGCCGAACGAGCGGGCGGACATAGCATCAGTCAACACGTCCCAGCCCTTGACCACGGTGAACTCGTCCCTGCCCGAATTCGACATAGGCGACAGCAACGCCCTTGGAATTGGCGAGGATGGCCCTGATGACCTCGGATCGGCGAAGGCCGCCTTGTAGCCGTCCTTCACCATCTGGTATTCGCGATCGCTCATGCTGCGCGACATCGGTCAGCAGCACCAATGCCAGGTCCACCGGCTGCGTGATCAGTTGGTCTGCATTCGCGGCCGCTGTCGTCCCGCGATCAGGGCGGCAGTCAATAAGAGTGTGCGGACGCATCGATGGACTCCTTTGCGGGCAATCGAAAACGGTGCGGCCAGCGAGGGCTAGCATGCACGCCGAGCCGGCGGCCATCCGCATTCGTCCGACAGTATATCCAGAGGCTGGAAGAGATCACCCCGGAATAGATTGCTCAATCCGCCGACGCGAACGTCTCAGGATCGTCATCCACGCCCGGCGACGAAATCAGCTCGCGCAGAAGCTTGCGCTTGAGGCCTCGCCAAAGGCGGCGTAATCGTGCACCTCGATCAGGAAACTCCCCAGGGGCCGCCAATGATGTCGCGGCGGTAAATCGGCCGTGCTTTGCAGGCCCCATTGGGCGTTGGCGTAGCTCTGCTTGGCCATCATAGGTCCCGATCGGCCGGTCGTTGATGAGCAGCGCGTTGATGGTGATGCCGGACGCGACCACCGTGTCGCGAACGGGCGCGGATCTTCCCCTGGTCGCTGTCTTCGTCGCTCGCAACGTCGATGATGCGCCGCGCCGATCCGAACTCGCCGGGGTGAGGAGGGTCCGCCGCTTCTGCGCAAACTGACGGCCAGCACGATATTGCCGGCACTCGTGCGGGGCGAGGCGGCAATCGCATCGCCGAAGGCGTGTGCGGAGACGAACTGCTCAATACGTCCCAGCCGCGCACGACCGCAGGTACTCTGGCCGGAGAACTCGACATAGGCAGCGGCAACGCCCCGCAAAATTGCTGAGGATCGCGGCGATCACCTCCGGATCGCTGAAGGCCGCCTTGTAGCCCTCCTTCACCATCGAATACTCGCGGTCGTCCACATGCTGTTCGACACGTCCGTCAGGAGCACGAGCGCGAGATCCACCTGTTGGCGGATGGAACTCTCGGCGACGGCCGCCGTGGAGACAGCCATTGCTCCAGCCATGAATGCGGCGCCTACGAGGAGGGCTTGCGGGTGCATCGATGAGTTCCCTTTGGGAGACCGAGCGCGAGCGAGGTGACGAACACTAGCATGTGCGGCTCCGAGCTGCCATCCGCCCTTGGGCTAAATCAGGCCTGCAACGAGATCGCGGAGGCTGCCGATGATGGTCGCGCGGCGTGCGATATCGTAGTATTCGTCAGGCTGGCCGGCGCGGTTGATCCAGAAGGTGCGAAAACCGAACGCCGCCGCACCGCCGGCGTCCCAGGCGTTGGCCGAGACAAAGGCGATCGTCGGCTTTGCAGCGGCCCAGGCGCGGCCTCGTTCGTAGACCTGACGGTCCGGCGAAGATCCGCAGCGGCGCGACGGAAAAGCACGGCTTCCAGCGCCTCGGATCGGCTGCCCGCAATCCGTTTTCCAGCATCTCGGATCGCCGTTGGAGAGAGGGCCGCCATGCGCAACCCTTGCCGCTGCAAGGACTGCAGCGCGCCGGCGACTTCCGGGAAAGGCGTCCAACTGCTCGTATGCCAGCAACAGCCGATCACGCAAACGCCGAACTCGATGCCATGTGCGGCAGCGCGAGGAAATCCAGCGCGGACTCGGTCAGGGTTTGGAAGCTGCGGTACTCGCCGCGCAACGACCACACCCACGTATATTCGAGTTGCTTCTGCCGCTACCCAGTCGCGAGGCCGAAACTCCGCACGCGCGCCAAGCTCTTTTCCTTCGCGCGCGATCGCTGAATGCACATCCAGCAGCGTGCCGTAAACGTCGAACGGGATTGCGCGAATTGGCATGCCTTGCATTTTCTGTAAATGCGCCTGGAGAGCAGGTGTGAGGATCGCAGATTTCCGCGCCCCCAGCATTAAAGCCGCATTAACCCGTCAGGGCAAGATTCCCCATGTGTTCACGGGTCAACTGTCGAGACTGACCGGCATGGCTGTCAACAGGTGAAGGCACAGAGCGCGGAACCCCGCACCTCGATCGTCGGGCGGCCCGTCGGACATTCGCCGATCGCGCGCGCCGTACGCTTCGGCAAAGGACGTGCCGGCGCTCGACCTCGGCGACATCTCGCTGCTGGTCATCAACGACAACGAGTTCGTCCGCACCTATATGGAGCGCTTGTTCTCCATCATGCGCGTGGGCAGCGTCGTCACCTGCGACAACCCGCGTCGGCGCGGGCGGGAAGTCGCCACCGTCAGCCGGACATCGTGGTGATCGACCTCGATCACCGGGATCGACGGGCTGCAACTGCTGCGGGACATCCGCCGCGGCGGCGCCGGCATCCCGAGCGATATTGCGATCCCGCAATTTGGCATCGGCCCATGTCGACCACGACATGTGGCAGGGCGCTGGCGCGAACTGGATCCTGGTCAAGCCGCTCACCTTCCGGCGCTTTATGAAGGCCTGGTCCAATGTGCATCATGGACGAGCGCATTCGTCGAAGGCGAGGTCTATGTCAGTCTGATCGGCGCGTGCTGGTCGGCATGGCCGGTTATGACGGCGTCGAGCGCCGCAAAGGACGACGCAGCCATGAGCCGCAAGCTCCGCAGCAGGTGAAGGAGTCGTCTCGCAGGACCGCCTGCGCAAGATGGAAGTGGTCGCCCGGGTCGCGATGCTGGAACTCAGCACCTCGTTCCGCCGCCACGTCAATCACACGACTCCTGCGCGACATGTTCGTGCTGATGTCAGCGCCGCGCCACGGGATGCGGAGTGGCGGGGCAAGCTGCACGAACTGGCGCGACCGCAGAGCGTCGGAGGCTCGTTCGACTACGGCCTGCTCACCACCATCGGCGAAGTCATGTGCCGCACCATCCGGGACGACGCACTGCCGAGCTGACCACCGTGTTGCAGCAACGCCTCGCCGCCTTATGCCGCGGCGTTGGACGCCGATCGTCCGCATCGACCTCAAGGGCGACGGCGGCAACGACGGCCGGGAGCTGCCGTCGGTGCTCCGGTCACCGCCGCCGGCGGCTTAGCGCCGGCACGGCAAAGACTTCCTCGTAGAACACGCTGGTTTCGATCGCCGCGGGCGGCATCTCGGCCATACGGCCCGAACGGCCTCGCACTCGGCGGAGCCCCGCCTTCTCGTAGAAGCGCATCGCCTCGCGCTGATAGATGCCCGGTCTCGATGCGCACCGAGGCTACTGCCCGGCATTCGCGCGCTTCCGCCTCCGAGGCGCGCGAGCAGCAGCTTCTTCGCTGACTGCCGCGGCCGCGCACGGAGCGGCTGGATGCCATCCGCTTCAGTTCCGCGAAGATCCGGCGTGACCAACTCCGCCGCACGCCACCGCCTCGCCACCCAGAGCGCGCGACGAAGAACCGGATGTTCGGCTGGAACAGCCGATCGACTCGGCAAAGCGTGCCTCTCGGCGCCGCGGAGTAGGGCCTGCTTGCCGGGCTGCGTTCAGCGCGTCCAGCGGAAGCGCCGACCACTTCCGGTGTCGGCAGCCTCGACGCAAGCTCGATCGCCACGTCCGTCCGGTTGCTGCAATCTGGCCCTCAAGTGCGGTAAGGCCCGGATCGCTCCGGGCCCTCCTCGTCATCTCGTAGCCTGCGAGACTCACGGCGTGACCAGCCCGGACTTCCTTGTAGCCCGTGCCGTCGACCACGAAGTGGCCGATGACGCCGGCGACGTCGCCCGCGGCGTCGAACTCCATCGAGCTCGGTGGCGCCGGTGTAGTCGATGTCCTTGCCGGCCTTGATCAGCTCGACCGCTTGGCCCAGTCGCCGGGACCGACCGACTTCGCCCGGCGCAGTTGGCGACGGTGACGCAGCAGCGTCGCGCACCTTGGCGCGGTCGGTCGCTGCCGGCCTGCTGGATGGCGAGCGCCGCCAAGCACACCGAGTCATAGACCTGGCCGATGAAGATCTTGTCCTTGGTGGTCTGGAACTTCGCGGTGTAGAGCTCGTTGAACTTGTCCGCCGCCGCGCTCTTGCGGCGAAGAGGCGAGGTGAAGAATGAGTCCCTTCAGGTTGTCGGCGCCGATCTTCTCGATCAGCGAGGTTGTCGCGCAAGCCGTCGGTGCCGACGAAGCGCTTGAACGAGGCCGTTCTCCAGCGACTTCCTTCGACCAGCGTGCAGGCCGGAATCGCCGGCATACGGCGATGATGACCAGCGCCTCCGGCTTGCCGCTTGGCAAGCGTCGCGCAGCTCGGTCGTGCAGAGGGCTGCTTCTCCTCGTGCTTCACTTCGGCGGTGATGGCGCCGCCCAGCTCCTTGCAGGAGTCGGCGAAGGCCTTGGTCGAGCAGCGCCGTAATCGTTGTTGGCGTAGGTCAGCGCCACCTTCTTGACGCCCTGGTCCATAGGTCAGCTTCGCCAGCGCACCAGGCCCTGATAGGCATCCGACGGCACGACGCGGAACACCCAGTCGTTGTCCGCGCAGGGTGGTCATGTCGGGCGAGGTGCGCGGTCGGCGAGATCTGCAGTCGACGCCGGTTCGGCACGATGACGCTGTTGGCCGCGGCGACGGTGGTGCCGACATCAGCGCGCCGACGATATCGACGACGTTCTCGACATTCACCAGCTTGGTCGCGGCGTCGACCGCGCCCTGCGCCGAACCGGTGGTGTCGCTGATACGCTGACCATCTTGCCGCCCTAGCGAGGCTGCCGCCGGCATTGACCTCGTCGGTCGCCAGCGTCACGGAATCCAGCATCGGCGGAATGAAGTTGGCGATCGGGCCGGTGACGTCGAACAGGATGCCGACCTTCACGTCCTGGCTGCTCGGCGCCGGGGCGGTCGAAGTGGTCTGGGCTCGGTTTGCCGCCGGTTGCGCAGGCTCAGCGGCCGGTTGCGCGTGAAGTTCTGCCGCAGCGCCGCCGCCTGTTCTTCCTTCTTCTTCTCTCACCGCAGCCGGCGATCGTCAACTGACGGCCAGCAAGGCGGTCGCGCTAAGAGCGCTCTGCTTGCGAGTGCACCATGGTGATTTCCCCTCTGCCTGATCTTGGATGTTTTTGCGGGTGAACGCGTTGAACGTGATGATGGTCAACGTGTCCTTGACGTTCGGCAGCGTCTGCAGCCGTCCTGGTGGACGAACCGGCCCACGTCCGCATCGCTCTGCGGGTTGCAATTTTGACCAGCAGGTCGTAGGTGCCGGAGAGTCGAATAGAGCTCGCTCACTTCCTCGATCGGTGTCGAGCGCCCGGGCGGCCACGTCGTAGCGGTGCCGGGTCGCATTTGACCATGACGAAAATCGGCCGCATTGCAGGCCTCACTTTGTCTTTTGGCTGGTTCAACTGGCGGGCTGTTGCCCCGCGCAGGAAAATCAGCGTTTAGCCCAGGGACCGCCGTTGGGCCGCGGTCAGGTCACAGCGCGCGACGGCCCGGAACTCGGGTTTCTGCCATTCCTGGCCCGGGCCATCACCGCCTTCAGCTGCGCAACCGCGCCCCAGATGTTGAAGGAGACATAGAGCGGGGCAAAGCCAGAGCGCAGGATATCGGGCGCGTGGAAATCGCTGATCACGCCGCGCGCGATCAGCGCCTGCATGATGGATATCTTCCGGTGGCGGTGGACACCTGACTACCGCGCTCCGCCGCCTGGCGCGGGGAGGCGAGGGCAGGCCGCTGCCTGCCAGTTCCTGCTCCACCAGGGCGATGAACCCAGGTCGCCGAGCGCGCGCCGGACTTGCGGCGCAAAAGGCGCCAGCTCGACGTCGGCGAACAGGTCGAGCCCGGCTTCCAGCGCGGTCAGGCTGAGCATCGGCGTACCGACGGGAAGCGCCACGGAAATGCCGGGCGCGTAGCCGGTAGTCGGGTCGAAGGCGAGCGGCGCGTCATGACATCCGGCCGAGGAACAATTGACATCGGCGCTGCCCTGCCAGCGCTCGACGACCTCGGTAGAAGGCCGGCGCGCGAGGCCCGCCGTTGAGGTATTTGTAGCCACCAGCCCACGGCGAAATCGAAGCGCAGCCTCTTGCGTTGAGATCGACCGGGAATGCGCCGGCGGGTGCGCGAGGTCCCACAGCGTGAGCGCACCCTTGTCGTGCGCCGCCTTGGTCAAGCCGCCATGTCGTGCAGCCGGCCGGTGCGAATGAGTCGACCTGGTCAGCATCAGGACGGCCACATCCTCAGTCAACGCCGATGCGATCTCGCCGGGTGGAACGATTTTCAGCCGATGGGTAGCGCCGAGCAGCTCGGTGAGGCCTTGCGCCATGTAAGTCGGTCGGGGAAGTTGCCGTCGTCCGACAGGATGACGCGCCGCTCGGACGCAAGGCACAACGCCGCGTGCAGCGCCGCGAATTTACGTTGAGCGACGTCAGATCACGACCACCACCTCGCTCGGCTTAGCCGATCCAGGCGCGATCTTGTAGCGCCGATCCGGGCCGGCGCTCCGATCAGTCGTGGACGTTCCAGCTCTTGATGAGGTCTTTGCCCCATTGTTGGAGTCGCCGCACGGACATATTCTTCCGCCTGCTTGGGCAAAGGCGCCGGGAGAGGATTGCCATCGAGATGACGATGCCGGCGGGCAGCACGAACGCATCGTGGGAGCGCGCCAGCGGATCGGCGGCAGCTCCCGGCAAGTCTGCGGCGTGATGGTCATGGCTTGTCGTAGAGCTTGTCCGGCGCAATCTGGACATCGGCGATGATGAAGTGCCGCGCACCATCGCGGATCGCGTGAAGAAGCAGTTGCGGCGGCCGGTGTGGCAGGCGACGCCGTTCTGGTCGACCAGCACTAGCAGGCGTCGTTGTCGCGATCGATCCGCAGCTCGCGCAGGCTTACTGCGGGTCGCCTTGCGCACAGCGCCTGGCGCGACCGCGACCAGTAGCAGACGCGGCCGTTGGTCAGTGTCTCGCGACCGCGTCGCGGTTCATCAGGCCATCATCAGCACTTCGCCGGTGTCGTGCTGCTGCGCGATGGCCGGCACCAGGCCGTTGCCGTCGAACGCCACGCTGTCGAGGGATTCTTGCGGCGCGCCCATCCAGTTTTCCTCGCGGCCAGGCTGAAGCCGTCTTTCCAGATCGGCGAGGTCTTCAGGACTGAGCCGGCATGGATCCGCACGGTGCGGCCGACGGCGACCACGGCGGCGCTGCGGCTGGTGGTGAGGCCGGCCGGCACCATCGGACTCTCATAGCCGCCCCAACTGAAGCCCATGCCGAACAGGCGCATGCCGTTGAGCATGGCATCGACCCAGTCGGGTGCGCACGGTTTCAGCACCACGCCAGGCAACTGATGAGCCGTCGACGTCGCGCTTCCAGAGATTCGTGGCCCGGCGTGCCGGGCGCAAAGCCAGTGCGGCACCTGCTCGACCTCCGGCCGCTGGCCCAGCCAGCGCGCCAGAGTGACGCGGTCTCCTGGTGCTGAGTCCAGGCGCGCATGCAGAGTCCGGGGCGCGCACGCAGCTGGTAGCACTCGTCCGGCGCGGCGGCGTGGCCAAGGGTGCCGTGCGCCATCTTGGCCAGCGGGTGATGCAGTTCCGCCCGGCGGGTGACGATGCCCATCATGATGTCGGAATGGCCACAGATGTATTTGGTGGCATAGATGCCGATGTCGATGCCGAACCGGGGCGGCGAAAACAGCGGCGTTGCCCAGGTATTGTCGATCATGGTCAGGCAGCCGCGCGCGTGGCGACCCCGACAATCGCCGGGACATCCTGCGTTTCGAAGGTGAGGGAGCCGGGGCTCCGGGCGGGTACCTTGGTGTTGGGACGCATCAGCGTGGCAATGCCGGCGCCGATCATGGGGTCGTAGTAGTGGTCTCGATCCCGTCTTGGCGAGGAAGCCGTGCTTTTACGCCGCGGGTCGGCTCGTAGGCTGTATCCACCATCAGCAGGCGTCGCCGGGGGTTGAGCACGCCGAGAGCAGCGCAGTGGTCACGGCCGCCAGGCCGAGATGGCACGATCACCGCCTTGTCGCAGCCTTCCAACGCGGTAAAGGCTGCCGGCGCCCGGTAGGTCTGCGTGCCGTCCCGGCCGTAGGTGATGGCGTCGTGCTTTGGCACTATGGCGCTCGCGCAGGTCCTGGACCGACCGGGAACAGGACGGTGGAAGCCCGATGGGTCAGGAGGGTTAACCACGCCCTGGTTGTCGTGCGGATGGCTGCCGGCGTGGGTGGCGATGGTGCGGTCTTTTTTGCCCTGTTCGGCCATGCTCTTGGGTCCGGTGATATACGAGTAGATGCTTGGCACCGGCTGGGGCGATAGCCAATAAAAGTCCGGACGGTTGCGCCCGCTATGGTCGCTGACCGTGCGCGGCGAGCTAAAGGCTGCGCAAGAAATCAGGGAAGGACGTTACTGAAATGAAGCATGAAGATTCTAGTCGCCGGTATTGCCCTCGTTGCGGGCATGTCCACGGCGGCGCAAGCGGTATTCGACGCTCGACACCGTGAAGGCGCGCGGCGAGGTGATCTGCGGCGTGACACACGGCGGCCTGGCCGGCTTCTGCTGCGCCGACGAGCAAGGGCCGTGGGCCGGCCTCGACGTCGACGTGCTGCCGCGCTGTCGCCGCCGCGGTGCTTCGGCGACGCCGAGCAAGGTGCGCGTACACGCCGCTCACCGCGCAGCAGCGCTTCACCGCGCTGCAGTCGGGCGAGATCGACATCCTGTCGCGCAACACGACCTGGACGCTGACGCGCGACACCGCGCTCGGCCTCGACTTCGTCGGCGTCAACTACTACGACGGCCAGGGCTTCATGGTGCCGAAGAAGCTCAACGTGAAGAGCGCCAAGCAGCTGAACGGCGCCACCGTCTGCGTGCAGCCCGGCACCACCACCGAGCTCAACCTCGCCGACTACTTCCGCGCCAACAACATGACGTTCAAGCCGGTGGTGATCGAGAAGCTCGAGGAGATCGCGCGGCGCCTACTTCGCCGGCCGCTGCGACGTCTACACCGACCGACGCGTCCGGCCTCGTCGCGCTCGCGCAGCTCGCGCGCGCCGAAGCCCGACGACCACGTCATCCTGCCCGGAGATCATCTCGAAGGAGCCGCTGGGCCCGGCGGTGCGCCACGGCGACGACCAGCTGGTTCGACGTCGTGACGCTGGACGCTACTACGCGATGCTCGAGGCCGAGGAAGCAGGCATCACTCAGGCGAACGTCGACGAGATGCAAGAACGCGAGCAAGGCCCGGCGATCCAGCGCATCGCTCGGCGTCAGCCGGCGACATCGGCAAAGTGCTCGGCGTCGACAACGAGCTGGGCGCTACAACATCGTCAAGCAGGTCGGCAGCTTCACGGCCAGATCGTTCGAGGCGCCACGTCGGCGAAGACGACCGAGCCACGGCCTTGCCGCGCGGCACTGAACGCCCTCTGGACGCACGGGCGGCCTGCGATGCGCCGCGCCGATCCGCTAAGCGACTGACTGGAGAGAACCAGCGCCCCGGCACTCGCCGGGCGCCCGGCGCTGGGGCGGCGCCGCAGCTCCCGACGCGCTGAGCCGACGGCAGCTGATCGGCGCGCCCCGTCAGCGCGCACGCCAGCGTCGAAGTCGCGCATGAGTCGCTGCGACGAGCAGCAAGCGCGCGGCCATGCTCTGCCAGGTCGTCGTGCCGTTCTGCCGTCGGCCTGCTCGCGTCTGGTTCTCGTCTCACAACACCTGTCGACAATCTGGAGGCGCGCGGGATCCCGCAGCGGCTTCGCACTATCTCGGAGCGCGACGGCCGGCTTCGACATCGGCGACACGATGATCCCGTATCGACCCGAGCCCGAGCCTACGGGCGTGCGATCCTGGTCGGCATGCTGAACACGCTGCTGGTGCCGCCATCCTCGGCATCGTCCGGTCGCCACCCTCCTGGGCGTGCTGGTCGGCATCGGCCGGCTGTCATACGCTGCGCTGCTGTCCGCAGATCTGCTACCGGTTACGTCGAGACCTTCCGCAACGTGCCGCTGCTGCTGCAGCTGCTGTTCTGGTACCGCTCATCAGCGAAGCTCTTTCCGCGGCCGCGCCAAGCGTCAGCATCGGCGGATCTGTTCTACCTCAGCAATCGCGGCCTCTCTGTTCCCGGCGCCGGTCGCCGGTGACGATGGCCACGTCCTGGATGGGCGCGGCCTGCTCGTCGGCATCGTCGGCCGCCTGGTGTTGGCACCGCTGGGCGCAGCGCCGTGAGCGACCGGCCAGCCGCTTCCGCTGTCCGTATCTCGGTCGGGCTCGGCGTCGGCGCCGGCCTGCCGCTACTGGTCTGGCCTCGCCGGCGGCCGCCTGCGCAGTTGGTGAGGTGCCGGAACTGCAAAACTTCAACTTCGAGGGCGGCACCGGTGCTCCAGCCCGAGTTCATGGCCGCGCCTGCTGCTCGGCCTGGTGACGTCACGCCGGCCTTCATCGCCGAGATCGTGCGCGCGCGGCATTCTGGCGCGTCAGCCATGAGTCAGACCGAGGCGGCGCTCGCGCTCGGCCTCAGGCGAGCGGACCAGTTGCGCCTCGTGATCGTTGCCGCAGGCGCTGCGCGTCATCATTCCGCCGCTGACCAGCCAATATCTCAACATCGCCAAGAACTCGACTCGCTGGCCGGATCGATCGGCTATCCCGACCTCGTCAGCGTCCATCGGCGCGGCGCATCAACCAGACCGGCCAGGCGGTCGGGAAGTGCATCGCCATGACCATGGCTGTCCTATCCTCGCGCTCAGCCTGCCGATCTCGCTGTTCGTGAACTGGTTACAACGCACGCATCGCCCTGGTCGAGCGCTGAGGCGGCATGACCGGCAGCACGCTTGCACCGCCGCCGAGCGCGCAACTCCGGCCTGCCGCCGCCGGTCTCGACGGCCGGCCCTGGTCCTGGGCTGCGGGCAATCTGTTCGTCTCGCCGGCGATCAATCGATGCTTGACGGCGCTGGCGCGTGGTGCTGATCTACATCGCCGGTCGCGCCGCTCCTCGACTGGGCTTGATCTTCAGCGCGACCAGGACGTATCCACGGCGAAGCGCGCTCGGCGACCGATCAGCCTCAGCTTCGGCACTGCGCAGCCACGGCGGCGCTGCTGGCGCTGTTCGTCGCGCGCCACGCTGCGAGCTAGTTCATCGTCGCGGCTGCTATCCCGGAGGCGCGAGCGCTGTGCGCGTCGATCTCATCGCCTGTCCTGCGTGGCTGGGCGCGGCCGGCATGCATGATTCCGCTCAGCGTGCCCGGTACGATAGCTGTTCGTGTGCGGCTGCTGATCTATTCTTGCATCGCCCGTCCGAGTCCCGCCTACCGATCTGGCTGCTGTCGTGGCGGCTGGTCGGCCTGCCCGATGCTGGTCGCCGACCGATCATGTGCGGGCGGGCTGCATGCGACGCTGGTGATCGTCGCCGCAGTCGCGCATCAGTGGCTGTTCGCTGCCGATCGGCGTCCTGCTGGCGCTCGGCCGGCGCTCACACATGCCGATCGATCCAGCTGGCTGTGCGTCGGCTTCATCGAGTTCGTGCGCGGCGTGCCGCTGATCACCGTGCTGTTCATGGCCTCGGTGATGCTGCCGCTGTTCCTGCCCGAGCGGCGTGGACCATCGACAAGCTGCTGCGCGCGCTGGTCGTCGTCATCGCTGTTCGTCGGCCGCCTATATTGCCGAGGTGGTCCGCGGCGGCCTGCAGGCGATCCCAAGGGCCAGTTCGAGGCGCGCCGACGCGCATCGGGCTGACACTACGCGCAGAAGATGCGCGCTGATCGTCCTGCCGCAGGCGCTGACGCGTGGTGATCCCCGCCATCGATCAACACCTTCATCGGCTTCTTCAAGGACACCTCGCTGGTGCTGATCATCGGCATCTTTCGACTTCCTCAACAGCGCCAACCAGGCGCTGGTCGACCCCAACTGGGCGGGCTTCCAGGCGAGGTCTATCTGTTCGCCGCCTTCGTCTATTTCTGCTTCTGCTTCTCGATGTCGCGCTACAGCAAGTACCGAGGTCGAGCTCAACAAGGGAACGCGCCGCTAGGCGCGGCGAGGGAGACCCGCGACAATGGCCGCCAGTGCAAGCGCACGATCCTCAGCAACGCCCCGTCCGTGATCACGCTCAAGGGCGTCAACAAGTGGTTCGGCCAGTTCCACGTCCTCGAGCGACATCAACCTCGACGTCAAGGAAGGCGAGAAGGATCGTCATCTGCGGCCCGTCCGGGCTCCGGCAAGTCGACCCTGATCCGCTGCATCAACCGGCTGGAGGAGCACCAGACGCGGCAACATCGTCGTCGACGGCGTCGAGCTGACCAACGACGTCAAGAACATCGAGCAGATCCGCCGCGAAGTCGGCATGGTGTTCCAGCACTTCAACCTGTTCCCGCACCTGACCGTGCTGCGAGAACCTGACGCTGGCGCCGATCTGGGTGCGCAAGATGCCCAAGCAGCGAGGCCGAGGAGATCGCCATGCACTACCTGAACTGCGTGCAGCATCCCCGAGCAGGCGCTGAAATATCCCGGCCAGCTGTCCGGCGGCCAGCAGCAGCGCGTCGCGATCGCCCGCGCGCTCGTGCATGAAGCCCAAGATCATGCTGTTCGACGAGCCGACCTCGGCGCTCGATCCCGAGATGATCAAGGAGGTGCTCGACGTCATGGTCGAGCTGGCGCGCGACGGCATGACCATGCTCTGCGTCACCCACGAGATGGGCTTCGCCCGCGCCGTCGCCAACCGCGTCATCTTCATGGATCAGCGGCGAGATCGTCGAGCAGAACGACGCCGGAGGAGTTCTTCGCCAACCCGCAGAATCGGACCGCACCAAGCTGTTCCTCGAGCCAGATCCTGCGCCACCACTGACCTATCGTGCCTCCCCCGTCATACGGGTCGGCGCCTTGGCCGCTCGCGGCCAAAAGCGCCAGGTGCCCGGAAGGGGGCGAAAGCCCCAAGGATGATTTCCGAAAACACCATGATCTGGCAATCTGCAGGCGATCTATCTGTGGTTCCTTCCTCCGGCCCCTGCGGGCCACCTCCCGTGTGACGGGAGGCACGACCCGGCGTTGATCCCCCAGAACCACGCCATGAAAATCCTGGTCACCGGCGGCGCGGGGTTCATCGGCTCGGCCGTCGTCCGCCACATCATCCGCGACGACCGACTGGACGGTGGCCAACGTCGACAAGCTGACCTACGCCGGCAACCTCGAATCGCTGGCGCGGCCGCGCGACAGCAACCGCCACACGCCACTTCAAGGTCGACATCCGCGACCGCACCGGCGCTCGACGACGTCTTCGCAGGGCTTCCAGCCCGACGCCGTGCTGCATCTGGCGGCCGAGAGCCACGTCGACCGCTCGATCGACGGCGCCGCGCCCTTCATCGAGACCAATGTCGGCGGCACCTACGCGCTGCTCGAGGCCGCGCTCGCCTACTGGCGCGCGCTCGACGCCGACGGCCGCGCGCGCGCTTCCGCTTCCAGCACATCTCGACCGACGAGGTGTTCGGCTCGCTCGGCCCGACCGGCAGGTTCAGCGAGACCACGCCCTACCAGCCCAACTCGCCCTACTGCCGCCAGCAAGGCCGGCGTCCGACCACCTGGTGCGCGCCTGGCACCACACCCACGGCCTGCCGACGCTGGCCACCAACTGCTCCAACAACTACGGGCCCTATCACTTCCCCGAGAAGCTGATCCCGCTGATCATCATCCGCGCGCTGCGCGGCGAGCAGCTGCCGGTCTACGGCAAGGGCGAGAACGTGCGCGACTGGCTGCATGTCGAGGACCATGCCGAGGCGCTGACGCCTGGTGCTGCGCAAGGGGCCGGCCCGGCGAGAGCCTACAATGTCGGCGGCGACAGCGAGCGGCGGAACATCGACGTGGTGCGCGCGATCTGCCGCCTGCTCGACGAGATGCTGCCCGAACAGCGCGAACCGCCCGCACGAGAAGCTGATCCAGTTCGTCACCGACCGGCCCGGCCACGACGCACGCTACGCCATCGATGCCGCGCAAGATCCAGCGCGAGCTCGGCTGGCGGCCGCGGCACGATTTCGAGGACGGCCTGCGCCAGACCGTGCGCTGGTACCTCGACAACCGCGGCTGGTGGGGAGCGCGTGATGAGCGGCGCCTACCGCGGCGAACGGCTGGGGCTGAAGAGCTGACAGGGCGCCGTCCTTGCTTTTGCCTCCCCGTCTGACAGGGAGGCATTTGAAATTAAGTTTTCGGTATTTCCGGTATTTCCGCCGGACCCTGTTTATCGGCCAACAGGGCCGGATTGACCTCGCCAGCGCTCAGACGGACGCCCGGCGGGGCCTGCGTCGTACAGACCGGGCCGCACGATGCCGGCAGCAGCCTGCGTGCCGACCGAGCACGACGGCGGTCCGGCCCGGCATTCACGGTCCGGCCCAGGGCTTCGCGTCTGCACATCCTCTCCCGATACTTCCGTCCGGCACCGGCCTTGAACCAGCGGACGACGCGGCGCGCCTGACGATCCAGGGTCGTGGGGCCGGCGCGATGGAACACCACGCCGGCGTGCGGCCTGAAGTAGTCCGTCCACAAGGCAATAGGCCGCCTCGACCTGCGGCGCGCCCGATCGGACCGGGCGGGCGGGGACCGGCGGTGCCCGACCAGGCGAGCAGCTCGAGCGCGGCGGCGAGTCGGGCGACGGTTCCGCCGCCCTTGCCCAGCCAGTCCGCTTCCAGCCCTTCGGCGTCCCGCGTCTCGGTCATGGAGGCGCGTCAGGAATTCGTCGAGGCTGCCGAGGCCGTGCTCGTCGAAGCCGAGCACGAGCGGACCGCTGCCGACAGGCGCACCTGCTCGTCGATGCCGCCGCAGCATGCGGGTCGACCCTCGTCGGCCTTGGACTTCCGGCGCTGCCGCAGCGGGCAGTAGGGCGGCGGGTCGGGCCAGGAATAAAGAAAGCGCGCCGCCAGGCCGTCGTCGGCCGATTCCAGCGCCTCCGACAGGCGGTTGGGCCGGATCGTGCCCAGAACGCTCACGGCAAACCGGTCGAGCTGCAGCGGCGGGTCGCGCCGATCCTCGACCGCGACGGACCCGGCAGACCACGCTTCCAGCCAGTGGCCGCGATCGTCCGCGCGGCCGCTTCCCAGATCGGCGAGCCAAGGCGAGGGCTGGTCGCGCCACAGCAGCACGCCCGCGGATTGTCCGAAACCGCCCGGGCGAGGGCTTTGACCGTCGAGTTGCCGACGACGATCCGCGTCGGACCTCCTTCCCGCTCGCCCTCCGCTGCCCTGAGCTCGGCTTCGATCGAGGCGAGCAGGCCGCGCACCCGGACGAGCGCCGGCGACTTGCCGCTGAGGAGGTGCCGATCAGGGCCTCGCCGCCAGCACCAGCGGTTCGGACCAGTCGGGCGTGACGCGTACCTCCACGCCCGCGCCGCACACGGCCGGCGACGGCCGCGAGCAGGGCCTGGGTCACGTAATCGGCCGGCGCACCGGCCGAGCGGGCCCTGTCGGCCACCAGTCGCGCCAGGGCTGGGGCAGCAGATCGAGCGGGAACGGCGGCACGGCGCCGCGCCCGTCATCGAGGAGGCTCGCGTCAATCTCGGGCCAGCCGTCCCTGGCCGTCGGTCGTGTCGTAACGATGAATGAGTGGCCACCTGCCGGACCTCTCTATGTGAGTACCGGCAGGGATAAGCCACAACATTAGCGCAGGCAGTCAAGAGGAATGAAGGTTCGCTTAAGCGCGGAGTGATTCGGCTCGTGAGTGTTCGTCTCAATTTTTTGCTGCGGTCGACTGCAAGCAAAAAAATTGAAGGGCAACAAAGGTCTGGTTGGGCGGGATGCGCACTACTGCCTGTCAGCCCTCATGTCTGCTTAGGCTCAATTGCGGGAGTGCCGAGGCACGTCCGGTCAAGTTCAAATCCGCAAAATGACGGTGATGCATGAAGCACAGCAGGATGACGCCGATTTCTGCGCGTGAAATGCAAAGTAGGCGGTCAGAAGTAGGTGGTCAAGAGTAGTGTTTCGACACCGAACTGGCACGACTTCGTCGCATCACTTTTGCCTTTGGAGACGTGCAACAATTGCTTGCTTTTGCCTACTATGAGTCCGGCCCGATTGTTGCACGCAACGAGCTGATGGATGCCTGCCCGGTATCGCCTTCAACCGGCGAATGAACTAGAGAGCGCAGGATGAACGACACCCAGAACCTGAACTTTATCCAGGAATACTGGATCGATGCCTGGCAGCGCTCGATCCTGTCCCTCGATGCTGCGCCAGCGCGGCAACACCTATCTGGAACAGAGCGCCAAGAACGCGCCCAACGTGCTCTCCTTCCCGTTCGAGCTCGTCCGCGACGGACGGACCCTGCCGCGACCCGTCAACTACATGCTGGTGCGCATCGTCCGCCGGCCGGCACTGCGGTCGACCCGGCGAAGCCGCCGTTCGTCGTCGTCGACCCGCGCGCCGGCCATGGCCCCGGCATCGGCGGCATGAAGCAGGACAGCGAGATCGGCGTCGCCATGGCGGCCGGCCATCCCTGCTACTTCATCGGTTTCCTGCCGCAGCCCGATGCCCGGCCAGACGATCGAGGACGTCTGCGCGGCCGAAGCGGCGTTCGTCGACGAGGTCGCGCGCGCTGCCATCCCGAGGCCGAGGGCAAGCCGGTGATCGTCGCCAACTGCCAGGCCGGCTGGCAGATCATGATGATGGCGGCGATCCGGCCGGACCTCGTCGGCCCGATCCTGCTCGCCGGCTCGCCGCTCTCCTACTGGGCCGGCGTGCGCGGCCGCAATCCCGATGCGCTATCTCGGCGGCACGCTGGGCGGCACCTGGCTGACCGCGCTGGCCGGCGACCTGGGCAACGGCATCTTCGACGGCGCCAATCTCGTGGCCAACTTCAGATCGCTCGAATCCGGCCAACACCTATTGGGAGAAGGCCTACAACGTCGTCTACTCAAGGTCGACACCGAGGCGTCGCGCTTCCTCGACTTCGAGACCTGGTGGGGCAGCCCGGTCCTGCTCAATGCCGGCGAGATGCAGTGGATCGCCGACAATCTCTTCGTCGGCAACAAGCTCACCTCGGGCGAGATCCGCACCTCCGACGGCGTGCGCGTCGACCTGCGCAACATCACGCTCGCCGATCATCGTGCTGTGCTCGTGGGGCGACAACATCACGCCGCCGCAGCAGGCGCTGGGCTGGATCACCGACCTCTACGACCACGAGCGACGAGATCGTCAGCCAACGGCCAGACCATCGTCTACACGCTGCACCAGACGATCGGCCATCTCGGCATCTTCGTCTCGGGCAAGGTGGCGACCAAGGAACATGCCGAGTTCGCCTCGTGCATGGACATGATCGACCTGATGCCGCCCGGCCTCTACGAGGCGGTGATCACCGAGGTCGACGACAGGCACCGACCATCGCCGACCTGCATCCACGGCAAGTACCTGTTCCGGCCTGGAGCGCGCGCACGCTGGACGACATCCGCGCGCTGGGCGCCAACAGCGACGAGGACAACCAGCGCTTTCGCGACCGCAGTCGCCGCCTGTCGGAGATCAACCACGGCCTCTACCGCACGCTCGCCCAGCCGGCGGTGCGGGCGATGACCAGCGAGCCAGTCGGCCGGACCTGATGCGGCAGATGCATCCCAACCGGCTGCGCTTCGCCATGTTCTCCGACAGGAACCCGATGATGCAGCCGGTCAAGGCGCTGGCCGAGTCCGGTGCGCGCCGACGCGCAAGCCGGTGGCGCCCGACAATCCGCTGCTCGACGATGGAGCAGGTCGCCTCGACCTGGATCACGACCTGGTGGGAAAGCTACCAGCAGGCGCGCGACGCCACTGACCGAGGCGATGTTCCTCGGCATCTACGGCTCGCCGCTGCTGCAGGCCATGGTCGGGCTGGGCACCGAGCCGACCGGCCACGCGCGACGCATCGACCGCGACCTGGCGCGCGAGGCCGACGCGGCAACGATGCGCAGGCCGAGCTCGAGCAGCGCTTCGAGGTCGGCGGCCTGCCGCAGGCGGTGCTGCGCGCCATCATCTATGTCCGCATGCCCGAGCGCAGCGTCGACGAGCGCGGCTTCGCCGCCTTGCAGGCGATCCGGCGCCATGCAGCCGGTCAACGACCGCATGAGCATCGGCCGAGCTGAAGGCCTGCTCTGAAGGACCAGTATCTCGCTGCTGCCGCCTCGACGAAGAACGCGCCGTGCGCGCCATCCCCGCTGCTGCCCGACGGCGAGCACGCCCGCCGAACCGCGCTCGACGGCCCTGCTGCAGGTGCTCGGCGCGCGCGGCGCCTTGCCCGAGGAGGGCCTGCGGCCGCCTGGGCCGGATCGAGAGCGCTGTTCGGCGTCGCGGCCAGGCTCCAGCGCGTTGGAGGCGGCCAATGCCTGACAACCACCTCCCCGCGCCGCCCGGCCGCACGCCAGAAGTACGAGCGCCTGGTCGAACGCGCCGCGCAAGCATCCGGCCGATGGCGACGGCGGTCGCGCATCCCTGCGATGCCGTTTCGCTGGAAAGCGCGGTCGGAGGCGGCGCGGCTCGGGCCTCCTGAAGCCGATCCTGGTCGGCCCGCGCGGCGCGCATCACGCGATGTGGCCGCCAGCGCCGGCCTCGACATCGGCGCCTTCGAGCTGGTCGATTCCAGCACAGCCACGACTCGGCTGCCAAGGCCGTCGAGCTCGTGCGACGCCGGCCGCGCCGAAGCCCTGATGAAGGGCAGCCTGCACACCGACGAGCTGATGGGCGCCGTGGTGGCGCGCGACACCGGCATCCGCACCGCGCGCCGCATCAGCCATTGCTTCGTCATGGACGTGCCCGGCCATCCCGACGCGCTGATCATCACCGACGCCGCCGTGAACATCGCGCCGACGCTCGAGGTCAAGGTCGACATCGTGCAGAACGCCGATCGACCTGGCGCGTGCGCATCGGCGTACGCGGAGGTGCGCGTGGCGATCCTGAGCGCCATGGAGACGGTCAATCCCGAAGGTGCCGTCGACGATCGAGGCGGCGGCGCTCGTGCAAGATGGCCGATCGCGGCCAGATCACCGGCGCCATCCTCGACGGCCCGCTGGCCCTCGACAACGCCATCAGCCTCGAGGCCGCCGCGATCAAGCACATCGTCTCGCCGGTCGCCGGCCGGGCCAACGTGCTGATCGTGCCCGACCTCGAGGCCGGCAACATGCTGGCCAAGAGCCTGTCGTTCCTGGCCGGCGCCGACGCCGCCGGCATCGTGCTCGGCGCGCGCGTGCCCGATCATCCTGACCAGCCGCGCCGACTCGCTGCTGACGCGGCTTGCCTCCTGCGCCGTCGGCGTGCTGGTCGCCGCCGCTCGCCGCGCCAGCGCCGCCGCCGCCATCGCCTGAGGTACGCCATGAACGACGCCATCCGACCGGTCCTGACCGGCAGCAAGGCGCTTGGTCGTCGGCATCGCCAACGACCAGTCGATCGCCTATGGCTGCGCCAAGGCGTTCCGCGACGCAGGCGCCGAGCTGGCCGTCACCTGGCTGAACGACAAGGCCCGCCCCACGTCGAGCCGCTGGCGCGCGGCTCGAGGCGCCGATCACCGGCGCCGCTCGACGTCGCCGTCCCCGGCCAGCTCGAGGCCGTGTTCGACCAGATCAGGCAACGCTGGGGCAAGCTCGACATCCTGGTGCATTCGATCGCCTTCGCGCCGCTCGAGGACCTGCGTGGCGGCCTGCTCGACTGCTCCGCCGAGGGCTTCGCCAAGGCGATGGACGTCTCCTGCCACTCCTTCATCCGCATGGCCCGCCTCGCCGCGCCGCTGATGAAGAACGGCGGCACCATGTTCGCGATGAGCTACTATGGCGCCAACCGGGTCGTGCCGAACTACAACGTCATGGGGCCGGTCAAGGCCGCGCTCGAAGCGGCGTGCCGCTATCTCGCCTACGAGCTCGGCCGCCGTCGGCATCCGCGTGCACGCCATCTCGCCCGGCCCGCTCAAGACGCGCGCCGCCTCCGGCCTCAAGGACTTCGAGCTGCTGCTGAACGAGGCGACGCAGAAGGCGCCGCTCGGCGAGCTGGTGGACATCATGGATGTGGGCTACGCCTGCGCCTACCTCGCCACGCCGTTCGCCCACCGCATCACCGGCGGGACGGTCTACGTCGATGGCGGCACCAACATCGTCGCCTGACAGGCCCCCAGGACCAGCCCATGACCAAGCCATGGCTGCATCGCCGTCCTCAATGCCGGCTCCTCGAGCATCAAGTTCGCGCTCTACGAAGCCGGCGCCGACGGCGCGCTGCTGTTCCGCGGACAGGTCGAGCGCCTGGGTCTTGAACTGCATCTGCGCGCGCCACCAACGCCTGCCGGCGATACCGTGGCCGGAAAAACCGCTGGGCCCGGTGGCGGCCTCGACCATCGCAGCGCCACCAACCGAGATCATCGCGCTCGGCCGCCAGCTGCTGGCCGGACTGGCCGGTGCTGGCGTTCGGCCATCGCGTGGTCCATGGCGGCGTCGACTTCGCCGCGCCGGTGCGCATCGATGCCGACGTCCTGGCCAAGCTCGCCCGCCTGGTGCCGCTGGCGCCGCTGCACCAGCCGCACAACCTTGCGCCCGATCGAGGCCATCGCCCGCCGCGGCCCCGATATTCCGCAGGTCGCCTGCTTCGATACGGCGTTCCATCGCAGCCAGCGCCGCATGTCGCGCAGGCCTTCGCCCTGCCGCGCGAGCTCACGCGCACGCCGGCGTGCGCCGCTATGGCGTTCCACGGCCTGTCGTACGACTTCATCGTGAGCGCGCCTGGCACGAGATCGGCGCCCGAGATCGCACGATCGCGCCTGATCATCGCCCATCTCGGCAACGGCGCCAGCCTGTGCGCCGTCGCAGGACGGCAAGAGCGTCGCCAGCACGATGGGCTTCACCGCCGTCGACGGCCTGATGATGGGCACCCGCACGGGCTCGCTCGACCCCGGCGTGCTGCTCTACCTCATGCAGGAGCGCGGCCTCGACGCCGGCCGGCATCGAGGACCTGCTTTACCGCCGGTCGGGCCTGCTCGGCGTGTCGGGCATCTCGTCGGACATGCGCACCCTGCGGCAGTCCACGGCACCCGAGGCGGCCGAAGCGGTCGCCCTGTTCGCCTACCGCATCGTGCGCGAGGTCGGGCTCGATGGCGGCCGCGCTGGGCGGCGCTCGATGCCATCGTGTTCACCGCCGGCATCGGCGAGCACGACGCCGTCGCTGCGGGCTGAAGTCGCCGCCGGCTGCCGCTGGCTCGGCCTGAAGCTCGATGACGCGCCGCAACCGGCAGGCGCGGCGGCCGCATCAGCGCGGCCGGATCGTCGGATCTCCGCCTGGGTCGCTGCCCACCGACGAGGAGCGGATGATCGCCCGCTACACCAGCCAGGCTGTCGAGACCTGACCGAGGCCAAGACCTCCCCGCCTGGAGGGGTATCATCGCGTTCCAATACACGCGGGTTTTGCCATGGCAGCATTCCTCAAGACGACCATCCTGGGCGGCATATTGTTCCTGTTGCCTCTCGCCATCGTCCTCATGATCCTGGGTTACCCTGCCCGAGCTCGCGGCAACGGTGGCGAAGCCGATTGCCGACAGGCTCGAGGGACGAAGGCTGGGGCGATGACGTGGCCGGCATCGGGCTTGTCACCGTGCTCTCGGTCCTGGTGCTGGTCCTTGTTTCGTTTGGCGCCGGCATGGTCGCCCGCACCATATCTGGGAGCGCGCATGACACGCTGGTTCGAGAATTCGTTGCTCGGCCGCCTGCCTCAGTACCAGATGCTGAAGAGCATGGCCGAAGGTCTCGTGCAGCTCGAAACCGCAAGCGGCATCAAGCCGGCCCTGATCAACATCGAGGATGCTCTGGCAGATGGGCTACCTGCTCGAGCCGCTCGGAGAACGGCTGGTCGAGTGTCTTTCTGCCCCAGGCGCCGACACCGATGTCCGGCAACGTCATGTATCTGCCGGCCGACCGCGTGTCGGCCGCTGGACCTCACCATGGTCGACGCCATGGCGATCATCAAGCGCATCGGAGTTGGATCAGGCGACGCCCTTCGAGGCGTCGACCTGAAACTGCCGGCCGGTTGAAATGACCGACCCATCTCCTCCCATGAGGGATCGTCGTCCCGGGCCGAAGCGCCGCCAGGTCTGGCACGCTGGCTGCTCCGGCCCTCGCCGCGTTGCGCGAGTACCATCTTTCCTGGTTGCGCCACGACATCGTTGCCGGAATTGTGCTCACGACCATGCTGGTGCCCGGTCGGCATTGCCTATGCGGTCGCTTCCGGCCTGCCGGGCGTTCTATGGGCTGTACGCCACCATCGTCCCGCTGATCGCCTACGCCGTGTTCGGCCCGAGCCGCATCCTCGTGCTGGGCCCCGATTCTCGCTTGCGCCCGATCATCCTCGCCGTGGTGGTGGCACAGTCTGCGTCGGATCCTGCCCGAGCTGTGGCCATCGCCGGCGCCATGGCCATCGTGTCCGGCCTGGTCTGCATCCTGGCCGGCGTGCTGAAGCTGGGCTTCATCACCGAGCTCCTGTCCAAGCCGATCCGATACGGCTACATGAACGGCATCGCGCTCATGGTGCTGATCAGCCAGCTGCCCAAGCTGCTCGGCTTTTCTGTCGAGGCCGACGGGCCGCTGCGCAGTCTGTCGGAGATCGGCACGGCGATCTGGGCCGGCAAGATCAACTGGACCTCGCCTTGCCATCGGCGTCGGCGCGCTGGCAACCATCCTGCTGCTGAAGAGCAGCAAGCTGCTGCCCGGCGTGCTGATCGCGGTGATCGGCGCCACGGTGGTTGTCAGCATTTTCGATCTGTCGGCGCAGCGGCGTGGCCGTGCTCGGCCTCTGCCCGAGGGCCTGCCGGCCTTCAGCGTTCCCTGGCTCGAGCGTCGCCGACCTCGGCCCGGTGCTGGTCGGCGGCGCGGCGCTTGCGCTGGTTTCGTTTCGCCGACACGAGCGTGCTGTCCCGCGCCTATGCCGCGCGCCTCGGCCATCCCGTCGATCCCAACCAGGAGATGGTGGGCCTGGGGGCGGCCAACCTCGCCGCCGGCCTCTTCCAGGGCTTCCCGATCAGCAGCAGCTCATCGCGCACGCCGGTGGCGGAAGCGGCCGGCGCCAAGACGCAGCTGACCGGCGTGGTCGGCGCGCTGGGCGTCGCGGCGCTGCTGGTGGCCGCGCCCGACCTCCTGAAGCATCTGCCGACGCCCGCCCTGGCTGCCGTGGTCATCGCCTCGGCGATCGGCTTGTTCGAGGTCGCCGACCTGCGGCGCATCTGGCGCATCCAGCGCTGGGAGTTCTGGCTGTCCATCGCTGTGCTTGGTCGGCGTGGCGGTGCTGGGCGCCGTTCCCGGCATCGGGCTGGCCATCGTGGTCGCCGTCATCGAATTCCTGTGGGACGGCTGGCGGCCGCACTCGGCGGTCCTCGGCCGCGCCGAGGGGGTCAAGGGCTGGCACGACATCACGCGCTACCCGGACGCCCGCCTGATCCCCGGCCTGCTGCTGTTCCGCTGGGATGCGCCGCTGTTCTTCGCCAATGCAGAGCTGTTCGAGGAAAGAGATACTCGCTGCCGTGGATGCGTCGCCGACCAGAGGTGCGCCAGGTGGTGGTGGCGGCGGCGCCCGTCACCAGCGTCGATGTCACGGCGGCCGATGCGTTGGCGGAACTGGACGACAAGCTTGTGAGCGGCCGGCATCAGGCTGCTGCTTCGCCGAGCTGAAGCGATCCGGTGAAGTGGACAAGCTCAGGCGCTTTGAACTGTACCAGCGGTTCGGAGACAGCGGCTTTTCCCCACCATCGACGCAGCGGTCGACGCCTACTGCGAGGCCCATGGCCTCGAGCCGCCGCCCTGAACGATCAGTAAAGCTTGATGCCGTAGTTCACGATCAGGCGCACCTCGTCGATGTTGGTGCGCGTAGCTGTTCTGCCAGATCGAGTTGGTCCTGCAGAAGCGCGCGCAGCCAAAGTCCCTGCAACGGCTTCCAGCCCGGCCGCCACTCGAGATTGAAGTCCCACTTCGCCGCCGACCAGCGGCGCGCCCGCGGCGGGGGCGCTGGTCGACCCGTTGAAATAGAACACCGACGCCGCCACGCCGGGCAAGCCGATGGGTGTGAAGATATAGGACAAGCCGGCCATGAACGCCCGCTCTGCCGGCGCGATTGAAGGCCTGGATCTCGCCCGTCGGTGTAAAACGGGTTGGCGCTCCACGGCGTCTGTATGGCGAAGGTCGGATTGACCACGGAGTAGCCGAGCGTGATTCCGTCTGGTAGCCGAGATCGATCTTGGCGCCGAACTGGTTGGTCGCGAAGTTGCCGCCGGTCAGCAGGTTCTGGCCGGTGGTGCGCTGGTCGACGAACTGCGCCGCGCCGATGGCGTTAGCTGTGAGCCGAAGCTCACGCCGTACTTCGCCTCGGCATAGAAGATGTTGAGTATGTCTTGCGAGTAATACTGATGGCGCCGATCGAGGCGGGCCCCCGGTCATGAGGCCACCCCAGCACGCCCACACCGGAATTGAAGTGGGGACTGGTTTTGCTTGCCATCGACTGAAAGTCGATGGCGTCCCGCGGTGCTTGATGGCGCTGATCCAGCCGCCCGCCATAGTTGAAGGTCGGCCGCCCGTCTCGGCATTGCCGAATTTTCCCGTGAGCGTGTAGCCGAAGAAGGTGTTGGGGGTCATGTGCGTTGTCATGCGGCCCCAGGAACGGCGTGTCGTACAGATATCGGCCGACCGTGGCATAGTGCGTTTTCAAACAGGCGCGCCTGCGCATAGAGCTGGCCGAATGGCGTAGCCCCTGCTGGTTGGGCAACAGCAGGCTGCGGTGCCGCCCCCGATCCGCCGGGGCATATAGATCGGGAAGGACGTGTAGAGCACCGCGCCCAGCGACACGACATCGAACAGCCGTCTCGGTCTCGGCAGAGCGACAACGATCCGCCACCGGCCCACGCTTCCTTGATCCCGACGCTCGCTCGGCGCGTTCGTGATCTCGTCGCGGTAGTAGCTGCGGAAGTTGATGTCGAACTTGGAATCGCGAAGGAAGGCGGTGTGTCCTTCCACCGTTCGCGCAACTCCGGGAATACACCGTGAGCAGGCGGTTGGGTTGGCGGGCTGAACGTCCGCTGGATGGCGGTCAGGTCCTGCCCGGGGCTGGCGGGTATCGGATCTTCCTGCCTGGCGCTTGCGCACTGGCATTGCCTCGCGACGGCAGCGAGGTGATGGCGCCCCGCCAACAGGCCCGCCGCCGCACTACGATACCGTTCCATCAAACGCATGACTGCCTCCCCAGTGCAGTCGGAGCCAATGGATCGCTCCGGTCAGCAAAGCGACAAGATTGGCGGCGCAGGCCGGCCTCGCTCGTTTCCTTGTACTTGGCGTTCATGTCCTGGCCGGTGTCGGCCAGCGTCTTGATCGTCGTGTCGAGATCGACGCGGTGGCGCGAGGCGATCTCGTTGGTCGCGATCATGACCGCGGTCCAGGCCTTCACGGCGCCGAAGGCGCAGCGCTCGATGCAGGGCACCTGGACGTAGCCCGCTACCGGGTCGCAGGTCATGCCGAGATGGTGCTCCAGCGCCGATTCGGCGGCGTTCTCGATGACCTGCGGCGAAGCTCCGATCGCCTGCGCCATGCAGGCCGCGGCCATCGCCGAGGCGACGCCAATCTCCGACTGGCAGCCGCCTTCGGCAGCCGCCAGGGTGGCGTTGTGCTTGCAGAGATAGCCGATGGCCAGGCCGGCCAGCAGGCCTTCGCGCAGCTTGTCCGGCGTCACCTTGCGCTTGCCCTCGGTCAGGCCATAGACGACGGCCGGCATCACACCCGGCCGAACCGCCGGTCGGCGCCGTGATGACCAGATGGCCGCGGGCGTTCTCCTCGGACGCCGCGAGCGCGCAGGCCGACAGCAAGCCGATGGCGCGGTCGCTCTCGTACTTGTCGTCCATCGCCCGCTCCCAGACGGTCGCCGCCTTTGAATGCAGCTTGATCGGGCCGGGCAGCACGCCCTCCTTGATCGACAGGCCAGACTTGACCGTGGCCAGCATGGCGCCCGCGATCTTGTCGAGGAACGCGTTGACGTCCGCCTCGCTCTTGCCGGAGATCGAGGTCTCGTTCGCCATGATCACCTGCGCGATCGAGAGGTTGTTCTTCTCGGCGTGCTGGCGCAGCTCCTTCATGGTGGCGAAGGGATACTTGGGCGGATCTTCTTCGGCGGCTGGTAGCCCTTCCATTCGATGAAGCCGCCGCCCACCGAGTAGTACTCGAGCTCGTAGACCGGCTTGTCGCCGGCCATGAGCTTGCAGGTCATGGTGTTGGGATGGGGAAACTCGCCCTTGGGCGCGTCGTAGATCGACGTCGGCAAGCGACAGGTTGAACGTCTTGCCGCCCAAGGTCACCGGATAGGTCTGCTGCGGCTTGGCGATCATCTCGTCGAGGAACAACGGATCGACCGTGGCGGGCTCCTTGCCGAGCAGCCCGGCAAGCGACGCGCGCTCCGGTGCCATGGCCCTTGCCGGTCGCGCTGAGGCTGCCGAACAGGTGGACCTTCAGCCCGGTGGCCTGCGCCAACTGGTCGGCCGGCAGCTTGGTGCAGCGCTGGTAGAAATCATAGGTGATGCGCATCGGCCCGATCGTGTGCGAGCTCGAGGGCCGGGTCCGACCTTGTAGAACTCGTCGGCCAGGATCATCACCGGGCCCTTGGAGGCCTTGACCACATTCAGGTCCGGAGAAAGCGTCCCTCCGAGTTTCGGGCGCTGCCGCCTCCTTCGCGGCCTGCTGCGCGCGCGCGTCCGGGCGTCCAGGTCGTGCCGGTCATGACGCGCCGCGGCGCCGATCACGGCGTGGCGCACCAGGAAGGACCGGCGGTCGATGTCTTCCGGCAGCGGCGCACATCGAAGCAGAGGTAGCCGATGAAGCTCCTTCGCCAAGCTTGTCGTTGGTCATCATTGCCTCCTGTATTAGTTGGTCCGATGATGGACCGGTTTGCTGTTCTGCGGCAGTAACTTTTTCAATATGTCGGAAAGCCCTTTCCGCACATCAAAAGCATTCGCACGTCCAAGCTTCGGTCCGATCTCGCAGGAGCAGCGCGGCACGACATCGACGAACAGGATCTTGATGATCGTCATGCCGGGAAAGATCATGGCGTATCCGATGTCCGGGCGTTCGGTCGGCGCGAGCTTGTTGGCATAGGCGAGGATCGCCGGATTGCCGCAGGCGCCGGCGACGATGCCCGCCACCTCGTCGTACGGCATGCGGTAGACCAGCAGGCCGAGAATCAGGATGCGGCAGGACCAGCGCCAGCAACACGATGGCGCCGAGGCCGAGCATCAGCAGGCCGGATTCCGCCACCGTTGCCGCGAATTTCGGCCCCGACGACATGCCGACCTGCGCCAGGAAGAGCGTCAGTCCGAGGTTGCGCAGCACGAGGTTGGCCGAGAGCGGGATCGTCCAGTTCATGCCGCCGGTGCGCCGCAGATTGCCGAGGACCAGCGCCACGACCAGCACGCCCGAGAGGCCGATCGCCAGCTTGCCGATGCCGGGGATCGGCAGCTGGATGGCGCCGATCAGGAAGCCGATCGCCATGCCGAGGCCGATCGAGATGTAGCTGAACTCGGCGGTGCCCTTGATCGAATCGCCGAAGAACCTGCGCAGGCCGGCAAAATCGCCGCGGTTGGCGAGCAGGCCGACGCGGTCGCCGAACTCGAGCACGAGATCGGGCCGCGGCATGATGTCGGTGTCGCCGCGCCGGACGTGGGCAATGATCGCCGCCTTGTCGCCCGGCAGGTCGAGGTCGCCGATCGCCCGGCCCACCACCATCGGGCGCGAGGCGAAGATGCGTACATAGTCGAGGTCGCTGCGATCCTTGACCAGGCGGCCCGGTGCCGGCTGTCCGAGAGCGCGACTCGCCTCGGCAAGAGTCTCCGTGGTTGGCGCGACGACCAGCATGACGTCGTTCTCCGCCACGACGAGCCCGGGCGGAGGCCGGTTCGTTGCGATGGGCCCGGCGCAGGGCGACGATGTGCGCCCCGGCCGGCAGCCCGCTCTGTGACCTCGCCGAGGGTCTTGCCGAAGTGAGCGGGGTTGCGCAGGGCGACCTCGAGGAGCTCCATGCCGGCGCCCGCGCCGGTCTCGATCTTCGGCTTGAGGAACATGTAGCCGAGATAGAGAAGAAGGATCGGCCCGGCGACACCGAACGGATAGGAGACCGAGTAGCCGACCGCCGGATCGTCGTTGCCGAGCGTGGCGATCGCGGCCTGCAGGGTCGGTGTGCTGGTGCCCGATCCGGCGAACAGGCCGAGCCCGTAGCCCAGGTTGAGACCCATCGTTTTCACGATGAGGAGGCTCACCACGCCTGACAGGAGCACCCCGATCAACGCCATGACGTTGGCCCTTCGGCCGGCGGCGCTCGTCAGGCCGAGGAAGAACTGCCTGCCGTACTGGATGCCCACGGCATAGAGGAACAGCGCGAGGCCGATCGTGCCGACCATCGGCGCCGGCGCCGACTTGGGCGCGAACCAGCCCACCGCGAGGGCCACGAACAGCACCGCGCCGACGCCGAGCGAGAAGCCCTTGATGTTGATCTCGCCGACGAGGTAGCCGATCGCGATGGTGAGGAACAACGCCACCAAGCGGCTGCTGCTCCAGAAGCGTCCTGATGTAGTCCACGCTCTCCCCCTTCAGCGTCGCGGCGCGTCGCGGCCTAGTAGACGGTAAGGCCGCGACTGCGGAACTGGCCTCGCACGCGCTTCGCTCAATTCGGCGCTCGGCGGCTCGACGTCGGCCAGCGGATAGTCGAGGCCGAGCTTGTCCCACTTGGTCTTGCCCATCTGGTGGAAGCGCAGGATCTCGACGCGCTGCAGCGACTTCAGGCCGGCGCAGATGTCGGCGACCTTCTCGACGTTGTCCCAGGCGTCGGTCAGTCCCGGCACCAGCACGAAGCGAACCCACATCGGCCGCCCCAGCGCCGACAGCCGGCGGGCGTAGTCGAGCGTCGGCTTGCAAGGGCTGGCGCGTGACCTTCTGTAGGTCTCCGGATCGCCCGACTTGATGTCGAGCAGGTTGAGGTCGATGTCCATCAGCTCCTGGTCGGTGAAGCGATCGCCGAGCCGGCCCGATGTGTCCATGCAGGTATGGAGTCCCGAGCTCCTTGCAGCGCCGGAAGATGCGCAGCACGAACGGCTGCTGCACCATCGGCTCGCCGCCGGACAGGGTGATGCCGCCCTTGCTGATCTTGAGCACCTGCACGTACTTGCCGATCTGCTGCATCGCGCGCGATACGGTGACCGGCCGGCCGTTGTGTTTGTGCCAGGTGTCGGGGTTGTGACAGTACTGGCAGCGCAGCGAGGCAACCGGTCAGGAAGGCGACGAAGCGCAGGCCGGGTCCGTCCACGGTGCTGCCGACCTCGTAGGAGTGCACGTAGCCCACGAGGTCGTCTTCCTCCTTGATCTCCTCGATGTCGCCGGGATGCACCGGCGTAGTAGTCGCCCGCCGCCTTGGTCTCCGCGACGCCCTTGCGCGCCCTCTGGAGCTCGTAGCGGCTGCCGGAGCGCATGCTCGCTCATCGTCCGCTCCCTACAGCGCTGCCGTGGAAGGTGCGGTTGATGACGTCGAGCTGTTGCTCGCGGGTCAGCTTGACGAAGTTCACGGCATAGCCCGACACCCGGATCGTGAGCTGCGGGTACTTCTCGGGATGCTTCATCGCGTCCTGCAGGGTCTCGCGGTTGAGCACGTTGATGTTGACGTGGAAGCCGCCGCTCGAGAAATACGCATCGAGCGCGTTCACGCCCCGCTCCATCTGCTCCTGCTACGCTGCCCAGGGCCGACGGAACGACCGAGAGGGTCGAGCGAGATGCCGTCCTCGGCGTCGTCATACGGGATCTTGGCGACCGACATCAGCGGCGCCAGCGCGCCGTGCGTGTCGCGGCCGTTCGACGGATTGGCACCGGGGCGAACGGCTCGCCTTTCTTGCGGCCGTCCGGCGTGTTGCCGGTCGCCTTGCCGTAGACCACGTTGGACGTGATGGTCAGGACCGACTGCGTGTGGATCGCACCGCGGTAGCTCGGGATACATGCGGATCTTGTTCATCATCGTCGACACCAGCCTCTTGGCGATGTCGTCGGCGCTGATCGTCGTTGTTGCCGAAGCACGGAAACTCGCCGTCGGTCTGGAAGTCGACGATCAGTCCGCGCGTGTCGCGCACCGGCTTGACCTTGGCGTGCTTGATCGCCGACAGGCTGTCGGTGGCGTGCGACAGCCCGGCGATGCCGCAGGCCAGGGTGCGCAGGACGTCGCGATCGTGCAGCGCCATCTCGATCGCCTCGTAGCAATACTTGTCGTGCATGTAGTGGATGCAGTTGAGCGCGTTGACGTAGGTCTTGGCCAGCCAGTCCATCATCGGATCGAGCCGGTCCATGACCTCGTCGTAGTTCAGCACGTCGCCGGTCACCGGCGCGAGCTTCGGCCCGACCTGGTCGCCGCTCACCTCGTCGCGGCCGCCATTCAGGGCATACAGCAGCGTCTTGGGCAGGTTCACGCGCGCGCCGAAGAACTGCATCTGCTTGCCGACCCGCATCGCCGAGACGCAGCAGGCGATGGCGCAGTCGTCGCCGAACTTCGGCCGCATCAGGTCGTCCGATCTCGTACTGGATCGCGCTGGTGTCGATCGACGTCTTGATGGCGAAGCGCTTGAAGCCGTCGGGCAGGCTGCGGCGACCAGAACACGGTCAGGTTGGGCTCGGGCGCCGGCCCGAGATTGTAGAGCGTGTGCAGCATGCGGAAGGCCGACTTGGTCGACCAGCGTGCGGCCGTCCTCGCCCATGCCGCCCAGCACCTCGGTGACCCACACCGGGTCGCCGGAGAAGAGCTGGTTGTACTCAGGCGCCCGCAGGAAGCGCACGATCCGCCATTTGATCACCACGTCGTCGATGAGCTCCTGCGCCTGCTGCTCGGTCAGCTTGCCGGCGCGCAGGTCGCGCTCGATATAGATGTCCCAGAAGGTCGACAGCCGGCCGGCCGACATCGCCGCGCCGTTCTGCTGCTTGATGGCGGCGAGATAGCCGAAATAGGTCCACTGCACGGCTTCGCGCGCCGTCGTGGCCGGCCCCGAGATGTCGTAGCCGTAGTTCTTCGCCATCTGCTTCAGTTCCTTGAGCGAGCGGATCTGCTCGGCAAGCTCCTCGCGCAGCCGGATCACCTCCTCGGTCGAATGGCGGTCATCGAGCTCGCGCCGCTCGCGCTCCTTGTCGGCGACCAGGAAATCCACGCCGTACAGCGCCACCCGGCGATAGTCGCCGATGATGCGGCCGCGCCCGTAGGCATCCGGCAGGCCGGTGACGATGTGCGACGACCGCGCCTTGCGGATGTCCGGCGTATAGGCGTCGAACACGCCGTCGTTGTGGGTCTTGCGGTACTTGGTGAAGATTTCGCCGAGGCGCGGGATCGGGCTTGTAGCCGTAGGACTCGAGGCTCGCTCGCCACCACGCGCCAGCCGCCGAACGGCATGATCGCGCGCTTGAGCGGCGCCTCGGTCTGCAGGCCCGACGATCAGCTCGTTCGCCTTGTCGATGTAGCCCGGCGCGTGCGCCAGGATGCCGGACGGCACCTGCGAGACGTCGAGGATGCCCTTCTCGCGTTCCTGGGCGAGCAGCGGCTGCAGCGTCTTCCAGATGCCGCGCGTGCGGTCGGTGGCGCCCTGCAGGAAGGAGCCGTCGCCCTCGTAGGGCGTGTAGTTGCGCTGGATGAATTCGCGCACGTTGACGCGATCCCGCCAGCTCTCGGCTCGAAGCCACGCCAGGCAGCGATATCGTCCCGCTCGATGGCAGTTTCGGGCTTGCAGGCCATGGTGTCCCTCCTCGACCGCCCGGTCCGGCCGGGCTCTTCTCGTTAGGTCCGGTGCTAAGGCCCGCCGTCGGAGTTACGAGAGAGATCGGACGCTACACGTACTGCCGCGTATCATGCGAAAAACCTCGCAACGCCCGAATACTTTAGCCATCGTCGCATTGGCCGGCAACACACAGCAATACGTAACTGAACGAAGTACAAC
>ERZ1370068.9488-contig-8263_pt1 | contig 56591 bp, 63 predicted proteins | sample MGYA00561227_ERZ1370068 | MGnify/ENA primary metagenome ERZ1370068 (study PRJEB38410, sample SAMEA6850437) | metagenome | study: Metagenomic assessment of the ecological functions of the soil: analysis of the soil microbiota associated with the... | reverse complement strand
GTGTGCTTCGTTCAGTTACGTATTGCTATGCGCGTGGGCCGCAGCCGCCGGGTCACGCGTCGCGGCAGCAATCATCGCCTCGAACGCGTCCCACATGATGACGGCCACCCAGAGGGCGCCGGCGGCGGCGAAGCAGGGGCGTCCATCACTGGCAGGTGGGATGCGCCGGTGCGCCCCGGCGGTTCGGTGGGGGACCACCTGATAGAATCGGACGGTCACATCAAGGAGGAGCGAGCCATGGCCACACACTCGAAGACGCTGCATGGCGTTCAACGACTTCGCCGTCTCCGCGCGGCGCCGCCGCGAGGCCGAGCTGAAGAAAGCCCGCCTCGGCGCGACCGCCCCCAAGCCGGCTTCACCCCGCAGCAGCCCGTCACCCTCACACTACTGCGTCCCCCGGGCCCCTGACGCCGGGGGCTCAGGCCAGCCGATATCTCGCGTTGTCGTGGTCGTGCAGCAGCGCGACCAATCGACACCAGATACCAGGCAGGCGGAAGAGCGCGACGACGTTCGCGCAGGTGTTGGGAGCGCCGTGGACGCCTCGAAGTAAACGCGGGCGTTGGTCGGCGACGGCACGAAGGGGAAGCCCGGCGCTTTTAGCGCGTAGCTCATCACGAGCACGCCGGTGCGATGGTTGCCCTCGATGAAGAGCTGCGGCGTGCTGAGCATCCGCACGTACACCCGGCCGCGAAAACCAGGCGGAGAAGCTCGTCGTCGTGCCGGGCGTGCCACTCGACGACGTCCTGGATGCCGGCGTCGCGCTCGTCGTAGAACTTAGCAGCTCAGGTCGCCTCCCGGTGACCGGCGTGGGCGGCGCGACGGGCCTCGCTCGTCCGCACAGCACCAGCGCGTTCAGCTCCAGCAAGTGCTTGAGCTGGCCAGGCGCGACGTCAGAAACTGGCGCCGGCGTGTCGACGTAGGCGTAGCCATCGACATGTCGACAGCGCGATCGATCGAGCGGATCGCGATGGGCCGCCGAACGCGGTTGATGTGCGCGAACGCGCGCATCGCGCAGCGAGATCTCGATGGCCGCGAGGTCCAGGCATCGAAGCGCCGCCAGGACGGTGCTCGTGCTCCAGTTGATGCCGGTCCAGCGCGGCCAGGGCTGCAGAGGCGACCTCGGGCGGCAGCACCCGTATGCCAGATCTGGCTGAAGAGATACCTTGCCCCGTCGTGAGCTCCACCGTACCACGCTTCTTCAGCTCGACCGCCTTGCCGGCGTCAGGGGTGAACTAGCGTGGGCAACAACCAGCCGAACGTCACGATCAGGACAGGACTCGGCCAAATCCGGTCCGGCAGGAACAACGGAGGTTGTCCGCGGCATCTGTTTGGCGACCTCGCGCCAGCGCCATCTGGCCCACGTGCTCGCCCGGCTCCACACAGCGTCCCGCTTGCGGTTTGCAGGTGGGCCGGCCGGAGCAGAACGGCGAGCGAAGCCGTCACTCCACGTAGCCGGTCGAGTCGATTCGCTCACCTTGATGCGGCCGGCCACGCCTCGTTGCCGCGGGCCAGCATCGCCTGGCCGCGCCAGTCGACGAAGTTGCCCGGTGCCGCGGTCCCCGGTCGCGCCAAGCTTCGCTGATGGCGCTAGGGTGATTAGTGAACGCGAAGGTCGTGCCGCTGCCGTCCTGGCGCGCAACGATCGCGATATTCGGCTTCGGCAGATTCAGGTCGGGGTTGGCGGCGCGAATGCGAGGGTCGTCCCAGGTGCGGATCCGGCCGCGAAGATGCTCGGCGTAGACGCTCGCGCTGAGCCGGAGCGGTCCGGTGAGCCCGGGCAGGTTGTAGGCGAGCACGACCATGCCGCGCAGTGGCGGCAGCAGCCAGCGCGCCGGACGGCGCGCCGATCTGCTCGTCGCTCAGCGCCGCGTCGCTGGCTCCGGAAGTCGACAGCGTCGGCCAGAAGCGCCGCTGCCCTCTCGCCGCTGCCGACCGCGTCGTACGCGATCGCCGACCCGTCCGGGTGCTCGGCGATAGCGCCTGGATCCACTTCTCGTAGAGCGGGGCGGGAAGGTTGGCGCCGGCCCCGCGCAGCACGACCCGGGCCTTCGCCGGCCGTCCTGGCAACGGCGAGGCGAAGCGCTCACAGAGCGCCGGCGACATCGAGCGCCGTGGCCGCGCAGCCAGGCGCCGGCGGGCGCGCGGCGCATCGCCGTCAGCTGAACTGCCCGGAGACGTATTCCCTGGTCGAGCTGCTCGCGTCGGGCTCTCGAAGAGCTCGCTCTGGTGGGACCGGATTCCACGAGGTAGCCGGTGCGGCTGCCCTTGGAGATGTCCGCACCGAGAAGAACGCGGTGATGTCGGCGACGCGCTGCGCCTGCTGCATGTTGTGGGTCACGATCGCGATCGTGTAGCTCTCCTTCGAGCTCGACGCATCAGCTCCTCGATCCGCCGGGTGGCGATGGGGTCGAGGGCCGAGCAGGGCTCGTCCATCAGGAGCACGTCGGGCTCGGTGGCGACGGCGCGGGCGATGCACAGGCGCTGCTGCTGGCCACCGGACAGGCGACAGCCCGCTGTTCTTGAGCTTGTCCTTGACCTCGTCCCAGAGCGCGGCCTGGCCGGAGCGCCCGCTCGACGCGCTCCGCCGACGCGGACCCTTGAAGCGGTTGAGCCGCAGCCCGAAGGCCACGTTGTCGAAGATGCTCATCGAGAACGGGTTCGGCTGCTGGAAGACCATGCCGATGTAGCGCCGCACCGCCACCGGATCCACGCTCCGGCTGTAGACGTCCTGGCCCTGGAACTGGACGTGACCTCGAGGCGGAAGCCACGGATCAGGTCGTTCATCCGGTTGAGCGACTGCGCAGCACCGTGCTCTTGCCGCAGCCGGACGGGCCGATGAAGCCGGTGATCTTCCCCGCTGCGATCTGCACGTGGCTGTCCCGCACCGCGAGGAACGCTCCGTAGTAGACCTGATCGAGCTTGCAGTCGATCGACGACGCCGTTCGACGCCATGCGCGCCGTTGGTCCGGTGCTGTCGCGTTTCGGCCCGAGCTCGCGGTAGTCATCGATTTCTCCCCGGTCATCACACTCGGCGCTGGCCAATCAGCCGGCTGACGACGTTGACGATCAAGACCATCAGCACGAGCACCAGCGAGGCGGCCCATGCGAGCTCGATCTGGTTCTCGAACGGCATGCCCGAGAAGTTGTAGATCAGCACGCGCCAGGGAGGCGGTGGGCTGCATGAGTCGCGGCTGACCGCCTCGAAGAGCCAGTAGCTGCTGAAGAGCGCGGTGAACAGGAGCGGGGCCGTCTCGCCGGCCGCCCGGGCCACCGCGAGCATGACGCCGGTCAGGATGCCCGGCATCGCCGGTGGGCAGCAGCACCTTCCAGACGACCTGGCTGCGCGTGCAGCCCATGCCGTACGCCGCGTCCCGCGTGATCTTCGGAACCGCCTTGATCGCCTCCTCGGCCGTGAGGACCACCGTCGGCAGCATGAGCACGGCGAGGGCCAGTCCGCCGGCGGGCGCCGAGTAGCGTGCCCGGTCATGAGCACGACCACGGCGTACGCGAAGACGCCGGCGAGGATCGACGGCATGCCGGTGAGCGGTCTTGGTGGAGAAGCGGGCGACCTGGGCGAGCCGGCTGTCCGGCCCGAGCTCGGCCAGGAACACCGCGGCCAGGACGCCGATCGGGATGCTGATGAGGCCGCGCGATGCCCGACCATCACCAGCGTGCCGACGATCGCGTTGCCGAAGCCGCCGCCCATCTCGAACCCGGCGGGCGGCAGGCTCGACTGAACAGCTCCCAGCTGAGGCGCGCGCCGCCGCGCACGATCAGCATGTAGAGCACCGGACACGAGCGGCATGCGCGGCGATGATCGCCGGCCGCCCACGCGCCGATCGTGAGCAACATGCTCCGAGGCGCGCGAGGCTCGAACGGCGAGCGCTCGCAGCCGGGCTCGCGGGCCAGGCGCGGCGGCCTGCTCGCGAGGTCAGCTGGCTCACCGCCGTCGCTCTCTCCGGCGAGCGGAGAGCGCCATGATGCGCCTCGCCGATCACGTTGACGACGAGCGTGATGGCGAGCAGCGACCAGCGCCGCGTACATCAAGACCTGCGACCTCGCGCGGCCCCGCTTCCGGGAAGTTCAGCGCCAGGAGGGCGGCAAGGGTGTTGGCGGGCGAGAAGAGCGACAGGCTGATCTGGTTCGAGTTGCCGATCAGCATTGCCAGCGCCATCGTCTCGCCGAGCGCGCGGCCGAAGCCGAGCACGAGCGCGCCGAAGATGCCGGTGGCGGCGGCGGGAGCATCACCTTGCAGGATCGCCTCCCAGCGCGTCGCGCCCATCCCGTACGCGGCCTCCTTCACCCGGTACGGGACGAGGCGGAGGGCGTCCTGCGAGACCGCGGCCACCGTGGGCAGGACCATGATGGCGAGGACCAGCGCGGCGGGCGCCAGGCCGGGGCCGCTCAGCGTGGTGCCGAAGAACGGGATCCAGCCGAGCTGCTCGAAGAGCCAGTTGGCGGCCGGCCGCATGGCCGGCACGACGACGAAGAGCCCCCAGAGCCCGTACACGACGCTGGGGATCGCGGCGAGCAGCTCGACGATCGGTGCGGAAGACCTGCGCGAGCCGTGGCGGCAGGAAGTCCTGCGGTCAGGAAGATCGCCATCGACGATGCCGAAGAACCCGCCGACCAGCAGCGCGAGCAGTGAGCTGTAGAGCGTGCCCCAGATCTGCGGCAGGACGCCGAACTGCTGCCTGGCCGACGTCCCAGGTCGTGGACGTGAGGAAGCCGAGTCCGTAGCTCCCGCATCGCCGACCGACGCCTTGCAGCCGATCGACCACAGGATGAAGGCGAGGAGCAGCAGGATGAGCCAGACGCCGCCCTGCGCCAGGCGGCGGAACGCCCGGTCGGCGAAGTAGTCCCAGCTCGGTGGGCGGGCGCCGAGACGCCGATGCGGACCGTGGTGGCCGGATCGAGCTCGACGACGCTCACTGGATGCTCGCGCGACGCCTTCCGCACGCGCGGCCACGACGTTTTCCGGCAGCGGGATGTAGCCCATCTGGCTGGCTCATCTTCTGCCCGTCGCGTCAGGCAGTACTCGACCAGCTGCCGGAGCGCCGCCGCCTTCTTCGGGTCCTTGTTCTCCTTGTAGAAGAGCATCCAGGTGTAGGTCGCGATCGGGTACGACTTGGCGCCCTCGGGATCCGAGATCCACGCGCGCAGGTTGGCGGGCAGCTGCACGCTGGCGAGCGCCGCCGGACCGCCGTCCCCGCCGGGCGCCACGAACTGGCCGGCCTTGTTCTGCAGCTGCGCCATCTCGACCTTGGCGAACTTGGCGAACGCGTACTCGATGTAGCCGATGGCGCCCGGCGTCTGCTTGATGGTGGCGGTGACGCCGTCGTTCTTGGGCGAGGCCACGAACTTGTCGCTCTTCGGCCAGTTCACCGTCGTCCCGGCGCCGGGCCCTTCTTCCACTCCTCGCTGATCGCGCTCGAGGTGCGTGGTGAAGACGAACGTGGTGCCGCTCGAGTCCGCCCGGCGCACGACCGTGATGTCGAGGTCGGGCAGCGTGACGCCGGGTTCGCCGCCTTGAGCTTGGCGTCGCTCCACTTGGTGATCTTGCCGAGGAAGATGCCGGCGTAGACGTCACGCGGCAGCTTCAGGCCCTTGGGGTTGCCGGGCAGGTTGTAGCCGACGCACGATCTCGCCCGCCGTCATCGGCAGGAGCTGCACGCCGCCCGGCACCTTGGCCATCTCCTCGTCGGTCATGGCCGCGTCGCTCGCCGCGAAATCCACGGTGCGGTTGATGAAGTCCTGGATGCCGGCGCCGCTGCCCTTGCCCTGGTAGTCGACGGTGATGTTCTTGTTCTTGGTACTGAACGCCTTGAACCAGGCGCGTAGAGCGGGAACGGGAACGTGGCACCGGAGCCGGTCAGCCGCATGGTGTCCTGCGCCGTGAGTGGGCCGGCGGTGAAGGTGAGCACGAGTCCCGAGATCAGCAGCGCGATCGAGGCACGCTTCACAGTGTTCCCTCCGTCGATTCGAGGTGGAAGTGGGCGCATCGTACCCGGGCGCGGAGGATTACGGGGTCGTTACAAGATCGCTGCGCTCACGCTACCCGAGACGGCCGGCGTCTCACCCCGCCTTGGCCGAACCAATACGATCCCCGATCGCGAGCCGGTTTCGTGGCCTCGAACCGGTGGAGACAACGACGACCCTGCCGGGATCGGCGCGCGCGCAAGCCGGGCGACGTCGAAGGACCGGATGTCGGATCGCCTACGTGGCCCTCGGCTGGAGGCGACGACACCCTTCCGGTTGCAGGTATGTAAGAAGGGTGAGCAAATGGCAGGCACCAAGGCCGTAAGCCACGTAACAATCGCCGCCGATTCCTTCTGTAAGATCGGGCCTCCAGAAGATCGAGGGCTTGGAGGATTGTCATGCGCTTTCCCTCTCTCATTCGTCCTCGGCATCGCCGCCGCGTCGTCTCGTGCCGGTGATCTCGCGCGTGTTGCCGCCCGCTCGCCGTCGAGGCCACCGCGGCCGGCTATGGGCGTGCTGGAGGACGCGCGACGCATCGTGGCCGAACAGATGGAAACGTTCGAGGACATCGTGGCCGAGGCCCGCGCGCGGCGAGCATCTCGACGCCGACGCGGTGACGGCGTCGCTCGATGCGAATGGTCGAAGATGTCGCCGAGGAACCCGTCGGCCGGGTCCGGCGCGACGGCGCTCCGGGAACGGCAGCGCCCGGCGCCGCGCGTAGTCGTGCGCCGATGAATGCGATACATGTCGCGCACGACATTCCCGGCCGCCTGAGACTGCGCCTGGGACCCGGAGCGCCAACTGACGGCCTGCTGGCCGGGATGGCGGCCGAGCCGGGCGTCACCGGCTGCACCTGGTCGGCGCGCACAGGCAGCCTTCTCGTGCTGTACGACCCGCAGCACGGTGATCGCATGGCACTCGTGGAGGCGGTGGCGCGGTTGACCGGGCTCGAGCCGCCCGCCGAAAGCTCCAGCGGCTCCGCAGCCACCGCCGACCGCTCGGAGCCGGCGCGCTGCTCGCCTCGGGCGTGCGCGAGACGCTCGGCGAGGTCGATCAGCGCGTTCAGCGCGCGACCCAGGCCTGGTCGGCCTCGGCACGCTGCTGCCGCTGGCGCTCACCACGTGGGCGCTCACCGAGGTCGTGCGCGCGGGCGCCGCCGCGCCGCTGGCCTGGTCCAGCGCGCTCTGGTATGCGCACGGCCTGTTCCGCGACTATCAGGTGCCTGCCGCGCGGGACTGATTCGTGGCGTACCAGATCGCCCACTCGGTCCGTGGACGGCTCCGCATTCGTTACCCGGCGCCGTGGCTGCGCGCTCGGCGTGACCTCGTGGAGTCGGACCTGCGCGCCGTACCGGGCGTGCGCACGGTCAGCGGCAGCGCGCTCACCGGCAGCGTGCGCATCGAGTACGACCCGTTCCGGCTCGCCGAGCACGGCATCGTCAGGCGCTGGAGCAGATTCACACTCCGGCTGGGTGTGCCGGCGCCGCGCCGTCAGACGGCTGCCGCGACCCCGCGCGTGGCCAGCAAGGCCATGCCGTTGCTGGAGCCTGCCTGGGTGCAGTGCGGTGCTCGCGTCGACGCTGGTGCCGGCGCCGCCGGCGCTCGTGGCCGGCCTGGTCGTCGCCTCCGAGGTGCCGGCGCTGCTCCGGGCGGCCACCGCGCTGGGCGGCGGAGGCTGGTACTGGTGACGTGCTCGAGGCCTCGACGCTGCTCCTCCTCACGGCACGCGGCCACTACGCCGCCTCGGCGCTCCTCACCTGGCTGCGCGTCGCCGGCGAGTACGTGGTGGCCCGGACCGCGGTCACCGCCCGTCGCTCGCTGCACGAGGTCATCGCGCCGCCCGATGCCGTGGTCCCCCGCGTCGAAGACGGCCGGACCCGGCCGGTGCGCGTGCTCACGCTGGGGATCGGCGACGTCATCATCGTCGGCGCCGGCGAGCGGCTGCCCGTCGACGGCACCGTCGTGCGGGGCGAGGCGCTCGTCAACCAGCAGACGATGACCGGCGAGGCGCTGCCCGTCGAGCGCCGCGCCGGCGACATCGTGTTCGCCGCCACCAGTGTCGAGCACGGCGAGATCGGCGTGCGCGTGGATCGGGTCGGGCTCGATACCGCGGTCGGTCGCATCGTGCAGGCCATCGAGCGCACCGCCGACGAGAAATCCGATATCCAGGCCTTCGCCGAGCGCGCTGGCCGATCGCGACGTCGGCCGGACCCTCGGCCTGGCCGCCCTCGGCACCGCGGTCTCGCGCAGCCTCGACGCCGGGACCGCGATCCTGGTCTCCGACTACGGCATGGCCGCCCGCGTCGGCATTCCCACCGCGATCATCAGCTCCATCGACCGTGCCTACCGCCACGACATCCTCATCAAGGGTCCCCGGGTGCTCGAGAATCTCGCCCGGGTCGACACCGTCGTCTTCGACAAGACGGGGACGCTCACGGTGGGCGCACCGCGCGTGACGCGCATCGTGCGGTACGCCCCGCTATCGGAGGGACCAGATCCTTGCGCTGGTGGCGGCCGCCGAGCGGCCGTTCCGCCATCCCGTGGCCCGCGCCGTGGCTCGGCTCGCCTCCGAGCGCGGCCTCGCCATCCCCGACGCGGTGATGACCTCGGAGCGCGTCGGCCTCGGCCTGGAGGTCCGCGTCGACGGCGTGCACGTCTTGATCGGCAGCCGTCGCCTCATGGAAGCCACGGCATCGATCTCCGCGCGGCGACCCAGGACGAGCGCGCCGCCCACGCGGTGGGCGCCTCGCCACTGTTCGTGGCTGTCGATCGCCGGCTGGCCGCCATGCTCGTCCTGCAAGATCAGCTTCGTGACGACGCGCCCGAGGCCGTGCAGGCGCTGCGGGCCCGGCAGATGCGCAACGTCATTCTCCTGTCGGGCGATCACGCCGAGCCCAGCCGGGTGATCGCCGAGTCCCTGGGGCTGCGCCACCACTACGCCGACCTGCTGCCGGAGGACAAGGCGAGGCTCATCGCCGAGCTGAAGGCCGAGGGCCGCGTGGTGGCCATGGTCGGCGACGGCGTGAACGACGCGCTGGCGCTGGGCGAAGCCGACGTCGGCATCGCCGTGCCCGGCGGCGCCGAGGTCGCGACCGAGGCTGCCGACGTCGTCCTGCTCGCGTGGAGGCCTCGATCGCGTCGTGCTCGCCCTCGATCTGGCCCGGGAGAGCATCAGCGGCGTGCCGCGCGAACCCTCGGCATCGCGGCACAAGCCAACCTGATCGTCGTCGGCCTGGCGTCCTTCTGGGTTCGCCCGGCCGGTGGCCAGCATCCTGCTGACCCATGGAACGACGGTGGCCGCCGCGCTCCTGAACACGTCGGCGGCCGGGCGGCTGATCTCCCGTAACCCCTGGCAATGAATACAAACCCTCTGGCAACTGGGCGGACCGTAGAAAACATGTCCGGATCGCGTCATGCCGCTGTCACACTGGCTTCCGTACCCTGATGACGCAGAAGCACTGCATTCTGACTCGAGGGGAGGAAGCGGTGATGATCGTGTCACTGTTGATGGGTCTCGTCGCCGACCTCGTCGTTCGATTCTGCCGCCTCGATGCGCCGATCCTTCGGAGCCGAGATCGATCGCTACTACCAGGATCGCGGCGTCCGCTCGACCCCGCCCAAGCCCACGCCCACCCGCTAGCTCACCTGCTCGCGCCCCGCCGCCGCAGCGGTGGGCGCACGAGGCTTGACGGTGCCCTCCACCGTCATCGCTGTTTCCCATGCCGTGCCGGGACGGGCCCGGCTCCGTGTGCCCGGCGTCCGGGGCAAGCCGCTGCTCGCGACCCGCCTGGCCGATCGTCTCTCGAGCGACGGCGGCGTGTACGGGGTCGGGCCAGCGCGCGTGACCGGCAGCCTGCTCGTGTCCTTCGATCCGTCGCGCATCGATGTCCGGGCCTTGATGGCCGCCAGTGCGGCGTCACGCGCAGAGCGTCGACGAGCGCACCAACGGCCATCGGGCCTCGATCGAAAGCCTGGCACCAGCTGCCGGCATCGACGGTCATGACGCGGCTGAGCACCCCCGGCGCCCGGGGGCTGTCGGCGCAGGAAGCCGAGACTCGACTGGCTCAGGTTGGCGCCAACCGGCTTCCCGCACCGGAGCCCAAGTCGTCGCTGGAGATCCTCAGCGGACATCTCACCTCGCTGCCGGTGCTCCTGCTGGGCGGCGCCGCGGCGCTGTCGCTCGTCAGCGCGGCCCCGATCGAGGCGGCCGTCATCCTGGCCGTGGTCGCCGCGAACGCCACCGTCGGCTACATCACCGAGCGCCGGGTGGAGCGCGTGCTGACCTCGCTGCGGAGCACGACGACGCCCCGCGCGCTCGTCCGCCGTGACGGCGTGGAGACGACCCTGCCCGCCGCCGCGGTGGTGCCGGGCGATGTGCTCGTCCTCAAGGCCGGCCACGACGTGCCGGCCGACGCCCGCCTCATCGAGGTCGACGGCCTGAGCGTCGACGAGTCCGCCCTCACCGGCGAGAGCGTGCCCGTCGCCAAGGTCGTCACGGTGCCGGCCGGCCTGAACGGGGCGCTGGGCGATCGCGTCAACATGGTGCACGCCGGCACCGTGATCGCCGGAGGGCTCCGGCCTGGCGGTCATCACCGCCACCGGTCGCCACACCGAGATCGGACGGATCCGGGCGCTCGTCGCGGATACCGGCTCGCCGCCGACGCCGCTCGAGCAGCAGCTCGACCGCACCGGGCGGCGGCTGGTCGGTCTGTCGCTCGGCGCCTGCGCGGCCGCCCTCGGCCTCGGTGTCTTGCGCGGTGTGCCTCTGCTCGAGATGGCGCGCAGCGCGATCTCGCTGGCGGTCGCCGCCGTGCCGGAAGGCCTGCCGGCGGTGGCGACGACGACGCTGGCGCTGGGCACCCAGCGGATGCTGCGACGCGGGACCCTGGTGCGTCGCCTGGCGGCGGTCGAGAGCCTCGGCGGTGTGACGGTCATCTGCGCGGACAAGACGGGCACGCTCACCGAGAACCGCATGACCGTGGACTCCTGGTGCATCGGCCGGCGCGAGTACGGGCAAGGCCCGGAGCTCGTCGAGGAGCGGGGGAACGACGTCGGCCTGGCCCAGGCGCTCCAGCATCGCCGTGCTCTGCAACGAGGCCGAGCTCAGCGACGCGGGCCTCGCCGGCCGGCGGCAGCTCGACGGAAAGCGCGCTTGCTCGTCGCGGCGCGCGACGCCGGTCTCGACTATCGCGAGCACCGTCAGCGTCATCCCGTCCTGCGTCGCCGCCAGCGCATCGAGGGCGACACCTGGATGGGCACGGTGCACGCCACCGCCGACGGCGATCTCGTCCTGGTCAAGGGGCGCGCCGGAGGAGCTGCTCACGCGGGCCGATCGTTGCCTCGACGACGGCGTCGAGCGATCACTGACGGCCGCGCTTCGCCAGGAGCTGCGCGCGGTCAACGATCGGATCGCGGCGCGCGGCCTGCGCGTGCTCGGGCTGGCCTACAAGACGCTGGGCGATCGCCGACGCCGGCCGACTACGAGGGGCTCGTGTGGGTCGGCCTCGTCGCCCTCACCGATCCGATCCGGCCCGGAGTGGGCGACGCCATCCGCGCCTGCCGGGCGGCCGGCATCCGGACCATCCTGCTCACCGGCGATCACGCCCGGACCGCCGCGGCGATCTTCCGCGAGCTGAATCTCGGCGGCCGGCGCGCCCGTGGTGTTCGACGCCTCGCGCGTCGAGGAGCTGGGCCCCGACACGCTCGACAAGCTGGTGCGGGAGGTCGACGTCTTCGCCCGCGGTGTCTCCGCCGACAAGTATCGGATCGTCCGCGCGCTGCAGGCGGGCGGCGAGGTCGTCGCGATGACGGGGGACGGCATCAACGACGCGGCCGCGCTGCGGGTGGCCGACGTCAGGGTGGCCATGGGCGCCCGCGGCACCGACGTGGCGCGCGACGTGGCCGACGTGGTGCTGATGACGGACGACTTCGACGGGATCGTGACCGCGATCGCCCAGGGCCGAACGATCCACACGAACATCAGCAAGGCGCTCCGCTTTCTGCTGGCGACCAACTTCAGCGAGATTCTCGTCACGCTGGCGGCGCCTGGCGGTCGGCATTCCCCGACCGATGTCGGCCATCCAGTTCCTCTGGATCAATCTCCTGTCCGACGTGGCGCCCGCCCTGGCGCTCGCCATGGAGCCGGCCGAGCCCGACGTCATGGCCGCGGCCGCCCCGCGATCCGGCGAGCCCGATCCTGTCCCGGCCGACCATGCTCGGCATCGCCGGCGATGCCGGCATGCTGGCCGCCACCACACTCGGCGTCCACGCGCTGGCGCTAGGGCCGCTACGGCGCGGGGCCACGCGCCACGACATCTGGCGTTCTCGACGTTGACCAGCGCCCAGCTGCTTCACGCGCTTCACCTACCGCTCGCGCAGTCGGCCCGACGGCAACGGATCAGGTCGCAGTGTGCTCGCGCCCGTCGTGGCAGGGACGCTCGGCCTGCAGCTGGCGGCGATGGCCGTGCCGCCGCTCCGTAGTCTGCTCGGCCTGACACCGCTGAGCGTGGCCGACTGGGCACTGGTCGGCGGCGCCACCATGCTTACCGTTTGCCCTGAAGGAGCTTCGGCGCCAAGGAGACACCAATGGCATCGCGACGAAAGCAGCCCCGCACCCCCTAACGGCCACCCGCGTGCGGCGCGCGGGACCGATCAACAGCAGATCCAGCGCGCGATCCAGAGCGCGATCAACAGCGGCGAGATCGTCGCGGTCGGCGTGCTTCACCTGGTGAGGACCACGATCGTCACGGCGCTGGCCGGCGTGCAGGACGTGGGCGCCGAGGTCGGCACCGCGGCGGTCGCCGCCGTCACGCGGCGCGATCAGAGCCGCCCATAGTATCGGCGGCGACCTCGGCGCCGTGGTACGCGAGTCGATCCGCGGGACAATCATCGCCGCGGAGTCGATCGGCGGCGAGCTCGTCGGCGTCGCGCGCTCCGCGGCGGGCGGCGCCGTCAAGGCCACCGGCGACGCCGGCGGCGACGTGGCGACCGCGGCGCGGCGCGCCGTCGAAGGCACCGTCCTGGCCGCCAAGGAGCTCGGGCGTCGACGTGCGCACCCTGGCGCAGAGCGCCGCCGAGGGTGCCATGGAGGCGGCCGGATCGTATCGGCGGGGCGGCGAGTCGCGCCGTACGAGCGACGCTGTCCGGTACGGTGGCCGGGATGCGATCGCTGGTGGCCAGCGTCGCGCCGTCGGCGCAGCCGCGTCGTTCGCCACGGAGCCAGCCCCAAGCGCAGTCGAAGGGTCGCCACGAAACGAGCTGTATGACCTCACGAAAAAGGAGGAAATCGTGCCTAGTCGACGAAACCAAAAGGCGGGACGTGACCACAGCGCTGACTCCATCGTGTCGACGGCGGTGGGCGCCGCCGAGGCGCTCTCGGTCGGAGTCCTGCACTGACCGAACGGACGCTGGTCGAGGCGCTGCACGCCGTCGAGGACATCGGCACCGAGCTCGGCTCCGCCGTGGTGCGGGCCGCGCGCGGATCCATCAAGGCCGCCGAGGAGATCGGCGGCGACCTCGTTGAGGTCGGCAAGGGAGTGTCGCGTGGCGTCGCCGAGCCGGCGCGTCGAGCTGGGGGCGAGGTCGCCCGTCTGGCTACCAATCTGTGGAACGGAACGGCGGAGGCGGCCGGCGCGATCCAGACGCGCGTGCGGCCGGGGCCGGCCAAGGCCGCCTCACGTCGCGGCCGGCGGCGTACAGCCGCCTGAGGCCGAGATCGCGCGCCGCGCGTATTGACGGAGCACGCGGCGCGGTGAGGCTGAGAGGTGGAGCGGCCGCCGAGGCCCGGCGGTCGATGGGCCGACGGGGCCGCTCCACGCCCTTCGATACGCTGATCCAGAATTAGCCCACGACTGCGACGCTGCTCCGAGCGTGGCCAATCCGGCCGCAGGCCGCCGAGGGCCGGATCGCTCACGCTGTCTCGCCCGTTCTCGACGTGGCCGGCGAGACGGCGCAGGAAGGTTTTCGTCCGTGTCGACCTCGACCGAGAGGTCGTACCAGCCGAAGCTCGACTCGAGCGACCACCGCTCGCGGAAGCTCTGACCCGGACGCAGGACATGCGTGACCGAGCCACCGTCGTAGACGTTCGTCACGGTCACCCGGCCGGCAACGCCGCCGAGGTTGGTGATGCGCAGGAATGATGTCGCGGTCGTCGCGGTCGTAGCTGCAGTCGACGTCGAGGTTGGCGAGGCCGAAATCGGACGCGTAGGATGAAACGGATGACATCTTGTCCGTCCGGCTGGTGCCCACACCGGCTTCCCTGAGGGCAGGGGCGACGGTGGGTGGGGATCGCCGAATCCCCGCACGCCCTGCAGCGTGTCGAAGTAGTGATCGAACGCCCGGTTCTCCTGCATGAGAAACAATGACGTGCTCCACGTCCTGGAGCTTATGTCTCCTCTTGTGCTGGTGGGCGGGGGCTGGCCAGCGCCGCTCGATACTCTGCGGGAGCGCGCCGGTGAGGGCGGCACTGCTGAGGAACTGCAGGAATGCGCGGCGACCGAGTGGCTGCCATGGAAGTCACAGTATCCCCGTCGGTGGTGAACGGTGCGGTCGGGGGATGACTGGCGGGGGAGTCTGACGACCGTGATTGCAGGCATATGTGACGCGTCAGGCTCGAATCGGCTAAGTCTGGGCGACTCCGCGTACGCTGCCGAGGCCGAGACCCGAGGGCCGGGAGGGATCGATCGGTCCCGGTGGAGGGTGACGCCATCCGCGAGGGTAAGCGTTCGGCGCGGTCACTTCATCGACGCGACCGGGAATCGCCAGCGCGTAACGGGTCGGTGCAGGATGCGCCGCCACCATCTCAGGCCACCACCTGGCAAAGAGGAAGCGTCATGCACCCGACGCTTCATCGCCCGATTGTTCCCTCATCACGCCTGCGGCCGCGACCGGCCGCTGACCGTGTCAGGGCTGCGGCGGGAATTGGCGACAGCCTCGGCACCATCGCGAGCTGTGGCCATCACCCACCCGCTCCCCGTCGACAGCCTCCTACGAACGTGCGCTGCCGGTGGCCGCAGGTGATCGTCGGCGAACGCTGTAATGCAACGAGGCTACCGTCGGCGCGCTCGGCCAGGGCGGTGCAGCTCTCCACCCAGTCGCCGGTGTTGCAGTAGAGGAGCGGACCGATGCGGCCGCAGCTCGGCCCGGTGAATGTGGCCACAGACGACGCCGTCCATGCCGCGGCGGATTCGCTTCGTGGGCCACCGCCCGCTCGAAGTCGCCGATGTACATCACCGCGCGCTTGACCTTCCACTTCACGTAGCCGGCCAGCGACCAGTAGCCGCAACCCGAGCACGCGCCGCGCGTGATTGAACCAGCGGTTGAGGCACCATGAGCAGCTCATACGCGACGTCGCCCAGCACGGCCACCCAGCGGTGGCAGCGCGTCACCGCGTCGAACTCGTCGCCGTGCAGGACGAGGAGCAACGCGCCCGTCGGCGGTGCGGTGCACCGCCTCGTTGACGACCAGGATGTTGCCGAGCTGCGAGGTCGCAGAAGCGCCGCTGACATACTCGTCGTGATTGCCGGGCACGAAGGTCACCATCGTGCCCCTGCGGGTCCATGGACAGCACCCGGCGGTATCACGTCGCTGTGCGTCTGCGGCCAGTAGGGCGAGCGCTTCAGCCGCCAGAAGTCGATGATGTCGCCGACCAGGTAAGAACTACGCATTCGTGCGTGTCAGGAACTCGAGCAACGCGTCCGCCCGGCAGCCACGAGTTCCCAGGTGGATGTCGCTCGAGCCAGATCGTGCGGAGCGCGCGCGCCTAGGCGGTCGCATCCTCATGCGCCGGCCGGCCGGCTCGTCGACGGCCCGTCCACCGCCAGGCCAGCCAGGAACGTCGCCGGCACGAATAGTAAAAGGTCTCGAGCACGGGCAACCAGTCACCAGTCGTCGTGCGGAAGCGCGCGGCGGAAGAAGCCCCAGATGGTCGAGCACGCTACCACGTACCGGTGGGTGGGCAGTACCGAGAGGGAATGCCTCGCACCAGACCACGTCGTAGCCGAGGCGATCGCCGAAGAAGACCGCGATCCGGCCCAGCCGATAGAACACCAGCGTGCTGAGCGTCTGCCCACCGAGCATCAGAACGGCGCCGAGCCACCGCCACGCCGTCGTCCGGATAGCGTCGGGAAGCCGTCCCCGCACAAGCGAAGTACCAGCCCGCGAAGACGGAAGCCTGCAGCGCCTTGAAGGTGAGGAACAGCGCACGGACGACGGCGATGGGCTCGCCCAGCCAGCGCCGCCGGCTGGGCGCACCACTGGCGGAACGAGCGGGGCCCGCGCTATCCACACGTAGCACGCGCGCTCGAGCGAGCAGCACCGCGGCCACCGCCAGCCAGAGACTCACTGGGCCAGACGCCGCAGGTAGTGCGGGAGTAGGCTGCGATGTCGGTCAACGGGATCGGTGATGAGCTTGACGAACCAGACCAGCGCCAGGCGCAGCGCCGTGCGCCCACACGAGATAGACGACGCGGCCCACCACCACGAGCGGCGTCCAGGCGAACCACTGCTGCGCCACCGGCCGCCAGCACGGCCCCAGCGCCTCGCCGGTCCAGGCCTGCGCCCGCATCAGATGGACGACCGGGATCGACGAGGTACGCGCCGAGGATCGAGCGTCTTGTTGCGCGTGTTGTAGCCGAGCAGCAGCGCCTCCTTGTCGTGGCACGGCGGCTCCAGGCACGGCGTGGCCGATCTGCCGGAGGAACAGCGCGGCCAGACCCGGCCCACATCGCGGTGGTGAGGTCCCAGAAGACCAGCGCGTAGCAGCACGAGGAACACGCTCGAGCTGATGATGTGGAAGAGCTGGTTGACGACGTTGCTGTGCGAGGCGTGATGGTCGTCCTTCTTGCGCCGCATCACCTCCGGTGTAGAAGGCGTGCAGCGGTCGCGGGATCCGGACCAGAGCTCGCCGAGCACCTCCCGGACCAGACCTGCTCGCATGCGCTTCGTCCTTCCCGGGTGTTCGGTGGCGGTCAGCCACCACCCATCGGCCTTCATGCGCGTGGGCGGCGTCGAGCGAGCCTGTCCGCCCAGCGCGTCGTAGTCCTCGTCGGTGAAGTCCATGCTGGACAGGCAGCGCCCGGTGCCGACCCAGCTGAGCGTCACGCCTTCGGCGCGCAGGTAGTACTGCAGCAGCCAGTTGTAGCGGCCGGGCTCCGTGAAGAGCACCGTCCACACCGTGCCGAGGTGCACCACGCGCAGCGGCAGCGCCGGCGTCGGCGAGGCGCTGATTGGTCGCCGGCGCCCACGCGCGCGCAGCGCTCGTTCATCGTCCGCGTACTGGGCGCGCGCCGTCGCCGGATCGGCCACCCAGCTGCAGGAACTCGTTCATCGCCCCCATCACCACCGGATGCGCCGGAGAACGTCCCGACCACGTAGGCGATGCGCATCGGGCGCTCGGGATCGAAGCGCCGCATGCAGCGCCCTCGTGCCGCAGACGACGCCGATCGGCATGCCGCCGGCGACCGTCTTGCCGTAGACGACCATGTCGGCCGCGCACGCCGAAGTACTCCTGCGCTCCGCCGGCGCGAGCCGGAAGCCGGTGTAGACCTCGTCGAAGATCAGCGGGCACGCCGGACGTCGTGGCAGACGCGCGCGCAGCTCGGCGAAGCCACTCGGCGTAGCGCGTCGGTCGACTCCTCGCGTCTGCCGCACGCTCGCTCGTCAGCAGCACCGCGTCGCTGGGCGGCGGCGCGTTGGGATGGAACGACTGCACCGGGTTGACGAGCACGCCGGCGATCTCGCCGCGCGCGCCGGCGGATGACGTCGAGCGACGCCGGGTTGGAGATCCTTGAGCGTCAGGCAATCGTCGAGCGCGCCGCTCGCTGCCGAGGCCCGGCTGCACGCCGTCCCACCAGCCGTGATACGCGCCGGCGAAGCAGACGATGAGCTTGCGGCCGGTGTTGAAGCGCGCCAGCCGCACCGCCGCCATGACCGCTTCGGTGCCGCTCATGTGGAACGACACCTCGTCGAGTCCGAGATGCGCTCGCAGCCGCGCGATGTTGTCGGCGACCACCGGGTGCAGCGGCCCAGCACCGGGCCGAGGTCCTCGACACCGCTCCCAGGCCCTTCGCCATCCACTCCTTGTAGCGGGCGAACCCGGCCACGTTCAGCGCCGTACGAGCCGCTGACGTCGAGCGTCCAGTGGCCGTCGAGGTCTGCAGGTAGCGAGGCCGTCCGACGCGGTGACCACCGAGCAGAGGTCGAAGCGTCTCGCGCATCGTCTGCGCGAACGGGAACGGCACGCGGTTGGCGTCGGTGAAGCGCAGGTCGGAGAAGCCGTCGCGAATGGCCGACGCCCAGGCCCGCGACTGCGGATACCGATCGCGCAGCAGCGTCGACGAGGCGGTCGAGCCCCGCCGGCGGCGGCGACCCAGGAGTTCGCCGGCGCCGTCGGCGCGGAAGAATTCATCCTCCGAGTAGCTCTGCGGCTGACCCATCGCGCCAGACGGCGCCGAGAGCGATCGGCGTGAGGGCCAGCGCTCGCGGGGTCCGCCGCGCGGCCCCGGCTTTCGCACGACGATCGCGATCACGAGGCCCGCGAGAACAGCACCGAGCAGTCGCCAGCCATCGACCATGGGTAGTCCTCCCTCACCGCTCCATCGGCGTCCAGTCAGGAGCGCCGTCTCGAACCTCTCCACCACACGATCCCAGTCGAGACGAGCCACCGACTCGCGCGCTTGCTGCCGCATTCGGGCCAGGCTCTCCGGTGATCGCAGCAGCCCTGCCGCGCCCTCGCACGAAGGCGCGGGCGTCCCGCAGTACGGCATGAAGCGTGCCCGATCTGGCCGTGCTCGATGTTGCATGCGCGCCGCCGCGTAGTCGTAGGCCACCACCGCGAGTCCGCTGGCCAACGCCTCGAGCGTCACGTTCCCCGAAGGTCTCCGTCTCGCTCGGGAACAGGAAGACGTCGCCCGAGGCGTAGTGCGCGGCCAGCCGCTCGCCGGTGTGCGCGCCGCAGAACGCAGATCGCGGGATGAGCCTCGCTGCAAGGTGAGCGCGCAGCGGTCCGTCGCCCACCAGCACGAAGCGCAGCGACGGATGCTGCCGCTGCATGGCGCGGTAGGCGGCGATGGCCAAGTCGATGTTCTTCTCCGGCGCGAGGCCGGCCGACGTAGAGGACGACCGGATCGGACTCCGACGCGCCCCACTCGCGACGCAGGGCGACGCAGCGCCGCTCCGGGGTGAACAACCGGCCGTCCACCCCGCGTCCGAGCACGCTGAGGTTCCGGAACCCCCGGGCCTGCAGCTGGCTCTGCAGGTCGGTGGTGGCGACCAGCGTCCCGTCGGTGTGGATTGTGAAACCAGCGGAGATAGCGCGCGACGATCGGCGCGAGCCAGGCGCCGCGGTAGTGCCGCGCGTAGCCGTGGAAATTCGTGTGGAAGCCGCTGAGCACCGGGACCCCGAAGCGATGCGCCGCCCGGATCGCCGACCAGCCGAGCAGGCCTTCGGTCGCCACGTAGATGGCGTCGGGACGCTCCACCGCCCAGCGCTCTCGCAGCACCGCGCCGGGCGGGAGACCTACCCGCAGCCCCGGATAGCGCGGCAGCGGAACGCCGCGCACCAGGATCAGCGCGGGATCGGGCGCGGCGATCTGAGGATCGGCGGCATGTCGAGGCCGGACCAGCGAGACCGCGTGGCCGCGGGCGCGCAAGCCGTCGACGAGCCGCGCCAGCGTCAGCGCGACGCCGTTGATCTCGGGAGGGTAGGTGTCGGTGACGACGCACAGCTGGCGCCGCCGTCCCGCGAGGAACGCGCGACCCGGACCGGGCGCGACGCGCTCGGACGAGACGCCTCATCACTCCTCGGCGCCTCGAGCAGGGTCCTCAGACTGTGTCCCCAGTCGCGATCGCCGCTCCTCCTCAGGAGCATCGCCACGCACACGGCGCGCTCGAGTCATTGTCAAACCGAGGTATCGAGCGGTGGCCATGAAGAGTCGGCTACGCGATCGTTGCTGGACGACGTCAACGTGAAGACGCGAGAGTCGAGGCGAACGCGCTGTACTGGACCGGCGACTCTGGCGCGCCGCCGGCACCACGACGACGAGCTACTAGAAAATTGCGGAACCCATTCGGACCACCGAGACCGAGCGCGTGATGTCGCTCCGAACGACTGGGGAATGGGGGCCATTTCGTGGCCCGGTATCTGACTGCACACTCGCGAAGCGTCACGGCTTCGCCAGGGCGCGAGCGCGGGGGAATGGGGGCCTTCGTGGCCCCCCATCAATCAATCAGCTACGCTGCGTCGCTTCGGTCGTGCTTGGCCTTGCGGTGCCGGCCCAGGTGCATGGGGAGCGCGAAGCTCCGGCTGCAGTCCGAGCACACGACGCCCCGGCCGGGCGCGAGCGCGCCGCCGGGACGCTCGCGCGCGTCTCCGGCGGGCGCTCCGGGACGTTGAGCATGCGCCGGATCGCCTCCGCACGGTCGAGAGAAACGCGTCGACGCGCCACGCGAGCCTGGCGCATCTCTTCACTCTCTTGTCGGGCGAATTTTGCGGCAAGCTTCATGTCGAGGTGACCATTTCCGAGCGTACCACGGCGGGTCGGCAAACCTCACGTTCCTCAGCCGGCCAGTGATTCGATTGCCTCCACCTCGTCGGGGGACAGCGTCAGCTCGAGGCTGGCCAGGTCCTGTCGCATGTGCTCGGCGTCGGACGTGCCGGTGAGCGGAAGCATGCCGACCGCCCGCGCGAAGCTGAACACCACCTGGGCGGGCGTCGCCTCGATCCGCCCGGCGATGCCGGCGATCAGCTCGTCGTGCAACACTTCGCCATTGGCGGTGAGCAGCGAGAACCCCTGGTAGACGATCCCGCGCTCCTGGCAGAACGCCCGCACGTCACGATCCCAGCCGCGCCGGGCGAAGCAGCGGTTCTGCACGAACGCCGGCGTCTCGGCGCCGCTGAGCGCCATCTGCGCGAGATGCCGCCACGACACGTTGCTCACGCCGAGCAGACGCGTGCAGCCCGGCATCGCGCTCGCGGACCATCGCGGCCCAGACCTCGGCGTCCTCCTCGGTCCAGCCCGCCCCGAGGCCGGGCCGTGCAGCACGTAGCTGTCGACGTGATCGGTCCCGAGGTGCTCGAGCGAGCTGGCCATCGATTGCGCGACCTGCGTGGACAGGTCGGCCGCCGGATCGTAGGGCAGCCGGTGATCCTGGCCGTTCTGGTAGGTGAACTTGGTCTGGAGAAACAGCTCAGCGCGCGTCACCACGCCCGCGCGATAGCTGGCCGCCAGCGCCTGCCCGACGCCGCCCTCGAAGTAGTGCCGCCGCTGATTGGCCGTGTCGATGCCCCGGAAGCCCGCGCGGAGCGCTAGCTCGGTGAGGGCCTCGGTGCGGTCTTCCTTCCAGGCGGTGCCGTAGAGAAACGCGGGAACGGCGACGGGATCGTGCGCTGGCATTGCGGCATTCTCCCACGTTAGCGTGGTGACGTGAGCCCGACCGCACGGCCCTTCTATGGCAGCTTCGCGTGGGCGTTCGATCTGCTCGTCGAGCGGCCGGTCGCGGCCGAGTGCGCGCAGATCGCGGCCATCCTGTCGCGGCGCGGGGTGGCGAGCGACGCGGTCGCTGCTCGACGCCGGGTGCGGCACGGGTCGCTATGCGCTCACCCTGGCTCGGCATGGGATACCGGGTCACGGCGCTCGACCTCTCCACCGAGCTCATCGCCATCGCGCGGCAGCGAACGGGAGCGGCGGCGGTCCGCTTCGTGGTCGGTGACCTCACCCAGCCCGCCCCGGGCTCGCCGTACGCCGTCGTGCTCTGCCGCGGCGTGCTCAACGATCTCCTGGAGGACCAAGCTCGCCGTGATGCATTCATCGCCTTCGCGCGGGCGCTCGAGACCGGGCGGCGTGCTCCTGCTCGACGTGAGGGACTGGGATGCGACCGCGCGGCGCCGAACCGCCGAGCCGGTGCACGAGCGGATTGTCGAGACGCGCGCGGGGACGCTCGCGTACCGCGCCGAGGTCCGCCTCGACCACGCGCGGCGACGGATGCTCATCGCCGAGCGGCACATGCTCACGAGCGGTGGCCGCACGACCTCGGCGGACCATGACTTCGTGATGCGCTGCTGGACTCGCGACGAGCTCGATGCGCTCCTGCGCGCGCGGCTTCGAAGCGATCACGTACCAAGGCGCCTACGATCCGGCGGCGCCCCTCGGGTCGACGGATCGGATCGTGGCGGTCGCCTCACGCGCCTGAGCGCGTCACCGCGCGAGCCCGCCGGTCAGCGCGCGATTCCGAGCGCGCGTTGACAATCGCGGGTAAAATCGCGCCGTGAAAGCCTGCGCTGGATCTTCGCCCTGTATCTGTATCGTGCTCATCGTCGCCGTCACGTATCCGATGGGACCCTCGCGTGATCCGAGGAAACTGCACTATCTCAACGACATCAAGCCCGGTCACGTCGACGCGGTGGTGCAGGACGTCGCGCAGAACATCGTGATGTTCCTGCCGGCGGGATATCTCGGCATCCTGATGGTCGGCCGGACCGGCGCCGGCGCCTACCTGATCGTGGTGCTGGCCTGCGCGGTGTTCAGCTTCGGCATCGAGACCGTACAGCACTTCTTCCTGCCCTGGCGATACTCGACGTGGATCGACATCGTGAGCAACACCGTCGGCGGTCTCGCCGGCACCGGCGTCGCTCGGCTCATGACCGTCCCGCCTCGGCCGGCGCGCGCGCGGGCGACACCGACGACGTGCGGCTCTGGAGAGCCCAAGACCCACCGCCGACGACCTGACCCGCGCGCCTTGCGGAGCGCGCGCGGCGCGCGCAGACTACCGCCACATTCGTGCCAGGAGGTGTCCGATGCGCGTGACCGCCGCGGTCCTCTACGACGTCAAGAAGCCGCTCGTGGTCGAAGACGTGGAGCTGCTCGAGCCCGGCCCGCACGAGGTGCTCGTGCGGTGGACGGCCAACGGCGTCTGCCACAGCGACCTGCACGTGATGACCGGCGACTATCCGCATCCCTGCCCGTCGTGCTCGGCCACGAGGCGGCCGGGATCGTCGAGAAGATCGGCCCCGGCGTCGAGTCGGTCAGCGCCGGCGATCACGTCTGCTCGAGCTACATTCCCTCGTGCGGCAAGTGCTGGTACTGCATCGGCGGCCAGCCCACGATGTGCGCGCTCCGCGACAAGCCGCGCTGGTTCATGCTGGACGGCACGCCGCGCTTTCAGAAGAACGGCCAGGGCCTGCACCACTTCCTGCAGGTGTCCGGCTACGCCACGCACGCGGTGCTCCCGGACGTCAGCGTCATCCCGATCCCGCAAGGACGCGCCGCTCGACGTCGTCTGCCTCGTGAGCTGCGGCGTGCTGGCCGGGCGCGGGGCCGGTGTTCAACCGCGCCAAGGTGCCGCCGGGGGCGAGCGTGGCGGTGTGGGGCTGCGGCGGCGTGGGGCTGAACACCATCCAGGCCGCGCGGCTGGTGGGCGCCGGCAAGATCATCGCGGTGGACGTGCGTGAAGCAGAAGCTCGACTGGGCGCAGGAGTTCGGCGCGACCCACGTGGTGGACGCCTCGAAGGATGATCCGGTCGCGCGCGTGCAGGCGCTGAGCGGCACCGGCGGCGTCGACTTCGCCTTCGAGGTCGTGGGCACGCAGAAGACCATCGAGCAGGCCCTGCTCGCGACGCACCGGGGCGGCACCTGCGTGATCGTGGGCGTGTGCGCCGGCCGGCACGCAAGGTCTCCGTCGATCCGTCGCTGTTCTTGCAGCAGCGCGTGCTCACCGGGAGCTCGTTCGGCGCCGGGCATCAGCGCACCGACGTGCCGATGCTGATCGATCTCTTACATGAGCGGCCGGTACCGGCTCGACGAGCTGATCAGCCGCGCGCGTCGCGCTGGGCGAGCTCAACCACGCCTTCGACCTCGATGCTGCGGGGCGAGGTCAAGCGCAGCGTCGTCGTCTACGAGATCAGTGCGGGCCCAGACGCGGGCCCGCCAGGCTCTCGGCGCTGCGCGCCCCGGCGCGAGCCGGGCGCTTCGCGAATGTGCAGTCGTGTGGGGGCCATCTCGGGGCGCCCACGTAATCAGACCGCGCGCGTCCTTGCGGAGCGTCGCGATGTCTCCGCGCTGTAGCCGAGCTCGTTCAGGATCTCGTCGGTGTGCTCGCCGTGCTCGGGCGCCGCCCGGCGGATGGCGCCGGGGGTGCGCGACAGCGTCGAGGGCGGCGCCTGGACCTTCATCTCGCCGCGCGTGCGATGGCGGACGGACTGGGCCAGGCCGAGATGCTTGACCTGCTCGTTCTCGAACACTTCCTTGATGTTCAGGATCGGCCCCGACGGCACGCCGGCGGCGTTGAGCGCCTCGATCCACTCGGCGCTCGACTTCTTCACGAGCACGCGGTCGATCTCGGCGTTCATCTGCTTGCGGTTCTTCGAGCGGTCGCCCAGCGTCTTGAAGCGCGGATCGTCGATCAGCTCCGGCGCGCCGATGGCGGTGCACAGGCGCCGGTACATCGTCTGGCCGGAGGCCGCGATGTTGATGTGGCCGTCCGCGGTGGTGAAGACGCCGGTGGGGATGCCGGTCGGATGGTCGTTGCCCGCCTGCGGCGCGATCTCGCCGTCGATGAGCCAGCGCGCGGCCTGGAAATCGAGCATCGTCACCATGGCCTGGAGCAGCGAGGTGTGGACCCACTGCCCCTTGCCCGAGCGCTCGCGCTCGTAGCAGCGCGACCAGGATGCCCTGGGCCAGGAAGATTCCCGCGGTCAGGTCGGCGACGGGGATGCCGACGCGCACCGGCCCCTGACCGGGCAGCCCGGTGATCGGACATCAGGCCGCCCATGCCCTGGGCGATCTGATCGTAGCCGGGCCGGTCGCGGTACGGGCCCGTCTGGCCGAAGCCGGAGATGGAGCCGTAGATCAGCCGCGGATTGATCGCCGAGAGCGCCTCGTAGTCGATGCCGAGCCGCCGCTTGACGTCCGGCCGGAAGTTCTCGATCACCACGTCGGCCTTGCTCACCAGGCGCTTGAGGATCTCGATCGCCCGCGGGTGCTTGAGGTCGAGCGTGATCGAGCGCTTGTTGCGGTGCAGGTTGAGGAAGTCGAAGCCGAGGGCGGTGGAGTCCCCTCGACTTCTTCGCGCGCCTCGACCTTGACGACGTCGGCGCCCATGTCGGCGAGCTGGCGCACCGCCGTGGGACCGGCGCGGGCCCGCGTGAGGTCTACGACTCGGACTCCGTCGAGCGGCAGGGTCATTGCGCTATCCTCCGTGACCCTGAACCCTACCGCAGATCGGGCGGCGTGAAAACTCCCAGGCCGGACGGGACGCGCCGCTGGGGAGCGGTCAGGCGCTGGTGGGGACGGCGTCGAGCGGGCTTCGCACCACGACACCGTCGCGCACGAAGGCCCAGCCGATGGTGCGCAGCCGGTGATCGACCGCGTAGCGGCGTCGGTCGGAGCGGCGACGCTCGACGTCGGCCGCCGGCGGCGTTGCCGGCGCTCGCGCCGGTCGGTCGGTGGTACGGCGGTCGAGCACGACCTTGATCTCGTCGCTGTCGGCGAACTCGCGAACCGGCGTAGTCGTAGAGGCCGGGGTTGTCGCGGGACACGACCATCAGGATCATCGTGCTCATCGGTAGTCTCGAGTATCATGCGCCGCCCGCGTACAGAGTCAATGGGCAAATTCGAGCGCGACGCACCTTCAGTTCCCACTAAGTGGAGCCGGGCTACACAGGCGATGTCGGGGGACTTCGGAGAGGCGAGCTGGCGAGGGGAGCGAGGTGAACCGAGGCCGCCGGCGCCGTGCCGATCGCCGGCGGCCCCAGGGTCAGACGCCCGTTACGGGCAAGCGGTCGGCGCGCCACCGTTGCTGAATCCGCGCCGGTGCTGTCACCCGTGCCGCAGATCACGAACGTACCAGCAGCCGTCGTCGTGTACTTGTACGACGTGCCCGAGCCACCCCAGCCAGCGGGCAGCGTCGGCATCGCGTTCGAGGAACGGACCACCAACCTGGTTCTGCGCGTTGGTCTGCTGGGTCAGCAGCACCGACGGCATGGCGCCGCTCTGACCGGCCGCCGACGGCGCAAGTCGGTGGCGGTGGAGCCGTTGTCCGGCAGACCGCCGCAATGCGCCGAGTAGATGCTGACCGCCGACGCGATGGCGCGCGTGTCGGCCTGAGCCTTGGCGATACGAGCCCGCGCCTGCACGTTGGCATAGAGCGGGACGGCGATGGCGGCGAGAATGCCGATGATCGCCACGACGATCAGAAGCTCGATCAGCGTGAAGCCGCGCTGACCACCGAGCGTGAGCCGCATTTTACGAAGCCGAATCATAAGTTCCTCCCTCACTGGTGATTGTCGTACGGCACGGGTCGGCGTGGTGTCAGAGCACGTGGGATGCCAGACCCGGAGGCCATCCGCCCACCAACGAGAACAGCTACTTAGCAGAATCGCCTTCGGCGAGCGCTGGTCGCATTTAGGCATTCGCCCTGACGAGTTTCGTCACGCGCTGGTCGATTTGTCGCCAGTGACTTCCCCGACACGGCGACGAACTCGGGTGCCAGGAGGCGGGCGGACGCCTTATCCTGTGGCCGTGGCGCGGAAGGACGGCGGGGGCAACGAGCGACGGCCTCCGCGCCCCCACCCCGCCGCCACCCTCGCTTCCCGACCCCACGCGCTGGTCCGCCTGGCCCTGATCGTCACCGCGCTGGCCGGGATCGTCCTCTCGCCGTCTATGTCGCCACGCTGACGCCGACGGTGGCCGGGCGGCGACGCCGGCGAGATGATCACGGTGGCGTACCTGCTCGGCGTCGCCCACCCCCCGGTTACCCGCTCTACACGCTTCTGGCCAAGCTGGCCTCGCTCGATCCCCATCGGCACGCGTGGCCTGGCGGGTGAACCTCTTTCTCGGCGCTCGCCGGCAGCGCGGCGCCTCGCTCCTGCTCTGTCGCGGCGTGATCCGCTGGACCGGCGACGTGCGCCGCCGGTGCGCTGGCCGCCGGCGTCTTCGCGTTCGGTCCACTCGTGTGGCCCTACGCGATCACCGCCGAGGTCTTCGCGCTGAACAATCTCTTCGCGCGCCGGCCTCGTCTACTTTCGCGGCGCGCGCGTCCAACGAGCGCGCGGCCACCGGCGCCGTGAGCTCGCGCACGCTCAACCTCGGCGCCCTGTGGCTCGGTCTCGGCTTCGCGCATCACCACACCCTCGTCTTCCTCGGGATCCCGTACGCCCTCTTCCTCCTGGCGCTCACCGGCCGTCGCGTCACGTCGCCGCGCGTGCTCGCCAGCTTCGCGGGCATGGGTGCTGCTCGGGATGACGCCCTATCTCTATCTCGTCGTGGCCAGCGGCCGGGCTCCGGTGACCTGGGGCGACACCTCCACGCTCGACGGCTTCCTCACGCACTTCCTGCGTCGCGAGTACGGCACGCTTCCGCCTCGCCGAGAGCTCGGTGGGCAGCGAGGGCGGGCTGAGCGCGCGGCTGGCGCTGTTCTGGTCGGCGGCCGGTCGCTCGACGTGCTGGGCTCACGTGCCCTCGGGCTGGCCGCCCTGGTGTCGCTGCGTCGATCCGGTCCAGCCCGCTGGCTGACGACGCTCTGGGTGGTGGCGCTGCTGCTTCTACGTGGTCGTCTTCTCGATGCTCGCCAACGCCCGCCTCGAGGATCCGCTGCACATCATGGTGCAGGAGCGCTTCTGGCAGCAGGCGCTGGTGGTGCCTGAGCGCGCTCGATGGGCGTGGGACTGGCCGAGCTCGGCCGCTGGCTGTCGCCCCTGCGCGCGCCGGCTGTACGGTGGGCGCCGGCGATCGCCCTGCCGGTGGCGCTCATCGTCACCGAAGCCGGCGCCATGAAGGCCTACCAGCAGCACTTCGTCCAGGACTACGGCGCGGCGATCTTGCAGTCGCCGCCCGCAGGACGCCATTCTGATCATCTCCAGTGACGAGGCCGTCAACAGCGTGCGCTATCTCCAGTACGTCGAGGGCATGCGCCCCGACGTGCGGGTCATTCCCGTCGGATTCCTGACGAACGCCTGGTTTCGGCGCTACGCCGCCCGGCACCTCGCCAGACGTGGCTGCCCGCGCGCGCTGCGCGCCGCCGGCCCACCGACGCCCCGTTCAGCTTTCGCGAATTTGTCGACGCGAACGCGCCGCGCCCGGTCTACATCGTGAATCGCGTCCCGCGGCTGCGCTCGCTCGAGGAAGCCTACGTCGTTGTGGCCGGTCGGCGTGGTCGAGCGGCGTGACGCCGCGCGCGGCCCCACCCGATCTCGACGACGTTCGTGGCCGAGGCGGAAGCCTCGTTCGCACGGCTCGATCCGGCCGCGGCGCGCGGCGTGCCGCCCGGAAGCTGGGAGGCGGGCATCGTCAGCGCCTACTGGAAGCAGTACGAGCGCTTCGGCATCGCGGTGGCTCGCCTGGCCGCCGGCCGAGCCAGCGATCTCGACGGTCGCCGCGACGGCGGCTCGCGTGTTCGAGACGATGGCCGAGCGCCTTCCCTCGCCGCCGCCCGCCGTGTTCAAGAACCTCGGCGTCGCCTACCAGGTGTTCGAGCGCCACTCGGCTCGACGCGCCGGCCGCAATGGTGCGAGCGTGGCGACGCTATCCCTCCGGTGGCGCCGGCAGACGATCCTGACGCTGCCGAAGATTCGCCAGGTCATCGAGGACACCGAGCGCACGCTGGCCACTGCGCGCACGCGCTAGTCCGGTCAGCGGGTTGCTGCCGGGCGCGGCGCAGTGTAGCGTTCGGCGAATATGACCTTTCGCGCGTTCGATCTCAGTGGCAAGGTGGCGCTCATCACCGGGCGGCAACAGCGGAATCGGGCTCGGCATGGCGGAGGGACTGGCCGCCGCCGGAGCTTCCGTGTGATCTGGGGAACCAACGCGGCGAAGAACTGGCGGCGGTCGAGCAGCTCGCCAGCCACGGCGGTCGGGCAGACGCTCGTCTGCGACGTGGGCGACGAGGCGGCGGTCGAGCGAGCGTTCGCGGAGACCCTGACGGCGCTCGGGCGAGTGGACGCGTGCTTCGCGAATGCCGGGTCGGTGGGCGCGCGAGGTGCAATCGTTCATGGAAATGACCACCGCCGAGTGGCGGCGAGTCCTGTCCGTCAATCTCGACGGCGCCTTTCTACACGCCTGCGCGCCGCGGCGCGCACATGGTCGATCGCCCGGGCGGCGGCTCGCTGGTCGTGACGGCCAGCCTGGCCGCGATCTCCGGGCCAAGCGCGCGGCGAGCACTACGCCGCATCCAAGGGCGGCGCTCATCTCGATGATGAAAGCGCTCTCGGTGGAGCTGGCGCGGCACGGCGTGCGCGCCAACGCAATCATGCCCGGCTGGATCGACACACCGATGACCGAGCGCACCCTGCGCTGGGATCGCTTCGTCGACAAGGTGCTGCCCCGCGTCCCGGTCCGACGCTGGGGCACCGGCGACGACTTCGCCGGCATCGCGCGTCTATCTCGCCAGCGACGCCAGCGCCTACCACACCGGCGACACCTTCATCATCGACGGCGCCTCTACTCGATCTTTGAAGCGCGTTCTGGCGCGCTGCGGGCGGGCCGGGGGGGGAGAGTGGGATGGGGTGCTGAGACCACGAGCGCGGCGGCGTAGGTCCGGTGAGCCGATCTCGATAGCCTGACGCCTGCCACCGTGGCGGGGGACGGGTCTCACGCACCCATCCCACCTCGCCCCGCCCCGCCCAGCGCCCACGCTCGCCCCCTCAAAAGATCTTCTCGTGCATCTGGCATAGGAAGGAAACTATGCCGAGCACGAAAGCCGAGGCCATCTTCGGTGGGGACGTGAACTGAGCGCGCGGGGTGGGTGGCGGCGGGGGCGTGGGTGCGGGGCGGGTGCCAGAGACCCGTCCCTCGCCACGAATACAAGCGGCGAGCTATCGAGATCGCCAGCACCTGACCTACGCCGCCGCGATCGTGGTCGAAGCACTCCGCCCCGCACCCACGCCCCCGCGCCGCCCCCACCCCGCGCGCGGAGAGTCAGCGACCGCGGAAGATGGGCTCGCGCTTGGCGACGAAGGCTTGGGCGGCTTCGCGGTGATCTTCGGTGAAGCCGGTGCGGGTGTGGTGCCACGCCTCGAGGTCGAGACAGTCCTTGAGCGAGGCGGTCTCGCGCGGCGTTCATGTTGCGCTTTCATGTAGCGCGAGGGCCACGCGCGGGCCGCGGGCCAGCTTGGCGGCCAGCGCCATGCGTCTGCTCTTCGAGCTGGGCATCCGGGCACGACGCGGTTCACCGAGGTTGAGCGCGAGGGCCTGCTGGGCGTCGAGGATGTCGGCGGGTGTAGTAGAGCTCGCGCGCCTTGGCGGTGCCGACGAGCTGGGTGAGGAACCAGCTGCCGCCGAAGTCGCCGGAGTAGCCGACGCGCGCGAAGGCGGTGGCGAAGCGCGCGGAGTCGCCGGCGATGCGCAAGTCGCAGGCCAGCGCCAGCGAGAGCCCGGCGCCGGCCGCCGCGCCGCGGATCATGGCGATCGTTGGCTTGGGCAGCTCGTGCAGCCAGCGCGAGACCTCCATCCGCGAGCGCAGGTCCTGCGCTTTCTCTCCAGCGTGGTGCCGCCGAACTCCCGACCCTCGGCCATGGCCTTGACGTCGCCGCCGGCGCAGAAGCCACGCCCGGCGCCGGTGAGACGATGACGCCCACGTTGGCGTCGTCGGCCAGGCGGGGCAGCGCTTCCAGCATCGCGTCGAGCATCTCTCGCCGACATCGCGTTGAGCCGGTCGGGGCGGTTGAGCGTGAGCGTGGCCACGCCGTCCTTGACGGATTCCATGCAAGCCCCTGAGTCATGACGATCCTCCCGAGCGAGATGGGCGCCATGATACCGCCCGGCGGGTGTTCTATACTCTGCAGCGATGACCTTCACCGGTGAGCCATGGTCCGCCATGACCTCGATCTACGACGCGATCCTGCGCCATCCGTTCGTCGCCGGGCTGACCGACGGCTCGCTGCCGCGGGACCGCTTCCGCTTCTACGCGGTGCAGGACGCTCTCTACCTGCGCGAGTTCGCCCGCGCCTCGTCGCTGGCGGCGGCCCGCGCGCCGCGAGGACGACTGGATCGTGATGTTCAACGAGCACGCGGCCGGGCGCTCAAGGTCGAGCGCGCGCTGCACGAGGGCTTCTTCGCGGAGTTCGGGCTGTCCCCGGCCGAGGTGGCGGCCACTCCGCTGGCGCCGACGAACCTCGCGTACACGAGCTACCTGCTCGCGGTCGCCTACGGCGCGCCGTTTCACGAGGGACTGGCGGCGCTGCTGCCCTGCTACTGGATCTACTGGGAGGTCGGCAAGGCGCTCGAGCGCGCCGGCTCGCCCGATCCCCTCTTCGCCCGCTGGATCGCCACGTACGCCTCCGACGAGTTCGGCGACGCGGTGCGTGCCGTGCTCGCCGCCACCGACGCGGTCGCGGCGCGCCTGCGTCCGCACGAGCGCGAGGCGATGCGCCGCCACTTCCTCACGACCAGCCGCTACGAGTGGATGTTCTGGGACATGGGCTGGCGTCGCGAGGCGTGGCCGCTCTGACTCGCCGTTCTGGCACGGCCATGTCATCGCGCCGACACGGCTGACGCTCGATCCCTGACGGCAGCCTTCTAAGCGCTCGATTTCCCTATCCCACGCTGGCCCGGCGGGGCGTGGCACTGGCCTTTGCCGTCACTTCCGGCGCGGCTATTCATATCGCGGGGGTGGGGAGCGATGCGAGATGTGCTGGGCGTAACGTGGCTGCGGCGACATCACTGGATGATCCTGCTGGGGGCGATCGCCTACGCGGTGATCTACCTCGGGCTCTTCGATCTCCGGGGCACGGCCAGCTATCTGGCGAACCGTCCGGAGGTCTCGCAGGCGTTCACCGAGCCGCACTTCGGGCGCGCCGATGCGATCATTCTCGTGTTCTCCACGCTCTTCCTGCGGTCCGCTGGCCCTCGGCATCGGCCTGCTGGCGCTCATCTTCGTGCTGGCGGTGTGCGGCGGGTTCCTGCTCCCGGTCGTGCGGTGGTTCAAGATGCCCGACTGGATCGCGACCGTCACGGTCATGGCTGGTGTCGCCGCGGTGGCCTGGCTCGAGAGCGACGCCTGGATCCCTACGCTCGATCTGGTTCATCGGTCTGCTCGCGCGCGCCTGCCGCATCGTCATCAACGTCGCCTGATCCTTCGCGTGCTCTGAGCCTCGGCCTCACGGCGCCGGGCGCGCGTGGCTGCGCGAGCAGCGTCACCGCCAGCGTCACCATCGACGGCGATCAGCACCGCCGGTAGCACGCCGGCGTGCCGAGCGGTGAGCAGTCCGGCCAACGACCGGCCCGAGAAACATCCCGCCATCGACCGAGACCCGGTAGAGGGCGACCCGCCACGCCACCTGCGCCGGCGGTGTCACCGATCGAAGGATGCCGAGCGGCGAGCATCCATCCGGCCATGCTCAATCCGGAACGATCGCGCTGGCATGGCGAGCTTGGGCGAGCGCACGCGTCAGGACGAGACGATCTTGAAGTCGCTCACGAGCGAGGGCCGCGACCAGAAGGCTGCCTGATCCTCTCACGGCGTCACCGAAGCCCGGCACGGCCGTGGGCGGTCTGCTCTCGCACCGTGTCCGGGTTCGCGCCCGCCCGTATCGCGAGATGGTAGATCAGGAGCTGCAGCGGCACGGCAGCGGTGATCGGCGAGAGCAGCTCCGGCACGTCCGGCAGCGCGATGGTCTCGGCGGCCAGGGCGCCGATCTCACGATCGTCCTCGGCGACGAGCGCGACCACGGTAGCGCCGATACCCGCCGCGACGCGCGACGTCGTGACAGCGGGCGCGCGAAGGGCCCGGCGGCGCGATCACGAACACCACCATCCTCCGGCTCGAGCGCGGCCCACGGGCCGTGGAGGAACTGCTCGCACTGAAGGCCGATCGCAGGGCACCCAGGCCGCCTCGGCTCAGCTTCAGGGCGACCTCGTAGGCGGTGGCGACGCGTTCGGAACGCCGCCGACGAACCAGTAGCGCTGGCGCCCGCCGAACCGTTCGGCCAGACTCTCCCAGGCCTCCTGACCGAGGAGGAAGGCGAGCCTGATCCGGAAGGGCGTCGAGCTGGATGGCCGAGGTCGTCGTCGCGCCCGATGGCCGCGGCCACGACGCCAGCACGGCCAGGCCGTCGTGTAGCTCACGGTATGACAGCCGGAGGCTTCCTGGTCGACCGTGCGGAGGACGAACTCGGCCGCGGCGAGTCCATCGCCGCCCTTGCCCGTGATCGCCACCGTCGCCCCGCCGGCCGCCCGGGCACGCGCGAGCGCCGCCGGGCCCGACGGCGACTGCCCGCGATGACTGACCACCACGCACCCCTGCCGGCCGCGGCGGCCGGGCCGTAGTGGAGAAGCTCGAAGCGTCTGATCGCGCGGACGCGCGCCGAGCCGTCCGGCCTGGGCCAGCAGCAGCTCGCTCCGCGAGCGCGCGCGTGCCACGAGGTGCCCACGCCGGTCAGCCACACGTGCGACGCAGGCGCAGCCGCGCCGCCGCCCTGCGCGAGCACTCTGCCCTGTCCCCGCATCACCAGCCGCAGCGCGCCTGGCTGCGCATAGATCGCATCGTGCATGTGGTACGGATGCCCGTCTCGTAGCGCAGGCGACGAGCATCGAACGCACGCTCCTCGCGTAAAGGTTCACTGACGATAGCACCGTGAACCGCGCACGCGAGGCATTCGCGATAGAGGCGCCGGGCCGAGGCCGGGCCCGAGAACGGTGAGGGGCCGCCCCCGGCGGCGCCGCGCCGGCGCTTGCATCACCGACGCCGGCGTGACAACATCGCAGCCGCTCGCGCACCCGCCCGATCAGGAGGGGCCATGATGACGCTCAGCCGTCGGACGTTTCTCGCCGGATCCGCCGCCGTTGCCGCCGCCACCGTCGCCGCACCGTACGTGCACGCGCAGAAGCGCGGCGGACGCTCAAGTTCGTGCCGCACGCCGACCTCAAGATCCTCGATCCGATCTGGACGACGGCGTACATCACGCGCAATCACGGCTACATGATCTACGACACGCTGTTCGCGCTGGACGGCAACCTCAAGCTCCAGCCGCAGATGGTCGACAAGTACACCGTGAGCAAGGACGCGATGAAGTACTCGTTCACGCTGCGCGACGGGCTCAAGTTCCACGACGGCGCGCCGGTGACCTCCGAGGACTGCGTGGCCTCCCTCAAGCGCTGGGGCGCCAGGGACGCGGTGGGCCGCCTCATGATGGCCGCCACTGTCGAAGATGGCGCCGGTCGACAAGAAGACGTTCGCGATCGAGCTGGAGACGCCGTTCGGCCTCGTGCTCGACGCGCTCGGCAAGCCCTCGGCCAGCCCGTCGTTCATCATGCCGGCCCGCCTGGCCGCGACCGACCCCAACGAGCAGGTCAAGGAGTCGATCGGCTCCGGGCCCGTTCAGGTTCGTCAAGGACGAGTGGCAGCCGGGCAACCGCGTCGTCTACGTGCGCAACGCCGACTACGTGCCGCGCAAGCGAGACGCCGAGCGGCGCGGCCGGCGGCAAGCGCGCGCTCGTCGACCGGCGTGGAGTGGCGCTACATCCCCGACCGGCCACCGCCGGCGCCGCGCTGGAGGCCGGCGAGGTCGACTACTGGGAGAACATCCCGCTCGACTTCGCGCCCGCGGCTCGAGAAGAACCCGAGCATCACCGTGTTCGTGACCGATCCCAAGGGCAGCCAGGGCATCGCTGCGGCCCAACCACCTGCAGCCGCCCTTCAACAACAAGAAGGCCCGGCAGGCGCTGCTGCTCGTGGTCGACCAGAAGAACTACCTGCAGGCGGTCATCGGCAACGAGAAGTACTACAAGACCTGCCCGTCGCGTGTTCATGTGCGGCGGCTGCCGTATCGAGACCAGCGGCCGGCGGCGCCCACGCCGGACCTCGAGCGCGCCAGGCAGCTGCTCAAGGAGTCGCGGCTACGACGGCCGGCCCATCGTCGGTCCTCGATCCGACCGACTCGCCGTACGCCCACGCGCCGGCGCTGGTCACCGCGGAGATGCTGAAGTCGATCGGCGCCAACGTCGATCTGCAGGCGATGGACTGGTCGACGATGGTCGCCGCGGCGCGCCAAGCAAGGAGCCGCCGGCCCAGGGCGGCTGGAACATCTTCCACACGTGGTCGACGTCGCTCGACGACGATGACGCCGGCCGTGACGTCCGGTGCTCGGCGGCGCCGGCGAGAAGGCGTGGTTCGGCTGGCCCACCAGCGAGCCGATGGAGAAGCTGCGGGCCGAGTTCGCGCGCGAGCCCGACGCCGCCAAGCGCAAGGCCATCGCCGAGCAAGGTCCAGGCAGCTCGCCTACGACGAGGTGCCTGTACGTACCGTGGGGGCAGTTCGTGGTGCCGGGCGCGTTCCGCAAGAACGTGCAGGGCGTGCTGCAGTTCGGCGCCACCCTGCTCTGGAACATCTCGGTCTAGCCGCGCGTGATCACGGTCGGCGCCGCGCAGCTCGGGCCGATCGCACGTAGCGAGCAACCGCAGCGCGGTCGTCAAGCGGCTGATCACGCACTGGGAGCGCTCGCGGAGCGACCGCGGAGCGTCGCTGCGCCAGGCGTGCCGCGCCAGCAGGCGCACGACTGGCCTCAGGATGATGGTTGTCGCGGTCGCTGACCGACCAGCGAGTCGAACAGGCTGGCGCCCACCGCGGCCCGGATCGACGCACAGGTTCATCGTCGGATCGAGATTCTCCGGCGTCCACGTGGATCGCCACCCGCAGCTCGCCGCGGGGTCGGCCGCGCCGGGCCAGCGCCGCGCACGACAGCAGCGCAGTCGCGAGCAGGAGCGCGCGGATCTTCACGCGCGCTTCCTCACCGGTCGCCTGGTCACCGGCTCGGCCCGACGAGGCGAGCCGTCAGCGCGACCTGGGTGCCGGCCAGCGCCTTGGAGACCGGGCAGTTCTTCTTGGCGTTGTCCGCCTGCTGGCGGAACGTCGCCTCGTCGATTCCGGGCACCTCACCCTCGGTCTCGAGCTCGATGCGGGTGATCGCGAAGCCCTCGCCGCCGCGGTCGAGATGGACCTTCGCCGTGGTGTGCACGCGGGTGGGGACGTGGCCGGCGGCCGACAGGCCGGCGGCCAGCGCCATCGAGAAGCAGGCGGCGTGCGCCGCGCCGATCAGCTCCTCGGATTGGTGCCGCGGCCGTTCTCGAAGCGCGACGGGAACGAGTAGCTGCCCTCGAACGCGCCGCTGCCGAGCTTCACCGTGCCCTGCCCCGTCTTGAGATCGCCCTTCCACACCGCGTCGGCGTTCCTGACCGCCATGCCCGTTTCCCTCCGGCAGTGAGTGTACTCCCCGGCCCACCGCACCGCCCGGCGCCGCCGTTCGACGGCTCGTCGCCCGAATCCGCCTCTCGTACTTTTTCGTCCCGCGCGGCCGCCGGCTTCCGTACTCTGCCGGCCATGGCACCCGTGGTCGAGCTGGTCGCGGCGCGGAAGCGATTCGGCAACGTCGAGGCGGTGCGGGGCGTGGACCTCACCATCGAGCCGGGCGAGGTCGTGGCCATGCTCGGCCCCAACGGAAGCGGCAAGACCACCTCGATCAGCCTCATGCTCGGCTTGCGCCAGCCCACCTCGGGCGTGGCGCGGCTGTTCGGCCTGCCGCCGGACGACCGGCGGGCGCGGAGCCGGTGCGGCGTCATGCTCCAGGAGTCGGGCGTCACCGCGGTGCTCAAGGTCGCCGAGATCGTCGATCTGTTCCGGAGCTACTACCCGGCCCCGCTGCCCACCGAGCGCGTGCTCGCCCTGGCCGGTCTCACCGACAAGGCCGCGAGCTTCACCGGCCGGCTCGGGGGCGAGCGCCAGCGGCTCTACTTCGCGCTGGCCATCTGCGGTGACCCCGACGCGCTGTTCCTCGACGAGCCCAGCGTGGGGATGGACGTGACCGCGCGCCGCGGGATGGTGGAGACCATCCGCGCCTTCGCCGCCGCGGGCAAGACCATCGTGCTGACCACGCATTACCTGGAGGAGGCCGATCAGCTCGCCAAGCGCATCGTCGTCATCGACCACGGGGTCGTGATCGCCGACGGGACGCCACCGCAGATCAAGGCCCGGGTCGCCAGCAAGCGCGTGAGCTTCAGCGCGGCGCCGCCGCTGACCGACGATCTCCTGCGCGACCTGCCGGCCCGCGTGCTCGAACGCGACGGCGCCCGCGTGCGCTCCTCAGCGGTGAGCCGGAGCGGCTGCTGCAGCGTGCTGCTTCGAACAGGGCGTACGCGTGAGCGAGCTGGAGGTGGTCGGCGCCGACCTGGAGGAGGCGTTCGTCAGCCTCACGAGCGGCCGGGAGACCACGTCGTGAGCGGGCCGGGCGCTGCCCCTGTGCCGGTCGCGCGGCTGCTCTGGCGTCAGACTCTGTCCGAGATCCGCATCCGGCGCCGCATTCCGGCCTTCAGCGCCGTCAACCTCGCGTTGCCGGTCGTCTTCTACGCCTTCTTCGGACTGCCCGTGGCCCAGCGGACGTTCCCGGACGGACGCAGCATCGGGGCGCACGTGCTCGCCTCGTTCGGCGCCTACGCCGTCGGCAGCGTGATGGTCTACGCGTTCGGCATCGGCGTGGCTAACGAGCGCGCGATGCGCATCGACCTGCTCCTGCGCGCCACGCCGCTGCCGCCGGCCGTCCACCTGCTGGCGAAGATCTTCACCGCGCTGGTGTACGCCTCGCTCTCCCTGGCGCTGCTCATCGGCTTCGGTGTGCTGGTGGGTGGGGTCCGGCAGCCGCCTGGGGTCTGGCTCTCGGTCGCGCTGCGCCTGCTGGGCCGGCTCGGTGCCGTTCATCGCGCTCGGCTTCCTGATCGGCTATCGCTACGGCCCCAACGCGGCCCCGGCGGTGGCCAACCTCGTCTACCTGCCGCTGTCGTTCGCCTCCGGCCTCTTCATGCCGCTCGACCAGCTGCCCGCTTCGTGCGCGGCATCGCGCCGTGGCTGCCGACCTATCACTACGCCCAGCTCGCGTGGAACGCGCTCGGCGCGCCGACCGAGTCGATCGCGGTCAGCCTGCTGTGGCTCGCCGGCTACACGGCGCTGTTCCTCACGCTGGCGCTGCGCGCGTATCGCCGGGAAGAAGACCGCAAGTTCGGCTGAGACGCGAGCGTCACGCCGCTCAGCGCAGCGCGGCCCGCGGATCCAGCAGATCGCGCAGGGCGTCGCCCACCAGGTTGAGCGCGAGCACGACGACGAAGATCGCCAGCCCCGGCAGCAGTGCGACGTGCGGGCTCAGGATCACGAACTGTCGCCCGGTCGCCAGCATGCTGCCCCAGTCGGCGGTCGGCGGCTGGGTGCCGAGCCCCAGGAACGATAGCCCGGCCGTCGCCAGGGATCTTCGAAGCCGACGTCGAGGCTGAAGGCCACGATCACCGGCGAGAGCAGGTGGGGCAGGATGTGGCGCGCCAGGATGATGGGGTCGGGGCTGCCCAGCGCGCGCGCTGCCTCGACGAACTCGCGCTCGCGCAAGCGAGAGCACGATGCCGCGCACCAGCCGCGTGTAGATCGGAAAGCCCACGATGGCGATGCGCCAGCATCGCGTTGCGCAGGCCCGGGCCGAGCCCGCCCACGATGGCGATGGCCAGCAGGATGTAGGGAACGCCATCAGGATGTCGGTCAGGCGCATCACGATCGATTCGATCCAGCCGAGTAGTAGCCCGCCGACGACGCCCAGCACGACGCCGACCAGCATCGACGCCGCCGCGGTGGCGACACCGGCGCAGCAGCGACACGCGCGCGCCCCACACCAGGCGCGCCAGCAGATCGCGACCGAACTCGTCGGTGCCGAGCGCATGGCCGGCCGATCCCGGTGGGCGCAGACGGTTGGGCGTGTCCACCGTGTCCGGATCGACGAGCGGCAGCACCGGCGCCAGCACCGCGGCGAGCACCGCGCGCCACCAGCGCGAGCGCGGCGCGCCACCGCCAGGCCCTGCCGCCACACGCCGCGCTCACTCATAGCGGATCCGCGGATCGAGCCAGGCGTAGAGGAGATCGACGCCCAGATTGATGACCGCGAAGGCCAGCGCGACCACCAGCACGCAGCCCTGCACGAGCGGGAAAGTCGCGAGCCAGGATGCCCTGCACCATCAGGGTGCCCACCCCCGGCCAGGCAAACACCGTCTCGGTGAGCACGGCCCCACCCAGCAGGTAGCCGGCCTGGACGCCGACCACCGTCACGATCGGGATCAGCGCGTTCTTCAGCCCGTGGCGCAGCACGCACGCCCGCTTCGGCGACGCCCTTGGCCCGCGCGGTGCGGACGAAGTCCTGGCCCGAAGTCTCCAGCATCGTGCTCCGCGTGAGCCGCGCGATGATCGTGATCGAGGCGGCGGCCAGCGTCACCGCCGGCAGGATCAGGTGAGCGAGAAGGTCGCCCACGCCGCCGCCGCCGTAGGGCGCGTACATCCCCGAGGCCGGGAGCCAGCCGAGCCAGAGCGCGAACGACCACCATCAGGACGATGCCGAGCCAGAACGACCGGCATGCTGGCGCCGAAGAGCGAGGCCACCGCGCTCAGCCGGTCGAGCAGCGAGCGCGGCCACGCGGCCGAGGCCACGCCGAGCGCGATGCCACCGGCGGTGGAGAGCACAAGCGCGGTGCCGGTGAGGAGCAGCGTGGCGCCCGAGCCGCCCGAGCACCTCGGGCAGCACCGGGCCGCTTCATCCAGATCGAGCGGCCGAGGTCGCCGCGCACGACGTGAGCAATCCAGTGCGCGTACTGCACGTGCAGCGGCTCGTTCAGCCCCAGCGAGATCGCGCAGCCGGCGCGAGATCTTCCTGGTGGCCTGCGAGCCGAGCATGATCTCGGCCGGATCGCCCGGCGAGAGATGGAGGACCCCGAAGATGACGATCGACACGCCCACCAGGACCGGCACCAGCAGCAGGAGCCGGCGGGCGAGGTAGCGCCTCACGAGTGCGCGGGTCACTTCAGCGAGATGGTCTCGACGCGGAGGTCGAAGCTCGGGTGGAGCTTGAACCCCTGCACCCGCTTGTTGTGCGCGGCGGTCTGGATCTCGTGATCGATGAAGATCCACGGCGCGTCCTCGATCGAGCAGGCGCTGGGCCTGCCGGTAGAGATCGGCACGCTTGGCCTGATCGGTCGTCAGCCGCGCCTGGTGTAGCAGCTCGTCGTACTTGTCGTTCTTGTAGAGGGCGCGATTGGGGCCGTTGGGCGTCCACTGGCTCGAGTGCAACAGCGGGTACATCACCATGTCCGGGTCCTCGTTGCCGGCCATCCACGAGAGCGCGAACAGATCCTGCTCCTTGGTGCGCAGCTTGGCGAGGTACGCGCCCCACTCCATGGTCTGCATCGCAATGTTCACGCCCACCGCCTTGAGGTTCGACTGGATGACGGTCGACATCGCCACCGGCGACTGCATGCCCGAGCCCGACTCCGGCACCCACAGCGTGGTGGCGAAGCCGTTCGGGTAGCCGGCCTCGGCCAGCAGCTTCTTGGCCCGCTCCGGATCGTAGGGATACGCCTTCAGCGCGGGATCCGCGCCCCACGTCCCCGGCAGCACGGGCCCGCGCGAGAGCGAGCCCGGTGCCCTTGAGCACGTCGCGCACGATCGCGTCCTTGTTGACCGCGTAGTTCAGCGCCTGGCGGACGCGCTTGTCGTCGAAGGGCTTGCGCTGGTTGTTGATGCCGAGGTACCAGACGTGGGCGCCCACCTGCTTGAGCATCGTCACCTTGGGATTGCTCTCGAGCTGCGCGACGTAGTCGGGTGGCGCGCCGACGATCAGGTCGAGGCCGCCGGTGAGCAGCTCGGTCAGCCGCGCCTGATCCTCGACGATCGGCCGGTAGATCGACGCGGTCGATCTTCACCGGGAAGCGCCAGTAGCTCGGGTTCTTCTCCAGCACCACGCGCTGGCCCCGCTCCCACGATCCGTACCTGAAGGGGCCGGTGCCGACCGGCTGCAGCGCGTAGTCCGGGCCGAACTTCTTCACCGCGGTGGGGCTCACGATCGCGGCGGCCCCGGAGGTCATGATCGCCAGGAACGACGCCCGCGGCTCCTTGAGGATGAATTCGACCGTCAGCGGATCGACGACCTCGACCGCCTTGACGTTGCCGAAGTTGTAGGCGGCGAACGGGTACTTGCCGAGCTTGTTGAACGGATGATCGGGGTTGATCTGCCGCTCGATCGAGTCCTTCACCGCCTCGGCGTTGAAAGGCGTGCCGTCGTGAAAGCTGATGCCCTTGCGCAGCTTGAAGGTGTACCGCAGCCCGTCCTTCGAGATCGTCCACGACTCGGCAAGGCCCGGGACGATCTGCGTGCTCTCGTCGGGGAACATGACGAGCGACTCGACGATGCGCCGACCTACACGGTTGGAGTTGAGGTCGGTCACCTGCGCGGGATCGAGGTTCACCGGCTCGGCCACGAGACCGACCACGAGCGTCCCCGCCGGCTGCGCCGCCGCCGGCACCGCGCCGGCCAGACCCACGATCATCGCCACCAGTGAGAGCCCGACCACTGTCAGATGCATGAGCGCCTCCGTAAGCCGCGTTCCCGGGGTGGGTAGGCGCCGACAAAATACCATCCGTTCGTCACCCGCGCCTGCCTTTCATCCCCTCTTTCGACCCTCCGTCCGATTCGGCCTGGCCGACCCCGGTCCCGGCCTATCGTCGCGACCAGACCAGAGCGTCACCGGCCCAACCCCTGAGCAGGAGGCCACGCACCATGGGCGACGTCGTCACCGTCCAGGACGTCAGCAAGACGTACCGGCTCGGCAAGCTGAACGTGACCGCGCTGGCCGGCGTGTCGCTCACGGTCGCGGCCGGCGAATTCCTGGCCGTGGCCGGGCCGTCGGGCAGCGGCAAGACCACGCTGCTGAACCTCATCGGCTGCCTCGACACGCCGTCCACCGGCGAGATCGCGATCGACGGCGAGCCGGTCACCCGGCTCTCGCCGGGGCGGCGGGCCGACCTGCGCGCCCGCAAGCTCGGCTTCGTCTTCCAGACCTTCAACCTGATCCCGGTGCTCACGGCGTGGGAGAACGTCGAGTACCCGCTGCTCATCCACCGGCGAGGCGGTGACGTGGCGGCCCGGGTCAAGCGGGCGCTCGAGCAGGTCGGCCTCGCGGACCGCGCCCGCCATCGCCCGGCGGAGCTATCCGGCGGCCAGCAGCAGCGCGTGGCCATCGCCCGCGCCCTGGTCGGGAGCCCAGCGCTCGTGCTCGCGGACGAGCCCACCGCGAACCTCGACAGCCGCACCGGCCACGAGATCGTCGAGCTGATGCGGAGCCTCAACCGGGAGCGGGGCACCACCTTCGTCTTCTCGACCCACGACCCGCGGATCATGAAAGCCGCCGATCGCGTGCTGGCCATGTCCGACGGACGACTCCACCCCATGCCGGAGGTTGCGCCATGACGACCAACGAACGCACGCTGCGCACGCTCACCGGCGTGCTCGCCGTGCTCATCATCCTGGCACTCGGCCATCCCTTCCACGCCGCGTCTCAGGGCAGCGACCTCGTCGCCCAGGGCCGGCAGGCGCTCGACGCCGGCCGGGTGGACGACGCCATCGCGCTGTTCGAGCGGGCGGTGGCAGCCGATGCGAAGAACCCGGCAGCTCTGGCCTGGCTCGGCAGCGCGCGGGTGCGCAAGGCGCCCGGCGTACCGCTGATGGAGCGCGCCGGCTGGGTGAACCGCGGCTTCGACACGCTCGACGAGGCGGTCGAGCGCTTCCCCGACGCGTGGATCGTCTATCTCGTGCGCGGGCTGACCGCCGTGAATCTGCCCCCGATGTTCAACAAGACCAAGGTGGCCGTCGCCGATCTGAGCGCCGTCGTCGCGATGAAGGACCGCGCACCGCAGGCGGTGCCCGACGCCGTGATGGGCGCGGTCTTTCTCAATCTCGGCCTGGCCGAGAAGAGCACCGGGCGACCGGGCGCGGGCCCGCGCCGCGTGGGAGCGTGGCCGACAGCTCTATCCCGGAGCCCCGGAAGCGGCCGCGATCGACCGCGAGCTGAAGGGGCTCTAGCCATGGCGCTCTACCTGAAGCTCGCCATCCGCAACGTCTTCCGCAATCGACGCCGCACGCTGATCACGCTGGCCGCCATGGGCTTCGGCGCGGCCGCCATCATCGTGTTCGGCGGATTCGTGAACGCCATCTACTGGGGGTGCGCGAGTCCACGATCCGCAGCCAGGTCGGCCACATCCAGATCTACCGCAAGGGCTACTCCGAGCGCGGCAACCTCGCCCCCTTCGACTACCTCGTCCCCGACTACGCCGGCCTGCAGGCCGAGCTCTCCAAGCTGCCGCACGTCCGGACGGTCACCGCGCGCCTGGGCTTCTCCGGCCTGATCTCCACCGGTGACACCACCACGGCGTTCGTGGGCACCGGCGTGCAGCCCGACGGCGAGCGCGATCTCTCGTCGCTGGCGGTGGTCGTCGAAGGCAAGGATCTGGCGAGCCGTGATCCGCGCGGGATCACGCTGGGGCTCGGCCTGGCCCGCGCCTTCGGCGTGAAGCCGGGCGACGACCTCACGCTGCTGACCACGACCAAGGGCGGCTCCATCAACGCGCTGGCCGTCAAGGTGCGCGGCGTCTGGGAATCGGGCGAGAAGGCGTACGACGATCGTTTCTTGAGAGTCCCGCTGGGGAGGTCCAGCGGCTGCTCGACCTCGAGGCCGGCGAGGTCCAGTCGGTCGTCATCCTGCTCGACGCGACCGAGAATACCGAGGCCGTGCGCCTGGCGATCGAGCGGCTGATCCGCGAGCGCGGGCTCGACCTCGAGCTCCGCACGTGGGAGGACCTCGCGTTGCGCTACCACCAGGTGCGCGAGCTGTTCGGCCGAATCTTCGCGGTGCTCACGCTGATCGTCTCGATCATGGTGGTGTTCGGCATCACCAACACCATGACCATGGCGATCTTCGAGCGCACGCGGGAGATCGGCACGATCATGGCGCTCGGCACGCGCCGGCGGGGCGTCATCTCCATGTTCGTGCTGGAGGGTATCGCGCTCGGTGCGCTGGGCGGGCTCATCGGTGTCGTGCTCGGCGTGATCCTGGCCAAGGCCATCTCGACGCTGGGCATCCAGCTGCCGCCACCACCCGGCTCGACCCGGGGTTCGCCGTGCAGATCTTCGTCGTCCCCGGCGTGCTGGCGCAGGCGTTCCGTCTCTCGCTCATCACCGCCGCGCTGGCCTCGCTCTATCCGGCCTGGCGCGCCGCCCGCGTCGACGTCGTGGAGGCGCTCCGCCATGTATAGCTTCCTCGGAGGGGGCTTCGCCCCCTTCCGAAACCTCCCCCAGGAATCGATGGCGCCGGCAAAGCCGGCGCTCGAACGGGAGGGCATCCATGGTCGTGGGTGCTGGATGTTTGCTGCGCTGATCCTCCTCAGTCTCGCTCGGTCGGTGGGGGCGGAAGAGGCGGAAGAGATTGTTCGCAGGGCGGATCTGGCGCGGCGGCCAGGTGAGAGCTTCGTGTGGAAGGTCACGGTCACGAGCGCGGAGGGTGGGAAGGCGCCCACGACCGACGGCTTCGAAGTCTTCGTCAAGGGGACGCGGCAGAGCTTCGTGAAGTTCGTGGCGCCGCCGCGCAACGTCGGGCGGTCGCTGCTCGCGCTCGATCGCGACCTCTGGATCTATCTGCCGGATGCCGGACGACCGGTGCGCATTCCCCTCGCCCAGCGGCTGGTGGGTCAGGTGGCCAACGGCGACCTGGCGCGGGTGGACTACGCCGGCGACTACGACGTCACGCTGCTCGGCACCGAGACCGTCGACGGCGTCGCCTGTCACGTGCTCGACCTCAAGGCCAGGACCGAGGACGTCACCTACGCCGCCATCAAGTACTGGGTGGCCCGTGACGAGCCGCGACCGGTGAAGGCCGAATTCTACGCGGGCACCGGGACGCTCCTGAAGACCGGCAGCTTCGACCCTCCCCGGGACGTCGGCGGGCGGCGCCTCGTCCCGCGGCTGACGTTCGTGGACGCCATCCGCAAGGACCGGAAGTCGGTGATGGATTTCGGCGAGGTGAAGGTGCGCGACCTGCCCGACAAGTACTTCGACAAGAACTACATGAAGACGCTCGACTGAGCATGCGCACCGTGGTCGCGCTCGTCCTCCTCTGCGGTCCGGCCGTCCCCGCGCTGGCGGAGGAGCCTCGAGCGCGCGCGCGACGCCTGGCCGGAGTGGCTCGCCCCGCTCCGGGTGCGCGGGCGGCTGGCCGAGGAGTTCGCCTACCGCCTGCACGATCCCGGCGACGAATCCAAGCTGAAGACCGTCGGCTGGCTGGAGGGCAAGTACGCGTTCAACGAGGCCCTCAGCCTCCGCGTGGCCACGCGCGCCTGGTACGACGCGGTCTTCGACGTGACCGACCGCTACGGAGCCAACGTCCGGAGCGACCAGCAGACCGAGGTGAGCCTGCGCGAGGCGGTCCTGGCCTACTCGCGCGGTAACTTCGACGTCCGGATCGGGCGGCAGCAGATCGTGTGGGGCGAGGCGATCGGCACGTTCATCACCGACGTGGTCAATCCCAAGGACTTCCGGGAGTTCATCCTGCCCGACTTCACCGAGCTGCGGATCTCGATCTGGGCCCTCGACGCGACCTATCGGCTGGCGCCGAACGTGACCCTCGAGGGCGTGTGGACTCCCGACACGATGTCCAATCGCCTGGCCAAGCAAGGCGCGGAGTACCAGTTCACGGGGCCGGCCTATCGATTCCGCAATCCGGTGGTCCGGCTGCCCGACGATCTGGCCGAGTTCAGCCTGACCGCAGCGAGGGTGGCGTCCGGCTCTCCGCGTTGCGCGACGGCTGGGACATGTCGCTCATCTACTACGACACGGCCGACAAGAACCCGGTCTACTTTCAGAGCCGCGTGCCGAATGCGCCCCGGCCCGACGTGATCGTGCTCGACCCCAAGCATCCGCGCCTGCACATCGTGGGCGCCACGCTGGCCAAGAGCCTGGAGCCGGTCGTGCTTCGCGCCGAGGCGGCGCTGACCATCGGCAAGCACTACGCAACGACCAACCCGCTCGACCTCGACGGCGTGGTTCGCCGTGACACGGTCGACTGGCTCATCGGCGCGGACTACACCTTCTTCGGCGCCATCGACACGGCGCTACAGATCAACCAGAAGATCCTGACCGGCTCCGCCACGAACCTCACCCAGCCCGGCGTCGAGGCGCAGTTCACGACCCAGCTGACGCTCCGCGTGGGCACCGGGTTCTTCGACAACACGCTCAATCCGACGATCCTGTTCGCCGTCAACGCCAACCGCGCCGACCTGCGGCTGAGTCCCCGCCTGACTGGCTGGTGACCGGCGCCGTGACGATGTCCGTCGGCTTCGACATCTTCCAGGGGCACCAGCAGACGTTGTACGGGCAGTTCGACCAGACGGATCGCGTGACCTTCACCACGACCTGGAGGTTTTGACATGAACCGACGCTGCGCGGGCAACGGATTGCTGCTGGCCGGAACGATCGTGACCGTCGTGGGACTGGGCGTGGCGCTGACGGTCACACTGGGGATCCCCCGTCACTGGACCGCTGGTCGGCGTGGGCCTGGCGTTGCTGGCCGCCGGCCTGGTACGCGCGGGCGCTCGGCCCGCGCGACGAGTCCTGATACGATCGCGAGCATGCCGAGCGCCGAGCGTCCCCACGCCATCTACACCCGGGCGTACTGGCTCCGGGTCGCGGTCGTGGGCCTGACGGCCGCCGTCCTGCTGACGGCGCTGTTCACGATACTCGGGCGGACGACCGCGGTGCCCGTCATGCTCAAGCACTCGCTGGTGCACTCCTCGATCATGGCCGGCCTGTGCGGCGCCCTGCTGCCCGGTATCCGCCGCCGCATCGCGCAGGCGAGCTCCTGGCTGCAGTGGGCGGTCACCATTCCCTCGCTGCTCGGCCTGGCCGCGATGGGCACGGCGCTGGCGTGCGGCCTGATCGCGCTGACGGGCGCGCACGAGGCCTTCTGGCCGGCCTTCACGTTCGCGCTGCCGATCAACGCGCTGATCACCATGACGCTCGGCGTCGGCATGTCGCTCTACGAGGCCCAGCGTGTCCGGCTCGACGCGGTGACGCTGGAGCTGCGCACGCGCGAGCTCGAGGCCGAGCGCGACCGCAAGCTGGCGCTGCAGGCCCGGCTGGCCTCGCTCGAGTCCCGCCTGCAGCCGCACTTCCTGTTCAACACCCTCAACGCCATCACCTCGCTGATCCAGGACGAGCCCGATCAGGCCGAGCGCATGGTCGAGCGGCTGGCCGCGCCTGCTCCGCTTCTCCTCGACGCCAGCGAGCGCGGGCTGGTGCCGCTGACCGACGAGCTCAAGATCGTGGCCGACTATCTGGAGATCGAGCGCGCGCGCCTGGGCGAGCGTCTGTCCTTCACGCTCGACGTCGATGCCGACGCCGCCGGCCGCGAGGTCCCCCGCTGGCGATCCAGACGCTGGTGGAGAACAGCGTGAAGCACGCGATCGCGCCGCGACCGGCCGGTGGGCGGATCCGCGTCACGGCGTCGCTCGCCGGCGATCGTCTCCTGCTCTCCGTGTGGGACGACGGCCCCGGCTTCACGGCGGCCGCCCTGCGCCCCGGTCACGGCCTCGATAGTCTCCAGACGCGGCTCGGCGCGCGCTTCGGCCCGGCCGGAGCGCTGACGATCGCGCCCGCGACGGCGGCATGCTGGTCACCGTCGCGGTCCCGCGGCCGGAGTCCTGACGCGGTGACGGCGGCCGCCCTCCTCCGCGCGTTTCTCGTCGACGACGAGCCGCTGGCGCTCAAGCGGCTGTCCCGGATGCTCGCGGCGACCGGCCGGGTCGAGATCGTCGGCCAGGCCACCGATCCCGAGAAGGCGCTGCAGCAGATCGGCGCTCAGCCGGTGGACGTCCTCTTCCTCGACATCCACATGCCCGGGCTCAACGGCTTCCAGGTGGTCGAGCGCGTGCCGGCCGGGCCCATGGTGGTGTTCACCACCGCGCACGACCAGCACGCCGTGCGCGCCTTCGAGGTGAACGCGATCGACTATCTGCTCAAGCCCGTCGAGCGCGAGCGGCTGGACCGGGCGCTCGACCGGGTGGCCCAGCGCCGGGCCGAGCCCGCCGGCGCCCGATCTGCGTGGCGCGCTCGAGCGCCTGGCCCGCGATCTGCGCGCGGCACCCTATCTCGACCACGTGGCCTCGCGCATCCGCGATCGCGTCCAGCTCATCCCGGTCGGCGACGTCACCCACGTGCTGGCCCGCGACCGTGCCACCTACGCGGTGACGGCCGGGGCCGAGCTCATGCTCGACATGACGCTGGCCGAGCTCGAGCGGAGACTCGATCCCGCGCGCTTCTTCCGCATTCATCGGGCGATTCTCGTGAACCTCGGCGTGGATCGGCGACCTCCAGGCGGATGACCTCGGTCATCTCACCGCCGGCCTCAAGGACGCGCGCCGCACCGAGCTGCCCGTCTCGCGCGATCGCGTGCGAGCGCTGAAGGAGCGCCTGGGCCTCGTCTGACCGACCGCGTCTCAGGGCCGAATTGACAGCCTTCGCGCCGGCCCCTATGGTCGGGAGCCATGGACACGGGCACGGGATACGGGCGGCCGCCGTCCACCTACCTGCGCGAGCTCACCGAGGTCGGGCCGGGCACGCCGATGGGCGAGCTGCTGCGCCGCTACTGGCACCCGGTCGGTCTGGTCGCTGACGCCGGGGCCACGCCCCGGCCGGTACGGGTCCTCGGCGAGGACCTGATCCTCTTCCGCGACGGGCCGGGCCGCGCCGGGCTCGTCCACGCACGCTGCGCGCACCGCGGGACCACGCTCTACTACGGCAAGGTCGAGGAGCGCGGGCTCCGCTGCTGCTATCACGGCTGGCTGTTCGACGTCGAGGGACACTGCCTGGAGCAGCCGTGCGAACCGGACGGCGGGCGCCACCGCCACCTCGTGCGCCAGCCGTGGTATCCGGTGCAGGAGCGCTACGGTCTGCTCTTCGCCTACATGGGCCCGCCCGAGAGGAAGCCCGTCCTGCCGCGCTATGACGCGCTGGAGGTCCTCGACGACGGAGAGTTCGTCGATGCCGACGACACGAGCATCGGCAGCGGCGGCGCCGCGATCGTGCCGTGCAACTGGCTGCAGCACTTCGAGAACGTGATGGATCCCTTCCACGTGCCGATCCTTCACGGCACCTTCAGCGGCACGCAGTTCACCGAGGCGATGCTCACGCATGCCAAGGGTGACGTGGGATTTCACCGAGCGCGGTGTGAAGTCGCTCCAGCTCCGCGCGGTCGAGGGCGGGCAGATCATGCACCGCATCACCGAGGTGGTGCTGCCCACCCTGCGCGTGGTGGCCAACCCGTTCGTCGGTGGCTTCGGGCGCGTCGAGAGCATCGGCTGGACGCTGCCGCTGGACAACACGCACTACCGCATCTACACGGCGGGCCGGGTGCGGGACAAGGGCGTGTTCCTGCCGCGCGGCGCCGGCGCGGCCACCAACCGCAAGCGCTGGGCCGACATGACCGAGCCGGAGCGGCGGAGCGCGCCCGGCGACTGGGAGGCGCAGGTCGGCCAGGGGCCGATCAGCTTGCACTCCGAGGAGCACCTGGAGACGAGCGACAAGGGCGTGGTGATGGTGCGCCGCCTGCTGCAGCGCCAGCTCGAGGTCATCAAGGCGCGGTGGCGAGCCCATGAACGTCAGCCACGACGAGGGCGCGCCCCCGGTGAGGTTCGAGGCCGGAAACTTCCTGCGCGACGGCTGAGCCGGTGGAGACGGGCCTGCGCGCCTACGTCCTGCGTCGGCTGGGCTTCGCCGTGCTCATGCTGGTCGGCGTCTCGATGATCCTCTTCGCGCTCATGCGCCTGGCCCCGGGCGGCCCGGAAGCGGTGCTGATCGGCGGTGAGTTCTCGGCCGACGCCGCCGCGCAGATCCGGCGCCGCCTCGGCCTCGATCGCCCGCTGGCGCTGCAGTACGTGACGTGGGCCGGCGCCGCGCTGCGCGGCGACTTCGGGCGCTCGTTCAAGACGGGCGACCCGGTGGCCGAGCTGATCGCCGAGCGGCTGGGCCCCACGCTGCAGCTCACCGGCGGCGCGCTGGTCCTGGCGCTCGCGGTCGCCGTGCCGCTCGGCGTGGTGGCGGCGGTGCGGCGCGGCACCGTGTGGGACACGCTCGGCTCGGCGGTGTCGCTGTTCGGCGTGTCGTTCCCCAGCTTCTGGCTGGGCATCATGCTCATCCTCCTGTTCTCGGAGGCGGTGCCGATCCTGCCGCCCTCGGGGCTGGCCGAGTACGGCCGCGAGGCCGACCCGCTCTCGCGCCTGCGCCACGCCATCCTGCCGACGCTGACGCTCGGCCTGATCCAGATGGCCGCGCTCATGCGCTTCACGCGCTCGAGCCTGCTGGAGACGCTGCGCCAGGACTACGTGCGCACCGCGCGGGCCAAGGGGCTCGGCGACGGGCGCGTCGTCTGGCGCCACGCGCTTCGCAACGCGCTGATCCCCGTCGTCACCGTGGTGGGACTCTCGCTGCCCACGCTGGTCGGCGGCGCGGTCCTGACCGAGACCGTCTTCGCCTGGCCGGGCATCGGTCGGCTGGCGGTCGGCGCGGTCTTCGAGCGCGACTACCCCGGTGATCATGGGCGTGAACCTGATCGTGGCCGGCGTGGTCATCGCCGGCAATCTCGTGACCGACCTCGCTTACTGCGTCATCGACCCGCGGATCTCCTACCAGTGAGTGAGAGCGGACGGCCACGCTCATCCGCCACTGGCGAGGCGCGCTCGGCGGCGTGGTCGTCGCGGTGATGCTGGCGACCGGCGTGCTGGCGCCCCTGCTCGCTCCGTACAGCTACTCAACCAGTCGCTGCTGAAGCGGCTGCGAGCCGCCGGGGTCGACCCACTGGCTCGGAACCGATGGCTTCGGGCGTGACGTGCTGAGCCGCGATGATCGGGGTAGCCGGGTGTCGCTCGAGATCGGCTTCGTCGCCACCGTGCTCTCGCTGCTCGTGGGCACCGCGGTGGGGAGCGTGGCGGGCTACTTCGGGCGTGGTGTGGACACGGCAGTCATGCGGGCGGCCGACGCCTTCCATGTCGGTGCCGGCGCTCTTCCTGATCCTGATCGTGGTCGCGCTCTTCGGCGCCAGCCTGCTCAACACCGCCGCTGGTCATCGCGTCTGGTGACGTGGGCGCCGGTGGCTCGCGTGGTGCGGAGCCGAGTGCCTGAGCCTGCGCGCGCGCGAGTTCGTGCACGCCGCCCACGCGCTCGGCGCCGGCCACGCGCGCATCCTCGGCCGCCACGTGCTGGTGAACGCGCTGCCGGTCGTCATCGTGCAGGCCAGCCTTCTGCTCGGCCAGACGATCCTCATCGAGTCCGGGCTCAGCTATCTCGGGCTGGGCGCTCAGCCGCCGCTGCCGAGCTGGGGCAACATGGTGGTCGAGGGCGACAGTTCCTGGCCACCGCCTGGTGGATCGCGGCGTTTCCCGGCCTGGCCATCTTCGTGACCGTGCTCGGCTTCAACCTGTTCGGCGACGGGCTGCGCGACGCGTTCGATCCCGCCCTGCGCGGCTCGGCGTGAGCGCCCTGTGAGCGTGACCTCAGTCGCCAAGGAGAATCGACAATGATTCACATGAGTCCGGCTGGTGCTCGTCATCGCGCCGTCATCGTCAGCGTCGGCCCGGCCGCCGCGCCGGCGCTGGCCGCCGGGCGCGACATGGTCATTGGCCTCAGCGGCGACGCGACCTCGCTCAACCCGGTGATCGCCACCGACGGCATCTCGTACACGGTGGAGTGGCCGCTGTTCGACAGCCTGCTCGAGCTGGACACGAGCCTGAACGTGAAACCGCTGCTGGCCGAGTCGTGGGAGGTCGCGCAAGGACGGGCTCACCTACACCTTCAAGCTGAAGAGGGCGTGACGCTGGCACGACGGCAAGCCGTTCACCGCGCGCGACGTGGCCTTCACCTTCTACTCCGTCCTCGACCCCAAGGTGACGACGCCGCACCGCGCGTACTTCGACGCGCCTGGTCGGTTTCCCCGAGCTGACGGCCAAGGAGAACCCCAAGCGGCCGGAGGATCTCGCCGGTGCGTCCGATCGAGGTGATCGACGACCACACGGTGCGCTTCCACCTGCGCTATCCCTCGGGCTCCTTCCTCGGCCGTGCTCGTCAACCCGCGCGCCGGCATCGTCCCCGAGCACCTGCTGAAGGGCGCCGACCTGAACACCGCAGACTTCAACCGCAAGCCGGTCGGGCACCGGGCCGTTCAAGTTCGTCGAGTGGCGGCGCGGCGAGCGGATCGTGATGGAGGCCAACGAGCAGCTATCACGGCGGCCGGCCCGCGCTCGAACCGGCTCATCTTTCGCATCATCCCCGACGCGCGTGGTCCTGCTGCAGGAGCTGCGCTCCGGCGGCGTGGACTTCATCGAGAACCCGCCCCTGACCGAGATGGCGCGCCTCAAGCAGACGGCCGGCCTCCGCGTGCTGGTCGCCGACAACACGTCCTACACCTACCTCGGCTGGCGCCAGGACGTGGCGCCGTTCACCGACATCCGCGTCCGTCGCGCGCTGAATCACGCCATCGACGTGCCGAGCATCATCAGGAAGTGCTGCAGGGGTACGCGGCGCTCTCCACCGGACAGTTCCCGCCGTCGAGCTGGGCGTTCGACGCCAGCGTGAAGCCGTACGCCTACGACCCGGCTCGGGCCAAGGCCCTGCTGGCCGAGGCCGGCTGCAAGCCGGGACCGGACGGCATCCTGGTCCGCGACGGCAAGCGCTTCAGCCTTCTCGATCCGCCACGACCAGGCCAACCAGTCGGCGAAGGACACCGCCGTCATCGTCCAGGAATACCTCAAGCGCGTCGGCGTCGAGGTCACGCTGGAGCCGCTCGACTGGCCGACCTTCGTGAAGAAGCTCTTCGCCTCCGGACTTCGAGGGCATCGTGGTGGCCTGGACCAATCACCACGACCCCGACCCGTTCGCCTACACCATCTGGCATTCGAGCCAGTGGAAGGGGCGGAACTTCGCCCACTACAAGAACGCGAAGATCGACGAGCTGCTCGAGAGCAGGCGCGCCGCACGAACGTCGTGGCCGAGCGCAAGCGGGCCTACGCCGAGTTCTCCGGGTCCTCATGGAGGACGCGCCGTACGCGTTCCTCTACTTCCAGCAGCAGGTCTACGTCACCCGCCAGGGCTACGAGGGCTTCGTGCCGATTCCGACCTTCGCCGGCGTGTACCAGTCGCTCAAGGCGGTGCGCTGGACCGAAGTAGCCGCTCAGCGCGCGGTGGCGTGCAACGCGGCCAGGCGCCGCGTGAAGGCCTCTCGCTCCTCGACCTGGGGCGAGTGGCCGCTCTGCTCGAAGATCGCCAGCGTCGAGTGGGGGACGAGGCGGTGGATCTCCTCGGACTGATCCACCGGGCAGATCCAGTCGTGGCGCCCGACCGCGACCAGGGTCGGAGCGACGATGCGGGGTAGCTCGGCCCGGCAGTCGTAGCGCGCGTACTCGTGCTCGATGATGAACCGACGCACGGCCAGGCGGTGGCGCGTGTCGGCCCGGGCCTGGACGCTGGCGGTGGCCAGCGACCGATCGAAGAAGTAGAGCGGGCGAATCGTGCCGAAGGCTCTCCGCGAAGGCCGCGTCGTCGGCCAGCGAGCCGTCCCACAGCGCGCGATACGCGGCCCACTGCACCGGCGTGGCCTGGGCCCGCGCGTTGGCCTCCGCCCGGGGCATGAATTCGCCGCTGGCTGCGGCGCCGACCACCGCCAGCGTGGCCAGCGCGTGCGGATAGCGCGCGGCGTACATCAGCCCGAGAAAGCCACCCCAGCTGATGCCGAGCACGTGGACCCGTCCGAGACCGAGCGCCTGGCGCACACCCTCGACGTCAGCGACGAGCTGATCCTGCGTGCACTGCTCGACGGGCACCCACTCGGAACGACCGTGGCCGCGATGGTCGTAGACGATCAGGCGAAGCCCGAGCGCGGTCGGCGAGCGGGGCCAGGGTGCGCCGCAGTCCGGATGAGTCGGTCCCGGGGCCGCCGTGCAGACAGAGGCACGGCGGACCGCTCGCCGACCGTCTCGCGGAAGAGCCTGGTGCCGTTGACGCTCAGCTCCACCGTGGCGTCCGATAGTTTCCCGCCCGGGCCCAGCCGCGGACGTGCAGGAGGTCGCGCAAGCCGTCGCCGACGAGGTTGATCGCCAGCACGGTGAGGGCCAGGAACAGGCCGGGGAAGAGGATGATCCAGAACGCCAGCTGCACGTAGGTCTTGCCCTCGGCCAGCTGATGTTGCCCCACGACGGAATGTGGGGTGGCGTGCCCGCGCCGAGAAACGACAGGTAGGCCTCGAACAGGATGGCCGAGGCGCCGATGTAGGTCGCCTGCACGATCAGCGGCGCCACCAGCGCCGGGCAGGATGTAGCGCAGCAGGATGCGCGGCGTGCCGACGCCGAGCGCCCGCGCTCGCTTCGACCATCGTGTGCTCGCGAGGCAGCAGCACGGAGGCGCGCACCAGCCGGATGACGCGCGGGATCTCGGGATGACCAGCGCGACGATCACGTTGCGCACGCTCCCGCGCATGAGCGCCATCAGGCCAGCGCCAGCGAGAATGGCGGGGATCGCCATCAGGCCATCCATCACGCGCATGACCACCGTGTCGAGCCGGCGATAGAAACCGATGACGAGCCCGAGCGACGTCCCGAGCGAGAGCTCACCACCGACACCGCTGCGCCCACCGACAGCGAGATCCGCGTGCCGTAGACGGTGCGGCTGTAGACGTCGCGGCCGAAGTGATCGGAGCCGAACCAGCGCTCCGCCGAGGGCGGCCGCAGCCGCTGCACCGGTCGCATCTGCTGCGGATCACGCGTCCACCACACCGGCGCCGCCACCGCCGCCACCACCATCAGCGCCAGCACCGCCAGCCCCGCAACAAACGTCGGCTGCCGCCTGGCGAACCGCACGATACGCGCAGTCACGCCAAGCGGGACGGGCATGGCGCCAGGCCACTCTCCAGGTCAGCCACGCTCACCGCCACGACTAGTACCGAATCCGCGGGTCGAGAACGACGTAGAGCACGTCGACGACCAGGTTGATGAGCACGTAGACGCCGGAGACGATGAGGATCACGCCCTGGATCACCGGGTAGTCACGACGGATGATCGCGTCCACCGTCAGGCGCCCGAGGCCGGGCAGCGCGAAGACGCTCTCGGTCACCACCGCGCCGCCGATCAGCAGCGCGAAGCCGATGCCGATGATCGTCACCACCGGGAGCGAGGCGTTCTTCAGCGCGTGGCGGATCAGCACGCCGCGCGGGGCCACGCCCTTGGCGAACGCGGTGCGGATGTAGTCCTCGCCCAGCACTCCCAGCATGCTGGCCCGGGTCATCCGCGCGATGAGCGCCATGTAGACGACCGACAGCGTCAGGGCGGGCAGGATCAGGTGGCTCAGGAACGGCCAGAAGCCGGCGCTGAGCGGCGAGTAGCCCTGCACCGGGAGCCAGCCGACGGTGATGGCGAACACGTAGACGAGGATGAAGCCGAGCCAGAAGGTCGGCATCGAGAACCCCGAGACCGCGAAGATCATCACCAGCCGATCGAGCCACGAGCCCTTGCGCCACGCGGCCAGCACCCCCACCGGCACCCCGATGCCGACGCTGATCAGCATCGCGAACAGCGTCAGCCACGCCGTCGTCCCCACGCGCTGGCCGATGAGGGTGGTCACCGGCAGCCCGGAAAAGATGGACGTGCCCAGGTCCCCGCGGACGATGCGACCGCCCCACAGGCCGACCTGGGTGAGGAACGGCTGATCGAGGCCGAGCTTGGCCCGGATGCGCGCGATGTCCTCGCCGGTGGCGTAGTCGCCGGCGATGATCACGGCGGGGTCGCCCGGAGTGGCGTGCAGGAGCGCAAAGACGGCGATGGCCACCACGGCCATGACCGGGATGGTGGCCAGCAAGCGGCGGGCAATCTCGGGGAGCACGCGCTACACGCCTTTCATCCGACGGGTGGCAGCCTCCAGTGGGTGGCGCCGGGTCCTCCGCGGCAGGCCGCGCCGATAGTAGCACGCCCCTTCGGGAGGTGGCGGGTGGCCGGAGCCTCGGGTACACTGGGCCCGTCTTGGTCGACCGGCCCATCGGGGCCTCGTCGCTCCCATCAGACCGCGTCGCCGGTGGGACTTCCGGCTGCTGGGACGTGAAGAGAAGCTGGAAGGTTCAAGGAGACGCGTTCATGGCTCAGAAGCTATTCGTCGGTGGACTCCCTTTCTCGACGTCCAACGAACAACTGCGTGACCTATTCGCCGAGGTCGGTGAGGTTGCATCCGCGACCGTGGTCACGGATCGCGACACCGGCCGCTCGCGCGGATTCGGCTTTGTCGAGATGGCGACGAACGAAGGGGCGGAAGAAGCCATCACTCGCTACAACGGGCGTGACTACGAAGGACGGCGGCTGCAGGTCGAGAAGGCCAAGTCCCCGGCGGGCGGTGGTGGCGGCGGCGGTCGGCCGGCCCGGAGCGGCGGTGGTGGCGGCGGGTTCGGGCGGGGCGGCGGCGGCGGCGGCAACCGCTGGTAGCTAGCTCATCCTGACGCCGGCGGGACCAGAGAAGGGGCTCGGCCTTCTCTGGTCCCGCTGAAGACTACTTCTTCTCTCTGGGCGACAGCGCCTTCGGCGGCCTGGAAGCCGATCTTGCTGTGCGTCCCGTCACAGAATGGCTTGGTGACGGAGGCGCCGCAACGGCAGAGCGCGATCTTCGCGCGTCCGGTCGTGTCTACCTTGTTGCCCGCAGGGTCCAATACCTCGACGTCGCCTTCCACCAGGTACGGACCGTTGGGGCGAATGCTGATCTTGACGGTC
>ERZ1370068.1688-contig-11607_pt1 | contig 56628 bp, 86 predicted proteins | sample MGYA00561227_ERZ1370068 | MGnify/ENA primary metagenome ERZ1370068 (study PRJEB38410, sample SAMEA6850437) | metagenome | study: Metagenomic assessment of the ecological functions of the soil: analysis of the soil microbiota associated with the... | reverse complement strand
TTCGTCGAGCGCAGCGAGTGGATCCCGCGCTTCGACATCCACTATCACCTCGGCGTCGACGGCATCTCGGTGCTGTTCGTCCTGCTGAACAGCTTCATGACCGCTGCTCGTCGTCTGGCCGGGCTGGGAGGTGATCCAGACGCGCGTCGCGCAGTACATGGCGGCGTTCCTGATCCAGTCGGGCCTCATCAACGGCGCGTTCTGCGCGCTCGACGGCATCCTGTTCTACGTGTTCTTCGAGGCGATGCTGATCCCGATGTACCTGATCATCGGCGTCTGGGGCGGCCCGAACCGCGTCTACGCCGCGATCAAGTTCTTCCTGTACACGCTGCTCGGCTCGCTGCTGATGCTGGTGGCGCTCATCTACCTCTACAACGTGTCCGAGACAGCTTCGCGATCCTCGACTGGTACCGACGTTCCGCTGTCGCTGCACGACGCAGATGCTGCTGTTCGTCGCGTTCTTCCTGGCGTTCTCGGTCAAGGTGCCGATGTGGCCGGTGCACACGTGGCTGCCCGACGCGCACGTCGAGGCGCCGACCGGCGGCTCGGTGGTCCTGGCGGCGATCACGCTGAAGATCGGCGCGTACGGTTTCGTCCGCTTCATCCTGCCGATCGTGCCGGACGCGTCGCGCTACCTGCGCCGGCTTCGTGATCACGCTGTCGCTGATCGCCGTCGTCTACATCGGCTTCGTCGCGCTGGTGCAGGCGGACATGAAGAAGCTGATCGCCTATTCGTCGATCTCGCACATGGGCTTCGTGACGCTGGGCTTCTTCCTGTTCAGCCAGCTCGGCATCGAGGGCGCGCTCGTGCAGATGATCTCGCACGGCTTCGTGTCGGCGGCGATGTTCCTGTGCGTCGGCGTGATGTACGACCGCATGCACACGCCGGCATGATCGCCGACTACGGCGGCGTGGTCAACACGATGCCGAAGTTCGCCGCGTTCATGATGCTGTTCGCGATGGCCAACTGCGGGCCTGCCGGCGACGTCGGGCTTCGTCGGCGAGTTCCTGGTGATCCTGGCGGCGGTCAAGGTCAACTTCTGGCTGGGCTTCGCCGCCGCGACGATCGATGATCCTCGGCGCCGCCTACACGCTGTGGATGTACAAGCGCGTGATCTTCGGCGCCGTCGCCAACGACCAGGTCGCCGAGCTCGCCGACCTCAACCGCCGCGAGTTCTGGCTGCTGGGCGCCGTCGCGCTGCTCGTGCTGTCGCGATGGGCGTCTGGCCCGAAGCCCTTCATCGACGTGATGCACGCGTCGGTCGCCGACCTGCTCGACGCACGTCGCGAGGAGCAAGCTATGACGATCGGCGCCGACTGATGCTGAACGCTCGACTTCTCGCCGTGCTGCCGGAGATCGTGCGTGCCTGACGGCGGCGTGCCGCGGTGCTGCTGGTCGACCTGTTCGTGTCGGACGCGCGCCGCCACGTCGTCGTTCTGGCTGACGCAGCTCGTGCTGCTGGTCGCGGCGTGCGTGACGCTCGCGACGATGCGCGGACGCAGCCGGTCGAGGCGTTCTACGGCATGGTCGTCGACGACATGCTGGCCGACACTCCTCGAGTTCATGAGCTGCGTCGCCGTCTCGCTGATGCTGTTCTATTCGCGCGGCTACCTGCGCCGCCCGCGGCCTCTTCCGCGGCGAGACGTTCGTGCTGACGCTGTTCGCGCTGCTCGGCATGCATGGTGATGATCGCCGGCCGGCAGCTTCGTCACGCTCTACCTCGGCCTCGAGCTCCTGTGCGCTGTCGCTGTACGCGATGGTGGCGATGTACCGCGACGACCAACGGCGCCGCCGAGGCGGCGATGAAGTACTTCGTGCTCGGCGCGCTGGCGTCGGGCATGCTGCTCTACGGCATGTCGATGATCTACGGCGCCACCGGGTCGCTCGACATCGACGCGTCGTCGCGCGGCGGCGCTCGCGGCGAGCAGGGCAATCGCACGATCCTCGCTGTTCGGCCTCGTGTTCGTCGTCTCCGGCATCGCGTTCAAGCTGGGCGCGCGTTCCGTATCACATGTGGGTGCCCGGACGTTTACGACGGCGCGCCGACGGCGGTGACGCTGCTGATCGGCACCGCGCCCGAAGCTCGCCGCGTTCGCGTTCACGCTGCGGCTCCTGGCCGGTCGCGCTGCAGGCGGCCTCTGGTTCGACTGGCAGGGCATGCTGATCGTGCTGGCGCTGCTGTCGATGGTGCTCGGCAACGTCGATCGCGATCGCGCAGACCGAACATCAAGCGGATGCTCGCGCTATTCGACGATCGCGAACATGGGCTTCATGCTGATGGGCTTCCTGGCGGCGAATCCTGAACGGCTACAGTCGGCGGCGATGTTCTACGCGATCGCCTACGTGCTGACGAGCCTCGCGTCCTTCGGCATGGTCATGCTGCTGTCGCGCGCAGGCTTCGAGGCCGACCAGCTCGACGACTTCAAGGGACTCAACCAGCGCTCGCCGTGGTGGGCGTTCATGATGCTGCTCGTGATGTTCTCGCTGGCCGGCATCCCGCCGACGGTCGGCTTCTACGCGAAGTTCACGGTGATCGAGGCGGCGGTCAACGCCGGCTTCGTCTGGCTCGCCGTCGTCGCGGTGCTGACGTCGCTCGATCGGCGCGTTCTACTACCTGCGCGTCGTCAAGCTCGATGTATTTCGACGACGCCAGTCGGACGCTGCGCCGATCGACGCGCGCGCGCGACACTCGCGTCGCTGCTGTCGGCACCAACGGCCTCGCTGCTGCTCGCTGCTTCGGCATGCTGCCGCAGCCGCTGATGGGTCTCTGCGTCGATCGCGCTCGCGCAGTCCGCATTTCCTGTAGCGACGGCGCTAGCGTGCCTGGCCGCGTGCCGTGCTAAGATCTCCGCCCGAGATGACCTCATGCGCGTCGGTCTTTTCGTCACCTGCCTCGTCGACCTGATGCGGCCGTCGATCGGCTTCGCCGCGCTCCGGCTGCTCGAAGCCGGCGGGCGCCGACGGTCGTCGTGCCGCCGACGCAGACCTGCTGCGGCCAGCCCGCCTACAACTCCGGCGACCGCGCGGACGCGCATCGCGCTCGCGCGCAAAGCTCGTCGCCGAATTCGAGGACTGCGACTATCTGGTCGCGCCGTCCGGGTCCGTGCGGCGGCATGATCCGTACGCACTACGCCGACCTCTTCGCCGACGACCCGGCGATGACGCGCGCGCGTGCGCAGCTCGCCGCGAAGACGCGCGAGCTCACCGATTTCCTCGTCAACGATGCTGAAGCTCGAGCGCGTCGCCGGGCCGCTTCGACGGCACGGTGACCTATCACGACATGCTGCGCCGGGCTGCGCGAAATGGGCGTCAAGGCGCAGCCGCGGGCGCTGCTCGCGAAGGTCGCCGGGCGTCGAGCTCGCGGAGATGGCCGAATGCGAAACCTGCTGCGGCTTCGGCGGCACGTTCTCGATCAAGTTCGGCGAGATCTCCGCGCGCCTCGCCGACAACAAGTGCCAGCACATCGTCAGCGACCGGCGCCGACGCCGTCGTGCTGGGCGACCTCGGCTGCATGCTGAACATCGAGGGCCGGCTGCGCCGCGCTGCGGCGACACGCACGACGCAGGTGCTGCACGTCGCCGAAGTGCTGGCGGGAACGTCCGACTGACGCGCGGCTGACGGCCGGACGCCATGCAAATCGCCTCGATGCACTTCAAGGAGCGCGCGCACGACAAGCTGCACGACGCGCAGCTGCAGCGCAACCTGCAGCAAGATCAAGGGCAAGTTCGTCGCCAAGCGGCGCGACGCGCTCGTCGAGCTCGACGACTTCGAGGGCACGCGCGAGGCCGCGCGAGGCGATCCGCCAGCGCGCGCTCGACGACCTCGACGTCTGGCTCGAGATCTTCGAGGCGCAACGCCGACGGCGCGCGGCGCGACGGTGCTGTGGGCCGAGACGCCCGCCGACATCAACGCGCTGGTGCTCGAGATCGCCGCGCGGCACGCGCGTGCGCAAGATCATCAAGTCGAAGTCGATGGTCTCGGAGGAGTCCGCGCTCGACCACGCGATCGAGGCGCGCGGGCTGACGGTCGTCGAGACCGACCTCGGCGAGTACATCCTGCAGATCAACGACTACGAGCCGCCGTCGCACATCATCGGCCCGGCGCTGCACAAGTCGAAGGAGGAGGTGGCCGAGCTGTTCCACCAGCGAGCACGGCACGCCGACGAAGGACGGCATCGAGGAGCTGTGCCTCGAGGCGCGCGGCGTGCTGCGCGCAGCACTACCTGACCGCCGACATGGGCATCTCGGGCGGCAACTTCTTCGTCGCCGAGACGGGCTCGGTCGTGCTCGTCACCAACGAGGGCAACGCGACGCTGACGACGACGCTGCCGAAGGTGCACGTCGCGATCTCCGGCATCGAGAAGATCGTCCCCACGCTGGAGGACGTCGCGACGCTGATGCGCCTGCTGCCGCGCTCGGCGACCGGCCAGTCGATCTCGAACTACGTCGACATCCTGACCGGCGCCAAGGGCGAGGGCGAGTTCCACGGCGCCGAGCACATGTACTTCATCCTCGTCGACAGCGGGCGCACCGGCGTGCTGGCGAGCGACGTGCGCGAGGCGCTGCGCTGCATCCGCTGCGGCGCGTGCATGAACCACTGCCCGGTCTACCAGAACGTCGGCGGGCATTCGTACGGCTGGGTGTATCCGGGTCCGATCGGCTCGATCCTGACGCCGATGTACGTCGGCCTCGAGAACGCGCAGGACCTGCCGCAGGCGTCGACGCTGTGCAACCAGTGCGGCGTCGTGTGCCCGGTGAAGATTCCGCTGCCGGACCTGCAGCGCAAGCTGCGCGAGAAGCGTTCGAGCGCGGCCTGCGGCCGTGGTACGAGCGCGCCGGCCTGCGAGCTGTGGTCGTGGTTCGCGCAGCGCCCGCGCGCTCTACGGCGCTGCGTCGCGGCATCGGCGTGCGCGATGCTGCGATGGCATGGCGCGGACAGCGACGGCATGATCCGCAGGCTGCCGTTCGGCGGCGGCTGGACCGACGAGCGCGACATGCCGGCGCCGGCGGGCCGCACGTTCCGCGAACTCTATCGCAGCGCAACGCACGGACGGCAGTGCGCCGATGAACGCGCCGCATACGCGCCGCACTTGCCGGTGCCGCGGCTGTCGCGCCGCGCCGAATCGCTCGGCACCGAGAACGCGTTCGTCGTGCTGGCCGAAGTCAACGCGCTGGTCCGCAGCGGGCAAGGACATCGTTTCGTTCTGCATCGGCCAGCCGGACTTCCCGACGCCGCAGCAACATCCAGGACGCCGCGATCGCCGCGATCACGCGCGCGGCGAAGCACGGCTACACGCCGTCGGCGGGCATCGACGAGCTGCGCGCGGCCGCGGCGCAGCGACATCGGCGCGCGGCGCGGCCTCGACATTCGCGCCCGGACGACGTCGTCGTCGGCGCGGGCGCGAAGCCGTTCATCGCCTACACGATCGCGTCGGTCACCGACTACGGCGCGGGCGACGAAGTGATCTATCCGGTGCCCGGCTTCCCGATCTACGAATCGCAGATCGTCGCCAACGGCGCGCGTGCCGGTGCCGATCTATCTGCGCGAGGCGCGCGACTTCGCGTTCGATCCGGCGGAGCTCGAAGCGAAGATCACGCCGAAGACGCGGCTGCTCATCCTCAACACGCCGCACAATCCGACCGGCGGCATGCTGCGCGCCGCCGATCTCGACGCGATCGCCGAGATCCTGCGCGCGCCATCCGCAGGTCTGGGTGTTCGCCGACGAGATCTACTCGCGGCTCGTCTACGACGGCGCGCTTCGATTCGCTCGCGACGCGCCCGGGCATGCTCGAGCGCACGATCATCTCGCGACGGCGCGTCGAAGACCTGGGCGATGACCGGCTGGCGCATCGGCTATCGTCGCCAACCGCGCGCTCGCGCCGGTGTTCACGCGCTGGATCACCAACACCGAATCGTGCGCGTCGCAGATCTCGCAGTGGGCGGCGGTCGAGGCGATCACCGGCCCGCAGGACGCGGCCGACGCGATGCGCGCGAGCTTCCTCGAGCGCCGCGACCTGATCGTCGGCCTGCTGAACGAGGTGCCCGGCATCGACGTGCGCGACGCCCGGCGGCGCGTTCTACGCGTGGCCGAACGTCACCGAGGCGTGCCGGATGACCGGCTGCGCGGACTCGGAGGCGTTCCGCAAGCGGCTGCTGCACGAGGCCGGCGTCGCGGTGCTCGCCGACATCCACTTCGGCCGCCGCGTGCCCGGCGACGGCCAGCACATCCGCTTCTCGTACGCGGCGTCGAACGAGGCGATCGAGCGACGGCGTCGACGCGCTCGACGACGTTCGTGCGCCGCGCAACATCAGCGTCGATGCTACGTCGCTTCGACGACAATCGCGCGGCGCGCGAAGCCGTTGCTGGCGCGGGTGCGCAAGGCGCTGCGGCGCGACGCGACCGATCGCAGGCGCCGCGTGCCGCTGCGCGCGACCTACATCGCCGCGCATCGCGCACGGGCCCGCGGCCCGGCGATGCCCGGCCGATCTCGTCGCGCGCTTCATCGCAGCGCGCGACCGACATGGCAGAGCACCGTCGAGCGCATCGCCGACCGCGCGAGCATTCCGCGCGCCGTCGCGCGCTATCGTCGACGCGCTGGAGCTGCCGCCGGCGCTCGCCGATGCAGAAGTCGCGCCGCGGGCGTCTGCTGGCCCGAATTCGCCGACGCTCGACTGGGCCGGCGCCGGACTCGCGATCGAGGCGCGGCCGACGCGTCGGTCACGACCGGCCTCGGCATCACCGGCTGCTTTCTGCGCGATCGCCGAGACCGGCACGCTGGTGATGACTCGCCGGCGCCGACACGCCGACCGCGACCGACGCTGCTGCCCGACACGCACGTCGCCGTCGTGCGCGCCGAGGCGCATCGTGTCGGGCATGGAGGAGGCGTTCGCGCTCGATCCGCGCCGAGCGCGGCCGCCTGCCGCGCGCCGTCAACCTGATTTCCGGCCCGTCGCGCACCGGCGACATCGAGCAGACGATCGTGCTCGGCGCGCACGGGCCCGTTCCGCTCGCGCACATGTCCTTGCGCGCTCGGACACGACCCAGCTTGCGCTGCGTCCAGGCATCGCCAGCCACCGAGACGACTCGGCGAGCAGCGGCAGCATCAGCGACGCGCCGCGTAGGCGAAGATAGGCGAAGAAGCTCGGCATCGCGACGCCGCGATCCTCGGCGATCGCCTTGATCATGAAGTTGGGCGCGTTGCCGATGTAGGTCAGCGCGCCGAAGTACACCGCCGCCATCGAAATCGCCGTCGAGCGTCCCGGCGAGCGGTCCCATCAGCGCCTGCGCATCGCCGCCCGCGAGATTGAAGAACACGAGGTACGTCGGTGCGTTGTCGAGGAACGCCGACAACGCGCCGGTGGCCCAGAAGTACATCGCATTGTCGCGGCGCGCCGTCCGGCGCGGTGACCAGCGCGACCACCGACGACAGCGCGCCGTCCTTCCCGGCTTGCAGCATCGCGATCACCGGGATGATCGTGACGAAGATGCCCGCGAAGATCTTGGCGATCTCGACGATCGGAGCCCAGTGGAAGGCGTTGCGCTCGCGGACGCCGTGCGGCGTGATGGCGAGCGACACGAGCGCGAGTCCCGACGAGCAGAACGTCGCGCACCGCGTTCTGCAGCTCGACCGGCGTACCCAGCACGTCGAAGACGACGCCTGGTTCCACATGCCCCGGACAGCAGCACGGCACCGACGACGCCCGCCAGCAGCAGCAGATTAGCGCGCCCTCGATGCGAATGGGACCGCGCGTGACTTCCGGTCGATCGGCGGTCGGCTCCCGTCGCGCGAAAATGGAATCCGTCACAAGTAGAACGCGGCGAGCAGCGCGACACACAGCCCGATCGTGGGCAGCGCCAACGCGCGCGTCGTCCAGAAGAAGTCGACGCCCTTGAGGTAACCGATGAACAGCGGCGGATCGCCAAGCGGCGACAGCGCGCCGCCGACATTGCCGACCAGCAGGATGAAGAACACCACCGCATGCACGCGGTAGCGCCTGCCTTCGTTGCCGGCGAGCAGCGGACGGATCAGCAGCATCGACGCGCCGGTCGTTCCCATGACGCTCGCGAGCGCGGCGCCCAGCGCGAGCAGCGCGGTATTGCGCGCCGGCGTGCCGCGGACATGGCCGCGCACGCAAATGCCGCCGGCGATCGTGTACAGCGCGAACAGCGATCGACGACGAAGGGCATGTACTCGATCAGCAGCGCATGCACGACATGGTGAATGCGCATCGTTCGCCGCCGAACGCGTACGCGAATGGCGAGCGAAGAGCGCGAGCGCCCGGGCCAGCCGCGCACCTTGCCGAAGTGCGCGTGCCAGAAATGCGGCGCGACGAGCGGGACGACCGCGATCGACAGCAGCAGCCCGGCGAACGGCAGCCCCACCAGCAGCGAGAGCGTCGCGCCGTCGAAGCTCGCTGGCGAACGGGGTGTGCTAGCAGAGGCAGCAGGAACGCGCCGCGAACCTGCGCAGAAGGCAGGATTCGCGGGCGCGGGCGGTGGATCTCGCCCACCGCGCAGACATAACGGATCGCTAGCGTGCACGCGGCGGTAGCCGCTCTCCGAGAGGGCATGCTTTCGCTGGCCTCTAGTCCAGCCTGACGCGTGCGGGTCCTAGCTAGTCGCCGAACTCCGTCGAGGATCGCCTGGATCGCGCGCGATCGGCGAGGCAGCGTCGACGCACGCGCGGATCGAAATGCTTGCCGCGCTGGCTCTTCAGGTAACTCGATGCCTTCGTCGATCGGCCACGCGTGCTTGTACGGGCCGCTCGCTGACCAGCGCGTCGAACACGTCGGCGACCGCGACGACGCGCGCGACCAGCGGAATGTCCTCGCCGTGCAGGCCGTTCGGATAGCCGGAGCCGTCGAACTTCTCGTGGTGGCCGAGCGCGATGATCGCGCCCATCGACAGGTACTTCGACGGGCTGCCCTTCAGGATGTCGTAGCCGATCCGCGGATGCGTCTTCATCACGTCTTGCTCGGCGGCGTCAGCGGACCCTCCTTCAGCAGCACCGAGTCGGGAATGCCGATCTTGCCGATGTCGTGCATCGGCGCGGCGACCTCGAGCACGTGCATCGGTCTCGGCGCCGAGGCCGAGGTGCTGGCCGATCAGCGCCGAATACTTCGGCCATCCGCATCAGGTGATTGCCGGTGGTCTTGTCGCGGAACTCGCCGGCCTTGGCGAGCTTGGCCAGCGTCTCGAGCTCGCGCTCGTGGATCTCGGCGACCGACTTGTCGACCTGGTACTGCAGCACGCGCGCCTGGTCGGACAGCACGATCTTGTGGCGGCGCAGCTCGAGCAGGTTGGCGCAGCGCGCGCGCGTCTCGTGCTCGTCGAGCGGCTTGATCAGGAAGTCGGTGGCGCCGGCCTCCGAGCGCGTCGTAGCGGATCTTGCGGTCGTCGACGACGGTGATCACGACGATCGGCACGTCGACGCAATGCGGCAGCGCGCGCAGCTGCTTGACGAGCTCGATGCCGTCGAACTCGGGCAGCTTGTAGTCGGTGAGGACGATGTCGACGCGGTTGTTGCGCGCGAACTCGAGCGCGCGCGACGGCGTGTCGAACAGCTCGAGGTTCAGCTTGCCGTCGATCTGGCGGACGATCTCGGCCAGCAGCAGGCGGCTGCGAGAACAGGTCGTCGACGATCAGGACGGTGTTGCGCTGCGCGCGCGCGAACGCGAGCTCGAGATCGTACCGGAGGCGTGCAGCCGGGTGCGCGAGGCGGTGCGGTGTCATGGGCTGCTCGCTTCGCGGTCAGACCGGAATGTGCGGACCGGATGCCGGTCGAGCAGCTTCCGGGCCGCAGGCAGCCGGCCGAGCCGCCGGCGCGTCGGACGCGGTATTCGTTGGCCAGCGACCCGGCGCAGGCGGGGCGGCGGCGCCCGGTGTGACCCGGGAGGCTGGAGCAGCGCGGCGCTGGCGGCTGGCCGGCCATCGTATAAGTGGTCGGGGCGAGAAGATTCGAACTTCCGACCCCCTGCACCCCATGCAGGTGCGCTACCAGGCTGCGCTACGCCCCGACCGAAACCGTCGAATTATACCGTGTCGCACGGGCTCTCCGGCAGGCCGATCAGATCAGTCGGGGGGTTCGCCGAGCAGATGCGCGGATTTCGGCGAGCTCCTGCCGCAAGGCGTCAGGACGTCACGGCGATCGGCGCGGGGCGGGACACGCTGGTGGTGCTGGGGTCGGACGCGGGCGGCGGCCCGTGGCTCGGCAGGCTCTCGACTCGAGCCGGTGGCGCGCGCCGTTGATCGTGAAGCCCTGCTCGTAGAGCAGCTCGCGGATGCGCCGGATCAGCAGCACTTCGTGGTGCTGGTAGTAGCGCCGGTTGCCGCGGCGCTTGACCGGCTTGAGCTGCGTGAACTCCTGCTCCCAGTAGCGCAGCACGTGCGGCTTCACCGCGCACAGGTCGCTCACCTCACCGATGGTGAAGTAGCGCTTGGCGGGGATCGGCGGGAGGTCAGCTTTGCTGCGGCTGTGCTTCGGCATGGTCGCGGCTTCTCGACCATGGCCTTCAGTTTCTGGCTGGCGTGGAAGGTCACCACGCGCCGCGCGGTGATCGGAATCTCCTCGCCGGTCTTGGGATTGCGGCCGGGCCGCTGCGGCTTGTCGCGCAGCTGGAAATTGCCGAAGCCGGACAGCTTGACGCTCTCGCCCGCCTCGAGCGCCATGCGGATCTCCTCGAAGAAGCGCCTCGACCATGTCCTTCGCCTCGCGCTTGTTGAGGCCCAAGCTGCTCGAGCAGCAGGATCTGGCGAAGTTCGGCAGCTTGGTCAGCGTCATCGTGGACCCGCCGCCGGCGCAGGAGTCGCGCCGAACTCGCTGCGCGCGATCGTCGCCAGCACGCGGACCAATGCATCCACCGCCGCGCCGATCTCGGCAACCGTCGCGTCAAAGTACGTGCAGTATCCTGCGCGCAGCACCAGAATCGCGCTAACGCTTTGCCGGCCATGCGGCGACCGCTGGCCGCCGCGGATAGGACGTCGAACGGCCGGATCGCCTCGACGGCCGGCACGCCGGCGCTGACGTCGAGCGTCCAGACGCGCCCCCGCCGGGCGGCCTCGTCCACCATCAGCGCCAGGTCCGCGGCAACGCAGCGGCAGGCTGGCTGAGACCGGGCGGCGCATCGGCCGGGACGCGCCGCGCCAGCAGGCCGCAGGTTCCAGCTCGCAACGCGACGATCGGGCGCCCCAGGTCGAAACGGCTGGACGCGGCGGGGACGGACCTGCGCCGCAGCCGCCCGCCGGCCGGCGCGATCCCGTCGACCAGCACGCGTCGCCGAGCGGCCCGGATGCGCGCAAGAAGCCGGGATGCGGACTGGCCACCGTGGCGGGGCGCGCCGGGTGGAGGCGGGCCTCGAGGTCGCCCTTGACGTCGAACAGGTCCGACCGGACGCGCGGCGGCGGCCCCACGGCGCTGGGCGGTCGCCTGTGCGCCAGCGTGTCGATAGCGCCGATGCTGGGGCGCAGGCGAATCCCGTCCGCTGCCGCGGCGGAACGCCCGGCCCGCCTCGGAAGCGAGCCGCACCCGCGGCGGCTTCGCGGCGGCGACGGGTTCGTGCGCCAGCGCGCTCGAGCAGCCCGGGCAGCAGCGACGAGCGCATGGCGTCCAGCGGCGCGGCGATCGGATCTGCAGCACGCGCACCGGCTCGGTGTCGCGTCCGATGGCGCCAGCCGCGCGCTCGACGCTCGACCTCGAGATGACACTGAAGCCGAGGTCACCACCTCCTGCCAGTCGCGCGCGGCCAGCCGCGTACACGCAGCGCCGGCAGCGGCGAGCGACGCGACTCGGGACGCCGCGCAGCATCCGCTGCACGCGTGGCGCGGCCGGCGTGCCGCGGGAATCGTCGTCGTAGCCGCGCATGCGCGCCGACCTCCTCGACGAAGTCCTCCTCGATCGCGAGTCGGTCGAACCCGCCACGACGGCGGCGTCACGCTGACGAAGGCGTCGCCAGTCGCGCCCGCGGGAGCGGGCGAGCCGCGCGAACACCGCGTGCGCCTCGTATCCGCGCTCACCGTCGACGCCCAGCAGCCGCGCGACCCGGCGCCAGGCGCACGCGCACTCGGCGATCGCGGCGCCGGCAGCGCGCCGATCTGATGCTGCCCGCGTCGCGGGCAGGCGCGCCCGCCGCAGATCGACGAACGATCAGCGGCGGTCGCGCGCTCGACGGCGTCGGGCCGAGCTGCCGGGTCCACGCCGCGCTCGAACCGGTAGCCCAGGCATCGCCGCTGGTAAGCCGTAGGCGGCGGCATCTTGCCGATGGATCGTGCCGGCGTCCCAGAACGCGGCCTCGAGGATAGACGGCCTGTCGTGTCGTCAGCGTGCCGAATCGCTCGCGCGCCCCGCGCCCATGATGCTCGCCAGCCCGAGCGGCTTCGCCTGCGTCGCAGACGAGCAGCAGGTCCGGCGTCGAGGTCGAGCACACTGGCCGTTGAGCAGCGTCAGCTGTCTCGCCGGCGCGCGGGAAAGCGGACGACGATGGCGCCTTCGAGCAGCGCGGTCGTCGTACGGCGTGCAGCGGCTGGCCCAGTTCGAGCATCACGTAGTTGGTGACGTCGACGACCGCGGAGATCGAGCGGATGCCGCTGCGCTCGAGGCGCTGCTTCATCCATGCCGGCGTCGGCGCGCTGGCATCGATGCCCTCGATCACGCGGCCGCAAAAGCGCGGGCACGCCGAGCGGGTCCTCGATGCGCACGTCGCGCGTCGCGTGTGCCGCTGACCGCGATCGTCGCGCGGCGGCGGGTGCGCAGCGGCGACGCGGTGATCGCGCGCGACGTCGCGCGCGATGCCGAGCATCGACAGGCAGTCGGCGCGGTTCGGCGTGAGCTTGAGCGTGAGCACCGCATCGTCGAGCGTCGAGCGCCTGGCGCAGGTCGGCGCCAGGATCGGCGTCATCGTCGAGCAGCGAGCAGGCCCGACGCATCGTCGGAGATGCCCAGCTCGCTCGCCGAGCACAGCATGCCCTGCGATTCGACGCCGCGCACCGTCGCGCCTTGCGGATGATCGAGCCCGCCGGGCAAGCACCGCGCCGATCGAGCGCGCAGGGCACGATCGATGCCGGCCGCCGACGTTGGGCGCGCCGCAGACGATCGGACAACGGCGCGCCGCTGACCGGCGTCGACGCGTGCACACGGTGCAGCCGATCGGCGTTCGGGTGGCGCTGCGACGGCAAGCGACGCGTGCCGACGACGACGCCGGTGAACGGCGGCGCGGCGGGCGTGCGGCTTCTCGACTTCGAGCCCGGCCATCGTCAGCGCGTCGGCGAGCGCGTCCGCTGTCGAGCGGCGGATCGACGAGCGTGCGCAGCCAGTGTCTCGGAGAATTTCATCGTCGCGAGTCCGCGCTCAGGCGAACTGCCGCAGGAAGCGCAGGTCGTTCTCGTAGAACAGGCGCAGATCGTTGACGCCGTAGCGCAGCATCGCCAGCCGGTCCGGCCCCATGCCGAACGCGAAGCCCTGATAGCGCTCGGGATCGATGCCGACCGCGCGCAGCACGTTCGGGATGCACCTGGCCGGCGCCGGAGATCTCGAGCCAGCCGTCGCCGAAGCTCATGTCGATCTCGGCCGACGGCTCGGTGAACGGGAAGAACGACGGGCGGAAGCGCACCTTGAGATCGTCGCGCTCGAAAAAGCTGGCGCAGGAACTCGGTGAACACGCCCTTCAGGTCGGCGAACGTCACGTCCTCGTCGATCCACAGGCCCTCGACCTGATGGAACATCGGCGAGTGCGTCGCGTCGCTGTCGACGCGGTAGACGCGGCCCGGCGCGATGATCTTGATCGGCGGCGCGTGCGTTTCCATGTAGCGCACCTGGATCGGCGACGTGTGCGTGCGCAGCACCGTGCCGCCTTCGACGTAGAACGTGTCGTGCATCGAGCGCGACGGATGGTCCTCCGGCATGTTGAGCGCGGTGAAGTTGTGGAAGTCGTCCTCGATCTCGGGGCCGTCGGCGACCGCGAAGCCGAGCGAACGGAACAGCGTCTCGATGCGCTCGAGCGTGCGCGTGATCGGATGCAGTGCCGCCGGTGCCCGCGCCGCGGCCCGGCAGCGACACGTCGAGCGCTTCGCGCGGCGAGCTGCTGCGCGAGCTTCGCGTCGGCGAGCGCGTCGCGGCGGCGATCGAGCGCCGCCTCGAGAGCTGGCCTTGGCTGTCATTGATGCGCGCGCCGGCGGCGGGGCGCTCCGCGGCGCGCGCAGCTTGCCGAGCGCCTTCAGTAGCTCGGTCAGTCGCGCCGGCCTTGCCGAGGTAGCTGCGCCTTCGCGTTCTCGAGCGCCGCGGGATCGGCGCAGCGCCGCGAAGTCGGCCAGCGCGGCGGCGACGATGGTGCTCGAGCTCGTCCATCAGGCGTGATCGGGCGAGTCGGGATCGAAAAAAGGGAGGCGGTTCACGCCTCCTCGTTGGTTTGCGCGGTCGATCAGGCCAGAGAGGCTTTGGCCTGCTCCGCGATCTTCGTAAACGCCGCCTTGTCGTGCACGGCGAGGTCGGCCAGCACCTTGCGGTCGATGTCGATCGACGCCTTCTTCAGGCCGTTCATGAACACGCTGTAGCTCATGCCCAGCTCGCGCACGGCGGCGTTGATCCGCGCGATCCACAGCGCGCGGAACTCGCGCTTCTTCTGCCGGCGGTCGCGGTACTGCGTACTGGCCCGGCCTTCATCACCGCTTCCTTGGCGATGCGGTAGACGGCGTTGCGGCGGCCGCGGTAGCCCTTCGGCCTGCGTCAGGACTTTCTTGTGCCGCGCGCTGGCGGTCACGCCACGTTTGACTCTTGGCATGGTCGGCTCTCCGTTACGCGTACGGCAGCATGGCCGTGACCGAGTCCGCGTTGGTGCTGTGGACGCCGGTCGTGCCGCGCAGCTGCCGCTTGTTCTTGGTCGATCTTCTTGGTGAGGATGTGGCGCTTGAACGCCATGCGAGCGCTTGACGCTGCCGCTTCCGCGCACGCGGAAGCGCTTCTTCGCGCCGCTCTTGGTCTTCATCTTGGGCATGACAACTCTCCTTATTTGCTGCCCACGGCGGTGCTCTCCGGCGGAGAGGCTTGTGCTTACCGGCTTCGGGCTTCGTCGGCGTGATGCTTCGGCGGCTGCCTTCGGCAGCACCTTCTTCGGGGCCAGCAGCATCACCATCTGCCGGCCCTCGAGCCGTGGCAACTGACTCGACCACGCTGATACGGCTCGAGATCGTTGCGGATCCGCTCGAGCAGGCGCACGCCGAACTCCTGGTGCGCCATCTCGCGGCCGCGGAAGCGCAGCGTGATCTTCGCCTTGTCGCCTTCGCCCAGGAAGCGGATGAGGTTGCGCAGCTTGATCTTGTAATCGCCTTCGTCGGTGCCGGGCCGGAACTTCACTTCCTTGACCTGGATCTGCTTCAGCTTGAGCTTCGCCTCGTGCTGCTTCTTCGCCTCGCGGTACTTGAACTTGCCGTAATCCATGATCCGGCAAACCGGCGGCTTCGGCCGTCGGCGCGATCTCGACCAGATCGAGTTCCGCGGCTTCCGCCTTCGCCATGGCTTCCGCCAGCGGCACGATGCCGAGTTGCTCGCCTTCCTCTCCAACCAAGCGGATCTCGGGAGAGTTGATCTCGCCGATTGATCCGCGGTGCTTTGTCCTGGGCTATCGCGATTCTCCGGGTCAGTAAAAGATAGACCGTGCCTCCCGACGCCGAACGCCGTCGCGCTCAACGACGCGCCGCGACCTCCTCGCGGAGGCGCGCAAGCAAGGCATCCACGGGCATCGCCCCCAGATCCTCGCCGCCGCGGGTTCGCACGGCCACCTGTATCAGCCTGCATTTCCTTGTCGCCGACGATCAACTGGTACGGCAACTTTTGCAGGCTATGTTCTCGAATTTTATAGGTTATTTTCTCATTACGCAAATCGGCCGACGACCCGGAAGCCGGCCGCCTGCAGGCGGGCCGTCGACCGCCCGGGCGTAGGCCGCCTGGCGGTCGGTGATCGTCAGGACGACCGCCTGGACCGGGGCGAGCCACAGCGGCAGGGCGCCCGGCGTAGTGCTCGATCAGGATGCCGATGAAGCGCTCCGAGCGAGCCGACGATCGCCCGGTGCAGCATGACCGGGACCTTGCGGGTGTTGTCCTCGGTCGACGTACTCGGCGCCGAGCCGCCCGGGCATCTGGAAGTCGACCTGCATCGTGCCGCACTGCCAGGAGCGGCCGATCGAGTCCTTGAGGTGGTATTCGATCTTCGGGCCGTAGAACGCGCCTTCGCCGGGCAGCTCGGTCCATTCGACGCCGCAGGCCGCGCAGCGCGTCGCGCAGCGCCGTCCTCGGCGCGGTCCCAGTCGTCGTCGGTGCCGAGGCGCTTGTCGGGACGCAGCGCGATCTTGATCGACGACGTCGGTCGAAGCCGAAGTCGCGTGTAGACATCGAGCGCCAGCGCGGTTGAACGCGGTGCACCTCGGGCTGGATCTGCTCCGCGCGTGCAGAAGATGTGGCCGTCGTCCTGCGTGAAGCGCGCGCACGCGCATGATGCCGTGCAGCGCGCCCGAGGGCTCGTTGCGGTGGCAGGCGCCGAACTCGCCGTAGCGCAGCGGCAGGTCGCGATAGCTGCGCAGGTCCGAGTTGAAGATCATGCACGTGGCCCGGACAGTTCATCGGCTTGATCGCGAAGTCGCGCTTCTCCGACTCGGTGGTGAACATGTTCTCCTTGTAGTTCTCCCAGTGGCCGGACTGCTCCCACAGCGAGCGGTCGAGGATCTGCGGCGCGCGCACTTCCTGGTAGCCGTTGTCCTGGTAGACGCGGCGCATGTACTGCTCGACCTGCTGCCAGATCGACCAGCCCTTCGGATGCCAGAACACCATGCCCGGCGCCTCGTCCTGCAGGTGGAAGAGGTCGAGCTGCGCGGCCGAGCTTGCGGTGGTCGCGCTTCTCGGCTTCCTCGATGCGCGTGCAGGTAGGCGTCCGAGGTCCTCCTTCTTCGCCCACGCGGTGCCGTAGATCCGCTGCAGCATCTCGTTCTTCGAATCGCCGCGCCAGTACGCGCCGGCGAGCTTCATCAGCTTGAACACCTTGAGCTTGCCGGTCGACGGCACGTGCGGGCCGCGGCAGAGGTCGGTGAACTTGCCCTCGCGTGTAGAGCGAGATGGCTTCGTCCGACGGAATCGACGCGATGATCTCGGCCTTGTAGTGCTCGCCCATGCGACTTGAAGTACTGCGACCGCGTCGTCGCGCGGCATCAGCTTGCGCGTCGACGGGCTCGTCCTTTTTCGCGAGCTCGGCCATCTTCGCCTCGATCGCCGCGAGATCCTCCGGCGTGAACGGGCGCTTGTACGAGAAATCGTAGTAGAAGCCGTCCTCGATCACCGGGCCGATCGTCACCTGCGCGTCGGGGAACAGCTCCTTCACCGCGTAGGCGAGCAGGTGCGCCGTCGAGTGGCGCAGCACCTCGAGGCCTTCGGGATCCTTGTCGGTGACGATGGCGAGCGCCGCGTCGCGGTCGATGACGAACGACGTGTCGACGAGCTTGCCGTCGACCTTGCCGGCGAGCGCGGCCTTGGCGAGGCCGGGACCGATCGCGGCGGCGACCTCGGCGACGGTGACCGGCGCGTCGAACTGCTTGACGGCGCCGTCGGGCAATCGTGATATGCAGGCATGTGCGGACTCCAGAAACAAAAAAGTGCGGACGAGCCGCACTTTTCCGTCTGAACGCGACGGCGTGCGAACTCGCGTGCTCGGTCTACCGGGTCTCCAAGCGCGTTCGCGGTGTCATAACCATGCCTTTCGTTCGTCGCGTCAGCTTGCTGCAGGCTGTGTCGAATGCTGGTAGGCGCGATTGGACTCGAACCAACGACCCCCACCATGTCAAGGTGGTGCTCTAACCAGCTGAGCTACGCGCCTAAGGGTTCGAATTATACCGGAGTTGGCGTGCGCGCGAGAGGAGGCGAGCGATCCCCGAGTTCTCCCGTGGGGCCGCTCACGGCAGTCGCTGCGTCGCGGCTGCGGAGTCCGAGCAAGTGGCGTCCCACAGGAAATGTGCGCTAATGCGATACCTGCTAGTAGCTGCACGCAAGAATCAGGGACGTCAAATTGATCAAGCGCTGCTTTCCGGCGGCATCAGTCCTCATCGGCTTCGCAATAGCGAGCGGTCTCGGCAATGCCGCGCCGTCCGACTGTAAGTTGCTAGAAGTCGCGGAATGGCCGATTCGCCTGAACGTAACAAGCTGATCGTCGATGGCACTCATCAACGGTCAGAAGGTCGGCATCCTCCTGACACTGGGGCAGAGCGGAGCTTGATCCTGCGCTCGGCGGCGATGTGGCTGGGCCTGACCCTACGACGGGCCAGGGGGTTTTGCGGCTCTTTGGCGCTGCGGCGGCGAGACCGAGGTCCAAATCGCGCATCTCGATGAGTTCAAGACTGGCGAAGCGACGCGCAAGAATTGGCAGGTGGTCGTCGCCGGCGAACGAGACCTGGGTGGCGACGTCGTCCTTCTTCTCGGAGATGATTTCTTTACGGGGCAGATGTCGAATTCGATTTGGCCCACGGTGCGGTCAGGCTTTTCGAGCCCAAGGATTGCGACGGCGTGCCGCTCGCATACTGGTCGACCAGCGGCGCCGATCACGTCGAGATCGAGGCCGTCGATGACAATCCACCCGCACGTCGTTCTGACTTGGTCCAGACCAACGGCCGACCGTTTCACGGGCGCTGCTCGATTCCGGGCGCCGGTACTTCGATGCTGGCCACGTCAGATGCCGCCCGCTGGGCGTCACGCCGGAAACGCCCGGGCGTCGTTGCGGCAGGGTAACGAGAATGACCAGGCGCAAGGCAAAGATCGATACCTGATCGGGCCGTTTCAGACCTTCACCATCGGCGAGAGGAGACAATCACAGAATCCCAAGATCGTTTTCTCCGACCTGTGGAGGAATCACGACGTACACTCGGCCTGGCAGCAAACCACACGGACCCAACTCGGATTGCAGGCCGATGCTGCTCGGCGCCGACTTCCTTCTTGCGCACAGAGTGCTGATCGCCCATAGCCAGCGCAAGATCTATTCCACTATGCAGCGGTCCCATGTTTCATTTGAGCCATCCCGGGGCCTCGTAACACTTGCCGGGAGTCAGCACGAAATCTCCGGCGGTAACTGAGCCTCGTTGCGGCTAGTCTCATGCCTGCGCGGCGATCGGCGGCCGCGCTGCGCCACTGCGCCGGCCAGCGATACAAGAATCAGCCGTGAAAGACTCACCCGGCCTGTTGTGTGTTCAACGCTGGTTGCAGCAGCCCGACCATGATCGGCTGGTGAACCATGTACACGAGCAGGCTGTGCCGTCCGAGCCAGGTCAGCCAGCCAGGTGAGGCGCGTGAGATCCGCTGCAGGCGCATGCCTGCGACGCTCCAGCAGCCACCAGCCGATGCTGATTCCGACGAGCACGACACCGAACCAGGGCAGCAGCGGCACGTAATCCTCGGTCGCCGGCCGGTAGGTCATCAGTCCGACCCAGTTGAGCCACCGCAGATCGAACAGCGGCACGCCGATCGCAGCGCCGACGACGATCACGACGATGCCGACGATCAACGCCACGCGCGGAAATCGCACGCAGCGGCCAGCCGAGGATCGACGAGACCACGATGCAGTGCAGGATGCCGAAGGTGATGAAGGTTTTCGGAAACGTGACATAGCTGCCGACCGTGACCAGCAACGCGCACGCGCCGACCAGCGCGATACGTCGCCAGAACCGTCTCGGAGAGATGCCTGCGCGATAGGCCAGCACGAGGCTGACCCCGACCAGAAGCAGGAAGCTGCTGACGATCAGGTCGCGAAAACCGAGCCAGAAACGGTCATGATTGAAGTCGGCGTCGATGATATGAAACCAGTTCAGATCGAACGCCGCGTGGTAGCGACGATCATCAGGCAGATCGCCGTGCCGCGCATCGCGTCGATGGCGCGGATCCGCGTCAACGGCTCGCTTGCGGTGCGCGTGGTAGTCGCGGCGGGCGCGGCGGGCGTGGTCGTCGCGGCTTTGGCGGCGACGCGACGATCGCCCGTGCCCCCAGCGTGGCTGCCCGCTTTACCGCCGGCGAACCGAGCCCGTTGCTTTGTTCGCCGGCTCATCGCGCGGGCCCCTGCCATGCGACGCGATAGGCGCCGGATTCGTCCTTCGCCCCCAACAGCGACAATGCAGTGGTGATCGCGCTCGAAGCGTTCCGCATCGATGCCTGCCCGCGGCTTCAATCGGGCTTCCACGCGCGTCGCGCCGGTCGCGGCAAGGTTCACCGTGCCGGTGATCTCGATATCGCCTCCCACGTTGGACAGCGCTCCCTTGATCTCGCCGCCGTTGCCCACTCCGTCGAGACGAACGTCGCCGAGCGCGACGCGGAGTTCAGGCCGCGGGCCGGGCAGGCTTGCACCCTGCCAGCGGGCGATGAAACCGCCGTCGAACGCACCCCGGCGCATGGCGAAAGCGTCCGCGCGCACCTCCACCGTGCCGCCGGCGGCGGTGATGAGCGAGGGCGCATCGGTCGCGCGCAATAACGCTTCCGCAGGAAACGCGATGACCAGACGCTTCACCGCGAAATCATCGGCGCTCAGGTCGAACGTGGCCGGCGACGATTCGGTCGAGCTTTCCACCAGGTCGCGGCCGAGCGTTCCGCTCAAGTCGTGAGCGCAGAAGCGGCAGCGCATCGATATGCCACTGCACGGGGATGCGCGCGTTATACGGCAGGAGGACCAGTGCGCCGGAGCCGTTCCAGACCGTCCCGCGGCATCGGCAACGCGCAATCGTCCATGGGTCAGCGAGTCGAGCTGCCGGTCGACCAGCGCCGCGGGTGCTTCCGCCGCGAGGGCCGCCGCAAGCAGGCACGCGGCGGCCGCGACTGCGAGCAACGACCGCATGATCAGCGCGGAGACGCGAACGTCATTTCGGCGCGCACCTGGCCAGGCTCGACGCGCGCCGCGGCGGTGACGTCCACCGCGCTCAACCGGGCGTCGCGTTGCAGCGTGTCGAGCAAGGTGACCAGGGCGTCGAACGACACCGCGTCGAGCGTGACCCGCAAGCGCTGATCGTCGCCGCGCTCGATGGCGGTGGCCTTGAGGCCTTGCCGCGCGAGCGCCGCCTCGACGTCGGCGCGCGCGTCGCGCGGCGCCGGCTCGATGCGCGCTTCGCGAAAGCGAGGCGATCTCGTCGGCCTGGCGCCGCGCCGTGGCAAGCGTCGCACGCTGCTCGACGAGACGCCGCTCGAGCCGTTCGGTGTCGCGCGTCAACGGTTGCCAGATCAGCGCCCAGGCCACCAGCGGCGAGATGCGATGCCGCCGGCAACGAGCCAGGCAGAACGCTCCGGCGGCGACCGGAGCTGCCACCACTGCCGCCATTGGATCAGGCGTGTTTCAGTCGCCGGTCGCATCGTCGTTGCCATCAGTCGAGTCCGATCCGCAGTCGCGCGCCGTTCGCCGTCGGCACCGCGATCGCGACCAATCCCTGTTGCTGCAATTCGCGTTGAAGGCGTGTCGTCTGCGACGGATCGAGCTTTGCAGCTCGAAGACCACGTGTCCGTCGGCGTAGTGCAGCGAGCGGATGGCGCCGCCGGGAATGGCCGATATCGCCGGCGCGGCGCGCGCCAGCAGCGGCAGCAGGTCGTTGCTGGCGGGAGTCCCGCGCGATGGCGAAGCTCACCATGGCGGCGCGCGATGGCCGAGGCAGGCGTCCCCATCTCGGCGCGACTCCACCCAATGCGACCTGCGCCAGCGTCGACATCTCCCGGTCCAGCGCGCGCAGTTGCCACTGCAACGAAAGCCACTCGCCTGCGCCTGCGAGCACGTAAATCGCCAGCGCTGCGCCGGCGATCCACAGCGCCGGCCGGAACAGGCGCGCGATGTCCATTCGAGGCGCGGTGCTGGCCGTGTCGAACGAGCCCACCTGAAGGTCGATCGCGGAGTCGAACGCCGCCGGCTTGCGCGCCGGACCAGTGCCATGGAGTGCCGGCGGTGAATTCGACGCCGGTTTGTGTTCGCGCGCGCTCGAGCAGCGCCTGTCCGACACCCGCTACGTCGACTCGGACGAGACGCGGCCGCCGTCCGCTTCCGGCAAGCGCGAGCGCGAGCTCCTCCGGCAGAGCTGCCGCATGCGATGGTCCGACGGCGATGCTCGATCCGCTGTCGGTCCGCACGAAGCCGGCACGATCGAGCGACTCGAACACCAGCACCAGCCGCCCGCAGGAGGATTGCGAGGTCACTTTCCAGCAAGACGCGCTGCCAGCGGACGGCGCAGCGCTTCGACGCCGCTTGAAACGCGCGCATCCATGCCGCGCCGACGATCGCCACACGCAGCGAGCCGTCCGCCGATTGCCGCCCCGGTGCGACGTGACTGTCCTCGGGTGCGCCGGCGAGCTGCTCTTCGAGCGCGAAGCTGGCCGCGGATTGCACCCGCGGGAGCGGAAGCGTCGGCAGCTTGACGGTGGCAAGACGGCCGTGTCTCGCGGCGATCACCGCCTCCCGGTGGTCGGCGGAAGGCCAGCCCGCGATCGGCGCGTGGCCACGGCGAATCAGGCGATTCGCGTCGTCGAACAGCGCCCACTCCGCCTCACGCGCCGGATCGGGTGGGAATTCGAGATAGACGCGCAGTGTGGTCATGGCGGAAGCGGCCATTCGGACGGGCCGAGAGGTTGCGATACGAGCCTGCGATGGGTCCGAACCGCGGTAATTGTACGCGAGCCCCGATCGCGCTCTCGTGGCTAGCTTGCCGCTTGTCTCCTACTCATTCCACCGTTTGCCATACGACCGCCGGCCATTCGCCCGCCGTGGTGGCGGAGCGCTTGAGCAAGGCGCGGGCGCGAGCCACGGTGTCGCCTTGCCGGGCTTCGATCGAAACTTCGAACCAGTCGCTTCTCACGGTCAGCGACGTGTCGTCGGCCAACAGATCGGGACGCGGGAGCCGGCCCTGAAGTCGGCCGACGCTTGCGAACGGTGTTTTCTCGCGTGCCGCGACGAGCAACGCGGCACCCGCAGCGTCGAGGCCGCCCACGGTCGCGGCAAGCACTTCCCGCCGGCGCGGTGTTGACGTTGATCGCGGTAGGCGCATCGAGCGCCGCGACAAAGCGGCCGCGCCCGGGCCATCGCCGCGGGACTGACATCGCGCACCAGGAGCAGCTCGCCGACACGACGAACCGGTGCGTTGGCGGCGAGACTCGGCGTCGCTTGCGCGAGATACCAGGCATCCTCGGCGCCGCCGGGGTCGCGTGGTCTTGTCGTCGGTGTCGACCCAGTCGCCCACCGCGTTGATCAGGTTTGCAGGCAACGCGAGAGCGGCGAACAGCCGCTGCAGGGCGCCACGTGTCGATGCGGCGTCGGTCGACCTCGTCGATAGATTGTTGATATTGATGCGGCCCTGAGCGTCGACGATGTAGCCGCCGATCGAGCCGTTCTCGATCGGCATTGCCGGCAGCCTCAACGCCCACGGCTGGCCCAGATGCACAATCGTGCCTGCCGGAGCGTTCTCGAACACGATCTGCCGCGTCCATTGCACGCCGGCCATCGCCAGCGCCTGCGCCTGGACCTGATCGCGGCGATGCTGGTGCTCTCCGATCCAGCGCTGCTGTTGCCACAGCAGCGTCGCGGCAATGGTGGCGGCGAGCGCCGCGAGCAGCATCGCCATGACCACGGCGGCGCCGCGCAATGTCGATCTTCGGGAAGGGTTGGAAAACAGGATCATCAGCGCAGCGCCAGCCATCGCTCGATCGTTTCGCCGGACGACAGCGTCAGCTGCACGCGGACCGCGCGCGGCAAGTCCGCATCGCCGACGACGGGCCACCGATCGATCCAGGCGTTGTCGCGCGTCAGATAAGTCAGCCGGAAACGCGCGACATCGGGCAGCAACGCGTAGCTCGTCGGTTGCGCGTCTTGCGGACGGTCGTAGCTCGGCCAATACAGCACTTCGACGGTGCCATTGCGCAAGCGATAGCCGAGCCGCTGGCCCGCGCTTCCGGGTTCGATATCGAATTCCGGACCCGCTCGCGAAAATGCGAGCTCACTGTCGCCGTCGTTGCCTCCGGAGTTGGTCACGAAACCCAGCCACGGTGCTTCGCGGGCGGCCCCGATCGCGCGTAGCGCGGCACCGCCTGACGCATATCGCCTTCGAGCCGCGCGAAGAACAGGTCGAGCGTGCGCCATCGCGTAGCCTCGGCTGCGAGGCGCGTCTCGGCGTCGGAAAGCGCAGCCAGCGCGCGGTAGCCGAGCACCGCGATCACGGCGACGATGGCAATTGCAATCAGCACCTCGAGCAAGGTGAATCCGCGCCGCGTACGCGCCGGTGGGCATCATCGTCGTGCCGATTGGGCGACGTAGCCCACCAGATGCGCGAGGACATAATCCGGCGTGGACGGATCCGCGACGTTGATCTCGATTTTTCGGAACGCGGGATTGGGTGTCCCGGATACCGTTTCGCGCCACGAAAATGCAGCGCCGCCTTGCGCGTCGGTGCCGCTGCGCTCGCCGACTGCCGGCGCCGGCTGCTCGAGCTGCGCCGCGGCGAGCCGGTTCTGCGCCACCCAAAGCGCGAGCGTGCGCGCCTTCAGCGCGCGTGGCGCTGTCGGCGCTCTGCGCCACGCTTCGAAAACCGGCTGCCAGCGCCACGGCCAGGATCGCCAGCGCGACCAGGACCTCGACCAGCGTGAATCCCTTGCGGCGGACTAGCGCAGCGATGGCGTCGACACCGTAACCCGATTGATCGGATCCGGAAAAAAGCAGGATGCGCCATTCGGCCGCGGCGAGTTCGATGACAAACGGTTCGTTCCGGCCGCTGGCGCTGCAAGGGCACGATGGCATCGGCGCGCGACCGGTTGAGCGGCATAGGCGCGCACCGCGACAGCAAACGAAGTCGGCAGCGTGCGCGCCGCCAGCACGTCATCGCCGGACAGCGCGCTCCAGTCGTCGCCGCTGTTGGCGCCACGGCGCCAGAAACGATAGTTGCCGCCGACGGCCGACACGCCCAGCGTTTCGTTGTGCCATTGCGCCAGCAGCGCCGCGTGCTCGATCGCCGCGCCAAGACGCCGGCCCTCGCGCTCGAGCTCCGCGCGAGGATCGCTGTCGAAGCGCGCGTAGACGAGCGCCGCGGCGAGGCCAATCACGATCAGCACCACCAGCACTTCGGCCAGGGTGTATCCAGCGAGATGGCCGGGCGCAAAGATGCGCCTGACACTCAACTCGCGCGCAAACCTCGAGCGCGTATTGGTCAGAGGTCCCACGAGCCGACGTCGGCATCGATACCGGTGCCGCCGGGCGCTCCGTCGGCGCCGAAACTGAAGACATCGATTTCGCCGCGCAGGCCGGGGCTCAAGTATTGATACGGATTGCCCCAGGGATCCTTGGGCAGCCGCTCGAGGTAGCCGTTCGGTTTCCAGTTCGTCGGCACCGGCACCGATGTGGGCCTGCTCACCAGCGCGCGGAGCCCCTGCTCGCTGGTCGGATAGCGCCCGTTATCGAGGTCGATAGAGCTTGAGCGCCTGCAAAATCGCGGCGATATCGTTCTTGGCAGCGATCACCCTCGCTTCGTCGGGTCTTTCCAGCACGCGTGGCACGACCAGCGCCGCGAGTATCCCGAGGATGACGATGACCACCAGGATTTCGACCAGCGTGAATCCGCGTGCGTGAACTTTGCTTGAATCGCAGGCGGCCATGCGGCAAGCGGTGCGGCAAGAATAACGGCAGATGCATGCAGCCATTATAATCGCTCGCGTGTGCTCGCTTGCGCAGGGTTCGTCGCGGCGAATGCCCACTCCTCAGGTGAACCTCGAATGCGTCGCTTGGCGTGGTTACTCTTGTTGTTGCTCATCGCTGCCGCGGCCGCCTATGGCTGGATCGTCGCCGCGCCGCTGCCGCTGCCGCAGCCGGCATACGCGTTCACGGTCAAGCCCGGAGCGAGCCTGCGCTCGGTTGCCCGCGAGCTCGCCGCAGCGGGCGTGCTTCCTGCCGACTGGATTCTTGTTGGCTGGGCGCGCATCACCGGCAGGACCGGACGATCAAGGCCGGAAATTACGAGCTCGCCGCGGGAACGACGCTCGCCGCGCCTGCTCGCCAAGCTGACGCAGGGCGACGTCACGCAGACGGCATTTACCATCGTCGAAGGATGGAGCATTCGCGACCTTCGATCGGCGCTGAAAAAGCATCCGGGGATCGTGCCCGCCGTCGCCAATCTGCCCGATGCCGGAGTTGATGCAAAAACTCGGCGCCACTGAGACGCGTGCCCGAGGGCATGTTCTTTCCCGACACTTATTATTTCGCGACCGGCTCGACCGACACGTCGCTCCTCGTTCGCGCTTATCGGACGCATGCAGCAGCGACTCGCCGCGGCGTGGGCAGTACGCGCTCCCGGAATTGCCGCTGTCGACGCCCTACGAGGCCCTGACGCTCGCATCGATCGTCGAGAAGGAAACGGGCAGGCCGGCGGATCGTCCTCTTATCGCCGCCGTTTTCATCAATCGCTTGCGCCAGGGCATGCGCCTGCAGACCGATCCCACGGTCATCTACGGCATGGGCGAGCAATTCGCCGGCAATCTGAAGCGACGCGATCTCGACGCCGATCACGCTTTCAATACCTACACCCGCGAGGGATTGCCGCCGACGCCCATCGCCTTGCCCAGCCAGGCCTCGATCGACGCCGTCCTTCATCCGCCGGCGTCGCCGTTTCTTTATTTCGTCTCGCGCGGCGACGGGTCGAGCGAATTCTCGACCAACCTCGCGGACCACAATCGCGCCGTGGCAAAATATCAGCGCAATGGCCGCTGATGCGCTTATCGAGTGCGCTGTGAGCAACCTGGCGTCGGCGCCGACGTTCATCCTTCACTTCCCGACTGCTTTCGATGCCCGCAGCGCTCCGTGGCCGCCTGATCACCCTTGAGGGGATCGACGGCGCCGGCAAGAGCACCCATCTGCCATGGCTCGCCGAGTTTCTTGCGCAAGGCGGCAGGCAGGTGTGGGTCACCCGCGAGCCCGGTGGCACGCGCGCTCGGCGAGCGGCTACGCGAGCTGCTGCTGCGCGAGCCCATGGCCCATGTCACCGAAGCCTTGTTGATGTTCGCGGCGCGTCGCGAGCATTGCGAGCGCGAGATCTGGCCGCGACTCGAGCAGGGAACCTGGGTGCTGTGCGACCGCTTCACCGACGCGACCTACGCTTATCAGGGCGGCGGCCATGGCGTCGCGGCGACGCTGATCGCCGACATGGAGCAGCGTCGCGCTCGATGATTTTCGGCCGGACTTGACGCTTGTTTTCGATGTTCCGGTCGGGGTCGGGCGGGAGCGGCTTGCCGACGGGCGCTCGCTGGACAAGTTCGAGCGGCAGCAGGCGGAATTCTTCGAGCGCGTTCGCGCGACCTATCTTGCGCGCGCCGCCCGCCGAGCCGCAGCGCTGCCGGGTCATCGACAGCACGCAGCCGCTGGCGAAGGTTCGCGACCAGCTCGCGGCGATATTCGCGACGCCATGATCGATCTCCATTCGCGCACCGCAACATGGCCGCCATTACCGTCGTGGCAGACGGCGATCGCGGCGTCCGCGCTTGCCGCATCGTCAACGCTGGCCGCATGCGCTGCTTGATCAGCGGCCGCCGAGGATTGGGCAAGCGCCTGCTGGCGCTGCATTTCGCGCGGGCCCTGCTGTGCGAGGCGCCGCTCGAAAGCGGCGAGGCCTGCGGCGTGTGCCCGAGCTGCGGCTATGTCGGACAGGGCACCCATCCCGACCTGCAGCTCATCGAGCCGGTGACCTACGACGACGAAGGAAACCCGACGCCGGTCGACACCATCAATGTCGAGCGCGTGCGCGAGTTGATCGAATTCACCCAGTTGTCGCCGCATCGGCAACGCGCCAAGGTCGGATTGATCGCGCCGGCGGAAGCGATGAATGCCGCCGCGGCGAATGCCTTGCTCAAGACGCTCGAGGAGCCGCCCGCGGGGACATTTCTATTGCTGGTGAGCCATCAGCCGGCGCGCCTGCCGCCGACGATCCTCGAGTCGTTGCCTGCGGCTTCCCGCGCCGGAGCCCGATCGCGCTGCGGCGGCGGCGTGGCTGGCGCAGAACAGCGTAGTCAACGCCAGATCCCGAGCTGGTGCTCGCTCAAGCCGGCGGCGCGCCCCTGTTCGCGCTTTCACTCGCCGACGCTGACATCCAACGCGAGCGCGATCATCTGCTTGCTGCAACTGGCTCAGCCGGAGCGGCTGTCACCGCTGGCGTTCGGGGCGCGCCTTGACAGCGCACCGAAGGACGAGCGCAAGGCTCAGCTCGCCAACGCGGTGTACTGGCTGCTGGCCTGGACCGCGGACCTCGCATCGGTGGCGGCCGGCGCGGCGCCTTCCTTCAACCCCGATCACCGGGACGCTCTGGCGCGGCTCGCCGAGCGGGTGGCACTGGTGCCCCTGTTCCGCTATTATCGAGTGCTCCTGCGACAGCGCGCGCTGCTTTCGCATCCGCTGCAACCGCGATGGGTCGCCGAAGCGCTGTTGATCGAATACCGCAAGTTGTTCGCCAGAGGTCAAGTGAATTAGCATGGCAACGGATCGCTCCAACGGAGGTACCGGCCCGGCCACGGTCTCACGACCGGGCGTGCTTTCGCTCAACATTCGGGAAAAGGCCGCGCTGTACGCCGCGTACATGCCTTTCCTCAAAGGCGGCGGCATCTTCATTCCCACCAATCGCGCACTACCAGCTCGGCGAGGAAGTCTTCATGCTGCTGTCGCTGATGGACGATCCGCAGCGAATCGCGGTTCAGGGCAAGGTGGTGTGGGTGACGCCCGAGGGCGTTCAGGGCAATCGCACGCAGGGCATCGGCGTCCAGTTCACGCCCGACGAAACCGGCGCCTCGGCGCGCGCTACCATCGAGAAGATCCTCGCGCGAAACGCTGGCCTCTAACCGGCCGACTCATACCATGTAGCGTTGGGAGGCGCGGAACAACGCGCTGTCTTTCAATGCCAGATGCCATGCCGGTCACCTGAGCGCGTGTCGCACCGCGCTGCCGCGTGACGTCCCATCGATGATCGTTTCCTGACTCTTCCTATCTGGCGCCGTGTTCGTCGATTCCCACTGTCACATCAATTTTCCAGAGCTCGGAAGCAGGATTTCCGACGTGCTCGAGTCGATGGCCGAGAACCGCGTGACGCACGCGCTTTGCATCGGCGTCAATCTGCCGGAGCTGCCGGGCGTGCTTCAGCTCGCGGCCGACCATCCGAACATCTATGCCAGCGTGGGCGTTCATCCCGACTACGAGGACACGCCCGAGCCGTCGATCGACACGCTGACCGAGCTCTCGCGGCGCGACAAGGTGGTGGCGATCGGCGAAACCGGATTGGACTACTTTCGAGTCTCCGGCGACCTGGAATGGCAGCGTACCCGCTTTCGAACCCATATTCGGGCCGCACGCGAATGCGGCAAGCCGCTGGTGATCCATACCCGCTCCGCCGCGGCGGACACGCTCGCGATCATGCGTGAGGAGCGGGCGGGGAAGCGGGGGCGTCATGCACTGCTTCACCGAAAGCTGGGAGGTGGCAGTGGCGCGCTCGACCTGGGTTTTCACATTTCCTTTTCCGGCATCGTCACTTTCAAGAATGCGCAGGAGATCAAGGACGTCGCCCGGCGCGTACCGCTTGACCGGATGCTGATCGAGACCGACTCGCCGTATCTGGCGCCGGTGCCCTTTCGCGGCAAGCAGAACGAGCCCGCGTACGTCCGCTATGTCGCCGAGGAAATCGCCCGCCTTCGCGACATCCCGGTAGCAGAAGTGGCCTCGGCAACGTCGACTAACTTCTTTCGCTTGTTTGGGGTCCCCGACCATGCTCATTGAACGATTGCGCGCGACGCGTCTGCGACGTGCGCTGCTGTGCGGCGCTGCTGGCAGCGCTGTGCTTTGGGGCCGCGCCGGCGGTGCTCCACGCGCAGGCTCTTTTCGAGCGCTTCAACATGGCCGTGGCAGCCGATCGCGCCGACGAAGTCGCTGCGCTGCTGGCGCGCGGCATGGATCGAACACCGTGGATCTGAATGGTGACCCTGCGCTGCTGGTGGCGGCGCGCCTCGGCTATGAAGCGATGCTGGACACGCTCTTGCGCGGCGGCGCCAAGGTCAACACCCGCAATCGCGTTGGCGACACCCCGGTCATGATCGCGGCGATCGGAGGACAGCTGGCGATCGTCAAGAAGCTGGTCGCCCGGGGCGCGGAGATCAACGGCGCGGGGTGGACGCCGCTCATCTACGCGGCGACCGGTGGCCGCGACGAGGTCGTGCGTTATCTGATCGAGGCGGGCGCCAAAGTCGACGCGGAAGGACCGAACGGAACCACGGCCTTGATGATGGCGGTTCGCGGCGGACACGCCGACACGGTATCGCTACTGCTCGCCAAAGGGGCGAGCGTCAATCATCGCAACGAGAACGGCGCATCAGCGCTGGCGTGGGCGCAACGCGGTGGTTTCGAAGCATAGAAAAGGACCTGCGCCGGCGCGGGGCGCGGGAGTAGCCTGCCGCCGTGCGGTGACCGCGAGCAGCGGCAGACAAATCAGGGCAGGGCTTCCTCGAGCGCCGATGTGCTGGGCGTAGCGCCGCCGGCGTCCGACGGTGCGCGTCGGTCGCGCCAGTGCCGTGCGTCCGGCTTGGGCGCTGGGTATCAATGCGGGAAGCGCGCCGGCCAGACGGCGGGCGCCGTCGAAGCGCTTTGCCAATAGTCTTGGAAAGCGTCACGATCTCGACCTCTCTCCCCCTGCCGCGGCGAGTGAACAAAACGACCCTCGCCGAGGTAAATGCCGACATGGGAAAACTGCAAGCGCCGGGTATTGAAAAAACCAGATCACCCGGCATCAGCTCGGCCACGGGGATCTTTTGTCCCAGGCGCGAGATCTCCTGCGAAGTGCGCGGCAAGGTCACGCCGGTCACCTGCTGGAACACGTAACGCACCAATCCGCTGCAGTCGAGTCCCCGCTCCGGGCTGGTGCCGCCGAATCTGTAATCGACGCCTATCAAGCCCAGGGCGTAGATCGCCAGGTCCTGCGCGCCGTGCCAGACGTTCGCGGGAACCGCAGAGGCTTGGGAAGCCCGCTCGCGCGCTGAGGCGGCGGATCTGCCGCCGCCAAAGGTGCGAACAGCAGGCCAGCGGCAAGGCCCGCAGTGCGAGGACGCAGCCGCAGCGCCTTTGTCCGTCGAGTGGCGTTGTCGTTCGATCATCAAAAGTCATTTAGCCTATTTTCAAGTCGGTTGCAAGCTATAGTTCGTAAACAACTTCATGTCGAGCTGCGTCTTTGGGACGCGCGGCGGCTCGTTGCTAAAGTCGACGCTCTACCGCCAGGGTCGAGCGACCAGCGCTCGATAGACCTCGACCCGATCGCCGTCGGCAAGTATAGCCTTGCGATCGGTCAGCTTGCCGAAGATCCCGACCCGGGCGCCAGCTAGGTCGACCTCCGGATGGCGCGCTGCCAGACCGGAACTGTTCGAGCGCGTCGGCCACGGTGGCGCCGGCCGGCAGATCGCACCGCGATCTCCGTCGCGCGGTCCGGCAGCGCCAAAACGACGGTGACCTCGATGCCGGGAGCGGCCTGAATCATGATCGCGGCTTGTGCAGGTCGTCGGCACGCTTGACGAAGGCATCGATGAACGTCGTCGCGACGTGGTCGAACACCGGTCCGATAAGACGTTCGAGCACCGGGCCCGCGAACTCGTAGCGCAGATCGAACTCGACTTTGCATGCCGTGGGCGCAAGCGACCGGAAACGCCAGGTGCCGTCGAGACGACGGAAGGGCCCGTCTCGCAACTCGATCACGATGCGCTCGGGCCGCTCGTTGCGGTTGGCGGTCGTGAAATGCGCCCGTACGCCGTGATAGTTGATATCGATCCTCACAAGTGCGCGCGGGGGTGTTCGCTCGAGTATGGCCGTGCCGCCGCACCATGGCAAAAACTCGGGGTAGTCCTCGACGCGCTCGACCAGGTCGAACATCTGCTCCGCGCTGTGCTCGACGAGCACCGATTTGCTGACAGTGGCCATTGTTACAATAGTGCGGGAATCGGGAACGTCAGCAACGCGTGAGCCAGCGGGTACGAGCGAGTTGGCAACTGAGTCGCCGCACCATGAGCATTGTCGAGAACAAAAGCGTATCACGACTATTTCGTCGAGGAGAAATTCGAGGCGGGCGTGGCGCTCGAGGGTTGGGAAGTCGAAGGCCATCCGCGCCGGGCGCGCTCAAGTTGAAGGAAGCCTACGTGGTCGTCAAAAGCGGCGAGATCGTGCTCCTCGGCGCGCACATCACGCCGCTGGCGACGGCGTCGACCCATATCAAGCCCGATCCGACGCCGCACGCGCAAGCTGCTGATGCATCGGCTGGAGATCAACCGCCTGATCGGCAAAGTCCAGCGCGCGGGCTATACGCTGACGCCGCTCGAATCTCCATTTCAGCAAGGGACGCATCAAGCTCGAGATCGGCCTCGCGCGTGGCAAGAAGCAATACGACAAGCGGGAGACCGAAAAGCTGCGCGACTGGACCCGCGAAAAGCAGCGCCTGCTGCGCAACCGGTCGGGCGCGATGCGCGCCTCGCGCTCGGGGTGAGCCGGGCAGGCGCCACGCCGGTGGTGATTCGGGCGGCCGCGGATGCCGACCTGCCGGCGATAGCCGAGCTCTATGCGCATCATGTTCTCACCGGGACGGCGTCGTTCGAGGTCGCGGCACCCACGGTCGATGAAATGCGGCGGCGGTCGGCGCGACGTCGCTCGCGCGCGGACTGCCTTATTTCGTCGCATCGCTGCCGGAGTACCGCTCATCGCCGGCTACGCCTATGCCACCGAGTATCGCTCCCGGGTCGCCTATCGGCACACGGTCGAGAGATTCGGTGTACGTCGACCCCGTCTGCGTCCGGCGCGGCGCCGGCCGCGCGCTGCTCGCCGCGGTGATCGCCGCCTGCGAGGCGCTCGGCTACCGGCAGATGGTCGCGGTGATCGGCGGCTCCGACAATGCGGCGTCGATTTCGCTGCACGCGGCGCTTGGATTCCGGCACGCCGGCGTCTTGCCTGCGGTCGGCCGCAAGTTCGATCGCTGGATCGACACCGTGTTGATGCAGCGCGCGCTCGGTCCGGGCGCCTCCACGCCTGCGCCGTGACGCGTCGATGAGCCCCGCCGAACAATTCCTCCGGGCTCGACCGCAACGCGGCGAATCATGTTCCGCTCTCGCCGATCCAGTTTCTCGAGCGCAGCGCGCTCGTCTATCCGACAAGGTGGCGGTGCGGCATGGCGAGCGCGCGATTACCTATCGCGAGTTCGAGTCGCGCTGCCGGCGGTTCGCCTCGGCGCTGGCGCAACGCGGCATCGGTCGTGGCGACACGGTGGCGGTCATTGCGCCGAACGTTCCGGCGCTGCTCGGAAGCGCATTACGCGGTGCCGTGCCCTCGGCGCGGTGCTCAACGCGCTCAACTACCGGCTCGACGCGCGCGACATCGCCTTCTGTCTCGAGCACGGTCAGGCCAAGGTGCTTTGATCACCGATTCCGAGTTTGCGCCCGCGGTCGGCGAAGCGCTGCGCATGCTGGGGCGCGAGCTTCCGGTGATCGATATCGACGATCCGCTCGCCGCCGCGGCGCGCCGCACGCGCCTGGGCAAGCTGACCTACGAGGAGCTGCTGGCCGAGGGCGACCCGTCGTATGCGTGGCCCGGCCCGCGCGACGAATGGGATTCGATGTGCCTGCTCTACACCTCGGGCACGACCGGCGACCCGAAGGGCGTCGTCTACCATCATCGCGGCGCGTATCTCAACGCGCTGGGCAACGCGCTCGCGTTCGGGCTTCGGCCCGACAGCGTGTCACCTGTGGACGCTGCCGATGTTCCATTGCAGCGGCTGGACCTACACCTGGGCCGTGACTGCGGTCGGCGGCACGCACGTCTGCCTGCGCCGGGTCGATCCCGCGCTGATCTTCGAGGCGATACGCGATCACCGGGTGACTCACCTGTGCGGCGGCGCCGATCGTGCTCAACTTGCTGGTGCATGCGCCCGCGAGCAGGTGCGTCTGAAGCTGCGAGCACGTCGTCGAGGTCGCGACCGGCGGCGCGGCGCCTCCTTCGGCGGTGATCGAGGCGATGGAGCGCATGGGATTCAGGGTCACGCATCTTTACGGGCTCACCGAGATCCTACGGTCCCGCGACGCTCTGCGCCTGGCAGGATGCATGGTCCGCGATGTCGTTGACCGAGCGCGCCCGGATGATGTCGCGCCAGGGCGTGCCGATGCCGACCCTGGCGCAGGTGATGGTGGCCGATGCCGAGACGCAACTGCCGGTAACGCGGGATGGCGCGATCGATGGGCGAGGTCATGCTGCGCGGCAATACGCTGATGAAGGGTTATCTGCGCAATGAGTCAGCGACCGCGGCGGCGTTTCGCGGCGGGCTGGTACCACACCGGCGATCTCGGCGTCTGGCACGCCGACGGGTACGTCGAGATCAAGGACCGCTCGAAGGACGTCATCATTTCCGGCGGCGAGAACATCAGCTCGCTGGAAGTCGAGGAGTGCCTCTATCGTCATCCCCAGATCATGGAGGCCGCGGTCGTCGCCCGGCCGGACCGAAGTGGGGCGAGACGCCGTGCGCGTTCATCACCCTCAAGCCGGACGCCGCGGCCACGACCGCCGACGACATCACCGCCTGGTGTCGCGATCATCTGGCGCACTTCAAGGTACCGCGCAGCGTGGTGTTCGGGCCATTGCCGAAGACCTCCACCGGCAAGATCCAGAAATTCCTGCTGCGGGAAAAGGCCGGGCGCTGTGAACGCCATCGCGGCGATCAGCGATCCGGAATTGCTCGCGAAAACCGGCGAATGACGCTCGCGCTCCGAAGAGCTCAGGCCGACGCCTGGAGCAGGGCCTGCGCCGCCGCGACGCCGCTTCGCGTCGCCGCCTCCAGCGTCGCCGGGAATTGCGGATCGGTGTAATCGCCGGCAAGCGAAAGGCGCGGCGCGATCATTCCCGGTGCCGGACGCGCGAGGCCCGCGGTGCACGCGTAGGTCGCTCGGCGCTCGGCGATGACTTGCATCCATGTCGGCGCCTGTAGCGAAGGCAGCACGCGGCGCAACTGCGCGTCGATGGATCGCGCGAGCGCGTCGTGGCCGGTGCGCACGCTCGGTAAATCGGTGCTGATCACCACCGCGGCGAGCCCCGGCGGCCCGTCGAGCTGGCCGCGGTCGAAAACCCATTGTCCCGGCGCGCCGTCGAGCTTCTGCATCGGATGCTCGAGCTCCAGAGGCGTCGAATACTGCAGGTAGGCGGTAACGATCGGCTCATAGGCAAAGGCCGCGACCTGCGCCAACGCCAGCGTCGCTCTGGGATCGGACTCGCCGTTGAACAGCAAGTGCGGCAATTGATGGGGAGCCACCGCCAGCACCACCGCGTCGAACTGCTCCTCGCTGTATCCGATCCTGAGGATAACGCCATCGGCGCGCGCCGCGATGCCGTTGACCATCGCGCTCTTGCGGATCTCGCCGCCGCGGTCTGCGACATAGGCTGCCGCGGGATCGGGAAACAGGCTCGAAAGATCGACGCGCGGCAGCAGCAGGTCCGAGTCGCGCGCGTGAGCGCCAAAGCGACGCGGCAAGAACGTTGAGAAACAGGCGTCGCGGACGCCGTCGCGATCGACGTGTTCAACGCCGCGAGGCAAAGCGGCTCCCACAGAGCGCGGATGACAGCCGCCGGTTGCCCGTCGAGCAGCGAGCCGACGGTGAGCGCGCCATCGCAGCGGAAATGCTCGCGTCGAAGACTGCGCACGAACGCGATCGTAGCCTGCCGATCGGCCCACGACCACCCTCGCGCGAAGAGCAGCGCAACGCGCCAGGTTCAGCGGCGCGGGAAGGCCGGAGGTCGAAAGCCGGAACACACCGGGCTCGTTAAGGCACAGCCGGCGCCGATCCAGCAGCTCGTGATCCGCACCGGCGCCGTGCACGGTGCGGATCAGCGCCAGTGTTTGCGCATACGCACCGAGCAGGATGTGCTGGCCGTTGTCGACGGTGACGCTGTAGGCTTCGACGCGACGCGCGCGTCCGCCGAGCGTGCGCGCGGCTTCGAACACGGTGACCGCGCGCCCCGCGGTGGCGAGCGTCACCGCTGCGGCGAAGCCTGCGTAGCCGCCGCCGATGACGGCGACCCGGTCGGCGATCATGTCGCGAGAAGCGTTAGTAATTCCACGATGTCCTCCACGCGAGCCAGGCTTTGCGCAGCGGGGTCAGCGAGAGGCGGCGATCGAGGACGCGAAAGCCATCGCGCTCGATCTCGTCGAGCAGCGCGCGATAGATCGCGGCCATGATCAACCCGGGACGTTGCGACCGGCGATCGACTGCGCGGCAGCGCGGCCGAGCGCCTTGTCGTAGAACGCGCGGGCGCGCTGCGACCTGAAAGGCCATCAGGCCTTGAACCCCGGAGTGACGCTGCTGCCGATGCAGGTCGGCGCCGGTCACGCCGAATCGTTCCATTTCGTCCTGCGGCAGATAGATGCGGCCGCGGCGTGCGTCTTCGCCGACATCGCGGATGATGTTGGTGAGCTGAAACGCAATTCCCAGATCGCGCGCGTAGCCTCGCGTGGAGGCGACGGTATAGCCGAAGATTTGCGCCGACATCAGTCCTACCACGCCGGCGACGCGATCGCAGTAGCGTTCGAGCAAGCGCGAAGTCCGGATATCGGTCGAGGTCGAGATCCATCGCCATGCCGTCGATCACCGCGAGCAAGTGCTCTTGCGGCAGCTCGAACGCTTTCACCACCGGCTTCAGCGCCTGAGCGACCGGGTGCTGCGGCACGCCGCCGAAAATCGCCGCGACTTGCGAGCGCCACCATTCGAGCTTGATCCGGGCCACCGCGGCATCGATGGTATCGTCCACCGCGTCGTCGACCTCGCGGCAGAAGGCATAGAGCGCGATAATCGCGCGCCGCCGCTCGGGCGGCAGAAAGCGAAAGCTGTGATAGAAGCTCGAGCCGCTCGCCGCGGCCTTCTGTTCGCAGTAGGCGTCGGGGCTCACTGGATGGTCAGCGAAACAACGCGGCGGCGGACATTGCCGCCCAATCGCCGCGCGACAGCACCGGCCGGTGGCGAAACACGTCGCCATCGACCGCGTCGATCGACCTGCAGAATACGCAATCCGCCGGCGACGACCATTTTGAGCTCGAGCTTGAGGCGCAGCGGCAACGCCTGCGCCAGGGCCCGGCCGGATTCCAGCATTGCGCGCGTACGCTGCACCTCGAACGCGATCAAGGCGCGCCAGCGCTCGTCGCACCGTCCTTCAGCGATCTGTTGTTCCGTGACCTTGTACCGAATCATGTCGTCCTTCGGCAGGTAGACGCGGCCTTTGTTCCAGTCGATCGCCACGTCCTGCCAGAAATTGGCGAGCTGCAAGCCGCTGCATATAGCATCGGCCTGGCGCAGGCTTTCGCTGTCGTCGATGCGATACAGGTGCAGCAGCAGCCGTCCGATCGGGTTGGCGGAGCGCGCGCAGTAAGCGGAGAGCTCCGCGAAATCGGCGTAACGGGTCTTCAGCACGTCCTGTCGGAACGCCGAAAGCAAATCTCGAAACGGAGCCAGCGGCAGCGCGTGATCGCGTATGGCGTCGGTCAGCGACGCGAAAGGAGGCTCGTCCGGTCGATCGCCGCTTGGCGATGCGATCGAGCATCGCCTCGTAGTGGTCGAGCTCTGCGAGACGCTGCGGCGGCTGCGCACTGCCCTCGTCGGCGATATCGTCGGCGGCGCGGGCGAAATGGTAGATCGCAACGATGGCCGGACGCAGCGCGGCCGGCGCAAGCCACGACGCGACGGGAAAGTTTTCGTAATGAGCGACCGGCACGGAATTGTCCACTTGTTGGAGCCTTGATACGGGCCAGTTACGTAGCGGGTAAAAGGCGTTTCCGCTATACTGACCCGTTTCGCGAAATCGGCTGCGAAAGTGGCGGAATTGGTAGACGCACCGGCCTTAGGAGCCGGAGCCGAAAGGCGTGAGAGTTCGAGTCTCTCCTTTCGCACCACCGGAAATCTAGCAAGGAATCATCGGGTATGCAAATGACACTGGAGACGCTGGGTCAGCTCGAGCGACGGCTGCATGTCGCCGTGCCGATCGAGCAGATCGAGGGCGAAATCCAGAAGCGGCTGGCGCGGCTGGCGAAGACGGTCAAGATCGCCGGCTTCCGTCCCGGCAAGGTGCCGCTGAAGATGGTCACCCAGCAATATGGGCCGCAGGTGCGCTCCGACGTGATTTCGGACACGGTGCAATCCGAGCCTCAACGATGCGATCCGCGCGCAGAACCTGCGCGTGGCGGGTTATCCGCGCATCGAGCCCAAGCAGCGCGGCGACCGAGGATCAGTTCGAATTTTCCGCCGTGTTCGAGGTTTATCCGGAGATCGCGCTCGGCGATCTGTCCGGCGTCAAGATCATGCGGCCGGTTGCCGAAGTCACCCCCGCCGATGTCGAGCACACGCTCGATATCCTGCGCAAGCAAAACGTGCGCTACGAGGTCGTGCAACGCGGCCGCGCGAGACGAAGATCGCGTCATGGTCGACTTCAGCGGCAAGATCGACGGCGTCGAGTTTCCCGGAGGCCAGGCCAAGGATTTTGCGATCACCTCGGCGAGGGTCGCATGCTGCCGGAGTTCGACGCTGCGCTCGCCGGCATGGCCGCGGGCGAGACAAGGTCGTTCAAGCTCGTCTTCCCGCCGGACTACCACGGCCGCGAAGTCGCCGGCAAGACCGCGGAGTTCTCGCTGACGGTGCACTCGGTTGCGCAGCCGATGCTGCCGGAGATCGACGCGCGAGTTCGCGCGCAAGTTCGGCATCGCCAGCGGCAGCGTCGACGAGCTGCGCGCCGAGGTCACCGCCAATCTGACGCTCGAGCTGAAGCGGAAGATCGAAGCCGTCGTCAAGCAGCAGGTGCTGCAGGCGCTGAGATCGACTTCGCAGCTGGTCGTGCCGAAGTCACTGGTCGAGCTGGAAGCGCAGAACCTTCTGCGCCGCACCAGCGAGGAGATGAAGCAGCGCGGCGCGCGAAGGGATCCGATCTGCCGGCATCGCACGACATCTTCCGTCCGCAAGCCGAGGAGCGGGTTGCGTTCGGCCTGATCCTCGAACGAGATCGTGCGCGTGAATCAGCTCCAGCCCAAGCCGGAGCAGGTGCGCGCGCTGGTCGCCGAGGCCGCGCAGAGTTACGAGCAACCCGACGCGGTGATCCGCTGGCACTACGACAAGCCCGAGCGGCTGAACGATTTCGAGCTGGCGGCAGTCGAACACAACGTCGTCGAGTGGGCGCTCAGGCGCGCGCAGGTCGAAGATCAGGCGACCACTTTTTCCGCACTGATGGAGCCGGCGACCGCGTCAGCCGGCGCAACCGAACCGACAGCAACCAACCTACGCGACGCGCGATAAGGCTGAATCATGAGCACAGGCACAATCAACGAACCGAGGGGTCTGGGCTTGATCCCGATGGTGATCGAGCAAAGCGGGCGAGGCGAGCGCGCGTACGACATCTATTCGCGCCTGCTCAAGGAGCGCGTCATTTTCCTGGTCGGGCCGGTCGACGACAACACGGCCAACCTGGTTATCGCGCAGATGCTGTTCCTGGAGTCGGAGAATCCGGACAAGGACATCAACTTCTACATCAATTCGCCCGGGCGGCTCGGTGTCCGCCGGGATGGCGATCTACGACACCATGCAATTCATCAAGTGCGACGTGTCGACGCTGTGCGTCGGCATGGCGGCGAGCATGGGCGCGTTTCTGCTGGCGGCGGGCACCAAGGGAAAGCGCTTTGCGCTGCCCAATTCGACGGTCATGATCCACCAGCCCTCCGGCGGCTTCCAGGGGCAGGTTTCCGACATCGAGCGCCACGCGCAGTACGCCATCGACATCAAGCGCCGTTTCATCGAGCTGATGGTCCAGATGACCGGGCGCACCGACCGAGCAGGTCGAGCTCGACCACGACCGCGACCGATTTCTGACGTCGGAACAAGCAGTTTCGTACGGAATCGTGGACAAAGTCTTGCAGAGCCGGGCCCAAGCCGGGTAGAGTAGGATAGAGATAGGGCGAGATAACGGAGCACGAGCCCGACCCGAGGCAAGTGAATGGCCGAGAAAACGACCGGCGACAAGCTTCTTTACTGTTCCTTCTGCGGCAAGAGCCAGCATGAGGTGAGGAAGCTCATCGCCGGGCCGTCGGTGTTCATCTGCGATGAGTGCATCGAGCTTTGTAACGACATCATTCGGGAAGAAGGCGCCACCGCCGACGCCGCCCGGTCGGACAAGAACAAGCTTCCGACGCCGCACGAAATTCGCCAGATCCTGGATCAATACGTCATTGGCCAGGAATTGGCCAAGAAGATACTGTCTGTTGCAGTCTACAATCACTACAAGCGGCTCGAAACCAGCGTCAAAGAGGACGATGTCGAGCTCGCCAAGAGCAACATTCTGCTGATCGGCCCGACGGGCTCCGGCAAGACGCTGCTGGCGCAGACGCTCGCGCGCCTGCTCGACGTCCCCTTCGTGATCGCCGATGCCACGACGCTTGACCGAGGCGGGCTATGTCGGCGAGGACGTCGAGAACATCATCCAGAAGCTGCTGCAGAAGTGCGATTACGACATCGACAAGGCGCAGCGCGGCATCGTCTACATCGACGAGATCGACAAGATTTCGCGCAAGAGCGACAACCCTTCGATCACCCGCGACGTGTCCGGCGAGGGCGTGCAGCAGGCGCTGCTCAAGCTGATCGAGGGCACGATCGCGTCGGTGCCGCCGCAGGGCGGGCGCAAGCACCCGAACCAGGAGTTCGTCCAGGTCGACACCACCAACATCCTGTTCGTCTGCGGCGGCGCGTTCGACGGCCTGGAGAAGATCATCCGCCAGCGCACCGCGAAGACCGGGATCGGCTTCGGCGCCGAGGTGCTGAGCCCCGACGACCGCAAGGACATTGAGCCGGCTGTTGCGCGAGACCGAGCCCGAGGATCTGATCAAGTTCGGCCTGATTCCCGAGTTCGTCGGCCGCCTGCCGGTGGTCGCGACGCTGGAAGAGCTCGACGACGCGGCGCTGATCCAGATCCTGGTCGAGCCCAAGAACGCGCTGATCAAGCAGTATCACAAGATGTTTCGCATGGAAGGCGTCGAGCTCGAGGTGCGCGAGCCGGCGCTGCGCGCCATCGCCAGCAAGGCGCTCGCGCGCAAGACCGGCGCGCGCGGCTTGCGCTCGATACTGGAACAGGTGTTGCTCGACGTCATGTACGACCTGCCGTCGCAGACCAATCTTGTCGCGCGTCGTCGTCGACGAAGCGACGATCGCCAACGACGGCAAGCCGCTGCTGATGTTCGCCGAGTCGCCCAAGGTCGCGGCGGCTCATTCGTAATCTGTCACGCGTCGGCGCGGGATTGGCGCGCCGCGACACGCGAGCAGGGTTGATCCGCGCTTGCGCGCGGCCAGTCGGCTTGAACGTGGCCGCCGGTCGGCCCCACCTTCGCCTTACCGCGTCCATCCTTCTGATGGACCATCGAGGGATAATGAGCCACACTCAGGGACTTTGAGGGACACCGAACCGCCATGGGCAACGATCTACCTACGCTTTCCACCACGCTGACGCCTTTCCCGCTGCTGCCGTTGCGGGACGTCGTCGTGTTTCCGCACATGGTGATCCCGCTGTTCGTCGGCCGTCCGAAGTCGATCAAGGCGCTCGACGTGGCGATGGAAACCGGAAAGCACATCCTGCTCGTGGCGCAGAAGTCCGCCGCCAAGGACGAGCCTTCGGCCGAGGACCTCTACGACATCGGCAGCGTCGCGACCGTGCTGCAGATGCTGAAGCTCCCCGACGGCACGGTGAAGGTGCTGGTCGAAGGCACCCAGCGGGCGCGGATCGTGAGCATCGATGACGCCGGCGATTACCTGTCCGCCGACGCGACGCTGCTCGCCGCGCGTCGAAAGCGGCGCGCACGAGATCGAAGCGATGCGCCGCGCGCTGCTCGGCCAGTTCGACCAGTACGTCAAGCTGAACAAGAAGATCCCGCCGGAGATCCTGACCTCGATGTCGGGCATCGACGACGGCGGCCGCCTTGCCGACGCCATCGCCGCGCACCTGCCGCTGAAGCTCGAGCAGAAGCAGGAGATCCTCGAGATGCAGGACGTCGGCAAGCGGCTCGAGCACCTGCTCGGCCTGCTCGAAGGCGAGGTCGACATCCTGCAGGTCGAGAAGCGCATCCGCGGCCGGGTCAAGCGGCAGATGGAGAAGAGCCAGCGCGAGTACTACCTGAACGAGCAGGTCAAGGCGATCCAGAAGGAGCTCGGCGAGGGCGACGACAACGCCGACCTCGACGAAATGGAAGAAGAAGGTCAAGGCCGCCAAGATGTCGAAGGAGGCCGAGGCCAAGGCCATGACCGAGCTCAAGAAGCTGCAAGATGATGTCGCCGATGTCGGCCGAAGCGACGGTCGTGCGCAACTTCATCGACACGCTGCTCGGCCTGCCGTGGAAGAAGAAGAGCAAGATCAACAAGGACCTCGTCGAACGCGGTCAAGGTGCTCGACGCCGACCACTACGGCCTGGAGAAGGTCAAGGAGCGCATCGTCGAGTACCTCGGCGGTGCAGCAGCGCGTCGACAAGCTCAAGGCGCCGATCCTGTGCCTCGTCGGTGCGCCCGGCGTGGGCAAGACCTCGCTCGGCCAGTCGATCGCGCGGGCGACCAACCGCAAGTTCGTGCGCATGTCGCTCGGCGGCGTGCGCGACGAGGCCGAGATCCGCGGCCACCGCCGCACCTACATCGGCTCGATGCCCGGCAAGATCCTGCAGAACATGACCAAGGTCGGCGTCAGGAACCCGCTGTTCCTGCTCGACGAAGTCGACAAGATGGGCATGGACTTTCGCGGCGACCCGTCGTCGGCGCTGCTGGAAGTGCTCGATCCGGAGCAGAACAACACCTTCGTCGATCACTACGTCGAGGTCGAATTCGACCTCTCGGACGTGATGTTCGTCGCCACCGCCAACACGCTGAACATTCCGGCGCCGCTGCTCGACCGGATGGAAGTCATCCGTCTGTCCGGCTACACCGAGGACGAGAAGATCGCGATCGCCAAGCAGTACCTGGTGCCCGAAGCAGATGAAGAACAACGGGCTCAAGGACGAACGAGCTGCACATCGCCGAGTCGGCGCTGCGCGACATCACGCGCTACTACACGCGCGAAGCGGGCGTGCGCGCGCTCGAGCGCGACGTCTCCAAGATCTGCCGCAAGGTGGTCAAGGCGCTGCTGCTGAAGGCGAGCGAAGGCAAGACCGCGCGCCGCGAAGAAGCCGGTCGAGGTCAGCGCCAAGAATCTCGACAAGTACCTCGGCGTGCGCCGCTTACACCTACGGCATCGCCGAGAAGAAGAACCAGGTCGGCCAGGTCACCGGGCTCGCCTGGACCGAGGTCGGCGGCGACCTGCTGACGATCGAGGCCGTGGCGCTGCCGGGCAAGGGCAAGACGACGACCACCGGCAAGCTCGGCGACGTGATGAACGAGTCGATCGCGGCGGCGCTGTCGGTGGTGCGCCATCGCTCCAAGCAGCTCGGCATCGCGGCGGACTTCTACACAGAAGACCGACCTGCACATCCACCTGCCCGAGGGCGCGACGCCGAAGGACGGACCGAGCGCCGGCACCGCGATCTGCACGGCGATCGTGTCGATCCTGACCGGCATTCCGGTGCGCGCGGACGTCGCGATGACCGGCGAGATCACGCTGCGCGGCGAGTGCTGCCGATCGGCGGTCTGAAGGAGAAGCTGCTCGCGGCGGGCCGCGGCGGCATCCAGGCAGGTGCTGATTCCCGAGGAGAACGTCAAGGACCTGGTCGAGATTCCGCGACGAGATCAAGAACCGCCTCGAGATCCATCCGGTGCGCTGGATCGAGCAGGTGCTTCGAGTACGCGCTCGAGCGGCAGCCGACGCCGATCGACGGACGCTCGCGGCGGAGCCGCCGCGGTGCCGGCGCCGCCGGTCGAAGCGCCCGGTCGCTGATCAGGCACTGGCGCTGCCGCGCGGTCATCAAGCAGCTGCAGCGCACTGCAGACGACTGGTCAGAGCCGCGGCGATGACGCTGTCGCCGCGTTTGTCTTTCACGCGTCAATTCGACATCGATCGTGAAGCGTTCGCGCATGAGACGCTTGACGCGAGGTTTCGCGATTGCTATAACGTACATCCGGAGATCGACTCTGCCGCGCTTCGCAGCAGACGTCCGTGCCACCGTCTTCCATCCAGTATCGAAAGGGGCCATTCGTGAACAAATCGGAACTGATCGATGCTATCGCCAAGCACGCGGACATCTCGAAGGCTGCGGCGGGCCGGGCGCTCGATGCGACGGTGAACTCGATCAAGAGCTCGCTCAAGAAGGGCGACATCGTCACGCTGGTCGGTTTCGGTTCGTTCTACGTCGGCAAGCGCACGGCGCGCGCAGGGTCGTAATCCGCGCACCGGCGCGGCGATCAAGATCAAGGCCGCCAAGGTGCCGAAGTTCCGCGCTGGCAAAGCGCTCAAGGATTCGGTAAACTAACGGGCTTTTCCGCGTGCGGCTCGCTGGATCGGCGGTGCGGTCGACGTTCGCGCGCTCGGCAGGCGTCATGGGCCGACGCGCAACGCGGGTGCTTAGCTCAGTTGGTAGAGCGTCGCCCTTACAAGGCGAATGTCGGGGGTTCGAGCCTCTCAGCACCCACCAGCAGATCACGCGGAGTGGTAGTTCAGTTGGTTAGAATACCGGCCTGTCACGCCGGGGGTCGCGGGTTCGAGTCCCGTCCACTCCGCCAACATTCGGTCAAGGGGCGAACGCGAGTTCGCCCTTTTTGCACGCGACACGCAGCATCGTTTCGCGCCAGCCCGATTCGGCAGAATCGCCGAATGAATTCGGCGCAACAGAGGTTATCGTCGCAGTCATGTTCGATTTCGTCTATCGCAAGAAACGCGCTCGTCCAGATCATCCTGGCGCTGATCACGCTGCCGTTCGCGTTCTTCGGCGTCGACTACTACTTCCGCGGCGGCCGCGAGCACGACGTCGTGGCGACCGTCGGCTCGCAGAAGGTCACGCAGCAGCGAGTTCGACGAACGCGCTGCGCGAGCAGCGGCGACCGCATGCGCCAACGCGATGGGCGGCCGCAGCTACGACCCGGCGCTGCTCGACAACCCCGAGGTGCGCGTTACGCGGCTCGTCGAGAACAGCTCGTCAACCAGCGCCTGCTCGCAGGACGAAGGCGCGGGCGGCAGCTTCCGCGTCTCGCGACACGCAGCTCGCGGCAGTTCATCGCGCGACATCCCGCGCGTTCCAGGAGGACGGCAAGTTCTCGGCCGAGCGCTACAAGCTGCTGCTCAGCAACGCAAGAACATGACGCCGTGCGATCTTCGAGGACCGCGTGCGCCGCGAGACTCGCGCAGTGCGCCGTTGCAGGAGCCGCTGACGCGAGGGCGACGATCGTCGCAAGCGCGTCGGCCGCCCGGTACCTCGACCCTGCTGGAGCAGCGCCGCGAGGTCGCGGTCGGCGACGATCGACGCGCGAGGCCGTACGCGAAGGACGTCGAAGGTCGACGATGCGTGCCGTCAAGGCGTTCTACGACCAGAACCTCGCACGCGTTCGCCGACGCCCGAGCAGGCGCAGCATCGAGTACGCGTCGTGCTGTCGCAGCGACGCGCTCTCCGCCAAGGCGCACCGTCGACGCGGCCGAGGCATGAAAGCGCGTACGAGGCCAACGTCGCGACCTACTCGACGCCGGAGGGAGCGCACGGCGTCGCACATCCTGATCGCGGTCAAGCCCGACGCGAGCAGACGCCGAAGAAGGCGGCCGCGAAGCAGAAGGCCGAGGCGATCGCCGCGCAGGCGCAGCGCCGCACGCAGCGCTTCGCCGAGCTCGCGAAGAAGCGAATTCGCAGGACCCGAGGCTCGGCGCCGCAAGGGCGGCGACCTCGGCTCGTTCGGCACGCGGCACGATGGTCAGAGCCGTTCGAGGACGCCGCGTTCGCCGCGAAGCCAGGCGACATCGTGGGTCCCGGTGCAGACCGACTTCGGCTGCCACGTGATCCAGCGTGACCGGCGCGAACGCCGCGACGCAGTCGGCCGTTCGACGAGGTCAAGGAGCAGATCGAGACCGACCTCGAAGCGCCAGCGCCGCGGCAGAAGTTCAGGCCGCGGCGCCGACCAGTTCCAGAACCTCGTCTACGAGCAGGCGGATTCGCTCGCAGGGCGTGGGCAAGAGCGCTGGACATCCCGGTGCAAACGACCGGCTTCGTCCGCAAGTCGCAGCTGCAGCAGCTCGGGCGGAACAGCGCGAAGTTCGCCGACGCAGTGTTCTCGCCGGCGTCGGCTGCAGGCGAAGCGCAACAGCGAGGCGATCGAGATCGCGCCCAACACGCTGATGGCGGCGCGCGTCGTCGAGTACAAGCCGGCGGCGCCGCGATCACCGTTGACGACGTCAAGGCGGAGATCCGCCGCAGCTCGAACGTCTGCACGGCGGCGCGAAGCCGCCGAGCGCGCGGAGTCGCGCGAAGCTCGCGCTCCTGCAGCAGGGCAAAGTCGGACAAGGATGCCGGCGTCGCGTTCGCGCCCGATCGAGGTGGCGCGCAGCCGAGTCCGGCGCGGTTCCGCCCGACGCGCTCGTGAAGATCTTCCAGACCGATCAGACCAAGTTCCCGGCGTACGTGACCGGGACCACGGCGCGCGGCGGCTTCGCGATCTACCGCGTGACCAAGGTGATCGAGCCGACGTCGGCGACGCTCGACAGACGCGCCTCAAGCTCGCGAGCGAGCGCATGGCCGACCAGCTCGGGCGCGAGCTCGCGGTGGCCTACCTCGCGTCGCTCGGAGTCGCGCGCGGACGTCAAGATCAACCAGCAGCAGCTCGAGAAGAAGCCGCAGCAGTAGCGCTGAGTCAGCCCGCCAGGGCGAGTACTCGCGGATCTGGCGCTGCTGCTCGGCAAGCCGGCGCGAGCGCTCGGCGCTCTCGAGATAGGACGCGTTCGCCCTTCTCGTTGACGGTCATCAGCGGCTGGCTCGGATCTGGTAGGTACGCGCTGGCAGCGCGCCTGCGGCGCAGACGTCGGCGCGCTTCGCGCGTCGGCGCGCGACTTCTCCGCCTCTGGCACCCTCGGCATTCCTCCGCAGCTTGCGCAGCTCGGCGTCCTTGTTCGCCATCTCGCGCACCGCGTTCGGGTTGTCAGGCGGCGCGGCCGGGCGGCGACCTCGACCTTCAGGCCGCCGGTCGGCGGCTGGTCGAGTAGACGACGTGCCGTTCGCGTCGACCCACTTGTAGTCGCCGCGATGGGCAGGCAGGGCGACACGCCAGCGCCGAAGGCGGCGCGCGCGGGCACGCGGGTGAGAGCGCGAGGAGGCATGGGGCCACGGTACCGGGGGGCGACCACGCGTCAACGCGCGGACGCGCCGGACGGTTGACCAACGTGCGCCGCGGTGCCCGTCCCGAAAGGCGATGCGACCCGTCCTGTATAATCCGCTTTTGCGCACGAGGAGATTCTGCCCCCATGCGTGTCGTCCGCAAGGCGCTGACGTTCGACGACGTCCTGCTCGTTCCCGCCCACTCCACCGTCGTTCCCCGCGAAGTCTCGCCTCGCAACCCGCCTCACCCGCTCGATCACGCTCAACATCCCGCTGCTTGTCCGCGGCGATGGACACGGTCACCGAGTCGCGACTCGCGATCGCCATCGCGCAGGAAGGCGGCCTCGGCATCGTCCACAAGAACATGTCGCCGCGCGCAGCAGGCCGCCGAGGTCGCGAAGGTCAAGCGCTTCGAAAGCGGCGTCGTCAAGGACCCGATCACGATCCCGCCCGACGATGATCGGTGCGCGAGGTGCTCGCGCTGACGCGCGCAGCACCGCATCTCCGGCCTGCCGGTCGTCGAGGGCAAGCGCGTCGTCGGCATCGTCACCAACCGCGACCTGCGCTTCGAGACGAATCTCGACCAGCCGGTCGCGAACATCATGACGCCGGGCGACGAGCTCGTCACGGTGCCCGAAGGCGCCGACCTCGACGACGGCGAAGGCGCTCATGCACCGCCATCGCCTCGAGCGCGTGCTGGTCGTCAACGCGCGACATGGAGCTGCGCGGCCTCATCACCGTCAAGGACATCCTCAAGTCGACCGAGCACCCGCACGCGTGCAAGGACGAGCTCGGCCGCTTGCGCGTCGGCGCCGCGGTCGGCGTCGCGCGCGGACACCGAGGAGCGCGTCGAAGCGCTCGTCGCGGCGGGCGTCGACGTGATCGTCGTCGACACCGCGCACGGGCATTCGCAGGGCGTGCTCGACCGCGTGCAGTGGGTCAAGAAGCGCTACCCGCAGGTGCAGGTGATCGGCGGCAACGTCGCCACCGCCGCCGGCGCGAAGGCGCTCGTCGATCACGGCGCCGACGGCGTCAAGGTCGGCATCGGTCCCGGCTCGATCTGCACGACGCGCATCGTCGCCGGCGTCGGCGTGCCGCAGATCTCGGCGATCCAGATCGTCGCTCGAAGGCGCTGACAGGCTCGGCGTGCCCGCTGCATCGCCGACGGCGGCATCCGCTATTCGGGCGACATCGCCAAGGCGCTCGCCGCCGGGCGCGCTCGCGGTGATGCTCGGCAGCCTCTTCGCCGGCACCGAGGAATCGCCCGGCGACATCGAGCTCTACCAGGGGCGCTCGTACAAGAGCTACCGCGGCATGGGATCGCTCGGCGCGATGCAGCAGGGCAGCTCCGACCGCTACTTCCAGGACGCCGAAGGCGAGGACGCCGCCGAGAAGCTCGTGCCCGAGGGCATCGAGGGCCGCGTGCCGTACAAGGGCGCGCTCGCCAACGTCGATCCATCAGCTGATGGGCGGCCTGCGCGCGGCGATGGGCTACTGCGGCTGCGCGACGATCGACGAGCTGTCGCACGCGCGCCGAGTTCGTCGAGATCACGTCGGCCGGCATCCGCGAGTCGCACGTGCACGACGTGCAGATCGTCAAGGAAGCGCCCGAACTACCGGGTCGGACGAGCGACCTCGACCGACCGGTCGCGCCATGGCAGCACCGTCGCACTCCACGATCCTCATCCTCGATTTCGGCGCGCAGTACACGCAGCTGATCGCGCGCCGCCTGCGCGAGACGCACGTCTACTGCGAGATCCATCCGTACGACGTCGGCGACGACTTCGTTCGCGCGTTCGCGCCGCAGGGGCATCATCCTGTCGGGCGGCCCGAACAGCGTCACCGACGGCGACACGCCGCGCGCGCCCGACGCCGTCTGGACGCTCGGCGTGCCGGTGCTCGGCATCTGCTACGGCATGCAGACGATGGCGCGCGCAGCTGGGCGGCACGGTCGAGGCCGGGCAGCGTGCGCGAGTTCGGCTACGCCGAGGTGCGCGCGCGCGGGCATTCGGCGCTGCTCCGCGACATCGAGGACCGCGCGCAACGCCGAAGGCCACGGCCTGCTCGACGTGTGGATGAGCCACGGCGACAAGGTCACCGACGCTGCCGCCCGGCTTCAAGCTGATCGGCGTCGTCGACGCGTGCGCGATCGCCGGCGATGGCCGACGAGTCGCGCGCGCTTCTACGCGCGTGCAGTTCCATCCCGAGGTCACGCACACGAAGCAGGGCGCGGCGATCCTCGCGCGCTTCGCGCACGAGATCTGCGGCTGCGGCGACGACTGGAACATGCGCGACTACGTCGGCGAGGCGGTCGCGGCGATCCGCGCGCAGGTCGGCAGCGACGAGGTGATCCTCGGCCTGTCGGGCGGCGTCGATTCGTCGGTCGCCGCGGCGCTGATCCATCGAGGCGATCGGCGACCAGCTCACCTGCGTGTTCGTCGACCACGGCCTGCTGCGCCTGGACGAGGCGCGAGCAGGTGATGGACACGTTCGCGCGCAACCTCGGCGTGCGGGTCGATCCACGTCGACGCCGGCCGACGAGTTTCTCGCGGCGCTCGCCGGCGTCGACGATCCCGGAGCGCAAGCGCAAGATCATCGGCAAGCTGTTCGTCGACGTCTTCCAGCGCGAGGCGGCGAAGCTGCGCGAGACGCGCAAATGGCTCGCGCAGGGCACGATCTATCCCGGACGTGATCGAGTCGGCGGGCGCGAAGACGAAGAAGGCGCACACGATCAAGTCGCACCACAACGTCGGCGGCCTGCCCGAGACGCTGCATCTCAAGCTGCTCGAGCCGCTGCGCGAGCTCTTCAAGGACGAGGTGCGCGAGCTCGGGCTGCGAGCTCGGACTGCCGCGCGAGATGGTCTATCGCCATCCGTTCCCCGGCCCGGGCCTGGGCGTGCGCATCCTCGGCGAGGTGAAGCGCGAGTACGCCGACCTGCTGCGCCGCGCCGACGCGATCTTCATCGACGAGCTGCGCAGCGCGCACGACGCGCGACGGCAAGTCGTGGTACGACCTGACGTCGCGCAGGCGTTCGCGGTGTTCCTGCCGGTGCGCTCGGTCGGCGTGATGGGCGACGGCCGCACCTACGAGCACGTCGTCGCGCTGCGCGCGGTGCAGACGACCGACTTCATGACCGCGCACTGGGCGCCGCTGCCGCACGATCTGCTGGCGCGCGTCTCGAGCCGCATCATCAACGAGGTGCGCGGCATCAACCGCGTCGTCTACGACATCTCGAGCAAGCCGCCGGCGACGATCGAGTGGGAGTGAGGCGACGCGAATCCGCCGGAGGCCAACGTATTACATCATTCCCAACGCCACCTCGGCGCCTCCGGCATCAGGGTGGGCTGCATCGGGCTCGGCTGCATGTCGCTGTCCGGCGCCTACGGCTTAAGGCGACGATGCCGAGGCGATCGCGCGTGGTCCACCACGCGCTCGATCGCGGCGTGACCTTCCTCGACAGTTCCGACATGTACGGCTGGGGCCATAACGAAACCCTGCTCGGCAAGGCGCTGGCCGGCGGCCGGCGGGCCAAGGTCGTGCTCACCACCAAGTTCGGCCAGACGCAGCGGCCGGGCGGCGCCAACGGCGTCGACGGCCGGCCAGCCTACGTCAAGGCCGCGTGCGAGGCGAGCCTCGAAGCGGCTGCGGCGTCGACGTGATCGATCTCTACTACCAGCATCGCGTCGATCCCTCGGTGCCGATCGAGGACACGGTGGGCGCGATGGGCGAGCTCGTGAAGGCCGGCAAGGTGCGGGCGCTGGGGCTGAGCGAGGCCAGGCCGGAGACCATCCGCCGCGCCCACAAGGTCGCATCCGCTGGCGGCGGTGCAGAGCGAGTACTCGCTGCTCTATCGCGAGCGGGCCGAGGAGCGCTCGACCACGCGCGCGCTTGGCCTTTCGTTCGTTGCCTATTCGCCGCTCGGGCGGGGGCTGCTGACCGGCGCGGTGCGCGGCCAGCCCCAGTTCGCCAACGACCCGCAGGCGCGAGCATCCGCGGTTCCAGGGCGAGAACTTCAGGCGCAATCGCAAGCTCGTCTCGCGAGTGGAAGAGATCGCGGCGCGCAGGGGCTGCACGCCCAGGCGGCTCGCGCTCGCGTGGCTGCTCTCTGGGGGCGAGGATATCGTCGCCATTCAGGCACCAAGCGCATCGAGCGGCTCGAGAACCTGGGCGCAATCGAGGTCACGCTCTCGCGCGAGGAGATGCAGGAGCTCTCCGAGGCCATTCCGCTTCAGGCCCCGCTGCCGGAACGCGCTATCCCGCCGGAGACATGAAGACCGTCAACCTCTGGCCTTGTCGCCGGGTATGGCCGCAGAGGACCCGATCGGCACGACGGATACAATAGCGCGATGGAACGAACCAACTTCGGCAGCGGCGCGCCCGTGAGGCCGATCTGCGTCGGCTACTCGCGCCGCGCGAGTTCGGGTCGGCAGCAGCGTCTCGGGTCGCCGGCACGACGGCCACCGGCCCCGAACGGAACGGCTCGTCGGCGCCGGCGACGCCTACGCGCAGGCGCGCCAGGCCGCTCGCCAACATCGCGGCGGCGCTCGCGCGCGCGCCGGGGCCAGGCGGAGCGACGTCGTCCGCACCCGCATCTATCGTCACCGACATCGGCCAGCTGGGAGCCGATCCGGCGCGCGCACGGCAGAAGTCTTCGCGCACGCATCCGGCCCGCGGCCAGCGCGATGGTCGAGGTGAGCCGCGGCTCATCGGTAATCCGGCGATGCTGGTCGAGATCGAGGCCGACGCGGTGATCTCCGCCAGATCCGCGTGATGGAGCGCAGCGCCGCTTCCTGGCTGGACGAGGCGCTCACGCTCGCGCGCGCGCCGCGACCAGCCAGCGCGCACGCAGCCGGTCGGCGCGAATCGTGGTGAGCGACGGCGCGATCATCGGGCGCGGCGGCCAACGCCCCCATCGCCGCGAGACGATCCCGCCGCCCACGCCGAGATCGCGGCGCTCCGCGGGGCGGCGCGTGCGCCTCGGCAACTACCGCCTGCCCGGCTGCGCGCTCTACGTCACCCTCGGCCGTGCGCGATGTGCGCCGGCGCCATTCTTCATGCGCGCGTCGGTCAAGGCTCGATGTTCGGGGCGCGCGACCCGAAGACCGAGCGCCTGCGGCTCCGTCGTCGACCTCGTTCGCCGAGCCGCGCCTCAGCCATCACGCCACCGTCTCGACGGCGGCGTGCGTCGCCGACAGATGCGGCAAGCGTCCTGCTCCGACTTCTTCGCCAGCGTTCGTGCGCGCCAGGACCCGATGAGCGGGCGCACGCTTACGGCATCGGCCTGCTACGCCCCCGCCGGATTCGCGCACCGAGCCGGAGGCGCGTCGATCCGGCGCCGCCGCGCGCGCTCGCGGGCACGAGGCCATCGCGTCGTCGTGGTCGATCCCACGTGCACGACGCGCTGGCAGCGCTTCGCGGCGCACCGATGACGAGCGGCTCGCCGCCGTTGATCGCGATGGCGCACGGATCCGAGGTCGAACTCGCGATCACGGTTCGCGGCGGCTACGGGTGGTCACGGCTTCGACCGCGCTCGATCTTCAGCGCGCTCGCGCGCGTGCGGCAAGCGCTGGATGGGCCACAGCGACTTCACCGCGTTCCAGCTTGCTGCGCTCGCGCACGCGGGCATGACGACTTTCGCCGGCCCGATGGCCGCGTACGATTTCGGCGCCGAAACGCTCGTCGGCGTTCACGCTCGAGCACTGCTGGCAGGTCCTGGGCGAGCGACCGCTGCGAGGTCCGGCTGCGCGCCTGGAAGGCCCCGATTTCGCGGGCGAAGGCGTGCTCTGGGGCAGCAACCTCGCGATGGTCGTGCACCCGGTCGGCACGCCGCACTTCCCGCGCGTGGACGGCGGCATCCTGTTCCTCGAAGACATCGGGGAGCATCCGTACCGCGTCGAGCGAATGCTCTACCAGCTCCACCATGGCCGGCGTGCTCGCGCGGCAGCGCGCAGTGCTGCTGGGCACGTTCAACGGCTACGACGCTCGCCGCCAGCGACAACGGCTACGATTCGGCGGCATGGTGGCGCACGTGCGGGCGCGTTTCCGTTCGGGTGTATACCGGGTTGCCCTTCGGCCACACCGAGGACAAGCTCACCCCTGCCGGTGGGCGGCGGTGCGAGCTCGGTGCGCGGCGGGCAGGGACGGCTTATCCTCTCGGGCTACCGCTAGCCTGCGCGCTGCGCCCAATCTCGAACTCGAACGCGGCCTCGCCCGTCGCCCTGCCTTCAGGATCGAAAACTGCGCTCATTGAATCACTTGCCTCCGTCGCGGCTGATGGTGAGCACGTCGACAGGAAGGCGCGTGCCATAGGTGGAGCTCACGATGAACAGCGCGGAACAAGACGCTCGCGCTCGATGCCGATGCCGGTGGCCGGAAGCTCCGCGTCCGGGCGCCTCGGTGCGGTCGTAAGCATGGCGAGGTCCGCCGTGTCGCTACCCGCATTGCCTGCGCTGCGCTTGCACCAGTCGGCAAATGCGGCCTTGTGCGCAGCACCTTGGGCCAGGGCGTATCGACAGAGCGGGTGGAGGCCGTAGACACCCGCGCCGAGCGGGCGGCACGCGCAGGGCCGCGATTGGGCCCCGGTGTGCGTCGGTGCGATCGCCGCCCAGGAGGTTAAACCGTTGTGCTGCTGCTCGCCCGCGAGCGTCTCACGCATCGCCTCGGCGCTGCGGCAGATGGGCGAGATAGCGCGTGACGAGCGCGCCGCGCGACAGCGCGTTGGGGTCATCGATGACGGCTCGCGCGTTGGTGATCACGGCCCAGCAGCCCTGGCGCGTGACGCCGAGCCGCGTGCCGCCGGCCTCGAGGTCGCGCCCGCCGAGCCATCCTTCGTCGCGCCATGCCGCGGGCACGGCAGGCCGCGCGTGTACTCGTCGCGATTGGCGGCGATCACCAGCGTATCGCGGATGCGCTTCGATAGCGAGCAGAGCGGGCGTCAATCGCCCGCCTAAAGCGCATGGAAAGCGGCGCAAAGCACTCGACGTGGCAGCCATCGCCCACCGCGATCGCATCGGCCCCGTGCTCGCGCGCCAAGGCGGCGAGCGTGCGCGTGAGCACCCGCGCATCGTCGATCGGCTCGTAGACCTCCATCAGGTCGAGGCGTCGTCTCAGCGCGCGAGCAGCCTCCCGAGCACCCGGTCTTCCTTCCACGGCGCCGAGGAGCCTTGCCACTACCCTGCGCGCCGCCGCGTCGTCGCCGGTCACGCGGTAGTAGACGTAGGCATGGCTTGCCGATTCCATCGGGTCGTTGCGAGAGCCCGAAATCAGGCCGCCCGCGAGAGCGCCGAGGCTCGGGCACCGCATACGGCAGCGCGACGGCCGCAAGGGCGGGGCCGTCCGGAACGCCGAGGTGAACGTCGCCATCGGCTGCGGCTGCAAGCTGAAGCACCGCGAGAGATTCCTCGCCTCCTGCGGGGCGGGTGCCACGTTGACCACGGTGCCGCAGGGCTGGTCAGCGAAGAGCACGGCTGAACAGCCGATCGCCCGGGTGCGCCCCGCCGCCGGGCAGCGTGAGGTGCGAACAGACGCTCCTTGAGGCGCCCCAGGTACTGGGTGCGCGCGATGATCTCCTGCCCGGTGTAGCAGCCTTTCTGGAAGTTCACCCGCCGAGCACGTCCCAGTTGATCATCTGGGGCACGAAGCGGTCACGCGTGGCCTCGGTGATGATCCGGCACACCGAGCGGATGGTGTACTGCCACGCCTCGAGCAGCGCGGGTTGGGCGTGTCCGGCGAGCAGCGCCTGCGTGGCCGCCTTCTCGGCGGCCGGCTTTCGCCGCCACGATGGCGCGGCCCGTGCCCCCAGCACAGCCGTTGCCGTGCCTCGTCACGGTGAACGGGGCCGGGGCAGCGCCGAGCGCGGCGTGCACGGCTTCGTGCGCTCGCGCCAGCCCGCCCACGCCGAAGCGGGCAATGCCCGGCGTCGCGTCGGAAAGCGTGACCCTGGAGCGAGCACGAACATCCCAGGCGTTTCTGGACGAAGGCGGTAGTCGGCGGAAATGATGGCGCCCGGAATCCGTCCGCGGCGTTGGGGCCGGCGCGCCAGATGACCATGTTGGCGAGCACCCGGCCGGCGGGAGTTCAGCTCGTGGGCGCTCGCATGCCTCGGCCGAGCCCGAGGATGTCGCTCGAAAGCTGGCCCTGGAGGAAGGTTGCCGCGTCGTGGCCATCGATCGCCAGGATGGCGAGCGGGCCAGGATCACTTTCCACCGCGGCATCGCGCGCTTGCGAACCTGGCGCTGCCGGCTTTCAGCGAGCAGGTCATTCGAGACTCCTTCGGACGGGCGGAGAGCTCGACGCACCCGCCGGGCGGGCGGCCGCCGGGTCGCGTCCATCGCCCCCGACGAGAGTGAAGAGAAGTAAAATTCAATGTTAGCTCGTTCGTCCCCGCCCGGCGGCCCGGCGCTCGCAGCGCAACATGGCGCAGCACCGGAACAGCCATCGGCGGACGGCGTTCATCGGGCAAATTCACCCAGCCCGCGCACCTCCAGGGTGCCCATCACCGGCAGCGAGGCTGCGAGTGCCCCTCGCGGCGCGAGCACCGTCCGGTTTAGGCCAGACAGCGAAGGTCGAGGCTCAACCTGATAACGGGCAGCTTTGGACCTGTCGGTCACGATGCGTCAAATGCTGGAAGCCGGCGTGCACTTCGGCCACCAGACCCGCTACTGGAACCCGAAGATGGCGCGATTACATCTTCGGCCACCGCAACAAGATCCACATCGTCAACCTCGAGAAGACGATGCGTGATGTACCAGGAGGCGATGAAGTACGTGCGCCAGCTGTCGTCCAACAAGGGCACGCGTCCTGTTCGTCGGCACCAAGCGCCAGGCGCGCGAGATCGTCGCGGAAGAGGCGCAGCGCTGCGGCATGCCCTACGTCGACCATCGCTGGCTCGGCGGCATGCTCACCAACTTCAAGACCGTCAAGCAGTCGATCAAGCGCCTGAAGGACCTGGAGGCGATGGTCGACGGACGGCACGTTCGAGAAGATGCCGAAGAAGCGAGGCGCTGTCACTCCAGCGCGAGCTCGACAAGCTCGAGCAGCAGCCTGGGCGGCATCAAGGACACTGGACAGCGCTGCCCGACGCGCTGTTCGTCATCGACGTCGGCTACCACAAGATCGCGCGTGACCGAAGCGAAGAAGCTCGGCATCCCGATCGATCGGCGTGGTCGACACCAACCACTCGCCGGACGGCATCGCCTACGTGATCCCGGGCAACGACGACTCGAGCCGTGCGATCCGCCTGTACGCGCGCGGCGTCGCCGACGCGATCCTCGAGGGCAAGCAGCCAGGTCGATGCAGGAGATCGTCGGCGCGGCGGCGACGAATTCGTCGAGGTTTCCGACGAACCCGCCG